>JAEIGA010012256.1_pt1 | contig 13006 bp, 6 predicted proteins | sample 9270691 | NCBI WGS metagenome assembly JAEIGA01 (sample SAMN17057246, study PRJNA624740) | gut metagenome | biome: biome; isolation source: fecal sample | host: Bos grunniens | place: China: Xizang | collected 2019 | reverse complement strand
ACTGCATCCCACTCGAGACCAGCCTCGTCGTAGTAAACTGCATTCTTGCCTACGAATACATCTCCGACCTCGCCAACTGTCATCGCAGCAGCAATCGACTTCTTTCCTGCAAAACCTTTCTTGACGCAATCGCAGTAGATAAGGAACATTCCGCTTGAAGCAGCCGCAGCACTATGCTTTGCAACATCCTCAACATTCATACAGAAGCGGCACTCTCTCTGGTCCATAAGCAGCGTACCGGCCTGGAAGATGGCCTTTACAGACTTGTCGCGCGAGTAGAAATCGTGTAATGTGACAAAGTTTCTTGCAAGACGGAAGAAGTCACGGTAGATATGAAGGAACTTGTCGACCATATCGATATTTGAAGACTCCTCTGCAAGCGCAGCATCCTGTGCCACGAGTGCAAGAAGTGACTCTTTCCTATTCTTCTCGAGAAGGTTTCTTACAGTATCTATACCGAGAGCCTCCGCAGCCTCGCCTGCCTTTGCAGCCTTCCATGCTGTGTATTCTGCGAACTGTGCTCCGATGGCTGCCCAATCTTCTTCTGTCAGAACCTTCTTGCGCGAAGGAATAGCAATGGATTTTAACAAATTCCATTGCTGAGCCCATGCAGGATTGACAGATGCCGAAAGGTCAATTTCCGGATTGCCTGTAATGCGTACAATAGGATATGAAGCAATATCTTCCTTCTTGCCGGAAAGGTCCTCTGCGCTGATCGCCTCGATGCGTGAAGTCTGGACATCAAGAGCCCCAGTGCTCTCCGGAGAGAATGATGCAAGTTTAGAACGCATAAAGTAATCCTTCACCTTTGCATCAAGTGCATTGTATGCAGCAATAGCAGCATCAGTCTTGTCACCGAATGGCGCCTTAACGGCAGCATCAACCCAAGCCACATATGCAGCAAGAGTAGCATAGAATGCCTCAATATGCTCTGCACCTACTCCAAGCGCGCCGCTTCTGTCGGCGAGGCCACCTGTCACTTTTACTGCAGCTGCGATTGCCTCCTTGTCGTCTGCTTCCACAGCAGCAGCATCAGTAATGATACCATCTCCATTGAAAGTCGTATTGGCAAATATTGCAGTCGGATTCGCGGTGTCGCCCAGAGAAATTACAGCTCCCTCCTTGCCGAGGTTTGCAAGAATCTGCTTTGCAGCATTGTATAGTTTCAAACCAGTTTCATTCTCCTGATTGAACTCGTTTATATCAAAGGAACTTTCTCCTTTGATTAACAAATCAACATTCTTCAGGACTGAAGAAATCCATTTTGATGTAGCGACCACATCACTTACTCTGATTTTCCCATCGCCGTCAGCGTCAATGTATGAAAGACTCTTCTCATCAATCTGCAGGCCCTTAACCGGACATGAAAGTACTGTCCACATCTTGGGATCAAGATCAGCGAGGTTTGCAAGATCCTTTCCTGTTGCAATCTTGACTCTGGTTGTGCCCCCGATACTTTCGAAGCACCACTTATGTTTCAGTTCTTTTTTAATAATGGCCATAGTTCAGTTGTATTTGTTTTTTATTTCTTGGATTTTTTCCTTGACGAAGCCTTCGTGCCTGACGCCTTTCTGGCTGCTTTTTTCTTGGAGTCACGGATAGCCTTGCGGACTTTTTCCTTGCGTGCCGCCTTGTTAATGCCGACTGTGACATTGTCAAACGAGCCATCCTCTCCCTTTATAAACGAAGTACCTCGTCCCTGTTCATAATCTATACGATCGTATATACGCTCTTCCAGTCCCGTTTCAATCAACTCATAATCAAGAAGTTTCTGCTTGACATCAGCTTTCTTTACACGGACACGCACCGGATCTCCCAGATTATAGACAACACCCGTGCGGCGGCCTACCAACCTGTAATGGTCAGAGTCAAACTCGAAGAAATCACTGCGAATATCACGAAGCGGCACCATTCCCTCGATCCTGGTCGGTTCGACCTCTACATACATGCCCCATTCTGTCAGTCCGGACACGACTCCACCGAATGTATATCCGACCTTGTCTTCCATAAATTCAACAAGTTTGTATTTCACGCTTGAGCGTTCTGCCTCTGCTGCCACCACTTCCCTTTCAGAAGCATATTTACAGAGTTTTGCATATGTTTCAGCCTTCGCTGACTCACCTCCTTCCAGATAACGGGCAAGCAGACGATGTACCAGCATGTCCGGATAACGTCTGATCGGCGAGGTGAAATGTGTATAATATTTAAATGCAAGTCCGTAATGGCCAAGGTTTTCAATATCGTAACGTGCCTTTGCCATAGTTCGCAGAGAGAGCATCTCTATTGCATTGTACTCCGGAGTATCCTTGGCTGCAGCAAAAAGCGAGCATAGTTCCCTTGAAATGTCCTTTCCTGTGTTTGTCGGGCCCATCTTATATCCAAAATTACCGACAAAGGCACGAAGACCTTCGAGTTTTTCAAGATTCGGCTCATCATGGACACGATAAACGAAAGTCTTTGCCTGCTTACGGCCTTTTGCAGGATCGCCACCAATGCCCTTGCACCCTGTCGCTACAAATTCAGCCACACTTCTATTGGCAAGTAGCATAAACTCTTCAATAAGCCAGTTTGCCTCCTTCGAGACCTTCTGGTATACATTTACAGGCTTACCCTTTTCATCGACCTCAACCTTCATTTCCGGGCGGTCAAAACTTATAGCACCAGCGGCAAACCTCTTCTTGCGAAGTTTCGAAGCGAGGCCATGAAGAGTTAGAACAGCATCGCGGATTTCATCTGAAACCCCTTCGAGAGAGGCCTTCGGGCCAGACTCTATTATAGCCTGTGCCTGCTCATAGGCAAATCTATGATCTGAATAAATGACAGTCTTGCCATACCATCTATCCACTATCTTGGCAAGCGGAGTCAGTTCGAATACGGCCGAGAATGTAAGTTTCTCCTCATAAGGACGGAGCGAACAAAGTTTGTTGCATAGCTTCTCCGGGAGCATCGGCACTGTTCTGTCTACCAGATAAACAGAAGTTCCCCTCTTGCGGGCCTCTTCATCGACAATATCATGAGGCTTGACATAATGAGTCACATCGGCGATATGTACTCCGACCTCATAATTGCCATTTTCAAGCACCTTGAACGAAAGAGCATCGTCAAAGTCCTTTGCATCTGCAGGGTCGATAGTAAATGTGAGTATATCCCTGAAATCCCTTCTTCCAACAAGATCAGCCTCGGTTATTTCCTCTGAGATATGGTCTGCTGCATTCTCGACCTCCGGCTCAAACCTGTATGGAAGAGCATATTCCGCCAGAATCGCATGCATCTCGGTATCATTTTCCCCTGGCTCTCCAAGGATATCTATAACATGTCCGAAAGGTATTGTCGCACCTTTCTTCCAACCATCCACCACTGCCGCAACCTTCATTCCGGTACAACGTCCCAGTTCGTCAGTGTAAGGAACAGAAATATCATAAGGCATGAAACGGCTCTCCATAAGCACCCATGCCTGGTGACCCACAACATGTAGTATACCAATGAAAGGTCGCTGTGACCTTTCAACAATCTCCACCACCTTACCCTCACGACGTTTATCTGTCTTCTCCCTTGTCACGGCGACCTTGACAATATCGCCATGCAGGGCACCCAAAGTCTTGGAAGCCGGAACAAACACATCATCTTCATCGCCCTCACCTATCACAAAAATAAAGCGATCACGGGACATCTGCACCTTGCCGGTCATCATTGGAAAAACCTTCTTTTCCCGACGGCGTCCCCCTCTACTCGCTGACTTTTTTCTTCTGCTCATACAATTAATTTAAAAATTACACAAATTTATGAAATACTTAACAAAATAGCACCAATAAATCAGTATCTTTGCGTGTTAAATATCTCGCTATACATGAAAAAGTTGACATTTGCCTTCATCTGCACCTGCGCGATAGTCCTGGCAGGATGCAAACAGGGGCCCACAACAGCCTCTAAAACAGAAAACTACTATGAAATCCTTACTGTTTCGCTCAGCGACAGGACCCTATCCACAGGATACTCTGCCGCAATCAGCGGAATGCAAACCGTAGAAATACGCCCACAGGTGAGCGGAATGATCACGGAAATCCTTATTGAGGAGGGAGAAAGCGTAAGGAAAGGACAGGTTCTTTTCGTCATCGACCAGACCCCATACAAGGCTGCACATGAAATTGCAAGCGCAAATGTAAAGAGTGCGGAAGCGTCGCTTTCTACCGCACAGCTTATCTATGAGAGCAACAAAGACCTCTACGAGCAGGACGTGGTATCGGAATTCGACCTTATGACCGCACAGAATGCCCTCACCGACGCAGAGGCGAGACTCGCCCTTTGCAAGGCTGAGGAGGTCAATGCAAGAAACAATCTCTCATATACTGAAGTACGTTCTCCTGTAAATGGTGTGGCAAGTATGATTCCATACCGCGTCGGAGCGCTTGTGAGCAGCAGCATTTCGCAGCCGCTTGTAACCGTTTCAGACGACAGCAAGGTGTATGCATATTTCTCCATGGCGGAAAACCAGATGCTCGACATGGTGCAGCAATACGGTTCGCTTAACAATGCTATCAAGCAAATGCCGGAAGTAGAACTTGTTATGAGCAACGGACAGAAATATGATTTCACAGGAAAGATCAACGCAATCAGCGGTACCATCAGCGAGAGTACTGGTGCCGTCAGCCTCAGGGCCGTATTCAACAACCGCAACCACCTTCTTCGCAACGGTGGAAGCGGCACCATCATCATTCCGATGACTATCTCAGGCTGCATCGTTATCCCTCAGACCGCTACATACGAACTTCAGGACCGCATATTCGTATACAAAGTTGTGGACGGAAAGGCATCCGCAACAGAAATCCATGTTGCTCCGCAGAACAACGGAACCGAATACATTGTCACAGAGGGACTTGAAGTGGGTGATATAATTGTTGCAGAGGGTGCAGGCCTCATCAAGGAAGGCACAACAATCAAGAGCAGACCATCAACTGAAACTAAGGAGGACGCCGAATAATGAATGTAAAGACTTTCATCGACCGTCCGATTTTCGCGGGAGTGATCTCCGTGCTGATCCTCCTTGTCGGATTCATCGGACTGGTGCAGCTTCCGGTCGAGCAGTTCCCGGAAATCGCACCACCTACAGTCAGCGTATCTACAAGTTACGCCGGTGCAAATGCTGAAACAGTTCAGCGAAGTGTTCTTGTACCTCTGGAAGAGGCGATCAATGGTGTGGAAAACATGATGTACATGGTATCATCAGCCACCAACTCAGGATCGGCAAGCATACAGATATACTTCCGCCAAGGTACTGACGGAGATATGGCTATGGTCAATGTGCAGAATCGTATAGCATCTGCACAGAGCCTTCTGCCTGGCGAGGTAACAAAAAGTGGTGTAAATGTTAAAAAACGTCAGACCAGTACAATCAAAGCGATTGCTGTCTATAGCCCAGATGGTTCATTTGACAGAAAGTTCATTGTCAACTACCTGAAAATCAATATCGAACCTCGCCTTTCGCGTATCGCCGGAGTCGGTGAAGTCGATGTTCGAGGTGGTGATTACTCGCTGCGAATATGGCTTGACCCGGGTAAGATGGCCAAATATGGTCTTATGCCGTCTGACATCTCTGCTGTACTTGCGGAACAGAACCTTGAGGCCCCAACCGGAACTCTCGGAGCGGAATCGGAAAATACTTTCCGATATGTACTCAAATATCGTGGACGTTATGAGAATGTAACCGACTACGAGAATATGGTCATCCGTGCGGAAAGTAATGGTACTGTCCTACGACTCAAGGATGTAGCAAATGTTGAACTTGGCGAAAGGACATATGACTATATCGGTAAGGTTAACGGCCACCCAGGAACAACAATCACCATTTCCCAGACATCCGGTTCTAACGCCAACGAAATCATCAAGGCCATCGACAAGGAAATCGAGAAGATAAGTAAAGAACTCCCTAAAGGCCTGGAGATTATAGACTTGATGAGTACTAAAGACTTCCTCGACGCATCCATCAAGAATGTCATCAAGACTCTCTTCGAGGCTATCCTCCTTGTGATCCTCGTGGTATTCGTCTTCCTTCAGAGTATGCGTTCGACCATCATCCCGACAATCTCGATTATCGTTTCATTGGTGGGAACATTCGCATTCCTTGCAGTAGCAGGCTTCTCCCTGAACATGATCACATTGTTTGCTCTCGTGCTGGTAATCGGTACTGTTGTGGATGACTCCATTGTTGTCGTGGAAGCCGTGCAGGCAAAGTTCGACGAAGGCTACAAATCTCCATATAAGGCTGCTGTTGATGCGATGGGCGGTATTTCAATGGCCCTTATAGCAACAACATTCGTGTTCATGGCCGTGTTCATTCCTGTAAGTTTCATGGGTGGCACCACAGGTACATTCTACACGCAGTTCGGTCTGACGATGGCTGTTGCCGTGGGTATTTCCCTGCTTAACTCCCTTACCCTCTCCCCTGCCCTTTGTGCTCTGATCATGACTCCACACGCCGATGTAAAGGAGGGAGAGAAGGCAAGTTTCTCAACCCGTTTCCACCATGCGTTCGATGCAGGTTTCGGTAGACTCATAGATAAGTACAAGCACGTCGTACTGTTCATGTTCAAACGCAAATGGCTTACTGCGATTCTTCTTGTTGTAGCATGTGGAGGCCTCTACTACATGATGAACACCACCAAGACCGGTCTGGTACCGAAGGAAGATATGGGTTCTATCAACATGGATGTCCGCACTCCTCCTGGAACTAACCTTGTGGAGACCCAGAAGGTAATGGAGGAAATCAATCGCAGAATCAGCACAATCCCTCAGATCAAGGCATATTCTATGACTACAGGATATGGTAGGGTATTTGGTCAGGGTTCATCTAGCGGTAGTTTCATGATTCGTCTTCATGACTGGAAAGACCGTCCTGCAAAAGAAGACCATATCGACGCGGTCATCGCCGAAATCCATCGCAGGACAGACGATATCACTTCTGCCGACATCATGGTATACACCCGAGGAATGATTCCGGGATATGGAGCCAGCAGCGGATTTGAGGTATATGTCCAGGACCAGAAGGGTGGCAAACTTGAAGACCTTGAAAAGATTACAAAGGATTTCATAGCAGAACTCAACAAAAGACCAGAGATATCACGTGCAAAGACATCATTCGACTCAAAGTATCCGATGTACCTTGTAGAGGTCGATGCAGCCCAATGTAAGAGAAACGGCACTTCTCCGGGAGATGTATTGAGCGTTCTTTCCGGTTATGTCGGAGGAAGTTATGCATCCAATATGAACAGGTTCTCGAAATTGTACCGAGTGATGCTTCAGGCTTCCCCAGAGGATCGTCTTGACACAGAGTCGCTCCAGAACATGTTCGTGCGCACATCCAGCGGCGAGATGTCCCCTATCAACCAGTATCTGAAACTGACACGTATTTATGGTCCGCAGTCAATATCGCGTTTCAACCTGTTTACCTCTATTTCTGTAAACGGACAGCCAGCTGACGGCTACAGTTCAGGACAGGCGATACAGGCAGTGCGTGAGACGGCTGTCAAAATGCTTCCAGCCGGATACGGATATGAGTTCGGTGGTATGTCAAGAGAGGAGGCAGATTCGGGAAGTTCGGTTGCTGTTATCTTCGCAATCTGTATCGTGTTCATCTACCTTATTCTCTGCGCACTTTACGAGAGCATCTTCATTCCAATTGTAATCATCCTTTCGGTTCCGTTCGGACTTGCGGGAAGCTTCCTTTTCGCGAATTGGTTCGACTTGGAAAACAATATCTATCTGCAGATTGGTCTTCTCATGCTCATCGGTCTGCTTGCCAAGACTGCGATCCTGCTTACCGAGTATGCATCGCAGAAGCGCGCTGAAGGTATGTCCATAACCATGGCGGCCATGTCTGCGGCAAAGGCCCGTCTCCGCCCTATCCTGATGACATCGCTTACCATGATATTCGGTATGCTTCCGCTTATGTTCGCAAGCGGAGTAGGTGCTAACGGAAACATTTCCATCGGTGTAGGTACCGTCGGAGGTATGCTCATCGGTACCATTGCCCTGCTGGTGATTGTTCCGGCATTATTCATTGTATTCCAATGGATCGAGGAGAAGGTAATGCCGAAACGACATTTAGAATAGAAACATGATGGCAAAAGACAAATTTAATATGAAATTCTATTATTACATAGTGAAAGGCTGCGTTGCGTTGATTGCATTTATATCGGTCAGCAGCTGCGGACTTTACAAGAAATACGAAAGGCAGGAAATGTCCTTCGTGGACAGTCTTTACAGAAGGATGCATGTCGGTCCGTCTGATACCGTATCTACTGCTTCGGTTTCATGGGACAAGATCTTTACAGACCCTATTCTGCAAGAGTGGATCAGACTTGGTCTTGAGCACAATACAGACATGAATGTGGCGATGCTGAAGGTTGAAGAGTCACAAGCTCATCTTCTTGCAGCACGCAGGGCACTTCTTCCGGGAGTTTCATTCTCTGCTTCTGGAGGTGTATATCCTGGCTCATTCAACACACAGATAGGAGTAGCTTGGGACGCAGATATATTCGGATCGCTCCGCAACTCAAAGCGCAAGGCAGAAGCAGCTCATATACAGACAGAGGCATTCAGAGACGCCGTACAGACTGGACTTGTGGCGACCATCGCGAACAGTTACTATATGCTCCTGATGCTTGACGAGCAGCTCAAGATCAGCAACCGCACCCTCAAGACATGGGAAGAGAACATCCGTGCAATGGAGGCTCTCAAGCGTGCCGGCAAGACCAATGAGGCTGCAGTTCTTCAGGCAAAGGCCAACAAATTAAGCGTAGAGGCCAATGTCCTTACTCTCGAGAAGGAGATACTTGCTGTCGAGAACTCATTCTGTGCACTGTTGGGAACAGTGCCTATGGCAATAGAACGCAGTACACTGGACGCACAGGTGCTTCCTCACAGGCTTTGTGCCGGAGTTCCTGCAGAGCTGCTCAGCAGACGTCCTGACGTAAAGCAGGCCGAGATGACCCTTGCACAATGTTTCTACGACACGAATATTGCTCGCGCCGCCTTCTACCCTAACCTGAGCTTGAGCGGAGCATTGGGCTGGACTACAGGTGGAGGAAGCATAGTGCTTGACCCGGGTGCACTTATAACTAATCTTATAGGATCACTCGCACAGCCTATCTTCAACCGAGGAGCCCTGAAGGCCAAGAAACTTGCAGCAGAGGCCAAATACAAGCAGGCACTCTACGAATTCCGCCAGAGCCTTCTAGATGCAGGTGTGGAAGTCAATAACGCCATCACCCTATGGGAAACAGCAAAGAAACGCGTCGAGATTGACAAGAAGCAGATTGTCAATCTTCAGGCAGCCGTATGGAACACCCAACTGCTCATGAAGCATGGTAATGCAAGTTATCTGGAGGTGCTCACAGCACAGAAAAACCTCCTCCAGGTTGAGTTGGGAGAGGTTTCTGACAGGTTTGACGAATTCCAGAGTGTCATCAATCTATATCACGCACTTGGTGGCGGGTACTAACTTGTCATCTTGCTTAGAAAACACTCAATCGTGTTTCTTGTGTTTATTTTTATTTATCAAGATGACAGTTATACTAACTTGTCATCTTGCTTAGAAAACACTCAATCGTGTTTTCTAAAAGACAGCAGATAGTCATCGGACCGACACCACCAGGAACTGGGGTGATTACCGAGGACTTCGGCTCTATTGCAGCAAAATCCACATCACCGCAAAGTTTGCCGGTTTCAGGATCGCGATTGACTCCGACATCTATCACAACTGCACCTTCGGACACCATATCTGCAGTCACGAATTTTGGACGTCCAATGGCAACTACAAGGATTTCAGCATTGCGGGTTACTGTCGGGAGGTCGGCTGTACGGCTGTGAGCTATAGTCACCGTAGCATTTTCATCTAACAGCAACTTCGCCACCGGCAGACCGACAATATTGCTTCGTCCAATGACCACAGCTCTCTTGCCATTTATTTCAACGCCGGCAGCCTTAAGCATCTTGATGATGCCCTTTGGAGTACATGGAAGAATACAATCCTGTTTCTGCCATAGTGCAGCAACATTGAGCGGGTGAAATCCGTCCACGTCCTTTTCCTTTGCTATAGTCGCGATGACCTTATCCTCGCAGATATGCTTTGGAAGAGGTAACTGCACAAGGATTCCGTCAACGGAGTCATCTTCATTGAGTTCACGAATCATTCCGAGCAGTTCGTCCTCCGTAATTGTATCTGGTTTGCGGATAGTCGTATTCTTGATACCAACAGCCTCGGAAGCCTTTGCCTTGCCGGTCACATACGAAACGCTGCCTGGATCCTCCCCCACGAGAATCACGACCAGATGAGGCACACGGCCATATTTTTCAGGGAATGTGGCCACTTGGGCCGCCATTTCCTCTTTCAGTTTTGCAGAAAGTTCCTTTCCTGATATTATCATATTAATTCTGCTTTAAAAGTTCTAAATCTACTCTGCACTTCCTTCTTTGAGGCCCCAAATAGACATGATCAGAACCGTGCCGACAACAGCCAGGCCACCCATAGTCATGAATATCCAGCCCCAGCCTCCGAATTTGTCTGCGAGTGCACCAAAACCCACACCAGTGACAATGGTACTTAAATAACTCATAAAGCCTATAAGACCGACCGCTGATGATGCAGCTTTCTTTGTAGCAATGTTGGCTGCTGTAACTCCCAGCAAGGCTTGTGGGCCATAGATTAGGAATCCTGCAAGTGCCAGGAGTACAAGGAACATGATAGGCATATTCGCATCCTGAAGGAAATGCAGACCTATCAGACAGGCTGCAACCAGAGCCATTTCAATAGCACATACCCGCTGAGAGCGACTCTTGAAAAACTTGTCGGAAATATAGCCCGCGCAGAGCATACCGGCACATCCAGCCACTTCAAAGATGGCCACTGTCCATCCTGTAAGTTCCTTGCTGAGTCCCATGTCAGAAAGCATAGATGGGCCCCAATCAAGAATAGCGAACCTTACAATATACACAAAAAGGTCTGTAATAGCGAGCACCCAAATAACCGGATTCAGGAAAACCTTTTTCATCAGGAACTGCCTGAACGCCTTCGAGTCCTTCTGTTGAGTATCATCAAGTTCTCCCTTCACCTTTGGAAGTTCCGGAAGCCCCACCGATTTCGGAGTATCTCTCAAGGTCGCAATGATGAAGAATATACCGACAAAAGCGATTGCAGCCGGCACCCAGAAACAAAGTTGCCATCTGGTAAGATATCCGCAAATCACCGCCACGATGAATGCCCCTACCGAGTGAGATGTATTCCATATGCTCATCTTGGTCGCAAGTTCCTTCGGAGGCACCCAGCTCACCATCAGATGGTTACATGGCGCAAAACCGCAGCCCTGGAAGATCTGGTTCAGAATATACAAGGCACCCATAACCACCACCATGCCACGGATAAAAGGTTCCCCTTGTGCTGAACCGGTAAAGAACAAACTTATCTTATCAGCAAAACCAAAAAGGACGCTTGTCAGCACGCAGACCGACAGACCAATGACCAGATGCCAGCGCGCATTTGTCCGGTCAGCGAGTATTCCGTTTACAAACTTTGAAACTCCATATATCAGACCACCCAAGGTCATGATGATACCGAAACTGGCATTGGATATGCCATATTCCTGATTAAGAAGTGGAATAGCGAATGAAAAATTCTTTCTTACGAAATAGAACATAGCGTAACCTATCATCGAACAGATGATGACACGCCATTGCCAGTACTTGAATCTTTTTTCTGTCTGCATTATAGCACCCTCCATCCAATATCGCGACGGTAGAAGAGATTGTCGCACTCGATGGACTCTACTGCCGCAAGAGCCTTATCATGTGCCTCCTGAAGGTCTGCACCGAAGCCTACAACCATAAGGACACGGCCTCCTGATGTGTAGAACTGACCGTCCTTGCATGATGTACCCATGTGATAGATTCTCACGCCAGACTCCTCGACTTTGCTAGGAATGACAATCGGAAAGCCCTTCTGGTAGTCACCAGGATAGCCTTTTGATGCCATTACGAAGCCCATAGTCACCTCCTTCTTCCACTCGATCTGCGGCATAGGAGTATGATCTGCTACTGCAGAGAAGATGTCATAGATATCAGTAACGAGTCTTGGGAGGACGACCTCTGTCTCAGGGTCACCGAAACGGCAGTTGAACTCGATCACCTTCGGTCCCTGCGGAGTCTTCATGAGACCACCGTAAAGCACTCCTGTAAAAGGGCATCCTTCAGCAACCATTGCTGCAGCAGTCGGTTTCATGACATGCTCGAGAGAGAACTCAAGATCCTCGTCTGTGATGATAGGAACTGGTGAATATGCACCCATACCGCCGGTATTCGGGCCCTTGTCGCCCTCATACGCACGCTTGTGATCCTGTGAGAGAGTCATAGGATATACCTCAAGACCGTCTACGAAGCACATGAAAGAGAACTCCGGACCTGTGAGGAACTCCTCAACCACGACCTTGCCCTTTCCGAACTTGTCGTCGAGAAGCATGTCCTTGAGGGTAGCATCCGCCTCCTCGAGAGTCTCTGGAATCACCACTCCCTTTCCGGCTGCAAGTCCGTCATACTTGAGAACTACAGGGAATGAACCCTTCTTTACATACTCGAGAGCCGCATCATAGTCCTCGAATGTCTCGAAAGCGGCTGTAGGAATCTGATATTTTGCCATGAGCTGCTTTGCGAAGTCCTTGCTGGCCTCGATTGTAGCTGCCGCCTTCGACGGACCGAAGATTCTGAGACCTGCTGCCTTGAATGCATCTACGACACCTGCTGCGAGAGCCACCTCAGGACCTACTACAGCGAGGTCAATGCCATTCTCAAGGGCAAAATTCTTGAGACCTTCAACATCAGTATCCTTGATTGCAACACACTCGGCCTGAGCAGAGATACCTGCATTGCCAGGTGCGCAATAGATCTTTCCTACCTGCGGAGAGCGGCTGAGAGCGTCAACGATCGCATGCTCACGTCCACCGCCACCGATTACCAATACTTT
>JAEIGA010012255.1_pt1 | contig 13007 bp, 8 predicted proteins | sample 9270691 | NCBI WGS metagenome assembly JAEIGA01 (sample SAMN17057246, study PRJNA624740) | gut metagenome | biome: biome; isolation source: fecal sample | host: Bos grunniens | place: China: Xizang | collected 2019 | reverse complement strand
TCAGGGTTTGCCACAGGGTGATACTGCGCAGGACGCGTATAGACAGGAGGTTCGAGCAGATTGTCCTGAAACGAGTCAGAGAGCGCGCTCTCCACATCGCCAATCACGCCAGGAATCACCCTCACAATCGCGTCTGCCATCACGGCTGCAGCCAGTTCTCCTCCCGTCAGCACATAGTCCCCTATGCTCACCTCGCGAGTGATGAGATGCTCTCGTATGCGATAGTCAATGCCCTTGTAGTGGCCGCAAATGATGATGATGTTTCCCTTCAGGCTCAGCTCGTTCGCCATTGGCTGGTTAAACGTCTCGCCATCAGGAGCCGTGAAGATGATTTCGTCATACTCACGTTCAGCCTTCAGGGCAGCGATGCACGCGTCCAGTGGCTGGCACTGGATGAGCATACCTGCAGCTCCGCCAAAAGGGTAGTCATCCACGCGCTTGTGCTTGTCCGTCGTGTAGTCGCGCAGGTTGTGAACATGAATTTCAGCCAATCCCTTCTTCTGCGCCCTGCCAAGAATCGATTCCTTTGTGAAAGGCTCAATCAGCTCGGGCAGAACGGTGATGATGTCAATACGCATATATTCGCCAGTTTTTCGTTTCGTAGTGCAAAGGTACGGATTTATTTTCTTTTAATGCCTACATAGAAAGCTTTAATCTCCAAATGCGAAGGTTTTAATCTTCAAATGCGAAGCTATAGCGTTCAAATGCAAAGCATAGAAACAGAAAATGCCAGCCCACATGAGGCTGACATTCCTGTAGCAAGCATATTCTGCCTATTGCAAGCATATTCTTCCTGTTGCAATGCCATATGTTTGCAATGCCGTATATTGCTATGCCGTTAAATCAGGTCGATGCTGCGCTTCACAAAGTTGTTCAGCGCCTCGCCACGCAGCAGTCCGTTCTGCAGGAGCGCCAAGTCAATCAGCTGGCTCACCACCTCTGTCTTCGCTTCCTTGATGCTTGCCTTGATGAGCGGGTGGTCAGTGTTGAGCACCATGTTCAGCATCGTAGGCATTTCGCCATAGAACGCCATTCCTGGCTGCAGGCGCGACATATCCTTCATACGTCTCATGTATTCGCTCTGCGTCATGATGACAGGAGCAGCCCCTTCGCCCAGCGCCTGAGGCTCCACATTGAATTCAATCTTCTCCAGTTTAGGGAGCGCATTCTTGAAAGTCTCCGTGAGTGACTTTTTGTCATCCTCTGGCAGTTCCTCCTTCTTCTCGTCATTCTTCACGATGAGACGGTCCACCACGTCAGAGTCCACGCGAGTGAAGCGGCTCTTCTCAAACTTCTCCTCAAAGAGGTTGCACATTGCAGGGTCGAGCTGTCCGTCCATCAGCAGCACGTTGTATCCCTTCGCGTTAGCCGCGTCGATATAGCTGTACTGGTCGTCCTTGCTGTTCGCGTAGAGATAAATCAGGTTGCCCTCCTTATCTGTCTGCTCACCCTTGATCAGCGTCTGGTACTCCTCAAACGTGTACTTCTTTCCCTCCGTATCCTTCAGCAGCGCAAAGTTCTTCGCCTTGTCATAGAAGTCGCTCTCGCTCAGCATTCCATAGTTGATGAAAATCTTGATGTCGTCCCACTTCTCCTCAAACTGCGCACGGTCATTCTTGAAGATAGACGACAGGCGGTCGCTCACCTTCTTAGAGATATAAGTCGAAATCTTCTTCACGTTCGAGTCGCTCTGCAAGTAACTTCGGCTCACGTTCAGAGGAATGTCTGGCGAGTCAATCACACCATGCAGCAGCGTCATGAAGTCAGGCACGATGCCCTCCACATTGTCTGTCACAAACACCTGGTTGCAGTACAGGTTAATCTTGTTCTTCTGAATGTCAAGATTTGTCTTCACCTTAGGGAAGTAGAGAATACCCGTCAGGTTGAAAGGGAAGTCCACATTCAGGTGAATCCAGAACAGCGGCTCGTCGCTCATTGGATAGAGCTTCTTGTAGAACTCCTTATAGTCCTCGTCCTTCAGCTCCGATGGCTTGCGAGTCCAGAGCGGGGTAGTGTCGTTGATGACATCATCCTCCTCCGTCTCCACGCTCTTCTTCTCCTGGTCGTCCCACTTCGTCTTCTTGCCAAACGCCACAGGCACAGGCAGGAACTTGCAGTACTTGTTCAGCAGCTCGCTAATCTTGTACTTCTCCAAGAAATCCTTGCAGTCGTCGTCGATATACATCACGATGTCCGTTCCACGCTCAGCCTTGTCAGCATCCTCAATCGTAAACTCAGGGCTTCCGTCACAGCTCCACTTCACAGCCTTGCTGCCTTCCTGCCAGCTCTTCGTGATGATTTCCACCTTCTTGCTCACCATGAACGAAGAGTAGAATCCCAAGCCGAAGTGGCCGATAATTGCATTCGCGTCCTCCTTGTACTTATCCAGGAAGTCATTCGCGCCAGAGAAGGCAATCTGGTTGATATACTTGTCAATCTCCTCTTCCGTCATGCCGATGCCGTGGTCGCTCACCGTCAGCGTGCCCGCCTCCTTGTCAATCTTCACGCGAACCGTCAGGTCTCCAGCCTCCTCTTTCAGCTCACCCTTGCTTGCCAGCGTCTTGAGCTTCTGTGTCGCGTCAACCGCATTGCTCACAATCTCACGGATAAAGATGTCGTGGTCGCTATAAAGAAACTTTTTGATCACGGGGAAGATATTCTCAGTCGTAACCCCGATGTTACCTTGCTGTGCCATATTGTTTTGTCTTTTTTTTGTTTATTGAAATATATTTTTTGTTTTGATTCTTTATTCCTTCTCCATTAAATCATCAGGCGTAATAGCAACCTGCACTTTGCCATCTTCCAATTCAAATCCATAGATTTCAGTCTCCTCTATGTTCTCAACAAAATCATACCACTCTGGAAACACGTCTTCTTGGTACACTCTTCCTGTAAAAGGCAACTCGGAAAGAATAGAGGGGAGGTCTGTTGATTCCTCACTATTTGTGATAACTTCATATTCATCCGTTTCCTCAAGAAACAGAATGATATATATTCTTTTTCTATTCAAAACGGCTTGATGAATGTCTATCAAATAATCTTCTTTCGTCATCATTGCTTATACGGTTTTGTGGTTGGACGGGTATGCGGTTGTCCAATTATCAAAATCTTTCGTCCTCCATTCAGACAAAACAAATGCCAGCCATATGGATGACTGACATTTTGTCGTAGAACAACTGACCAGCCCACCAGCCCACGCGTGGGGCTGGTGGGCTGGTCAGTTATTTGTAGAAACAGTGATTTTTCCGTCTTTCAGGTCGGCGAAGATGCTGTCTCCAGGGTTCACTTCTTCCTCGACAATCATTTCGCAGATGCGGTCTTCGAGGTGCTGCTGGATGGATCGGCGGAGGGGTCGTGCGCCAAACTGCTTGTCGTAGCCCTGCTCGGCTATGAACTTCTGCGCTTCCTGGCTGATGGTGAGGTGAAGTCCGAGTTCGTCGATGCGCCTGTAGAGTCCCTTGAGCTCGATGCCGATGATTTGGAGGATGGCGTCGAGTTCGAGCTGGTCGAAGGTGATGATTTCGTCGATTCGGTTGAGGAACTCGGGCGAGAACTGCTTGTTGAGGGCTTTCTGGATGACGGCGCGGCTGACTTCCTTGTCGTCTTTGCCTGCCATGGCCGAGAAGCCTACGCCACGGCCGAACTCCTTGAGCTGCCGTGTGCCCACGTTGCTGGTCATGATGATGACGGTGTTGCGAAAATCGACGGTGCGTCCCTGCGTGTCTGTGAGGCGTCCTTCGTCCATGACCTGGAGCAGGAGGTTGAACACGTCGGGGTGCGCTTTCTCTATCTCGTCGAGCAGGACGATGGAGTAGGGTTTTCTGCGCACTTTCTCTGTGAGCATTCCTCCTTCTTCGTATCCTACATATCCTGGGGGCGCGCCTACGAGTCGGCTGACGGTGAATTTCTCCATGTATTCGCTCATGTCGATGCGTATGAGGGCGTCGGTGGAGCCGAACATGTGTTCTGCGAGCTTCTTGGCGAGGTGTGTCTTTCCTACGCCTGTGGGGCCGAGGAACATGAAGGTGCCGATGGGGCGGTTGGGGTCCTTGAGGCCTACGCGGCTGCGCTGGATGGCGTTGGCGAGCTTGTCGACGGCTGCGTCTTGCGCGATGACGTGGCTCTTGAGCTCTTGCCTCATGCCTTTCATGCGCATGCCTTCGGCGCTTGCCATCTTGCTGACGGGGATGCCTGTCATCATGGAGACGGTGTGTGCCACGTCGTCGGCGCTGACTTTCTGCCGGCGGTCTTCGAGGGTGGATTCCCACTGGCGCTTCATCTCTTCGAGTTCTTCGGCTATGTGGCACGCTCTGTCGCGATGGCTGCTGGCGAGGGCGTAGTCTTCGTTCTTCACGGCGAGCTCTTTCTGGGCGTTGGCTTCGACCAGCTCAGCCTCTTTGTCTTCAATCTCCTTGGGCACGCTGATGTTGCTGATGCGCACGCGCGAGCCTACTTCGTCGAGCACGTCGATGGCCTTGTCGGGGAAGCTGCGGTCGGTCACATACCTTTCTGTGAGCTTGACGCAGGCTGCGAGGGCTTCTTCTGTGTAGAAGACGTTGTGGTGCTCTTCGTATCGGTCTTTGATGTTGCTGAGGATGGTGAGGGTCTCTTCGGGCGTGGTCTGCTCTACGATGACTTTCTGGAAGCGTCGCTCGAGGGCGCCGTCTTTCTCGATGCTCTTGCGGTATTCGTCGAGGGTGGTTGCGCCTATGCACTGGAGCTCGCCTCGCGCGAGGGCTGGCTTCATCATGTTGGCGGCATCCATCTGGCCTGCCTGGTTGCCTGCTCCCACGAGGGTGTGTATCTCGTCGATGAAGACGATGACGTCGGGGGTGGCGCGCAGCTCGTTGATGATGCTTCGCAGTCGTTCCTCGAACTGGCCGCGATATTTGGTGCCTGCCACGACGCTGGCCATGTCGAGGCTGATGATGCGCTTGCCGAAGAGGACGCGTGCCACTTTGCGCTCGTTGATGCGTGTGGCCAGTCCTTCGACGATGGCGCTCTTTCCGACGCCTGGCTCGCCGATGAGCACGGGGTTGTTCTTCTTGCGGCGAGAGAGGATCTGGGCGAGGCGCTCAATCTCTTTCTCGCGTCCCACAACGGGGTCGAGCTTGCCTTCGGCTGCTGCACGGGTGAGGTCGAAGCCGAACTTGTCGATGGCTGGCGTGTCGGAGTTGCCTTTCTGCGCTGTCTTCTGTGCAGAGGATGCTGACGAGGATGTTTTTCCTGTGCCTGATGAGGGTGGCGGCGCGTCTTCCTCGTCGTCTTCGTCGAACTCCACGTTGCTCTCTGGCTGTGGGGCTGCCTTGGTTTTGGCGAAGGAGTCGTAAAGCTCCTTGTAGGTGACGTCGCAGTCGCTGAGCACGCGCGCTGCCATGTTGTCTTTCTGCTTCATGATGGCCAGCAGCAGGTGTTCGGCATCGCTCTCCTCGCTTTTGAGCAGCCGTGCCTCGAGCACGGTGAGGCGCATGATCATGCTTGACTTCTGGTTGAGGGTGATGTCGGTGGAGAGAAGCTTCTGGCCGTCGTCTTTGACGGACTTCTCGAGAATGTCCTTCACGCTGGGGATGTTCACGAAGAAGTGCTTCTGCAATGCCTCGAGGGCACGGCTCTCTCCGTCGCGAATGATGCCCAGCATGAGGTGCTCTGGCCCGATGTAGTCGTTGTTGAGCCTGAGCGCTTCTTCCTTGCTGTAGCCCAGTATGCGTGTGATTCTTTCAGAATATCTGTAATTCATAAATGTCTATACGGTTCGCTTGTTGCCTTTTTTCATGAAAAAGGGGGTAGCAAAAGAAATGCCTGACAGGTTTTTACTTCAGCCACGCTGACAATCTGTCAATAATTTCCTTCTTCATGTCAGCCGGCATGTTGCCGATGCGTGCCTTGTGGCTTCCTCCTGGCTGCACGTACACTCTCATGTTCTGCTTGTCTGAGCAGTCGAGCCATGTGCACACGCCGCTGGCGCTCCAGGGGTCAATCTCGCCGTAGATGAAGATGTGCCTGGGGTCTTCTTCCTGCAGGAACTTGACGGTGCGGTCGTGCAGGGTGGGGTCGAAGTCGTAGTGGCGCAGGCTGTCGGGCAGCATGATTTGCTTGAGGTATCCCTTGGTGTCCTTGAGCGATGTCCACTTCTTGATGGGCTTGAGCGAGTAGCCGTAGTAGCCAAGCTCGCGCACGGCCTGCACGTCGAAGGGCATGTAGCGGTTGGGATAGGCGAAGTAGTCGGGCGCGGCTGTCTGCATGAAGTTGTCGAACCACTCCTTGTCGCTGGCCTCGAGGGAGGGGATGGTGGACACGGGTGTGCCCCACTGCCACAGGGCGAAGGGGTATTCGAGCACGCAGTAGTCGTAGATGTCTTCTTCTGGGATGTAGAACTTGTAGTTCTTTTCCTTGCAGAACTGGGTGAACATCGGCATGAGGCGTGGCTTGCGCTTCATGAGCTCCTGCATGGCTTTCTTGATGGCCTTGCGCTCGGCCTTGCTGCCTACTTCCTTCTCGAGGAACTTCTCGTGGCGGCCGTCTTCGATGGCACGGTTGAGGGGGGCAACGTAGCTGACGCTCACATCGACGTCGCTGGGGTAGGTGGCGCGATAGAACATGGTGGTCTGCCCGCCCTTGCTGATGCCTGTGCTAATCCACTTGCCTGTGAAGAGCTGGCCGAGCACCTGGCGCACATGGTGGTAGTCGGCAAGCGAGTTGTCGACGGTCATGTAGTCCCAGTTGGTGGGCACGGGCGTGCTCTCTGCAAAGTAGCGATATTCGCACAGCACGACGTTGGCGTCGAAGAGGCTGCTCAGCTCGTCTTCGTAGTTGGGGCTCAAGCCGTAGTCGGCATTGTAACCTTCAGTAACGATTACAGTGGGCTTGTCTAATCCTTTCAGACCCACGATGATACGCTCGCCAAAAGTACCTTTTGAGGAGGTCTTCCAGTCGACCTGCTGCTGCATTTTCAGCACATATTTTTCTTTGAACTTGGGGCTCTCAAGTGGCTTCACGTCATAGACGCTCTCTAATCCGCACAGCTGTTTCATGAACAGGGTGGAATCAATTTGTGCTGACAGCCCTGCGGCCATCAGCACAAAACATGATAGTATTGTAAGTTTTTTCATTTCAGATTCAGATTGATGGTTGGTTTTATTGCGTGCGCTTGCTGATGCTGGGGAAAGCATCGTGGGAGCAGGGGCGCGCGCGATGCTTAGCAGGCCTTGCAGTCAGGACGCGACGGCTTAGTAGGCCTTGCAGTCAGGACGCGACGGCTTGGCTGGCTTGCCGCTCACCATGTCGACGGCTTAGTAGGCTCTTGCAATCAGGACGCGATGCTTGGCTGGCTTGCCGCTCACCATGTCGACGCCTGGTGTCTGCTCGAACATGAATGGCACGCAGCGGATGGTTGCCTGTGTGTCTTCCTTGATTTTGGCTTCTGTCTCTTCTGTGCCGTCCCAGTGGCAGAGGAAGAAGCCGCCGTCCTTGACTTTCTCCTTGAACTCTTCGTAGTTGTCGCATTCGTAGATGTGGGCATCGCGATAGTCGACAGCTTTCTTGTAGATGTTCTTCTGGATGTCGTCGAGCAGGTTCTTGATGTATTCTTCAATGCCTTCGATGGATACGTTTTCCTTTTCGAGCGTGTCGCGTCGCATGATTTCGACCAGTCCCTTCTCGAGGTCGCGAGCGCCCAGCACGAGGCGAACGGGAACGCCCTTGAGCTCGTAGTCGGCAAACTTGAAGCCTGGGCGCTTGTTGTCGGCATTGTCGTACTTCACGCTCACGCCCATCGCTTTCAGGTTCTTGACGATTTCTTCTGCCTTCTCGTCAAGCACAGGCATCTGGTCGCCCTTGCCGATTGGGATGATGACTACCTGGAGCGGCGCGAGGGCTGGAGGAAGCACGAGTCCGTTGTCGTCGGAGTGGGTCATGATGAGCGCGCCCATCAGACGGGTTGAAACGCCCCATGAGGTTGCCCATGCGTATTCTGGCTTGTTTTCCTTGTTGAGGAACTGCACGTCGAACGCTTTGCCAAAGTTCTGTCCCAGGAAGTGGCTTGTTCCGCTCTGAAGGGCTTTTCCGTCCTGCATCATGGCCTCGATGGTGTAGGTGTCGAGCGCGCCGGCGAAACGCTCTGTCTCGCTCTTCACGCCTTGCACAACAGGAACGGCCATGTATTCTTCAGCGAACTTGGCATACACTTTGAGCATGAGCTTGGCACGCTCTTCTGCCTCTTCGCGGGTGGCATGAGCCGTGTGGCCTTCTTGCCAGAGGAATTCTGAGGTGCGAAGGAACAGGCGGGTGCGCATCTCCCATCTCATGACGTTGCACCACTGGTTGCAGAGGATGGGGAGGTCACGGTATGAGTTAATCCAGTTCTTGTAGGTGTTCCAGATGATGGTTTCTGAGGTAGGGCGGATGATGAGCTCTTCTTCCAGCTTTGCTGCAGGGTCAACAACGACTCCGTCGTGTGTCTCGTTGGTCTTCAGGCGGTAGTGGGTCACTACGGCGCACTCCTTGGCGAATCCCTCAACGTGCTCTGCCTCGCGGCTCAGGAAGCTCTTGGGAATCAGCAGGGGGAAGTAGGCATTCTGCACGCCTGTCTCCTTAAACATGTCATCGAGCACTCGCTGCATCTTCTCCCATATAGCGTAGCCATAGGGCTTGATAACCATACATCCTCTCACGTCTGACTGTTCTGCCAAATCTGCCTTCACCACGAGTTCGTTGTACCACTTGGAGTAGTCTTCTGAACGCTTGGTGAGATTCTTCAATTCAATTGCCATTTTTTATAATGTTTTATGTTGTTATAAATGAATTTCAAATTACAAAATTACGGCATTTATATGAAAAAATCCTTCTTTTTGAGAATAATTTACAGCAAAAGCAAATTATATCAATCAAAAAAACGATATTTGCATTACAAAAGCAAAAAAAACAAAGGGTAAAAATAACATTTCATTAACACAAAATTAAAATTTTATTATGAAGAAAATCAAGTTTAGCGTTGTGCTCATGGCAGCACTCGTAATTCTTTCTGGCTGTGGCGCAAGCAATGCAACTAAGGGCGGTCTCATTGGCGGCGGCTCTGGTGCTGCTGTTGGTGCGCTGATTGGTAACCTCATCGGCAAGAACACTGGCGGCACGCTCATCGGCGCTGGCATCGGCGCTGCTGTGGGCACAGGTGCTGGCGTGCTCATCGGCAAGAAGATGGACAAGGCTAAGGCTGCTGCTGAAGCTGTCGAGAATGCTAAGGTGGAATCTGTTACTGACAAGAATGGTCTTGAGGCTGTGAAGGTTACTTTCGACTCTGGCATCCTCTTCACAACTGGAAGCTACACGCTGAGCGAAGTGGCAAAGGGCAACCTCAGCGAGTTTGCTAACAATGTGCTCAAGGTTTACTCTGACTGCGACGTGGCTATTCAGGGATATACTGACAATCAGGGATGGCGCAACTCTACTGCAGAGCAGAGCGTTCAGAAGAACCTCAAGCTCTCTCAGGATCGTGCTGATGCTGTGAAGGCTTACCTCCTTGGCGCAGGCGCTACTGCAACTCAGATTAAGAGCTCTACTGGTTTTGGACAGGAGAATCCTGTTGCTGACAACGCAACTAAGGCTGGACAGGAGCAGAACCGTCGCGTGGAGATTTATCTCTATGCTTCTGAGGCGATGATTAAGGCTGCTAACGCAGGTACTCTCCAGTAAGATGTTGGAGCTATTTTCTAAAATAGGAAATTTTATCAAGTGGATGCTGGTCGCTATCTTGGCGGGCAGCATCCTGCTTGTTTGGCTCTATAAGTATGTGCCTGTATATGCCTCTCCTCTCATGTTCATCAGAGCGTGCGAGCAGGTGAGCAGGGGAGAGCAGATACGATGGCATCATCAGTGGGTTGACCTTGAAGAGATCGCGCCTGACCTCCCGCTTGCTGTTATGGCCTGTGAAGACCAGAATTTCTTCAATCACAGCGGCTTCGACTGGGAAGCGATTCAGAAGGTGATTGAGGAAAGGGCTGAGGGAGAGCGCTTTCGTGGAGGCTCGACCATCACTCAGCAGACGGCAAAGAATGTCTTTCTCTTTCCTACGGCTTCGTCGGGCAAGGTGGCGTGGATTCGCAAGGGTATTGAGGCTTACTTTACTGTTCTTATCGAGTTTATGTGGGACAAGCATCGCATCATGGAGGTGTATCTCAACACGATAGAGATGGGCAAGGGAATCTATGGGGCGCAAGCTGTGGCGCAGAACAATTTTGGACGTGACGCTAAGGACTTGACGCGCAACCAATGTGCCATGATTGCCATCACGCTGCCTAATCCGCTGAAGATGGATTCTGCTGCGCCAACGAACTATATGTACAAGCGTCAGTCGTGGTGCATCAAGCAGATGAAGAATCTGGGTGAGTTCCCTGCAAAGGAGGAGTGACAACGGACACAGCCCACGCGCTGCCAGCCCACGCGCTGGGCGATGTTTTTCTCTCACGGATTTCACAGATTTCACAGATGGGGATTGAAAGTTGACCAGCCTATGCTGGGCGAGGGTTTTTCTCTCACGGATTTCACAGATTACACAGATGGGGATTGAAAGTTAACCAGCCTATGCGCAGGGCGATGTTCTCAGGCAACAGACTTCTCTAACTCCTTTGTTGAGGAGGAAACAGCGTAAGGCATCGCAGATGCATTCCCTCATACATTCCCACAGATGCATTCCACAGATACTTTCCACAGATGCATTCCACAGATACTTTCCACATATACATTCCCACATATACATTCCCACATATACATTCCCACATACATTCCCCTCACTTGTCATCTTCCAGATTGCTGTTGAGGAGAATTTGTTGAAATAAAAAAATGGAGACGATTGAGTTCGCCTCCATTTCTTTTTATGTTTTCTTTTTATGATTTTTTTATGATTGGCTGTCGTGGGTTTATGCCTGTGCTTTCAGCATTTCGTCGATGCTGGCAGCTGCCTTACGTCCGTCGCCCATAGCGAGGATGACTGTTGCGCCGCCACGCACGATGTCGCCACCTGCGAAGATGGTTGGAATGCTTGATTGCATCTGCTCGTTCACGGCGATGGTGTTCTTTCTGCCCAGTTCGAGACCTGCTACAGATGTTGGCACGAGTGGGTTTGGAGATACGCCTACTGCCACAACGGCGAGGTCGATGTCGATGGTTTCAATCTTGCCTTCTACTGGCACTGGCGAACGGCGTCCTGATGCGTCTGGCTCGCCCAGTTCCATTACCTGCAGCTTCACCTGGGTGACGTTGCCTTTCTCGTCGGCAATGTACTCGATTGGGTTGTGCAGCGTGAGGAATTCGATGCCTTCCTCTTTGGCGTGCTTCACCTCTTCGAGACGTGCTGGCATTTCTGCTTCAGAGCGGCGGTATGCGATGAACACGCGTTCTGCGCCCAGGCGCTTTGCTGTGCGGCATGAGTCCATGGCTGTGTTTCCTCCACCTACAACCATCACGCTCTTGGCTTTGATGATAGGCGTGTCGCTGTCTGGGTTGGATGCGTCCATGAGGTTCACGCGAGTGAGGTATTCGTTTGATGACATGATGCCTACTGAGTTTTCGCCTGGGATGCCCATGAAGTTGGGGAGGCCTGCTCCTGAAGCTACGAAGATTGCCTTGTAGCCTTCTGCTTCAAGCTCTTGGATGGAGATGGTCTTGCCCACCACGCAGTCTTTCACGAAGTTGACGCCTATCTTGCTGAGGTTTTCGATTTCCACGTCAACGATGGCGTTGGGCAGACGGAATTCTGGGATACCGTATTTGAGCACGCCTCCAATCTCGTGGAGGGCTTCGAAGACTGTCACGTCATAGCCGGCCTTTGCCAAGTCGCCAGCACAGGAGAGTCCTGCTGGGCCTGAGCCTACGATGGCTACTTTCTTGCCGTTCTTTGGCGCGCATTCAGGCAGGGCCATCTTGCCGCTGTTGCGCTCGAAGTCGGCTGCAAAGCGCTCGAGGTTGCCGATAGCTACTGGCTTGTGGCCCATCTTCAAGTGGATGCACTTGCTTTCGCATTGCTTTTCCTGTGGGCATACACGGCCGCACACGGCTGGCAGAGCTGAAGTTGCTTTGAGCACCTTGGCTGCTTCGAGGAACTGTCCACGCTCGATGTTCTTGATGAATGAAGGGATGTTGATGGCCACAGGGCAGCCTTCCATGCAGGTTGGCTTCACGCAGTCGAGGCATCGCTTGGCTTCTGTCATGGCCTGGCTTGCAGTGAGACCTGTGTTTACTTCTTCTGTGCGGGTTGTGGCACGATATACTGGGTCGAGCTCGCCCATGACGCAGCGTTCAATCTCGCCACGTTCCTTTGCCTTCATGCTGGCAGCCACTTCTTTGCGCCATGCAGCATTGCGGTCGGTCAGCTCGGCCAGCGGAGTGTCTGTGGTCATGCCTGTGGCGTCTGCTTCAGCCACAGCCTTGCAGCCGCAGTCTTCGCCTTCAGCGCACACGTGCTCTTCCAGCTTCTTCATGTCGTCCAGCTCGGCTGCCTTGAATGCGCCCATGCGCTTGAACATCTCGTCGAAGTCCACTTCATGGCCGTCAAATTCAGGGCCGTCCACGCAGACAAACTTTGTCTTTCCGCCTACTGTGATGCGGCAGGCTCCACACATTCCTGTTCCGTCCACCATGACGGTGTTGAGCGAAACGTCTGTTGGTATTTCGTATTTCTTGGTCAGCAGACAGCAGAACTTCATCATGATGGCAGGGCCGATGGCGAAGCACTTGTCTACTTTCTCACGCTGAATGACCTGCTCGATGCCCACTGTCACCACGCCTTGCTGGCCGTAAGAACCGTCGTCTGTCATGATGATGACTTCGTCAGAGTGCTGTCTTACCTCGTCTTCCAGGATGATGAGCTCCTTGGTGCGTCCGGCCAGCACGGAGATGACTCTGTTGCCAGCAGCTTTCAGCGCCTTGATGATGGGAAGCATTGGAGCTACGCCCACGCCGCCTCCTGCGCACACTACGGTGCCGAAGTTCTCGATGTGGGTTGCCTGGCCCAGCGG
>JAEIGA010012254.1_pt1 | contig 13007 bp, 10 predicted proteins | sample 9270691 | NCBI WGS metagenome assembly JAEIGA01 (sample SAMN17057246, study PRJNA624740) | gut metagenome | biome: biome; isolation source: fecal sample | host: Bos grunniens | place: China: Xizang | collected 2019 | reverse complement strand
GCTGGCGGGAACGGAATTCGACACGGAAGGCCGGAGCACTGCGGAGCTGCGGGACGCGGCCAGGAAACTGACCATCAACATGGACACGGAGAACCGGAAGCAGGAGCGGCTGACACAGAACCTGCTGAATGCCACCACCAAGACCGGATACGCGGGCATGATGTACCGGCAGTACCGGATCATGAACGACTACATCAACGGACGGAGCCAGGCGGAGGTGCAGCAGACCATCAGCGCCATGCAGCAGGAAATCGCGCGGGTGAAGACGGAGCTGCAGGAGCGGGCGGAGAAGCTGAAGAAACTGGCGGAAGACCGGGAGGTGCGGGGCCTGCGCAGCTTCTTCACGGAAGCGAACCTGCAGGGAACGGCAAACAAACTGAAAAAGACCTACAACAGCAGCATGACCAGCGAGGAGATCCAGAACCGGCTGGCGGAAATCTCCGTGAAGATGAATTCCGGGAAGGACTTTGTGACGGAGGGGAACGCGCTGGCAGGGCGGCTGATGGAAACCGCGAAGGAGGAAGGATACGAGAGCCTGTACCTGAACGAGCTGCGGGGCGAAACCATCCGGATCAGCCCGCAGCAGCTGAAGCAGCTGAAGGCCCAGAACAGCAGCCTGGCGGAGGTGCGCAGGGCGCTGGCGGGAACGGGGATCCGGATCGAAACCGGCACGCCGGGGCAGGGCACGCTGGACATGGTATGGGACGAGCTGTGCGACAGGATCCCCAGCCTGGACAGGGACGCGGCGGATCTGGACATGCTGGAGCAGCTGGTGAGCCTGGTGGAGGGCGAAAAGAAAGCGAGCCAGGCCACGGCCCAGATGACAGAGGCGCAGTATCAGGAAGCGCTGGGACAGGCCACGGTGGACGTATACGAGGCGGTGGCGGAGCTGCGGCTGAACATGCCGAAGGACGCGCAGAGCCGGAGCCAGATCCGTCAGATCATGAAATACATGGCGGAGATGAGCAACCAGGCGGAGGACAACGCGAAGGCCATCGCGGAAATGAACCGGCGGCTGGAGGAGCTGGAGCAGAAGAGCGGAGCCGCGAGGGCATCCGCCCAGGTGCTGCAGCGGGACATGCAGAAGGCCATTGACTACTACAGCGACATGGTGAAGATGCAGCAGGACGAGCGAGCAAACCAGGAGCGGCAGGAGCTGATTCTGAAGCTGGGAAGCCAGGCCACCATGGAGGTGCTGAAGGAGCGGGCCAAGTGGGAACAGCAGATGGAGAAGAGCCGCCAGATGCGGGAGCTGACGGAAGACCGGCGGAAGATCCGGAAACAGATCGGAACCATGACCACGCGGCTGGACAATCTGCTGAGCCGGGAGACGGATCAGAAGAACATTCCGGAACACATGAAACCCCTGGCGCGGGAGGTGCTGGGCCTGATCGTGAAGAACGACCTGACGGGCCGGAGGATTACCCAGGCGACGCAGGAGACGCTGCTGAACACGCAGAGGCTGCTGGACATCTGGAACCAGCAGGACGGGCGGTTCACGGAAAGCAGTCTGGACTTCATCGGGGACGAGGACATCAAGGAACAGATCCTGGACGACCTGGCGGAGATCGAGACGGGCATCGGATTCTACAACAGCGGCAGCGGGCGGAACGTGGTGCAGCTGACCAGCGAGAAGGCGGCCCTGCAGCGGATTCAGAAGGCCATGAGCGAGATCTACCAGATTATCCAGAGCGAGCGGTCTATCAACATCAACGACCGGAAGGTGCTGGTGGCGGATCAGGCGGAGGCGGTGCAGCAGGCCATGGCGGGCAGCCGGTTCAGGGGCGAGCTGACGGGCAAGGCAGGAGCTGGGCTGACAACGGCACAGCGGGCGGTGGTCTACGGGAACATGACGCCGGAGTATTTCTTCAAAAACCTGAAGAACGCGGGAATGACGGAGCTGTGGGAGGAATACCACCGGGGCGAGAACAAGAACGGTCTGGAGCTGCAGAAGGCGAAGACGCGGCTGAAGGACATCGCGGAGAAATACCATTACGGAGACTGGGACGTGACCAGCAGGCAGGCGGTGAAGCTGAGCAGCGGCACGGTGAACATGAACGCGGAGCAGCTGATGGCCCTGTACGCCACATGGAAGCGGGAGAACACCATCGGGCCGGAGATGAGCCAGCACCTGACCAAGGGCGGATTCTACGTGGACGAAGGCCAGAACGAAGGCTGGAGGCTGGGACGGGAGAAACTGAACCAGCGGCCCCACCGGGTGACGGGGGCGGACATGGCCACGGTGGAGGGCCTGCTGACGGAAGATCAGAAGAAGTACGTGGACGAGGTAGTCTCCGTCCTGAGCAACGAGATGAGCCAGCTGGGCAACGAAGCCAGCATGAAAATGTACGGGATCAGGAAGTTTAAGGAATCGTACTACTTCCCCTTCAAGATGTGGGACGGCGTGAAGAGCGTGAAGAGCGACGCGGGGCCTGCGGGAAACAGCGACAACCGGATGGCTCACAAGGGATGGTCAAAGAGAAGAACACAAAACGCGGGAACGGCGCTGGTGATCGGAGACTTTACACAGACGGCAGCAACTCACATCGTGGAAATGATCAACTACAACACCATGGCGGTGGCCGTCGAGAACACGAACAAGGTGCTGAACTACCAGATGGAGGAAGGCGAGAACCAGAACACGGCAACGAAGCGGAACGTCCGGACGATGTTCGGGGAAGCCTACGGAAAGAACGCGCTGGACTACCTGGACACGCTGCAGCAGGATCTGAACGGCGGACTGGGGCAGCGGGACAACCGGCGGACGCTGAAAGAGTCGCTGCTGAGCACATTCAAGAAGAACGCGGTGGCGGGCAGCATGAGCGTGGCGGCCCAGCAGCCGCTGAGCTACATCCGGGCCAGCATGATGATCAGCCCAAAGTATCTGGCGGAGGCGATCAGCCCGACATTCTGGAAAGGAAGCTATAAGGAAATGCTTGATCACAGCGGCGTGGCTGTGATCAAGGACATGGGCCGGTTCGACATGAACTTCGGACAGAGCGCCAGGGAATTCATCCAGCCGGAAGCGAAGACCGGGAAAGGACGGGCAACCTACGACTGGATCAGCGAGAAGAGCACGATCCTGCCGGAGCTGATGGACAGGGCCACCTGGACGAGGATGTGGACAGCCTGCAAACTGGAACAGAAAGCGCAGCATCCGGAAATGGACGCGAAAAGCGACGCATTCCTGGACATGGTGGGCGAACGGTTCAACGACGTAATGCGGAAAACACAGGTGTACGACAGCGTGCTGGTGAAGAGCGCGAACATGAGGAGTCAGAACTCAGCAATGAAGGCCCTGACCAGCTTCATGGCGGAACCGACGCTGACCATCAATATGCTGACGGACGCGGTGGTGAACGCGGGAGAAAAGGGCGGGAAGAAGAACCTGGCAGAAGCGGCAGCCACCTTCCTGCTGAGCGCGGCGCTGCAGTCGGTGGTCAAAGCATTCTTCAGCACGGGAAGAACGCCTGACGAAAAGAAAAACAGAAGGGAAAACTTCCTGAACAAACTGGCTTACAACTTCATCGGAGAGGTGAACCCGCTGGGGCTGATTCCGGGATACAGTGACATTGTAGATCTGCTCAAGAACGGCGAACTGTCAGACGATGCCATGAGCGTGGTAGGAAAGTTGAATACGATCATGGACAGCCTGATGAGCTTTGCAACCGGGAAGAGCGGCAATTTGTGGAAAACAGTAGAAGACAGCGCAGGGCAGATTGCCCAGCTGTTTACGAACATTCCGGGCAAGAACCTGATGCGGGACGTGCGGGCCATGTACACCTTCATCAGCGGCAACGGATACGCGCAGCGGGAAACCAGCGAGGCGGTGCTGAAATGGCAGGTGATTGACACGCTGAACAGCAACGATCTGCTGGGAGCGATCAACAAGCGGCTGGGCGAAGCGGGATACAGCACAAGCAACACAGCCTACTACAAGCGGATCTACCAGGCGAAGAAGGCCGGAGACGAAGCCGCGGCGGAGGAGATGAGCGAGTATCTGACCACCGGGAAAGGCGTCAAGGAAAGCGCACTGGCATCAGGGATCAAGTCAGTGATAAAGGAAGATGACAAAACGACGATTCAGGAGAAGGCTGATTTGCTGCTTGAAGCCGGGATGAAAGTTTCAGACGTGACCAGTTGGGTTTTGGATCAATACATTGAAGGAAAGATGACAAGAGAGGAGGCAGAAAAGGAATACAAGAGGATCAACCCGAAAGCGACAGACGATGAAGTGTACTTTGCTCTGGATAAGAAAGAGTTTAAAGAAGAAACAGGAGAAAGCGGCGGATCTTCCGTTTACTACCGACTGTATGACGCGATGGACAAAGGAGACGACGCGAGCTTCAAGGAAACAAAGGAAACCCTGCTGACACACGGTGTGGAACAGAAAGATATTGATTCGCAAATGAAGAGCCACATTTTGGACAGATACAAAAAAGGCGAGCTGACGCAGAAAGAAGCTGAAGCGCAGATTAAAAAGTATCGTCCAGATATCAGCAGTGATGACCTTTGGTGGGACTTTGACAGAATCGCTTACAAAAATGAAACGGGAAAGGATGCAGGAAGCGGGACATATTACAGGCTGTACGACGCTGTAGAGGAAAACAACAGCAACAAGATCACCAGCGCAGTAAAGACCATGACACAGCACGGGTACGACAACAAGAAGATCAAAACCCAGATCACCAGCAAGTACAAGAACACCTACCTGGAGCTGAAGGCCGGGAGCGCGGAGAAGGTGAAGATGAAGGACGCGCTGACCAAGGCCTACAAGGCGGTGGGGCTGACAGCCAGCGAGGCGGAGGCCCTGATCAACGGCTGGAAGAAGACGGAGAAAACCGGGAAATGACAAAGGATTCAGAGGCCGGTGCGATAACCTGACATATCGCGCCGGTCTCTGATAAGGTAGGGCGAGAAAGGAGGAGAGGCCCATGCTTGAAATCAACAAAATTCAGCGGATCTATCTGGGCGTGATGGGCGAGAACGCGGCGCGCACCGTGGAGATTGACGTCAATGCCTGGTACGCGACGCACCAGAACGCCAGTTTCAGCGTCTGGCACAAGCGCAGCGGAGACCAGACGAAGCAGGCGACCGGAGCGACATTTGACCGGGAGACGGGAATCATCAGCTGGACGCCAAGCAGCTCCGACACCTACTACAGCGGCGTCGGGACGGCGGAGATCCGGATGACGGAAAATACCGTCATCAAGAAAACAAAGGATCTGGAGACCATGGTGTCGCCCAGCCTGATGAACGGCAGCGGAAGCACCATTGCCAGCACGTGGCAGGCGTATATCGATCAGGTGGAGGAATACAAAAACGCGGCGGAGGAAGCCCAGGAGGCGACCGAGGAAGCGGCGCAGCAGATCCACCAGGTGGAGGAATACGTGGAAGCCGCGGAAGCCGCAGCGGCAGCGGCGGAGGACAGCGCGGACGCGGCGGAGGACGCGATCACGAAGTATCCGCGAATCAGCCAGACCACCGGGAACTGGGAAGTATGGAACGCGGACACGGAGCTGTGGGTGGATACGGAAGTACCCGCGACAGGCCCGCGGGGGCCGCAGGGAACCACGGGCACAGCGGCCAGCATCTCAAACGAAAACCACGTCTACCAGGTGAGCAGCAGCGGGAGCACCGTGCCCACCGGGGAATGGCAGAGCGAGCGGCCCGTGACGCCTCAGGGACAATACCTGTGGGAGCGGGTGACGCTGACATGGAACAACAGCACAACCACGGTATTCTATGTTGTATGCCGGATGGGCATGGACGGGACGGGCAGCGTGGTGTCCGTATGCAACGTCAGTCCGGACGGGAACGGGAACGTGGCCCTGACCTACCAGAGCGTCGGAGCGGCAGCGAGCAGCCACACTCACGACGACAGATACTACACGGAGACGGAGACGGACACGCTGCTGGCAGGGAAAGCGGCAACCAGCCACACCCACGACGACAGATACTACACGGAGACGGAAGTCGGGGATCTGCTGCAGGAATACACGAAAAAGCCCATTGTTGTATATGGAAGCCTGACGGGGGCGGGTGGAACCGTCAGCAGGACGATCAGTGACAACGGGATCACGGACAGCATGAGGCCTTACGCCCAGTATGAAGATCCGGCAGCGATTGACGGGAAGGTGACCATCACGGTGGGAACCGGAACGGTGACAGTCACGGCGAAAGTGGACGGAACGGTGAAATTCACCATTATGCTGGTAGAGACGGCGGAATAAAGAAAGGAGATATGAAACATGGATAAGGTAACTTTCTACACCACGATTGAAAATCAGGAACGGAATGATGGCTTTGGACTCCTGTATGATCATTTCACGGACAAGGAGCAGGCGGAAGCGAAACTGTACACGATTCTGGCGGCAGCGGCGGTCAGCGATCTGCCATACCACGCGGGATTCCTGATCAGGGACGACGGGGAGACCCTGCTGAGCGGCGTATATGACAGACGGACGAATTAAGGAGGCTCGCAATGAGCGACAAGACATATTATGATTATCCGCCAGCTTCCGCGGAGAGGCTGAACGAGGTAGAAAAATATGCCCGCGGGATCAATCATGTGGAGTATGCCGACCAGCTGACGGCGGACGACGCGCAGGAAAACACCGGGGAGTTTATCGAACGAACCACAGGCGGAACCACGTCACTGTCGGACGGTTCGGCCTGGCTGTCCAGGATCTGGGGGAACAGGATCCACACGGGATACGTGGCGGAGAATATCACCATGACGGTGAACCCGGCAACGAGGGAAGAAGGCGTGGATCCCATCACGGCCACGCTGGACAGGGACACCTTCGTGGCCTATGTGGCCAGCAGCGGAACCATCACGCTGACGTACGACGGCAGCGCATGGAGCGCAAGCCCGGCGCTGTACGGCGTGACGGTGAGCGGGACGCCTGTCGAGAATGACGAGATTGTCATTGTATACGTAGCGGAAAACCGGGGAACCATCACGGTGGCGACGCCTGCCAGCTTCAAGAGCACGGGGTACAACCTGTACAACCACACCAACGGATACGCCAGGGTGCTGAAATATTCCGAAACGTACGGGTTTATCATCAAAGGAACCTACACGGCGGTGCAATTCAGCGAGACGCTGGAAGGGACGAAGACCACCATCACGCCGGACGCGGACGGGAAATTCAGCGTGACCGCGGACGGCTACGTATGGGTGACAGGCGGGAACAACACGGACACGGAAATCTACATGACGTGGAGCGACTGGACAAGCGGATACACCGGAACCTTCGCGGCGTACGCGGAAAGCACGGTGAACCTGTCCACACTGATGACCAACAACTTCCCGAACGGTATGTTCCGGGTGGGGCTGGTACGGGATGAGATCGACTTCGACGCAGGGATGGCGATCTCCAGGATTGAACGGATGGCATACAGCGCGGCGAACCTGGCGACGGCGAAGGCCAGCGGGCGGGCATATGAGTATGACACGAACTACATCTATCTGGTGAGGGCCAGCGAAGTCAGCACGGCCATCACGCTGACGATTGAATACACGGCAGCGGATCACGGGATGGAGTTTTTCGTGGGGACGTCGGTTCCGGTAGGCGTGTCCATGCTCTATGGGCAGAACCTGAAGGACAAGCTGCGCACGGATGTGCTGACGAAGAGCAGCGACATCATTGCTCTGGAAGACGCTACCAGCACAGACACGGACAAGGTGGTATCCGCGGCTGACGTTGCGGCGCTTTCTGACCAAATGGCGAACATGGTAAGTGGCGACAACGTGGAAGTTTTGGGAAACTTTTACTGCGAAGCAGGAGAAAAAGCTAGATGGTGTGCAATGCTCGTTAACGGAAAAGGGATATGCGCTATTACAGGTAAAATAAAGACGAGTGCAGCTCTAACATCTGGTCAAACATATAATCTTGCAAAAGTTCCATTTAAAGCAGCAAGACAGACTGTTTACGCACATAGTGGATGGTCTGGTATATGTTATCAAGACTATGATTCAGATATAATAAAATTTTCACTCAGTGCAAGTGCTGCTATTTATACTACACTCACTTTATCTGGCATTATTGAAGTGGTATAAACCATTTACGAAATAACATGCTGGAATACAGCAAACAAAGGAACCGTATAACCAGAATTATTTGTAACTGTAACACCCGTATCATTCTGTGTTGCGATTGTGCCGGTGTTCATAACTCTGTCCGTTCCATTCAGATATCCGAATGCAATGATTGCGGAATTTGCTTTGCTGAAACCTGTCGGATATGTAAATGTATACGAACTCTGATAAGCAATTCCGTATTGTACTTTAATGAATGGTCTGTAGTACAGAATATTATCATTCAAGTTCGCCATTTGTTCAAATTGTGGAAGTGGACTATCATGGAAAAGGAAAGACCGTGGATTACTCCACGGCCTTTTTGATGTCCTGACGGATCAGCTGTTTTAGGTATCCTTGTATGTTGGGCTGTTGCTCCAGGTAAGCAAGGATGTCCGCGTCTGTGTTTCGGTTGAGCTTCATGCCGACCATTTTCGTATTCTTGCGGTCGTACTCCATGTTTGTTTTTCGCTTTGCATCTGATGCCATTGCGGGGCCTCCTCAAACTGGCAGAGCATCGGCGGCATGAACGATCAGCTTTGTGCCATCCGCTACCGTGATCATCCCGCTGGCCTCGATCTCCATGCAATCCTCTGCACGGTATACTTTCGGTGTGTGCCATCCCTGGAAGTTGTCCCAATACTCCTTGTTCTTTCCGGCGATCACTTTCGCACCGTGCAGTGAGTCGCTCTCACCGTACCATGTCTGTTCATACTGTCCACCAATCACCTGATACGCTTTCATTGTTTCATCCTCCTATCCGGTATTCAGCAAGTTTAACCTGCCTTCGATGCTAATATACAACAGGTTTAACCTGCTGTCAACATTTTTTTTGAAATAATTACGCGATGCAGCGCTGATGGCTCTGCCTCACGTCCACGTCAAGGGTTTTCGCGTAGCGCAACGTGGTCTGGATCCGGGCATGGCCAAGGAAACGCTGCACCTGCTCCACGGGCATGCCACGCTGCAAAGCGAGAGATGCGGCGGTGTGCCGGAAAATGTGCGGGGTGACATGGGCAGAGATCCCAGAACGGCTGACGATCTTTTCAATTTCGTTCTGGATGGATTTCGGAGAGAGTTTGTGACAGCCGCGGAGACTCACAAACAGCGAGGGACAGTCATCCGTACGGGAATCAAGATAGGCACGCAGGGAAACTTCCGCTTCAGGATTGATGAAAGTTGTGCGGCCTTTGTCGCCTTTTCCGTGCTCGATGTGCACGGTGTGCTCCTGCCAGTTGATGTCTTTCAGATCCAGGGCGCAGAATTCACCGACGCGGCAGGCGGTGGAATAGAGGAAATCAACCACGGCCTTTTCCCGCAGCGTGCGACAACTGCAGCGAACCTTTTCCAACTCAAGGGCCGTCATGGGAAGCCGCTCAGGATCCGCCACACGGATGGGAGCGATCCGGCGAACAGGGTTTTTATGAATCAAATCTTCTTCCACACACCACTCGAAGAAACCGTTATAGATAATCCGAAGGCTTTCCAGCCTGCTGTCCTGCACATGGCGGTTGATCTTGTAATGGTGGAGGAACAGCCGGATGTCGTTGGCAGTGATGTCCTCCAGTCTGCGGCCTGTCGTCTGGAACAGATGGGACAGGGCCAGGTAATAGTTCTGCAGGGTGCCTTTTTTGAGATTTTGCACAGACTTGGCTGCGATGAATAGTCTGACCGCATCAGGGATTCCATTATAGACGATTAGACCGGTGGACTTCCGGGTGAATTCATAGCCAGCGGCAGCTGCATCAATGGCAGCGAGAACGGAATCCAGCAGATTCTGATCCGGCAGAACCGGTAAAAGGTTTGCAACGGTCTGCGTCCTGAAAGATTCATATGACATGATCAATCATCCTCCTGTTGATTTGTTCAGGAAGATGTGGTATTATGCTTCCTGCGGCGGAAGATGTATACCACATCTTCAGAGGTGCCTGATGGAGAGAGACATCAGGCGCTTTTTTCATTCTCTGACAATCTGATATTCGGTTTGCGGCTCTTTCATCATGTCCGCGCGGATCAGGGACTTGACATAGCAGGTAAAGTTTTCCTGCAGATTGACCCAGTCCAGCATGGCCATGTCCTCAGCGTTTTGACGATTGAATTTGATACGCTTCAGGATGATGTTTTCCTTCTGGTACGTGGCATTGTACTCAGCAAAGGATCCGGCCATTTTGTCACCCCCTTTCAGCTTGATTTTATCACATTGGAACCCCAATAGTCAAGAGGGATTCCGATAACCTGACATTTCCGTACGGCCTTTGATATTGTTAAGCCAGGAAGGAGGGGACTGGGGTGATCTGGTGCGCTGCAGGAATCTATCTGATCATCGTGGTTAGCTTTGGCATGTTTGTATGTTCTGACAAGTGGAGAAAATAGGAGGAATGGTCATGATCACGCCTGAAGCGCTGATAGATAAATTTAGGAATGCGCTGGCAAATGGTTGGGGGTACATATACGGGATGCTCCATGTGATGTGGAACGAAGAAAGGCAGAGATCCTACACGGCGCAGTATAACAGCAATCCGCAGAAATACTCCTCACACAAGACAAGCGTAGAGTATGGTGCGAAATGGTACGGGCACTGGGTGACGGACTGCAGCGGGCTGTTTGCCTGGGCATTTGCTGAGCTGGGTGGATCTATAGCCCATGGGAGCAACAGCATCTGGAACAGATACTGCAGCGCAAAGGGCACGCTGTCAAAAGGCGTCAGGAGTGACGGACAGGCGCTGAAACCGGGAACGGCGGTATTCACAGGGAACTCTGATAATAAAGGGCACATTGGCCTGTATATCGGAGACGCGACAGTGATCGAAGCACAGGGAACCAGGGCGGGCGTCGTGACATCCTCAGTAAAGGATTCAAAATGGAAATACTGGGGAGAGCTGAAAGATGTGAAATATGAGGGAGGTGATGAGCCTGTGCCGGAGAAAGGGAAGGCCATTGTGACCGGGAACCGGGTAGCGCTGCGGGAAGGCCCGAGCAAAACCGCCAAGGTGCTGACGCGGGTGGACACCGGGAAGACGGTGACCATCCGGGATGAACCGGAGGGCTGGGAATACGTGGAATACAGCGGAAAAACAGGGTACATGATGAGCGAATATTTGAGAAAGGGTGAGGGGAATTGAACGTGTATCAATGGCTGTGCGTGTTGGGTATTCCGTCATTGATCAGCCTCGTCTGGGGAGGCGTGGTCAAGAAAAGTTTTGATCAGACAAAGGCAATTAAGGCAGGGGTGCAGGCACTGCTGCGGGACAGACTCCTGCAGGGATACAAGCACTATGAAATGATGGGATGGGCAGACTATGATGACAGGGCAAACATGGAAAACATATACACGCAGTATCACGCACTGGGGGCCAACGGTGTGATGGATGACCTTCGCACACGTTTCCTGCATTTACCCATTAAACCAAAAAAAGAAGAGGAGGCGTAACAATGAATTGGGACTGGAAAGATTGGCTGAAGGCGGCTCTGATCCGCGCAATCAAGACCTTTGCTCAGACCTTCGCTGGATGTCTTGCTGTTGGGGCAGCGGTGGAGGAAGTAGACTGGCTCCGTGCACTCTCTGTGAGTGGGGTAGCCTTTGTACTGAGCATCCTGACAAGCCTTGCGGGCCTGCCAGAGGTGGAAACGAAACCGCCTGAATTTGGAGAATAAAAGGGAAGCCCTGGGCGAAATCCCAGGGCGATTGTTTTTTAGCTGTACTCAGGATGACTTTTTGTCTTCCAACGGTATAATGATTCTGAAAACGCCAACGTTCGGACAGGGTTCCGGGATGTGTACCAAGCGGAACGCGTCCGAACTTTCGGAGGCGGGTTTGAGGGATGTGAGTGGGATACGCTCGCATCCCTCAATTGCGTTTATGACAAGATCCACGTGATCCGGGAAGACGTACACGGCGTTCACGAAGGTGGACACGATGAATTTGCGGTGGCGCAGATCCTGACGGTCGCCGGAGGCGAAACGGTGGAGGAAGAAAAGGACACGATCACGGGAGACCAGCTGAGACTGGGAGAAGCGCAGCGCCTCAATGGATTCCCGCAGGGTTTTCTCAGCGGAGGACAGTTCCCGCAGCCGTTCAGCGGTGGTTTCGTCCCAGATTCCCTCCTCAATGGCCCGGTTGATGTTGTCCATCTTCCGGCGGAGGGCCTTCTGCTCCTGTTCCATCTTCGCCAGGGGAGAAACGGAGGCGGCTTTGCGCTGCTGCTCCATGACCGCGTCCGCGATCCGCTCCATCTGGGGGCCGGTGAGAACGCGGTCTATGATTTCGTCAAGAATCAGATCTTCCAGCCAGGACTTCCGGACGTTGCGGAAGTCGCAGGTATGATCCTTTTTGCGGCCTTGACAGGTATAGTAATAGTGGCGGTCGCCGGTTTTGGATGTGCCGGAATCTCCGATCAGTGGACGGCCACAGAGACCGCAGTAGGCCTTTCCTGTCAGAATGAAGTCAATGTTCCCCTGCTCAATGTGGCGGGCGGTTTTTCTTTTCATGCGCTGCACTGCCTCCCATGTGCTATCGTCGATGATGGCGGGCATGCCGCCGGGGATCCGGATGTCTCCCCATTTATAGACGCCGATGTAGTTTTCATTTGACAGCATCTCGCTCAGGCGGGACTTGCTGTAGGGCTTTCCATTCCGGGTGAGGATTCCATGCTGGATCAGTTTCCGGGAAAGCGTCGTGTAGGATTCGCCTTCAGCGTATAGCGCGAAGATCTGACGCACAACCGCGGCGCTGGGCGGGTCGATCTGGTACCGTCTGTCCTGGGAAACGGAATAGCCCAGGACGGGGTACCCGTTATAGAGGCAGCGGCGGGCGTTATCCGTCATGCCGCGGCGGACATTCTCACTGAGGTTTCGGGAATACCATTCAGCCGTGGCCTCCAGCATGCCCTCCAGGAGGACGCCAGCAGCGCCTTCCGGGATAGGC
>JAEIGA010012253.1_pt1 | contig 13007 bp, 8 predicted proteins | sample 9270691 | NCBI WGS metagenome assembly JAEIGA01 (sample SAMN17057246, study PRJNA624740) | gut metagenome | biome: biome; isolation source: fecal sample | host: Bos grunniens | place: China: Xizang | collected 2019 | reverse complement strand
TGCTTGTTCTTTAGCGCTTGTTACACTGATTGGAGCATCATCTTTAATTTCAAATCTAAAGAATAAATCTTCGTTAACCTTATGATTGATTGTTCCATTGTCATTTTCTTCGTAGATGTCCTTTTCAGCCATTGCATTAGTGCCATCACTAAAAGTTGCAACGAATTGATATGGACCAACTTCACTTACAGTAATCTTTAATGAAGTGCTGTTCGAATGTTGTGTAGGTGTGAAGTAGTGAACTGTCTTTGTTAACTTCTTGTATGGAACGTAATCATCATAAACAAGGTCTTCATAAGATGGCAATTCAACTTGAGCACCTAGGTGAACAGATGTAATTATTCCACCTTCACGTTCTTTAACAACTGCCTTATCTAATGCTGCTTGGAAACCCTTAATAGCAACGTCTATATAAGCATTATATTCATCAACAGTTGTAAAATCGGCACTACTTATAAATTTAGGTTTGTTTTCATCTTTAGTTGTATATGGATCTACATCTGCAGTAAATTCTTCAAACACTTTTGCATCTTTACCAATACCAAACTTAACAGTACCAGCAGTATTGAATAAAAGTTTTTTAGGTGTTTCCGTATTTAATTCTAAAGCAACTTTATAATCGGTTGATTCGATTAAGTGAGAACCTGATACTGAACCTAATACTGGGTATACGTTATAACTTATTGTTTCATAAGTACCCATAGCGATTCTTTTAATTTCATATGTGTCTACGCCTGTTCTTGTGTAAACAGAACTATCTAAAACAACTCTTGGTGTTGCAAAATTATCTTTATCAGCAACGTCAGTATTCTTTAATGATTGAGCGTAACCTGCATTACCACGATATTGATCAACGGTAATCAAAGTAAAGTTTACAGCATCTGCGCCGCTCTTTTCTGTAAACTTGAATTCGATATCTCTTGCAACTACTCTATCGTCAATATTTCTAAGTTTGTAATACGCAGAAGTTGTAGGAGTTTGACCATTAACTGTTAAATAATTATTTGTAACACCTAAGTTAAGTTTGTTATTAGTTAAAACAAAACCACTTAAGTCTACACCATTAACCTTACATTCAACTGTGCTACCAGTTCTTTTTAATTCAATAGTATTTACAATTTCTGTTTCAAAAGTAACTTTTTCGTTTTGTTGACCTGCGTTCTCAACCTTCTTGTTACCATTTGCGTAATAAGAATCGGCTTTGAAAGAAAGTGTTGTAACGGCATTTTCTGGCAATACCATTTCAAAAGTTAGGTTGTTTAAAACAAGACTATTTTTGAAAGTAAGAGTGTTATCATTTGCAACGCCAGTTAACACCAAACCTGTAGAATCAAACTTTGCATCAGTTACTGTAGTTTTAAAGTAAGTTGAAACAGCAGGTGTACTTGCTGTATCTGCGCTTGCAGTAGTAAAATTCATTAAGCCGAAAGCTGCTGCTAACGACATAACGAATGCTGTAAATAACATAACAATTTTATGGGATTTAGCAATCTTCATATAAGCCTAAAACTCCTCGCCTTTATATTACATATAAAAAAATAGTAATAATTAAAATATATCTCAAATATTTTACACGAAAAATAACGTATTGTCAACCTACTTTTGACATTTCTTCAAAATATTATTGCTTTTTATTTTAAATTTACTTATTTTTCATTGATTATAACCTTTTTTGGCATTTTTGAATACAATAAACTATAACAAATTTAGGTTCACACTAATGATTTCATTTTTAATTATAACAGCAATAACAGTTAGCCTTGATTCTTTTATATGTGGTTTTTCTCTTTCCTATTTAAGCAATAAAAAAACACCTATAGTAATAGGCATTGCCTTAACTGTATTTGCAATGTGTTTGGTAACTAATTATGCCACACTTTTATTTAGTAATTTTATTACCGAAAAAACTACTTGCCTAGGTGGTTTGATTTTAATTGCAATAGGAATTATTAATCTATTAATCAAACAAAACGGTCAAAAACAAATTACTACAGACAAAAGTTTATTTAAGCAAATTCTTTGCATAGGATTTGCCGTAGGACTTGATGGTTCTCTTGCAAATTTATCCCTTTCGTTAATGGGCTTAAACGCCTTTTACGTGCCAGTAACCATTGCTATAACGCATGCAATAATGATTTGGCTTGGTATACTTTTAAGTCAGTCTTCAATAGGAAAAAAACTTGGAAAAATCGAGTGTATTTCGCCTTTAATTTTAATTTTGCTCGGTGGATACAAACTACTCGGTTTATTTATATAAAAAGCGATGGCGTTTGCCATCGCTTTTATTTGATATTCTCTTCAAAAATCAATTAATCATTAATTAATTAATTAATTACTTGGTTTTAATATTGTTACCGAACGTTCGGTATCAAAAATATTCCAAGGCGTGTTATCCTTTGGTGGTTGAACGCGGAACACCATTCTTTCCTTGCTTACAGGGTGAGTGAAAGATAGGTAATAAGCCCATAGTGCAAGGTGACCCTTTTTGGCCTTTTCCCCGCCATAACGCATATCACCATATAATGGATGACCGATTGCGCTCATTTGAACACGGATTTGGTGGCTTCTGCCTGTATGAAGTCTAACGTCAACAAGTGCTAAATCCGAATTTTTTTCTAATACGTTATACTCTAGTTCGGCAAATTTAGCGCCTTGTACGGTTGGTGGGCAAACGTATACCATATTGTTAACGGCATTCTTTTTCATGTAATGTGTAAGTGTTGCCTTTTCTTCTCTTGGAGAGCCAACAGTAACCGCTAAATATCTCTTTTCAAAGTCGCCATCACGTAATTGTTCTGAAAGTCTAGAAGCTGCTTTAGAGCTCTTTGCAAACACCATTACGCCACCAGTAGGACGATCTAGCCTATGTACCAAACCTAAATAAACGTTGCCTTGTTTGTTGTACTTTTCCCTGATATATTCCTTTATCATGGTAAGCATATCCATATCCTTGCTTTCATCTTCGCAAGAAGGAACGTTTTGTGGTTTTAGCACAACAATTATATGATTGTCTTCATGTAAAATGATAAAATCTTCCATAGTTTACTTCCGTATTATTCATTAATCCAAATACCACTGTTTCCACATGGTAATATTACGCCTTTTTCTTGTGTTTTTAAACCAACTTCATATGCTTCAACCTTGCCACCCCTTCGGTTTGCAATAGTTAATGATAGAATATTTTTCAACACTTGTGGTTGAAGACCTGTTGTATAGCTATTTATAAGCACAAACAAAGGGTTATCGCTTAAAACCTTTGTACATAAACTTACAAATGAATAGAGTTCGTTTTCAAGCTTCCACATTTCGCCGTTAGGACCCCTACCATAGCTTGGTGGGTCCATAATGATAGCATCATAGGTTTTACCCCTTCTTATTTCCCTTTCAACAAACTTTTTGCAATCGTCGATAATATATCTAACCTTACCTTCGCCAACGTTAGAAAGTCTAACGTTTTCGCCAGCACGTTCAACCATGCCTTTGGCAGCATCAACGTGGCAAACTTTAGCGCCTGCTTTTGCGCAAGCAACAGTTGCACCACCGGTGTATGCAAATAGGTTTAAAACGTTAATTTCTCTACCTGCATTTTTAATAAGGTCGGTCATTAAATCCCAGTTAACTGCTTGTTCAGGAAATAAGCCTGTATGCTTAAAGCCCATAGGCTTAACTTTGAATTTCAAATCTTTATAACTAACAGTCCATTCTGCAGGCATCTTGCCTTTTATAAGCCAACGGCCACCACCTGTTTCACTACGAATATACTTTGCAACGAGTTTTTTGTACCCGTCCATATCCGTTTGACTTTCCCATATAACTTGTGGGTCTGGGCGTAGAAGTGTTATTCCACCCCAGTCTTCAAGTTTATATCCGTTTCCAGTGGCTATGACTGAATAGTCTTTCCAGTCTGCTGTTCTCATTATTTTGCTACCTTGTTTAAGATAATTGTACAAGCCACGCCGTTGATATCAAGTGCTTTCTTAAAGCCTTGGCTGTCGCCAGCTACAACACTATCAGCAAGAACTACGCTTCTCAAGTCTTTACCATTTGCTAATGCATTGATAATTTCAGCATCTTCAGCAATAAAGTTAACGGTAATTCTATCAACTACCTCAAAGCCTGCTTCCTTTCTCATTGATTGAATTTTAGAGATAAGTTCTCTTTCAATACCTTCAGCCCTTAATTCATCAGTAACAACGGTATCCATAACTACAGTAATACCATTATCGCTTGATGCGATAAAGCCTTCAGCACTTTCAGTTGCAATAAGTAGGTCGTCAAGCGCAAATTCAAATGCGTCACCTTCAAATTCAGTCTTATAAACTTCGCCCTTCTTAACAGTTGCTACTACTTGGTTAGCATCACAAGTTTCTAGGAACTTTCTTACCTTGCCAAGTTTTGCGCCGTATTTTGGACCTAAAGTCTTTAATTGTGGCTTAATTTTATAAGTTACGAATGATGTTGCATCAGTTAAGTATTCAACTTCTTTAACGTTAAGTTCATCTTTAGCGATTTCTAGTAAACCTTCAGAAAGGTCTGTTCTTCTTTCAGAGCAAACGAAAATCTTTCTTAATGGTTGTCTATTCTTAACGTTAGCAGTATTTCTGCACGCTCTACCTAAAACTACGATATCAAGAACGTTTTGCATTCCTTCTTCTAGGTTCTTGTCAATAGCACTTTCATCAACCGTTGGGAATGCACACAAGTGAACTGACATAGGTGCATCTTTATAGAAGTTTGGAACTAGGTTTTGATAAATGCTTTCAGCCATAAATGGTGTAAATGGTGCTGAAAGTTTAGCCATAGTAACAAGCACTGTATATAAAGTCATATATGCAGCAACCTTATCTTCGGTCATTTCAGAGCCCCAATATCTTTCTCTGCCACGGCGAACGTACCAGTTAGATAGGTCATCAGTAAAGCTTTGCAATGCCCTTGCACTATCAAAGATATTGTATGAGTTTAATCCGTTATCAACAGTCTTGATTAAGCTGTTAAGTTTAGAAAGTACCCATTTATCCATTAAGGTTAACTTGCAATCTTTAATATCATAGTTTGCAGGGTTAAATTTATCAATGTCAGCATATAGAACGTAGAATGCGTAAGTGTTCCAAAGTGTGCCCATAAACTTTCTTTGAGCTTCAGAAACAGCTTCTTCATAGAATCTTGATGGCAACCATGGTGCTGAACCTGTGTAGAAATACCATCTAACAGCATCTGCCCCTTGTTTATCAAGAATTGTCCATGGATCAACTACGTTGCCTTTATGCTTACTCATCTTAATACCATTTTTGTCGTTTACGTGACCTAGAACGATACAATTCTTAAATGGTGCTTTATCAAATAGCAATGTTGAGATTGCTAAAAGTGTATAGAACCAACCACGAGTTTGGTCAATAGCTTCACTGATAAAGTCTGCAGGGAAATGACTTTCAAATAATTCTTTATTTTCAAATGGATAGTGATATTGAGCAAAAGGCATTGAGCCAGAGTCAAACCAGCAGTCAATAACTTCCTTTTCCCTAATGAATTTGCCACCACATTCACAATCGAAAGTGCAATCATCAATGTATGGACGGTGAAGTTCTATATCGCCTTCAATATGGCATAAATCTTTAAGTTCTTTCTTTGAACCGATAACGTGGATTTTACCACACTTATTACATACCCAAACAGGTAGTGGTGTACCCCAATAACGTTCTCTTGAAAGACCCCAGTCAATAACGTTTTCTAGGAAGTTACCCATTCTTCCGTGTTTAATAGTTTCAGGCATCCAGTTAACAGAATTATTTGCTTCAATAAGTCTATCTTTAACCGCCGTCATCTTAATAAACCAGCTTGCTCTTGCATAGTAAAGAAGTGGTGTATCACATCTCCAGCAGAATGGATAGCTATGTTCAAATGGTAATTCCTTAAATAGAAGTCCGTTTTCTTTAAGCATTTTGATAATAATCTTATCAGCATCTTTAACGAACTTGCCAGCAAGAATACCTGTGCATTCAAGCATTGTTCCCCTATCGTCAACAAGTTTAACGAAAGGAAGATTATATTTTCTACCAACGTTAGCGTCGTCTTCACCAAATGCAGGTGCAATGTGAACGATACCACTACCATCAGTAAGTGTTACGTAACCATCGCAAACTACGTAGTAAGCTTTTTCCTTAAAGCTACCCATAGCGTAGTCGAATAATGGAATATATTCAGCATATTCGTATTGACTACCCTTTTTAACGCTAACAGTTTGATAATTTTCAAAAAGAGAATCAACTAAAGCTTGTGCTAAAACGTACGTTGCACCATCTTCAGCGATAATTTCAGCATAGTCTTCCTTTGGATTCATACAAAGCGCTACGTTTGATGGAAGTGTCCAAGGAGTTGTTGTCCAAGCAAGGAAGTAAGCATTTTCTCTATCCTTCATCTTGAAACGAACAAATACTGACGTATCCTTAACGTCTTTATAACCTTGCGCTACTTCGTGTGAAGAAAGTGCTGTTCCACAACGTGGGCAGTAAGGAACGATTTTGTGACCTTTATATAGTAAGCCTTTTTCAGCGATAGTCTTAATAGCCCACCATACTGATTCAATATAGTTATCATCGTAAGTAACGTAAGGATCTTCCATATCAGCCCAATAGCCAACACGGTCACTCATCTTTTCCCATTCGCCCTTATATTTCCAAACGCTTTCTTTACATTTTTTGATAAAAGGTTCAATGCCGTACTTTTCGATTTCTTGCTTACCATCGATACCTAAAAGTTTTTCAACTTCAAGTTCAACAGGAAGACCGTGAGTGTCCCAACCTGCCTTTCTTAAACAGTGGTCGCCCTTCATAACGTGGTAACGTGGAATAATATCCTTAATAACACGGGTCAAGATGTGACCAATGTGTGGTTTACCATTTGCTGTTGGTGGACCATCGTAGAAAGTAAATTCACGATTGCCTTCATTTTCTGCTACGTTTTGTTCAAAGATTTTATTTTCTTTCCAAAACTTTAATACTTCTTTTTCTCTGTCTAGAAAGTTTAAGGTAGTGTCAACTTTTTTATACATACTCGTCTCCCGAATAAATTTAACCAAAATTAAATATAAAATATATTTAAGCCAAATTATACTATACTTATCAATTATACTGATTATTGCGAATTTTGTAAAGTCTTTTTATTACTTTTAGTAATTTTACTTGAAAATTGCTTGCTAATTTTTATATTTTAGGTTAGAATAATATAGCCGTGCTATGTGGGGAGTTAGCGATGCCCTGTAATCCACAATTCGCTTAGTGGAACAGAATGCCAGTTGAGGCTTTTATTGTGGAAGGCTGCGCGCAACAAGGAGTGTTGATTTCAAGGTCTTATGCAACTAGTCCCCGTGAACCGTGTCAGGGTAGGAATACAGCAGCACTAAGCGGTAAGACCAGTGTGATATAAGGTTGCTTTGAAGGAGCCACCTATTGCGTTAACGCTTCGGCAGTCACTGTCAAGGCTGGATGCACGGTTTTTTTGTATAAAAAACGACTTGAAATGTTTTCAAGTCGTTTTCTTTTTTTATATCGAAAAAAAGGGGGGTAACTACCCCCCCCAATAAAATAAAAGCTACGCAAATTGAGTAGCTTTTTAATCATATATCTCCCAAAAATTGTCGTTAGAAATTTTTGGGAAAAAGGAGAAGCCCGCTATCTATAGTGCTGTTTACAATAGCAAACTGCTGACTTAAAGCGGTGCTTCGACGTGGTGGAGACGCGGAGACTTGACGTTTTACACGTCGCCCCGATAAACCGTCCACAGGACGCTTTAGTCCACCTTTATATATCTTCTATATTTTCCTTTTTCGCGTGGACAAATCAACTGCCGTTGATTTTCTCCCCCAGCAAGTCTCCTTGTAATGCAACTATATCAACCTAAAAAATTAAGAGCCATCTTTCGATAGCTCTTAATTTTTTTGGTGGAGACGCGGAGACTTGCACTCCGGTCTTGAACGCCCTAGAAAAGTTTTCTACATACTTATCCAATAATTAAACTTCAAAAAAGATATGGTTATTGGCAACCTTTATCCTTTTCTATGTTGTTAAAGTCCATAATTAAGCCACAACCAAAACTTAAAAACAGTACCCCGTCTAACTGACGTTCTTTTCCACCCCAACGGGCGAAGGCAGAAAGAACGTACGCTTAAATTAAGCAGCGTATGCTAATTGATTATTGTTAGCATTTAAATTTAATTTCCGTTTTTACGAAGCCGAGCCTTCGGTATGCTTATACCTGTCTAACAAACGCCCAATCGAATCTGAAACGCCCCCATATAGCCAAGATGAACTTGGCTTTATTTTATTCTATGTCGTTAATTTCGTATGGTGTTAATTGATATACGTAGTGGTTTAACCAGTTCATATAAATTAAGTTTGCAGTTGAAACCCAACACATCTTAATTTCGCCCCTATTACCTTCAACGTAATAGTTTTCAGGTGGATCGATATTTAATCCCTTATCTAAATCTCTCAAATACTCTTTTTCAAGCGTATCCCTGTCGTATTCAGCATGGCCTGTAATAAATATAAACTTGTTATCCTTTGAACGAATAATACCTGCACCTGCTTGTTTTGAACTTGCAAGTAGCACGATATCTTTACACTTCTTTATATCTTCTTCATACACAGTGGTATGGCGAGAGTGTGGCATAAAGAATCTATCATCAGTACCCTTTAACAACTTATCGTATTTAACTAATTTCTTATGTTTATAGACACCAAAAAGTTTTTTAGGTAGTAAATGTTTTGGAATACCATAATAGTAATGCAATGCTGCTTGAGCGCCCCAACAAATAAACAATGTACTTGTTACGCTATGCTTTGCAAACTCTAAAATTTCTTCAAGCTCTTTCCAGTACTTAACTGCGGAAAACTCCATTTCTTCAACCGGTGCGCCGGTTATAATCATGCCATCAAACTTTTTGTTTTTAACTTCGTTAAATGGTTTATAAAACCTATCAAGGTGTTCTAGTGGTGTGTTTTTTCCTACGTAAGTTTCTGTGCTTATGAGTGTTATGTTAATTTGCAAAGGAGAGTTAGAAAGTAGTCTCATTAATTGAGTTTCAGTAACGATTTTTGTAGGCATTAAGTTAACAATAGCAATCTCTAATGGACGAATGTCTTGCTTTTCTGCTCTTTTATCGTTCATAACGAAAATATTTTCCGACTGCAAAATTTTTGCTGCAGGAATATCTTTTGGAACTATGATAGGCATAATTACCCCTCCTTTGTTAGTTTTTTAGATTTTTTCTAATGCTTGTTTAATATCATCAATTAAATCTTGAGCATTTTCGATACCACAAGAATATCTAATTAGTGTTGGTGGAATACCTGCTGCTTCTAATTGAGCATCGTTCATTTGACGGTGAGTAGCGTTAGCAGGGTGTAAACAACAAGTTCTTGCATCTGCAACGTGTGTTTCGATTGCTGCAACCTTTAAGTTCTTCATAAACGTTTCAGCTTCCTTTCTGCCACCTTTTACAGAAAAACTTAATACACCACAAGAGCCGTTTGGTAGATATTTTTGACCAAGTTCATAATATTTATCAGTCTTTAAGCCACAATATCTTACCCACTCAACTTTATCGCTTGAATTTAAGAATTCAGCAACTAATTGTGCATTTTCGCAGTGGCGCTTCATTCTTACGTGTAAGCTTTCTAAACCTAGATTGATATAGAATGCGTGTTGTGGTGATTGGATAGAACCAAAGTCTCTCATTAATTGTGCAGTTGCCTTTGTAATGAAAGCACCTTCTTTGCCGAACTTTTCAGCGTAAACGATACCGTGATAGCTATCATCTGGTGTGCAAAGACCAGGGAAGTTATCCTTATGAGCCATCCAGTCGAACTTACCAGCATCAATGATTGCACCACCAACTGATACACCGTGACCATCAATATATTTTGTTGTAGAGTGTGTAACGATATCTGCACCCCATTCGATAGGGCGACAGTTAATAGGTGTTGCAAAAGTATTATCAATAATGAAAGGCACGCCGTGTCTATGTGCAACCTTTGCAAAAAGTTCAATATCTAATACTGAACAAGCAGGGTTAGCAATAGTTTCACCAAATACTGCTTTTGTATTTGGGCGGAAAGCCTTTTCAATTTCTTCTTCAGTTGAATCAGGAGAAATGAAAGTGAAGTCAATACCCATCTTTTTCATTGTAACTGCAAATAGGTTAAAAGTACCACCATAGATTGCTGAACTTGAAATTACGTGGTCGCCACAGTTTGCAACGTTAAAAATTGAATAGAAGTTTGCTGCTTGACCAGATGATGTTAACATTGCTGCGCTACCACCTTCTAATTCGCAAAGCTTTTTAGCAACCAAATCGTTAGTTGGATTTTGAAGTCTAGTATAGAAATAACCACTTGCTTCAAGGTCAAAAAGTTTACCCATATCTTCGCTAGTATCGTACTTAAAAGTTGTACTTTGGTAAATTGGAATTTGTCTTGGTTCACCATTCTTTGGTGTGTAGCCACCTTGAATACAAACAGTTTCTATTCTCTTTTTGTTTTCCATAATTTTCTCCTTATATGTCGTAGATAATTATCTATAATTTTTTATTTCTCTTTCTTTTTCTCTCTTTATGTCTTTTTCCATAATAGAGCGCTTTTTATCGTATGTATGTTTACCTTGGCAAAGCCCTAATTCCATTTTAATTAGCGCTTGCTTAAAATAAAGTTTTAATGGCACTAGCGTTAATCCCTTTTGGTTAACTTTTGCTTGAAGTTTTATTATTTCATCTTTATGAAGCAAAAGTTTTCTATCCCTTTTAGCATCTTTGGTGTTAAAAGCCCCTGCTTTATCGTATAATGCGATATGCATGTTTTTTATAATAAGCTCACCATTATAAACAACGCAAAAACTGTCCTTAAGGTTTGCAGAGCCTTGTCTTAACGACTTGACTTCACTGCCTTCAAGCACTATTCCTGCTTCGTATCTTTCAAGAATAAAATATTCGTGTGTAGCTTGCCTATTTAGACAAATAGTCTTTGCTTCCATTAAAATTTCTCCATTAAAATATTTTACTACAAAGTTCAAACTTTTGCAAGAGTTATTTAGTAATCTGCTAAAATAAATTCTGCACGCCTATCACCATAATTAACTCCAGCAACCTTTATCCTTAAAGGTTGGCCTAATTTATACCTTCTATTTCCGTCAGTTATAGTATAGTTTTTATCATCAAAGGTATATCTTCTTTTTATTTTTAGATTTTCAAGTTTAATAAGCCCTTCTATACCGTTAGCAAGTTCAACGAAAACGCCAAAGTTTGTAACGCCACTTATAACTCCGTCAAACTCATCGCCCACAAAACCACTGATGTAAAGAACTTTATAATAATCATCAACCGTTCTTTCTGCTTCGGTTGCAATCTTTTCTCTTTCAGAAGACTGCACTGATGCTGTAACCACAAACTCGCCGTACTTTTTATTGAGTTCTGTCTTTCCTGCTAAAAATTCTTTAATTATCCTATGAATTACTAGGTCTGGATAACGGCGAATTGGCGAAGTAAAGTGGCAGTAATGTTCTTTAGATAGACCAAAGTGACCCACGTCCGTTGCCGAATATTTAGCCTTTTGCATGGTGCGTAACATTACCCTGTTGATAAGTGTAAATGCAGGGGTATCTTGGGCCTTTTTTAGTATTAGTTGGAAGTCTTTTGGGTAAACTTCATCTTTTTTATGTTTAACGTTTATACCTAATCCATTTAAGAAATCATAGAAGCTTTGTAATCTTTCTTGAGTTGGACTGCCGTGAACACGGTAAATGAAAGGATTTTCTAAATAAAACATGTATTCTGCAACAGTGCAGTTTGCAAGTATCATAAACTCTTCTATAAGCCTATGCGCCTTGTCTCTTTGCGTTGCAAAAACCTGTATTTCACCCTTTTTATCGACCATAATGGTGCTTTCTTTAACATCTAGGTCAACGCTACCTTCTTCATCTCTTTTTTGAATTAGGATATCGGCAAGCTCGTTCATAAGAAGTATTTCTTTATAAATTGGCTTGTATTTTTTTATAAGCTTTTGATCGCCATCAATAATCTTTTGCACGTTAGTATAAGTCATTCTTGCGTTGCTTACTATTACCGATGGTGCAATTTCATAGTCTTTCACCTTGCCTTTTTTATCCACTTCCATAACGCAAGATAAGGTTGGGCGAAGTTCATTTTCTCTTAACGAACACAAGTCGTTGCATAGCCTTTCTGGTAGCATTGGAATAACTTGTTCTGGAAAATATACGCTTGTAGCTCTATTGTATGCTTCAATATCAACTAAATCGTTAGATTTTACGTAATGAGTTACGTCGGCAATATGAACACCTAATTTGTAATTGCCGTTTTTAAGTTTTTCAATGGTGATTGCATCGTCAAAGTCTTTAGCATCTTCGCCATCAATGGTCATAGTAACTAAATTACGGTAATCTTTTCTATTACCTATATCCCTTTCGGTAAATGGTTTGTATTCGTTTGCAGTTTGAATTACTTGTTTTTCAAAACGTTCAGGTAGTTTATATGAATATATTATGCTTTTTAATTCTGCATTTTTATCAAATTGCCTACCTAGAATTTTGGTAATCATTCCTTCCGGGCTTTGCTTTTTTGGGTAAGATAAAATTTTGCAAACTACTTTATCCCCAGACTTTGCCCTTACACCTTTGCCAAACGGCACGAAAATATCTACAAAATACTTTTTATCATCAGGGCAAACAAACCCACCGGTTTTGGTAGAAAAGTAAGTGCCGACTACTTCTTTTATGCCCCTTTCTACAATCTTAAGCACCCTAGCGGTTGTTCTTGCACCTTCACCGCGTGTACGTTCAGCAATGACAAAATCTCCATGCATCGCTCCCCTTAAGTCGCTATGTGGAATAAAATAATCTTCTATTTGATTGTCTAAAGGAATTAAAAAGGCATATCCCCTTTCGTTGCCTTGTAACTTTCCTTCTATAATTTCTCTAGCCATAATTTACAATTTGATTTT
>JAEIGA010012252.1_pt1 | contig 13007 bp, 7 predicted proteins | sample 9270691 | NCBI WGS metagenome assembly JAEIGA01 (sample SAMN17057246, study PRJNA624740) | gut metagenome | biome: biome; isolation source: fecal sample | host: Bos grunniens | place: China: Xizang | collected 2019 | reverse complement strand
GACCGCCTCGGTTTCCCTGTGTTCCCACTAGAATGGCACGACCCTAAATCGGGCGACGTATCTTCGGGCTACCGCGAAAGTGGTTATCTACCAGAGGCTGTTATCAACTTCCTCGCCCTCCTCGGCTGGAATCCTGGTAACGACCAAGAGATCATGTCGATGGACGAACTTATCGCACTCTTCAAACTCGAACGTTGCTCGAAAGCTGGTGCTAAATTCGACTTCGAAAAGGGCCGTTGGTTCAACCACCAATACCTCCAAATGACCGACAACCGCACTCTTGCTGAGCTCTTTATGAAAGATATCGAGGCTGCTGGCGTAGAAACTACTATCGAAAAAGCCGAACAAGTAGTTGGTTATATGAAAAGCCGTGTGAACTTCGTGAAAGAGTTGTGGCCTCTCTGCTCATTCTTCTGGATTGCACCTACATCATACGACGAAAAAGCTGTGGCTAAACGCTGGAAAGCCGAAACTCCTGCTATGATGGCTGAGTTGCGCGAACTTATGGCAGCTTGGGACAACTACAACAATGCCGAAACTACTGAAGAATACGTAAAACAATGGTGCGAAGCTAAAGGTTACGGACTTGGCAACGTGATGAACCCATTCCGCTTGATGCTCGTAGGCGAATTGAAAGGTCCACACATGTTCGAAGTGACAGCAGTACTCGGCAAAGAAGAAACCCTCCGCCGCATGGACGTAGCGCTTCAAATAATTAAATAATTTTTGAAATTTTAATATTATGATAACAATAAAAGAAGTAAGCTCTCGCAAAGAACTAAAACAATTCATCCGCTTTGCCAACGAATTATATAACAATAACCCATACTACACCCCATGCCTAGAATTCGATGAGATGAACACCTTCAACTTAAAGAAAAATCCAGCACTAGAACACTCTAAATTTGCGAATTTCTTAGCGTATAAAGATGGTAAAGTAGTGGGTCGTATCACAGCTATTATCAACGATTTAGCAAACAAACATTGGGAATGCCAAAAAGTGCGTTTCGGATGGTTTGATTTTATTGATGACTACGAAGTGTCAAAAGCTCTACTTGATGCAGCTGCAGATTGGGGACGCAAAAATGGTATGACTACAATGAATGGTCCTGTTGGGTTTACAGATTTTGACCATCAAGGTTTATTGCTTGAAGGCTATGACTATGTATCGCCTATGGCAAGTCTATACAACTACCCTTACTACGTCGATCATTTTGACAAATATGGACTCATAAAAGAAGCGGATTGGATTGAATATCTAGTAACTACACCTCACGAAATTCCAGAAAAAATGGATCGTGTAGCCAAAATCGTAATGGAGAAATACAAAATACGCATCGACAAAGTGCGCACCGTTAAAGAGTTGAAAGAAAAGTACGGCTATTCGTATTTCGACGTAATCGATGCGGCATATCAACCTCTCTACAACTTCCAACCACTCACTCAACGCCAAAAGGAGTACTATGCAGAGATGTATTTCCCATTGATCAACTTCGATTTCATCACCATTGCTATCAACGAGCACGACGAAATTGTAGGCGTGGGCATCGGTATGCCAGATATATCAAAAGCACTACAAGAGACTCGCGGCAAATTATTCCCTTTTGGATGGATTAAACTTCTTAAAGCTTTAAAAGCTAAACAAATGGAAACATTTAATTTACTTCTTATTGCCGTACGTCCAGATTATCAAAGTAAGGGTGTGAATGCACTATTCTTTTATGATCAAATACCTTATTTTCAAAAATATGGCATAAAATACACAGAAACAACGGCTATCCTTGAAGATAACTCTAAAAATCAAGCCAACTTCGCCTACTTCGAAACAAAACAACACAAACGCCGTCGTGCTTACATTAAACAATTGTAATCAATAATCTTTATATTGAAAATAAAAAGTACATACCTTATCGCAAGGTATGTACTTTTATTTTACACTATAAATATCAATCATTCATCGAGATAAGAAACTCTTCGTTGTCTTTGGTGCGCTCCATGCGCTCTTTGAGGAATTCCATTGCCTCGACTACGTTCATATCAGAAAGATAGTTGCGCAACACCCACATGCGACTTAATACTTCTTTTGGCAATAAGAGGTCGTCTTTGCGTGTAGATGAGGCCATTATATCCACCGCGGGAAATATGCGTTTATTTGCCAATTGACGATTAAGTTGGAGCTCCATATTGCCCGTTCCTTTGAACTCTTCAAAGATGACATCGTCCATTTTGCTACCTGTGTCGGTGAGTGCTGTGGCTATGATAGTGAGTGAACCGCCATTCTCGATATTACGCGCTGCGCCAAAGAAGCGTTTTGGTTTGTGGAGCGCATAGGCATCGACACCACCCGACAACACTTTGCCCGATGCTGGCAAAAATGTGTTATAGGCACGCGCAAGACGTGTAATTGAGTCGAGAAGAATAACTACATCGTGACCACACTCTACGAGGCGTTTTGCCTTCTCGTGCACCATAGTGGCTACTTTGATATGATGCTCGGCTGACTCGTCGAATGTAGATGACACCACCTCTGCACGCACACTGCGCGACATGTCGGTTACCTCCTCAGGACGTTCGTCGATGAGCAAAATGATCATATATATATTAGGATGATGCTCAAGTATTGAATTAGCAATATCCTTGAGCAACATGGTTTTACCAGTCTTAGGTTGTGCCACGATGAGTCCGCGCTGACCCTTACCGATAGGAGCAAATAGGTCGACAATACGACTTGAGAGCGATGCTGGTTTACCAGGTGTGGTGAGTTGGAATTTTTCGTCGGGGAAGATTGGCGTAAGATGCTCGAATGGCACACGATCACGCACTTTTTCGGGTGGCAATCCGTTAATTTTCAAAGCACGCACAAGAGGGAAATATTTTTCGCCTTCGCGTGGTGGACGAATATTACCCTCAACAGTATCACCTGTTTTCAAACCATATGACTTAATTTGTTGAGCACTAACGTATATGTCGTCAGGCGAAGAGAGATAGTTGTATTCTGCCGAGCGAAGAAAACCATAACCATCTTGCATCATTTCGAGCGTACCCATACCGACGAGAATGTCGTCGAATTCATACATCTTTTCGCCTTCGGCAAGAGCGATGTTTTTTGGTTGATTATTTTGCTCTGGCTTCTTATCTTTATTATTTTGAGGTTGTTGAGGTTTATTATTATTTTGCGCGTTTTGCGGCTTTGGTTGTTGTTGAGCTGGCTGCACTTGTTGAGACTGAACTTGCGCTTTAGGTTGTTGCTGTGCAATATCTTTTTCTACTGGAGCCGAAACCATTGCATCCACATCTTGTTGCTGCTCTTTTGCAACTACAAGTTTTACATCTTCCGCCTTTTTGTTCTTTTTATTATTCGCCTTATTATTAGATTTTTTATTCTCTTTTGGCTTGTTTTCTACAATAATAGTTTGCACAGGTTGCTCTTTTACTTGCTCGACATTAATCGCAACAATAGTCTCTTTCTTCTCTTGTCTATTCTCAACGACCTCTTTTTTCTCAACTACTTTTCGTTCAGTCACATTGATATCCCCCTCCTCTGCAACTACTTTTTTAGCAATGCGAGTGCGTTGTTTTTTTGTTTTACTATCGTCTTTTTTATCGACCGAAGTAACTATAGCTTGTTGATCTAAAATAGCATATATCAAAGCATCAGGGGCTAAATTACTTGTTTTTTTAACACCTAATTCTTGTGCAATCTGCAAGAGTTCATCCTGACTCTTACGTCTTAATTCTAAAATATTGTACATAAATTTCGAGTTGAAATTTGAAAATTGAAATTTAAAAGTTTAGGGAAATAATCAAATCGAAGAAACCGATTTACTAAAAGATTACAGCTATTCGCTTTATTTTGAATGCAAAATTACAAAAAAATATTAACACTTGCAAATTTGCTTAAATAAATTATTATTTGTAACTTTGTAATTTCTATAAATACTCATTTAAATAATAATTAAACACTAGTATCTAGGTAAAATGTCTATCATAATGTATATTCTTTTATCACTATTAATCCTATCTTTTACGATACAATTAGGATTTTACTTTATACCCTACACTGCTATTTTGCGCCGCATTCGCAAAATAAAGAAGGGTAATGTACCTCATACCATAGAACAACCTCCTGTATCTGTAATTATTTGTGCAAGAAACGAAAGTGATAATCTTCACCGCTTTCTACCGCTTATATTAGAACAAGAGTACGCTGAATATGAAGTAATTGTCGTAAATGATGGCTCATGTGATGACACAGAAGATGTAATCAAAAATTTACAAAAAATTTATCATAATCTTTATATAACCAATATTCCGCAAGATACACGCATTATCAGTCACAAAAAATTAGCTATAACAGTAGGTGTAAAAGCGGCCAAAAACGAAATTTTATTATTTACTGATGCCGATTGCCGTCCACTTACACCGAATTGGATTTCTACTATAGTGCGTAATTTTGATGGCCAAACTGAATTTGTACTCGGTCATGGAAATTACTATAAAGAACATGGTTTTATTAGTAAAATGGTATCATACGACACTCTTACTATCGCCATGCAATATATGGGATTTGCGCTACTTGGCTATCCTTATATGGGAGTAGGTCGAAATATGGCATACCGCAGAAGTACGTTCTTCAACCACAAAGGTTTTGCTGGTTTTCTTCATATCGCATCAGGCGATGATGATTTACTAATCAATGCTTTCGGAAAAAAACACAACACTCGCATCGAACCCTCATGTGAAGCAGAAACCCTCTCACTTCCTAAGACAACATTCCGTGATTGGTACTATCAAAAACTACGCCATTTAAGTACTGTAAATGTATATAAATCAAGTAGCAAAATATGGATTGGTCTAGAGCCACTTTCTCGTGGATTATTCTATATGATAATAATATTATTAATAGCACTAAACTACAACAACCCTATCATTTTAACAATATCTATAGTCTCATTCATACTCCGGTTCTTAATACAATTTACTATAATAAACCTAACTGCCAAAGTTTATAATGACAAAGGCTTTGGGATATCAATCATACTATTTGATATCCTATTACCTTTACTAACTCTTTACATACTTACAATAGGAAAAATATTCCGTCGCAAAACCAAATTTATTTGGAAGTAACATTTTTTAATAAAAATATATAAAGTTTCAATATTTTTTACTAAATTTGCGTTTCATTAATAATAAAAACACAGAAAATTATAAAACAAAAATTTTATACTCTTATCTCTTTACATCAAGGATAAACAAAGTAAAAACAAAATAAAATAATTAGACATTAAGCATTAGACATTAGGCATTTATAAAAAACTCATTACTAAACATTTATAAATAAATAATGAATAGCACATACCGCTACTCACTACTAAATATCTAAAATATGGATGCACAAGAATTTATTACAGAACAAAATTTTGATCTACAACAACTCGCAACTCTTACACGCGAAGAATTGGTTAACACACTTAAGGAGATTGTAGAAAACAAAGAAATAACATCTATAAAAGAACAGGTTGATTGTATCAAACAATTGTTTTATAAACGTCATCAGCAAGAACTCGCCGAAATCTCAGTTCAACAAGTTGAAGAAGTTGAAGACGAATCAATTGTTGAACCAAAACAAAAAAAAATAGATCCAATAGAGGTTGAATTTAAGTCTGTAATGGGCATCTATCGCGAAAAACGCGCTACATATCTTGCTGCTATTGATGCTGAATATGTTGCTAATTTAGAGAAAAAACAAGCTATCATTGCTAAACTTGAAACTTTAATTTCCAATGAAAGCGACCTTAATGAAACTATTGCCGCTTTTCGCATACTTCAAAACGAATGGAAAGAAATAGGTCCTGTATCACCAACTCACGTAAATGAAATTTGGAAAGAATACAACCACTATCAAGAACAATTCTATGACCTTATAAAAATAAATGCGGCTCTCCGTGAATATGATTTCAAAAAAAATTTAGAAGATAAATCACGTATTATTGAGCAAGCTGAAAAACTCAACGAAGAAGAAGATATTATCAAATCATTCCAACTCCTTCAGAAACTTCACGAACAATGGCGTGAAATTGGACCTGTAGCTCGCGAACTCCGTGATGAAATATGGAACAAATTCAAAGAAGCTTCTACTGTTATCAACAAACGCCACCAAGAGTTTTTCGAACAACTAAAAGCTCGTGAACAAGAATTAGAAAAAGAAAAAACTGAAGCTATTGAACTTATCGAAAACATAGATACTCAAGCTATTACAACATACAAAGAATGGGAAGAAAAAACTCAAGAAGTTATCGCTCTTAACGAAAAATTCCGCTCTAACAACCCAACCGAACGTCGTGTAATAAATCGTTTATTCAAACGCTATCGTACAGCTTGTGATCGTTTCTTCGAAGCTAAAAATGAATACTATCGCCACATTAAGGAGGAGCTTCAAGCCAATTTAGAGAAAAAACGCCTTCTTGTAGAAAAAGCAGAACAACTCAAAAATAGCGAAGAATGGCGCTCTACCACTGATAAACTTATCGCTCTTCAAAAAGAATGGAAAACTATAGGACCTACTGCAAAGAAATATAGCGATGCTATTTGGGCTCGTTTCATAGCTGCTTGCGACCATTTCTTCGCTCGCAAAGAGGCTACTTTCAAAGACAAAAAAGTTGAAGAACAAGAAAATCTTCGCCTTAAACAAGAAGCCATCGAAGCCCTTAAAGCTTACGCACTTACTGGAGATGACGAAGAAGACTATTCGGCTATTCGTCGTTTATCCGACGCATATATCACTATAGGTCACGTCCCTTACAAAGAAAAAGACAAAATTTACAAACAATATCAAGAAGCGCTCAACGAAAAACAAAGTAAACTTCGTTCTCGTCGTCGCAATCAAGAACTCAACTTCAAAGGTGATCGTAACAAACTTATGCGTCAATACGAATTGCTCAAACAACAAATAGCTACTTACGAAAACAACATTGGTTTTTTCAATAGCTCATCTAAGAAAGGTAACAATATGGTACAAGACCTTGAACGCAAAATCCAAAACCTCAAACAAGACCTTTCTATTATTATCGAACAAATTAATCAACTTGATTAACAAACACCCCAAAAACACGAAAATGTAAATATTAAAACTTATATATTTCATATTTAAAAATATAAATAAAATGAATCTACTAGAAAAAAAACTTGCTCGCTACGATATTCCTCAAAAGGCCAAAGCTGCTGGCATATACCCATACTTTCGCGCTATCAGTAGCGAACAGGATTGTGAAGTTATCATCAATGGACAAAAGGTATTAATGTTTGGTTCAAACTCATATCTTGGTCTTACTAACCACCCTAAAGTTAAAGAGGCTGCTATTGAAGCAACTCGCAAATATGGCACAGGTTGCGCTGGTTCTCGTTTCCTCAATGGTACTCTCGACATTCACGAAGAACTAGAACAAAAACTAGCTAAATGGATTGGTAAAGAAGAAGTAATTGTATATTCTACTGGTTTCCAAGTTAACCTCGGAGTTGTATCTTGTATTACAGGACGCGAAGACTATATTATTTGCGATGAATCTGATCATGCTTCTATTATCGAAGGCCGTCGCCTATCATTCTCCAATGCGCTAAAATTCAAACACAATGATATGGCCTCACTCGAAAAAGTACTAGCATCTTGTCCTATTGACAAAATCAAACTTATTGTTGTTGATGGAGTTTTTTCAATGGAAGGCGATGTTGCACCTCTTAAAGAGATTATTGCCCTTGCTAAAAAATATAATGCCCAAGTAATGGTTGATGAAGCTCATGGTGTTGGTGTATTTGGCGAACAAGGTCAAGGTATCTGTCACCATCTCGGCGTTACAGATGATGTGGATCTAATCATGGGCACATTCTCTAAATCATTTGCTTCACTTGGTGGTTTTATTGCATGTAACTCAACTATTGCCAATTACCTACGTCACAACTCACGTAGTTACATATTCTCAGCGAGTGCAACCCCTGCTGCAATTGGCGCAGCTAATGCTGCACTTGATATCATGATAAATGAACCTGAACGTATAAAACAATTATGGGATGTAACTAATTATGCTCTAAATGGTTTTCGTTCAATGGGTTGCGAAATTGGACCAACCACTACTCCTATCATTCCACTCTATATTCGCGACAACGATAAAACATTTATGGTTACACGCGATTTGCTAGAAGAAGGTATATTTGTTAATCCTGTAATTTCACCTGCTGTAGCTCCTCACGACACATTAATACGTTTTTCATTAATGGCAACACACACTAAACAGCAAGTAGATATTGCGTTCGACAAAATCGAAAAAATATTTCGCCACTACGAAATTATTAAATAATACATAATTCACAATTGTTTATAATTATAAATTATGAACCAGAGGTCACAACCAAAGGTAATAATTATAAAGATGAATTAACAAAATGTCAATACATACCCCTGAAGACGTACGCAAAGTAACCACACATCGTCTTTTTGAGATGAAACAACGTGGCGAAAAAATCAGTATGATTACATCATACGACTACACAATGGCCTCTATCGTTGACGAAGCAGGTGTAGATGTAATCCTTGTTGGTGACTCCGCATCTAACGTTGTAGCTGGTAACGTAACTACTCTACCTATCACACTCGACCAAATGATTTTCCTAGGCAAATCGGTGGTCAAAGCCGTGAGACGAGCCCTTGTTGTAGTTGATATGCCTTTTGGTACTTACCAAGTTTCTGAAACCGAAGCTGTAAGCAATGCTATTAAAATCATGAAAATCACACATGCCGACGCTCTCAAACTCGAAGGCGGTGTCGAAATCATTGATGCTGTACGCAAGATTCTTGCTGCAGGTATCCCTATCATGGGTCACCTCGGACTTATGCCTCAATCTATCAATAAATATGGCACTTACAATGTTCGAGCTAAGCAACAAGACGAAGCCGAAAAACTTATTGCTGACGCAAAAGCTCTCGAAGAGGCAGGTTGTTTTGCTATCGTGCTCGAAAAAATTCCAGCAGCGTTGGCACAACGCGTTGCTCAAGAGGTGCATATCCCTATTATTGGTATTGGTGCTGGTGGCGATGTCGATGGTCAAGTACTCGTACTCCATGATATGTTAGGCATGACCAAAGGTTTCTCGCCTCGATTCCTCCGACGTTATGCCGACCTAAATGCTATCATCAATGAGGCAGTGAGCCATTATGTAGAAGATGTGAAAAGTTGCGACTTCCCTAATAAAAACGAGCAATATTAAAACATCAGTGTACAAAAAACACAAAAACAAAAGGGCGTATAAAGAAAATTAATCATTTTCTCAATACGTCTCTTTGCGTCTCATTACGGTAGGTGTTTTTTTTATGAATACTCATTTATTAATTAATCTATATAAAATTCTATGCGTATGAAGAAATTTTTACTCATGATGCTTTGTCTTGCCGTAAGCTATATAGTATCGGCTGAGACTGTCGTATCTGGTACAATTATCGACGAAGAGGATCAACCCCTTATCGGTGGTTCGGTAATTGTTCCTGGCACTACACAAGGTACAAGCACCGACATTGATGGTAGTTTTAAATTCACCATTCGTGAAGGTAACAAAATTCAAGTAAGTTACTTGAATTACAAAACATTAACTTTTGATGTTGACATCAAACAGGCTACACTCGATTTGGGTGTTATCAAAATGAAACCTGAAGTTATAGCTATGGAAGATATTGTTATCTCTCAATCTGTAGCTATACAACGTCGTACTCCTGTGGCTGTAGCTACAGTACCTGTACAAGAAATTGAATTAAAAATCGGAGGACAAGAGTTCCCTGAAGTTTTGAAATCTACTCCTGGTGTTTATGTCACCAAAGATGGTGGTGGCTATGGCGACTCTAAAATCAATATGCGTGGTTTTAAATCTGCCAACATCGCTGTAATGATCAACGGTGTGCCTGTCAACGACATGGAATGGGGAGGCCTTTATTGGTCAAACTGGGCTGGTTTATCTGACGTAACTCGCTCTATGCAAACTCAACGTGGTATGGGTGCATCTAAAATATCTTCGCCTTCAGTCGGTGGTACTATCAACATCATTACTAATACTATCGACGCTAAACGAGGTGGTACGATATCATATGGCATAGGCAACGATGGTGCAAATACCGTATCGGCAAGCGTGTCAACTGGTCTTATGGACAATGGCTGGGCTATGAGTGTGCTTTTGGCTAAACGTTGGGGCGATGGATACATTCAAGGTACTGGTTATAGCGCATACAACTGGTTCTTCAATATCTCAAAACGCATCAACGACAACCACCAACTCTCTTTGACTGCTTTTGGTGCACCACAAACACATAATCAACGTAAACCTTTATATGCAGGTCTTTCTATTGAAGAATGGGACAAAGTAGCTAAATGGACTGGCGAAAAAAACAAATATCGCTACAATGCAGTATATGGTTTTGACAAGAATGGTAAAGAACGTTCGTCAATGACCAACACTTATCACAAACCTCAAATTTCGCTTAACCACCAATGGCAAATAGACCATAAATCATCATTATCTACTGCTCTCTACATGTCGATTGGTCGTGGTTCTGGTTATTCTGGTCAAGGTCGTACATCTGCCTACCGCTCTATGTGGAATGGTTCATCTAATGGTCAACTACTCTACAACTTCCGTAAAGAGGATGGTACATTCGATTATGCTGCGATCCAAGAAATGAATGCCGCAAGCGAAACTGGTTCTAATATGATTATGTCGAAATCTAACAACAACCACATGTGGTATGGTTTATTGTCAACATACACCAACGAAATCCTCCCAGGATTGGAACTCTCGGCTGGTGTGGATATGCGCTACTATGTAGGCGAACACACTAACGAAATCATTGACCTCTATGATGGTGCTTACTTCATCGATGATGCCGACCGTAAAAACGTTAAACCAGAAAATAATATCGCTGCAGCCGATCCTAACTGGAAAAACGAAAAACTTACTGTAGGTGACATTGTATATCGCGACTACGATGGCCACGTTCACCAAGAGGGCGCATTCGCTCAACTCGAATATAGTATAGATAAAGTAAATGCTTTCGTGTCAGGTTCGTTCTCTAATACAGGTTATTGGCGTGTCGACCGCTTCTATTACGACGAAGCTCACCAACGCTCTGAAACTATCAACTTCTTCGGATTTACAGCAAAAGCAGGTGCAAACTACAATGTGACTAACACATCTAACTTGTTCCTCAATGTGGGTTATATCTCACGTGCACCTTTCTTCTCGGGTGGTGCATTCTTACAATCAACTACTTCACACATGACAAACCCTGATGCTGTTAACGAAAAAGTATTTTCAGTTGAACTTGGCTATGGTCTCCACCTCGAAAAATTCTCAATGAACATCAATGCATACTACACTACTTGGATGGATAAAGCAGATGTACGTTCTAAATTGATGTCAAATGGCGACTATGCACGCGTCAATCTCACAGGTATCGATGCTCGCCACACTGGTATCGAACTCGACTTCCGCTACAAACCAGCTCGTTGGGTAAACATCACTGGTATGCTCTCTTGGGGTGACTGGGTGTGGTCAAGCAACGCTCGCGGTTACTATTACGACTCACAAGGTCAACCAATGACTGCTAAAATGGATGGTACAGTGGCTTCTGGCATTATGGCCGACGACCACGCTTGGATCGAACTTGCTCAAAAAGGTGTTCACGTAGCTGGCTCGGCTCAAACTACTGCTGCAGTAGGTGTCGATTTCTTCCCATTCAAAGGTTTCCGCCTAAGTGCCGATTTCAACCTCTATGCAAACAACTATGCCGACTTCTATATCGGTTCTACTGCTGTTGCCAACACTGTTACAACAGTTAACGAACCATGGAAAATCCCTGTTGGTCATCAACTTGACCTCTCTGCTAGCTATGCCTTCAAAATTGGCAAAATCAATGCTACTATCTTTGGTAATGTGAACAACTTGTACAACAACAACTACGTTATGGATGCTCAATGTGCTACCGACTCTAAAGGATGGCAAGATTGCTATGCTGTAATGTACTCGTTTGGCCGCACATACACTGTTCGTCTAAAAATTAGCTTCTAAGAAATATTATGACTATGAATAAAAATATTATAACACAAATGCTTCTTGTTGTAGTTGTTGCCCTTTTGGGTTATGGTTGCGACCCTAACTACTTCAACGAGCACAATCTGCCTGGTTATGAAAATTCGGGCGAGATTACTGATGTAAAAGAACTTGCTCTCACCTTGACTAACGACGACTATGCTGCTATCGCAAAAAATGCAGATAATAAAGATATTGCCGAAGCTCAAGGCGAAGAGGCTATTGCCGCTCTCACTGCTATTGGCAAAAACCACTATTTCGCTAATGCTGACCAAGTTGCTGCTTATATACCAGCATTCCTCGGTCAAAAATACCCTGTTTTCGACAATGGTTCTATCACATTGGTTACCTACACTATGGCTTTGGATGTTCCTGCCGATGTGGTTGCTATGAATGCTCCTACCGAATACACTCTCACTGAAGACGACTATAAAGTTATTTGGGAATCTGACGTAGATTATGCCACTGCTGTAACTCCAAAAACTATCAACAAGCTCAAATCGGTAATCCCTGTTGCCGAAGGAGCTCAAGATGGTGATTATATCGTAGTTACATACAACTACTCTGCCAACGAACCTCAAAAAGAAGAGGAAGAAAAACCAACTGATCCTGTTGAGCCAACAGGAAAATACACAAAAGTGCTTGGTACTGCCGTATTAGGCGACAATGTAGAGGTTAAGGGCTACATCGCTGCTGTATCAGCTCAAGGACCTATCCTCACCGACGATGGTGGTTCTATCCTACTCTACAAAACTACTGGCGTTGAGATTGGAGACGAAGTAACCGTTTCAGGCATTATATCTTCTTATAGCAAAGGTTTTCAAATTAAAGATGCTATAATTGAAAAAACTGGTTCTACTACTGTTACATATCCAGAACCT
>JAEIGA010012251.1_pt1 | contig 13007 bp, 4 predicted proteins | sample 9270691 | NCBI WGS metagenome assembly JAEIGA01 (sample SAMN17057246, study PRJNA624740) | gut metagenome | biome: biome; isolation source: fecal sample | host: Bos grunniens | place: China: Xizang | collected 2019 | reverse complement strand
TAGCCAAGAATTCGGGTTCGTTGCGACGCTCTGCAAAGCGGATGAGGTCACCGAAACGGTTTCCTTCAAGAGCTGCTTCCATAGCCAATTCGTCGATGATAAGCTCATCAATATAGTTGATGGTATCATTGAAATTCACTGTCTGCTCAGGATCGTTGTAGAGACGAAGGGCAATAACATCGGGGTTCAGTACATAGTTAGTGGTGTCAAGATGTATATCACCGCAACCTCTTGCATGGACGCCAATGAAAGCCTCTTGCAAATCCTCCTCAAGTACATGGCCTTGGGGGAAGAATACCTTATAGGCGTCTTTCAGTAAGTTGAACGACATTACAGCCAATGAGTCTGAGCCTTGCTCCTTAGCCAAAGCGTTGAGAGCCTCTGCTGCACGCAGATATACAATCGCACGGCGATAGATGTTGATATGAGGAGTATAGTACTCAATTTCTCCTGTAGAAGCATCTGCGTAGCTGAATTTATCGAAAACTTCAAATGATTTTCCATCGGTAGAGGAGGTGGTGGTGTAATACTTGCGGCGTTGGTCACCACCAGCCATCACGTTGACGCTATATCCACCAGTTTTCACGCCAGTTTTGTTGTCAACAGAAGCCTTGATGTAAGCTTGTGAGGTACAAATCTCTTTATAATAGGTCGATGGAATCAGCGGATGAGTGTTGTCAAGTGAGTAGAAGAGGCTTGCAACTTCTGAAACAGTACCCATGGCGCTTGTTCTTTCCATAGTGATGAAGGAGAGGTTCTCATAGCCTGTAGTACCCTTACCTTGATACAAGTATGCATCCCAAGCCGCAGTAACTGTCGGACGAATGTTGCTTGCGATACCTTGTCCAGGATGTACTGCACCACCACTGATACTCATGTAGCCTCTGAAGATTTCTTCATTACCGGTATCACCATATGCATAGTTGAAGTCCTCGTGTGTAGTCATGTAGTCCCAATAGGTAGCCCATGCATTGGCATAGTCGCCACTCCACAAGTAGAGGTCGGCCAATACCAACTGCAATACAGGATAATCTCTCTTTGCATTGCTGGTAAATACTGGGAGATCGTAGTCAATGTAGGGTATGAGTTGGGGAATCAACTCTGTAGCCAAACCTTTGATGTCGTGTTTGGGGAAATCCTTTTCTGCGTCAGCAACAGTTGTGATAGGCTCTGTGAAGTAGGGTACTTCGCCATAGTTGATTGCCATCTGCATATAGGTCCATGCACGGATTCCGAGTAATGCTGCATATTCGTCAATCATAACACGCTCGTTGTTGTGTGCCAAGGTGGTGTCCATCTTGGCCAATGCGTAGTTACAGTTGTTGATTACTGCATAGTAGTCTCTGATGTTCAGATATTCGTTTTCATCTTCAAAGTTGAACTCCGAAAGATTACGGAGTGATGTCTTTGTCAAGTCATTTACATCTACCAGGTCACCACGTACTTCACCGAGGATAACGTAGCGGTCTGCAATCTGGCGAACGCATTGCAAGATACCAGTAGTGGTATATACAGAGTCTGCAGAGGTACCCAAGTCGTGGTTGTACTCGTATACCACACGATTCGATTCAATGTTGAACATATCTTCGCATGAGGTGGTAAGGCCAACGGTAAAGATGGCAGCCAACGCAGCTCCTATGATTGATTTGCTTTTCATTGTCTTTATCATTTTATGATTGTTGTTCATTATAAGTTAATCTTAGCACCTACCTGGAAGCTGCGGCTATGGCCAAGCAAACCATTGTCGATGCCTTGGTACAATACGTTGTTGCTGAATGAGAATTCAGGATCGCTGCCCAAGTACTTGCTGAAGGTCAACAGGTTGGTTCCTGAAGCCCATATGGTGAGGCCCTGCAACCAAGATGCTGATACGGGGACATTGTATGACAGAGTGATGTCCTTTAGGCGGATGTATGAACCATCTTCAATCCAACGGTCTGAGAAACGGTTGTTACCCTTCGGGTCACCATATACAGCGCGAGGCATATCGGCCACGTCACCTTCTGCTTGCCAACGGTTTAACATCGCAGTTGTTTGGTTGTAGAAGCTGCTACCGCTCTCAAGCAATGAACGCTGGTAGTTGAAAACATCGTTACCGAATGAATAGTTGAAGGTTGCACTCAATGAGAAGTTCTTATACATCAAGTTGCTGCTGATGTTACCATAGAGGTCAGGGTTGGGGTTACCGATGATAACACGGTCGTTCAAATTGATGATGCCATTGCCATCCTGGTCTACGAATTTCACATCACCGGCTTCGAACGGGGTCAAGATACCGGTATTTACATCTTGAGTAGAGAGAACTTTACCATCGACAACGGGAACATCTGCGGCAGATGCATATACGCCCTCGGTTTCGTATCCGAAGAATACGCCTGCTGCTTGACCCTCTGCTGTTAAGATTGTAGCATCGTAGATGTCTGTTGTGTAGCCATAGAGCTCACCATCCTTAATGCTGTTGAAAGTAGTTCCGTCAGGCAACTTGGTTACTTGGTTCTTGTAGGTACCTACACTTGCACCAACTTCCCACTTCCAATCCTTGGTGTTGATAGCGCGGCCGGTTACTTGGATTGTAGCGCCAGTGTTGTTCATAGCACCACCATTGCACCAGTAATACTGCAGACCTGTAAGGTAGCTGAGCTGCTTCAAGGTGAGCAAGTTGTTGGTTGTGTTATGGAATACATCAGCAGCGATACGCAAGCGGTTGTTGAAAGCTTGCATGTCAACTCCAAAGTTCAAGCGGCGTGTTGTCTCCCACTGGATTGACTGATTCTCAATATTTGACAACTTGATACCCATCATTCTGTCTGAGTACTGAACATTGCTGAAGTAGCTGAATGCAGCGTTGTTGTCGATATTGTCATTACCAGAATAGTCGATACCTGCTCTGAGCTTCAAAACATTGATGGTATTGGTGTTGAAGAAAGGTTCTGAAGATACCAACCATCCAGCCTGCAATGAGGGGAAGAGGCCCCATGAAACACCTGCAAACTTAATGCCGCCTTCTGTCTCACGTCCGAAGCGTGAAGAGGTCTCTGCTGCAAGGCTACCCTGCAAGTAGTACTTGTTCTGGTAGTTGTAATCGATATTTGCATAGTAGCTCATGTTGCGCCATACATTCTCTGCACCGTCAGTAGTTGCGTAGTCATAGTCTTTCTTTACGTCGGGCAACTTATCGTTACCGGTGTTGTGAGCCGACATGAAGTTTGAATCGTATGCAAAGTTAGAGAAGCGGAAGCCACCGAAAGCATTGATGTTGTGGTAACCTGCCTTCTTTTCCCATGTCACGCGAGTGTCGTTGTAGATAGCCTCCTCCTTAGAGAAGAATGAGCGTACTTCGTTCTGAGAATAACCCGTACCTGAGATCAAGAAGTTGGGAGTACCTGTCATCGGACGGAAGTACTTTTCGCTGGTACGGTGCAAGGTATAGTTGAACAGGGTAGAAGCTGTCCATCCCTTGCCCAAGGTCAACTCGGGTGCGATAGTTACGTCAAATACGGTATATTCCTGATTGTTCTTGTTGTTGCCATCTCCATATTCAAAGATTGCCAAGGGATTAGCATAGCTGTTGTTTACAGTGCTGTTGTCGAGCAATGAAGAACCTATCTTAGCAAAGTCGTCGGCGCTATCCAAAGCATCGGTCAACTGGCCTGAGTTATTGTAGCGGTAGGGGCTCAAGAACGGAGACTTGATAAGTGACAAGAAACCGGGTGATACCATGGGGCTTGACTCAAGATTCTCCTGAATTCCATCGTCACGGAGGTCACGTACGATACGGCTGTATGAGATATCGAAACGTGTCTTCAAAATCTTTGACAAGTTGATGTCAGTGTTGAAACGGATGTTCAGACGATTGAAGTCGTTGCTCTTGATGGTGCTTGCACCGTCAGCGAAGCCGAGTGAGAAGTTGTACATTGCTGCCTCGTCACCACCTTGTACGTTGACGCGGTAGTTCTGTGCCCATGCATTCTGGTATACATAGTCTGACCAGTTGGTCTCATTGTGATACTTGTTGTAGTAGTAGTTGTCATGATCCCAAAGGAAGGGGAAACGGGTCTTGTCAGTAGTGATGCCACCCATCAGCTCGTTGGCATAGATGCGATATTGCTCAGCATTCATCATCTGGGGGAGGCGGGGAGTCATGGTGTAGCTTCCGTATGCCTGTGCGTCAATACGGGTAGCCATGCTGTGACCACGCTTGGTGTCAATCAAGATAACACCATTAGCACCCTTGGCTCCGTAGATAGAAGTAGCATTCTTCAGTACGGTAATCTTCTCAATGTCGTTGACATCGATAGCAGCCAATGTGTTGTTGTAGAAGCCTTGGTGGATACCTGAGTAGCTGTCCTGAAGATCCTGGATAACACCGTTCAGTACGATGAGAGGCTGTGCTGATGCATTGATCGAGTTGATACCCTGCATCATCATGAGTCCACCCATGCCTATGGTACCTGAACGGGTGATGGTACGAACATCAGCACCGAGCTTGTTTTGTACTTCTGTCTCCAATGTGGTAGCTCTTGACATGTCAATCACTGCCTCATTCTTTGCAGTAACCTCAAAGCCGTTCTCAACGAAAGTGCTGAATTTCTCATCGTAAAGTTCGATTTGGATTCCGTCTTTTTGTCTTGCCTTGATGATTGTGCTCTCATAGCCAGGTGTGGATACGAACAATGATACTACGTGAGCGGGAATCTTGATGCTGAAGGTACCATCGGGTTTGGTCATGGCTGTGTAGCGATTGTTGTTGAGTGCCTCTACACGAACACCGGCCAATACCTCCTTTGTGGCAGCGTCACACACGATACCTACTATCTCTTCTAACTCTTCTGCTGCTTGTTCTTGGGCAACAGGTTCAGTCTGTTGGGCATTGATCGTGCTTGTTCCTGCAAAGAGGGCCAAGAAGGTGAAGAATGCCACTAACCGAGGTTGTATATATTTCAATGTTTTCATTGTCTTTACTTTTTTGTGTTATCGGAACATTATTCAATTACCGGTTCAAAGAATACCTGATCGATGCGGATTATGCGATCAAATATTTCCTGTTTATCTTCGGTCTTGTCTGAGTTCTTAACATTACTTTTAATTACCAACTGGGTGAATGTCTCTGAGTTGGCATCCAAGTTAAACTCGTTGACGGGGAATTCGAAGTAGTCAACACCTGCTTCTGCTGCAGCTTTAGTAACCAAGGTAATTGTATCCACCTTAGTCGGGTCGGTGATGATATCGTCACCCAATGAGATCTTTTGCTGCTTCTTACCTGCTGCGTCACGATAGTATAGCTCTGCCTTGAACTTGTTAGGCAGGAGTGTGGTATCTCTGAAGTTGGTAAAGTTAGAAGGCACAAATACAACCTTGATGCGATACTTGGCAGACAATACGTTCTTCACAGTATAGGTCAACTCGGGGTTACCTGACTTTGTCGTCGGAGCATATATACCAATCTGGCCATTGCTGGTCTGCTTGTATTTGGCTACGCTGTCCTTGCTGATAGAGGCATATTCCTTAGTACACTTTGCATACTCTGCTACCGTAGCACCATCTTCAGTGCTGTAGAGGCTTTCACCTTCTACACGGAGGGTGTCGTGCCATACAGTAGTGGGGTAGTTGTAGCTATCTACGATATGCAATGTGCCGTTACTGAGCTCTTGAGACTCTATCTTGTTGCTGTAGAGGTTAGTGAGCTCATCTCCCTTGAAGACTTTTCTCTGTACTCTGCCGTAGCCAGTCATGTTGGTATAGCAGATTGAAACAAGTGAATCTTCGGGGCTACGCTGAATGGTATTGCTGAATACCAAGTGGCGGCACATGAAGTCCTTGGCCATAACCTCCTGCAGAGAATCTCTGTGGATGGTCTGTTCGTCATATACGAAGTAGGTCTTAGCCACTTCGAGCATCTCGTTCCATGCCTTGTTTGTGGGGGCAAACATGGTGTATGAGCTGTCCTCACGGTTGATGATACCGAAACGGTCGAACCAAGGGTTGTATTCGATAATCACAGAATCAAGATAGGTAACCTGTCCACCTACCATAGGACCCTGTACGCTGTTGCTTTCGTCAAACACAATCTCATCGTATGACTTCAAGAACTCATTGAGTAGTGAGATGGATTCAACCTTGGCCAACTGTTCCCAAATATTGGCAGTAAATGTGGCATGGCCTTCGGTCTTGTGGAGCAAACCGTTCTTAGCTGCAATATTAGCCTTCTTTACGGGTGCACCTTTGAATGTGTAGGCATCACCTGCACCATCAAACTTGTTGTACTTGCCATTGAGCATCTTCACCAAGTTGTTGGCCATTGTGCCAGTAGCCGTATGGTTGTAGTCAGCGATGTGGTTCTCAATGAACTCAAACTTGTACACATTGAGCATGCTATCGCTAATGCCTTCTTCCAAAGGATGAGTGGTGTAGAACTCTGAATCATCTACGGGAGCCCAAATGGTGTAGAAGCGGTTTTGCTTCAATGCATCTTCGTAGCCAGTAGCTTTAACGTATGCTTCGAATTGATCGAGCTCGGGGTCATCTTGGATGAGCTCCCAAAGTGTTGCGCTGGCATTCAATTCAGGCTTGGGTTGATAGTGGCTATCCCAAGAGTCTGTACATGCAGTTATTGCCAATGAAGCCAATCCGCATGTCAGTGCCTTTACTATGATATTTTTTCTTTTCATAATGAAAATGTGTGCTTTATCGTTTTGTCATTATTTACGTTTCTCGTCCAAAGAAATATTCTCGTCACGGATGAAGCTCATGGGGACAATCTCAATATAGTCGTGCATGAACTGTGAAGTACCATCGTCGTTCTCATTCACATTCTTGAAGCGGATCCAGTGTTCGCCTGCACTGAGGTACTTGGTGGTAATCACCTTACGGAGGGCCGAAGGTTCGTTTCGTGCAGTACCTGCAGTATATTCGTTATAGCCACTGAATGTGGTTCCAGCTTTCATATATCCACGGTTCTTCATCTGCTTGTCGTTCTCTACGCCGTTGTCTTCGGTAGATGAGTCTCTCTGCCAGTCAATCAAGGCGTTATCTCCCAAGATTCTCAGGTCGAGAGGAATACCAGTAACTTCGTCGTCGATATAGAACTGTATCACGTGGCGCTTGCTATTAGCTGAGTAACCCATACGAATTTCGTATGTACCGGCGGGTACAGGTGGCAACTTGTACTTGAAGTCGAAGGCATTCAAGGCCATCATCTCGTCACCCTGGTAGTTAGCCCAGCTGGTGTGTGCTGAGAGGTAATACAGCTTGCCGTCTTCAGAGTTGGCAATCATATTCTCACAATAGTTGTTGGGAATATAAACGTCACCAGTCATACGGTGATTTGAGTGCTTCCAACGGATATCGTTGTTTGTCAGCTCAGAACACAATGACGAGCAGTCAATACGGATGATGCCGTTCAGTACGCGACCTGCCATGACATTCTCGTCGTAGAGCAATATCTTTTCGATAGTGTGGATGGTACCATTGAGTGCCTCACCTACGAAGTTAGCATAGAGCGAATCCTCTACGAAAGTAGTGGGATTGTTTACAACCACATTCATGTATTCGTCAACAGTTGCCTCAGTGTTTCTTGAGTAGTTGATGAGGATTGATGTTGAATACTTGGGATTGCTGCGGGGCATTGTAACCTTAATCAGACGGCCCGCCATGGTCTCGTAGTATTCGTGACGGTCTGAGTTGCTTTGGAAATCCTTCTCAGAATCAAAGTATTCGGTTGTAATTCTATAGCAGACCAGGCGAGAGTAGGGAAGCTTACGGTCTACCAAGTGGTAACCAACGAATTGGTTAACGGGGTTTAACGGGCTTGTCAGCGGTGCACTATGGTCGCAAGTTCCACTTTCAGGATACCAGATCTTACAGCGTTCTACGAGATCCTCAAAGTTCCAGATACCTGCTTCGTTATACACTTGGTCGGGCTCTACGAATGCGGTGTATCCGTAGTAACGGTTAGCAGGGTAGGGAGATCTCTCACCGCTCTTGTCGATGTTTTCTTCGGTCTTGTCTGCATCGGCATAGCTCTCGTCCTTATAGCGCTGGAGCTTATCATCGTAACCAGTCTGACGCAAAGCTTCGCTAAAGATTTGGAAATAGTCGTGCTCGCCAATCTGAGTGGGAACCATGTTTACTGAAGGGTTCAGCACACTGGCAATCGTGTGTACAACACCATTCTCTACCTCTTCGTCCTTGTCGATAATCTGACCAGTACCGTTAATTAACAGGATGCTATGGTTCTCTGCGTCTACACCGAAGTTGAGGCTGAGGTAACGGTCGTTCATGTTCATGGTGGGGATGATGTCGCCTTCCATGTCAGTAGTCAGGTATACAGCGGGGATAAGGTGAGTCTGTGAGATTACCTTACACATAGAGTCTGACAAGTCTTCCCATCTAGGAGAGGTGATACCTGTCCATATTGGATTCTTTGACTCCTTTGTAGCCCAGTAGATTGAGTCTTGCTCAAAGACGTAGCGGTCGATTGCATCATTGGTGGGAGCAAAGCAGGTGTATTCACCATATGCTCTCATCAAGTTGAAACGTCCACCGCGTTTCAGGATTTCAATAAAGCTGCTGAAGGTCTCTTCGTTCTCTTCCAAGAACGAGGCCACAGTATGTCCTGTGAAGGTATAGCGTGAGCCTTCATCAATATAATCTTTACAGCCACTGAATGCCATTGTAGCAATAGCGGCCAAAACCATTGTTTTGAATCTTATCTGTTTCATAGCATTGAGTGTTGTTTGTTAGTTCTTTTCAAATACATCGGTTGTCTCATAAGCCGGGTTCTGCTTCAGCAACGGATTGGTCTTGATCTCGCGTTCCTGAATGGGGAAGAAGAGGCAGTCCATAGAGGCCATCTTTGTGCGGATAGCTTTCTGGTTGCTCTCATACTTGTGACCAATCATGATATCGAGCATGGGACCTGTTTCGCCATCGCGCAATGCCTTACGTACGAGGTCATACCAACGCTTACCCTCGAATGCCAATTCGCGCTGACGCTCTTCCAATACTACCTCCTGCAAGCTTTCTGCATTGCCGATAGTATAGCTCAGTGAATCGGCTTTCTTTACATTGTAGGGGTTAGAACGATAGTACACGGCTTTTACCAAGTCGAATGAGTTTACCAAGTCCTTGTTGCCCGGTGTCAGTGTGTCGTTGCGGAGTGCCAAAGCTTCGGCCTTCATCAACATAACATCGCTCACGCGGTATACAATCCAGTTTCTGTTGGGAAGATAATAGCGTTTGTCATTCTTTTCACTATATGTTGAGGAAGTGAGAAGGCTAATTCCATATCCGGGTTTATCGATCGTTCCAATTCCTGTGCTGTAGCAGTACTTGATGATGGGGTATGCCTCAGTCTCACTTGCGACATTGATAAAGCTTACGCGACGATAGTCGGTCTTGGCATAGAGGTTGTCGGTTTCCTTGGCAAGGAACTTTGATGCTGCGAGGGGGCCTACAGCCAAGTCGTTACCATAGAAGTAGGGAACCTCGTAGTTGCCTAATGTCTCATCGTTGCTGTGCTGCAACTCGAAAATGCTTTCGCGCAAGCAGTTGCCATCACTGAAGATTTCCATGTAGGGAGCATCCAGATAGGAAGCGTTCTTGCTATCCAACGGATGATGTACCAAGGGGTACTTATCGTCTACCTTACCTCTATATGGGTTTACTTGGGTTGGGTTTTCCTCTTCGTACTTCTTGATGTAGGCATTGCGCTCGTTGATGATAGAGTCGCAGAATGCAATACACTCGGTGTAGTACTGGTCGCAACCCTCGTCGCTACCACCGGCTGCATACTGGGTAAAGGCTGCTTTCCAAAGCAGAGCATCGGCAATCATTGCGCGGACGGCATCCTTTGTGATGCGGCCCTTATTGTCGGCCATACTGGGGTAGCTTCCTGATGACATTACCAAGCCTTCAGCCTCATAGAGATCTTGGAGGATGAAGTCAAGTGCTTCGATGGGAGTAGCCTGCTTCTGGTAGAGCTCCTGATCGTCATCTACCATAGCCTCTTTTTGCAGAGGGATATCGCGGAAGGTACGTACCAGGTAGAAGTGGCACAGTGCACGCATGGCCAGCATTTCACCACGTGTCACGTCCAGATCACCCTGTGTGAAGTCTGGGTCTTCTGCCATTACCTCAGGGGCAAAACGCAATACGATGTTACAGTTGTTGATGATGGCGTAGAGGTCGCTCCATGAAGTGTAACCGTTCTGGGGGAGGATGTTGGCCTCCATGATGTTCTTGATATCACCATGCTTACCTGCATCATAGGTGCCCTCAATCACATTGTCGCCACGCAACTCACCCCATACGATGAGGCGGTCCATGAAGCTACGGTGTGTCATCAGACGGTAGCTGTTGGCTACTACGTTCTCCACATCGTTTTTGGTCTTCCAATAGTTCTCCAATACTACCTTGTCGGTGGGATAGATGGTCAGGAAGTCTTCGCATGAGCAGGTCATGGCTACAACTGCTCCCAATGCCAATGTCTTAATCGTGCGATTAAAACGAGAAAGATTTATTTTGTTGAAGCTTTTCATATCTTTATTATTGCTTTTCATTATTAGAATCCTACGGTCAATGACAAGGTGAATGAGCGTGAACGCGGTGTCTTTGAGTTGTCAAATGCCTGTCCCCAACCGTTCGTGGCGATTTCAGGATCAAGACCAGTATACTTCGAGAGGATGAAGAGGTTGTTGGCTGAACCTGAGATGTAAAGTTGGTTCAAACCATATTTCTTCAGGATCTGGGGGTCAACGGTGTATGAAGCCTGAAGGTATGACATACGGAGGTATGAAGCATCTTCCAAGTAGCGGTCGCTACCCAACCAGTTGAAACCGGTATTGTACATGGCACGAGGCATCATGGTCACGTCGCCCTCTTTTCTCCAACGCCAGTTAACAGCGATACTCTGGTTGTTGTTAGAGTGCATGTTTTCTACGTTCATACGGGCTGAGTTGATTACGTCAACACCATAACGGAAAGTGAACTGTGTCTTCAAAGAGAAACGCTTGTACTGGAAGGTTGTACCGAAACCACCCTGTATCTTGGGGTTAGAGTTACCCAGGTATACGATGTCGAGCTGGTTGATGTTACCGTCGTTGTTGATGTCTTCGTACATCGCATCACCACCGCGGAAAGCATATTCAGCCTTACCTTCATTATAGTGGTATGCCATGCGGAGGGGCTTACCGTCAGCTCCATAGATGGTGTTGCCGTCAGCATCACCTGCTACGGGGTAGAGGTCGTGAAGCTTGTAGCCTTGTGCTGCAGCCTCTTCGGCAGCTTGTGCCCAACGGTCCTTGCTCCAGGTGGTGTTGTAGTTGTAGCGGTATACACCCTTGAAGCGGAAGCCGTAGAGTGAACCGAGCGGGTTACCCAACTGGATACGGTTGAGGTATGAGCCGTTCTTGTAGTCAAAGTCGGCATTGGTGTTGTTGAGCACGCTCTCCTCCATCTCGGTGATGGTGTTGTAGTTTTGTGCCAAGTTTGCGTATGCTGTAACACTGAAGTCACCTACCTTGATGATCTTGTTACCGCTGACGTTAAGTTCCCAACCCCAGTTACGTACTGCACCAGTGTTCTTGTAAGCGAGTGAGGTGTAACCGTTTGATGAGGGGATTGCGTATCCATTCATGAGCTGGTCGCTGGTGGTGTTGTCGTAGTAGTTGAAGCTACCGCTGAGTTTCTCACCCTCGAAGAATCCGAAGTCAGTACCAATGTTGTACTCGTTCTTCTTGGCCCACTTAAGGTCGGTGAGGCGGAGACCACCCTGTGCGATAGAGGTGGTACCCATGTAGCTACCGCTGGTGTCATAGGTGGTATAGTGGAGATACTCTTGACCAGGCTGTGAACCTGTCATACCCCAACCTCCACGGATTGACAACATCTCTAACTTGAGTACATCTTCAGACCACTTCATCCAAGGCTCATCGATCACGTTCCAACGGAGTGAGAGTGAGGGGAAGTTACCCCAACGGTTGTTGGCTCCGAACTTGGTACTACCATCGCGACGTACGGTTGCTGTAGCTGAGTAGCGTCCTTCTCTGAATGAGTAGAAACCCTGGAACATGAAGGCCATTGAGCGCCACTGACCGGTAGAGGTCCAGCTGTTGTTCAAATAGGTACCTGTGGTAGTGCTGATTATACCTGAGGGAATACCATATGAAGCTGAGTACTGTCCGTTGCTGTTACCTGTATTCATCTCAAACTGAGCCAAGAACTGGGTCACATGGTCGGGATTAGCGAACTTCGGAGAGAAGGTCAAGCGGTGACGTGTGTTGAATGACAGGCTCTTCTGATCTTCTACATCGCTGGCGTTATTCGATTCGTCCAAGATACCCTTTGTGGTCAAGCTACCGGGGAGGAAGCTGCTGTTGGTAAGGGTATTAGCATCCATGTATACCATACCATAGTAACGGAGCTGAGTCTCGTCGTGGTTCAAGCCCAAGAGTTGGTAGTCGAGTGAAATCTGAGGAGCGATACGATAGCTCTTTTCGTTTCTCCATGCGAGATTACCCATAGCTACGGGGTTTACAAGGTTCTTTTGGTTGTTGTTGAAGATTCCAGAGGCACCCTGAAGCATCAGGTAGTAATCCTCTGTGTTGTTACCCTGGGGGTCTTGAGCCCAGATGCTCATGTTAGGCATGATGGTCTGTGCTACAGGCAACAAATCCTGCTTGTTCTTGTCATTGTTGGTGTAGGTCAATGAGAAGTCGGTAGATACCTTGATGCGGTCAGACACGAAGTAGTCCAATGCCATACGGGTAGTGAAGCGGTCGAGCTGCTGCTTGATAATCTGTCCGTCCTGTGTGTAGTAACCACCTGATACGCGGAAGGTTGCCTTCTCACCACCACCAGTGAGTGAGATGTTATGGTCGTGTGTATGACCATGCTTAGAGATTGCTGATACCCAGTCGGTATTGTTGTTGTAGTTCTCATATTCTGCAAATGAGGGGTTGTAGTTCAACTCCTGTGCATTTGAGGCTGAGCTGCTCTGTGTGGGGTTG
>JAEIGA010012250.1_pt1 | contig 13008 bp, 7 predicted proteins | sample 9270691 | NCBI WGS metagenome assembly JAEIGA01 (sample SAMN17057246, study PRJNA624740) | gut metagenome | biome: biome; isolation source: fecal sample | host: Bos grunniens | place: China: Xizang | collected 2019 | reverse complement strand
CACTCCCATTACTCCTCCTTGGCGGTGAGAGTAGAGATGCCCATGACCGCGCAGAGGAAGGTGTACACGACGGCGAAGGTGCGGCTCACCTCGTCCGCATACGGCCAGCCCCAGATCGCCGCGAGGCCGACATATGCGACCGAGACGGCAGGTAGGATCACGGTGACTACGTACTTGATGAGGTCATATAGCTTGTTGGGCAGGATGTAAGTCATGGTTCCTCCTAAAGAAAAGAGACGCCCTATGTGGACGCCTCAACTTACCCTGGTGCTATCTCGGTCTGTCTGGCAGGTTCATCACCTGCTGCACGAGGCCGTCAACGAAGTTGTTGGTGATGCCATACGCCTCGCAGATTCGTTGGTACTCCTCCCACTCGGCGTAGAAGCTCTGCTTCTCCTCCATCGACGCGCATCCGAGGTCGTCAATGTACCTGTGCGCCCGATGGATGGCGTCTGACCGCATCTGAGTACATTGGGCTTGAAGGATGGTCGCGATACGGTCGTCCTGAGCCTGCATCTGGGCAATCATCTCGGCCCTCCATGCGTACCAGTCCTCGCGGTCGTTTGCCACGGACTTGAGCGCGTCACCCTGCTCCTGCATCAGTCGGTCAACGTCATTGCGCCACTCGGCCTCCTGCTTGCGCTTCTTCTCGGTCTCCTGATGGCGTTCCTCCGCTACTCGCTCGTGCTTCTTGGCCTGTGCGTTGATGCTTGCGGTGGCAGCGGTGATGATGATGGTCGATAGGATTGGGGCGAGCCAACTTATGATGCCACCTATGGTCACGCTCATTAGACAACCTCCCAGCCGTAGACGCCATCATGGCGTGGTATAATCCAACCGTACAAACCATGTTCATCAATCGGGATAGGCGGTACCACTTGGCATACTGTGTCTATTGTCATACCTCTCCTTCTGGCAAGCGTTATGTTGGCGTTACCTCCGACAACTACGAGAAGCGATTCGCTCATGGCCGCGGATATGTACATAACGAACTGTTTTGGGCAGACATCTGTAAGTACGGTTGGGACGCATTCAAACACGAGATTCTTTTTGATGGACTCTCATCAGAAGAGGCCCACCAAATAGAGTTTGAGCTGATTCATGATTGGGGTCTTCTTGACTCTTCCATCGGCTATAACCTTTGGGATGGCAAAAGCGGACGCTCTGTCGAGTCGGCAGAGCGTGTTAGCAATTCGCGCATAGGGAACACGAATCGACTCGGGCAGACGCTTTCCGATGAAACGAAGGCGAAAATCTCCAGATCACTATCAGCGTTCTACGCCGACCATGACCACCCATTCAAGGGCAGGCACCATACAGCCGAGACTATTAAGGCGCTTAGGCAACGGACCTTTAGTCCTGAGACCCGCCAAAAGATGCGTGAGAATCACGCTGATGTCTCGGGGGAGAAGAACCCAAGTGCCCGCGCTGTGATGCAGTACAGCCTAGACGGAACGTTCATAGAGGAGTTCCCATATGCTTCGATTGCATCAAGGAAGTACTCTGTAGACCTATCGTCAATAATCAAGTGTTGTCGTGGAAAAGCTAAGACCGCTGGTGGATATATCTGGCGGTATAGCCCCTCTTAGACCTGTTGCCACAGGCTCTCTGCCCCTGTTGCGCCTGGCATCCAGACGTTGTTGTCTATCGTGCTCTCCCACACCTTGCCGTCCCAGAGAACCTTGTCACCCTTCATGTAGGGATTGGTGGAGCTGGGCTGCTCCCACGGCAGAACCTCGCCAGCATCGGTGAGAACCTTGGCCCAGAGGGACGGGGCGTCGGTAGGCACCCACGTGTCCTGAGACGTATGGGCCTGTAGGCAGCGGTACACCACGCCATCGCCCTCGCCGTAGGTCACGATGTCACCTACCGCATACTCCGTGTCGGTTGCCCAGCGCGGGAAGTAGGGCTGCATGCGTCCCACCGTCTCGTCTGGCATGGACTCCACGACCTCTGGACTGGCGTGAATCATCGCCGCAAGAACCTCGGTCGGGTTGAGCGGTCGGATAAGCTCGTACTGCTCCGCGATTGCCTGAGCCTCGGCCATCTCGCCAGCGATGACGGCCTCAAGCATCTCCTGCCATGCTTGGTATTCCTCGTCGGTCACCCACTTGCCGTTGACGTTGTTCGCGTACTCCATGTCGGTAATCATTACGTCTCCTTACGTGAGCCTGATTGCCACGATGTACTGCGTCGCTGCTGACGTGCTCGCGGGGCTTGACGATGCGTAGAGGGTCAGCCTCTCGCTCGCCGCGTCGATGGTGATGGTGTCCACCACCTCAAGCCTGTGTGCGGAGCTTGACGATGCCGTGGTGTGAACGCGATACGTGTACGCCTGATTCGTCGTTGAGCGGTAGAAGCCAACCGTAAGACGCTTCGAGCTTGATGACGTGTTGTTGAAAATCCAGTTCCCTGTTACAAGCCACTTCCCAGCCGTGAGGGTGACGTATGGCCCCATCGTGTCGGACGTGCCAGCGGTGTAGCTTCCGCTGGACATCAGACGTTGCGGGTCTCCGAGCTTGAAGTTCGTCGATGTGTTGTAAGGGTCATCGACATACCATTTTCCACCGCCAAGATGGTCGTTTCCAGCAAGAGAGCGGTACATAATCCACTTGTTGAGCGTCTCGTCAAAGAGGCCCCTGTTGCCTACGTTGTTGCTCCTGAGCGCGATTCGTTTCTGACCATCAGCGGTGGTGCCGTTGCCAGTAACTCTCACCTGATAGGTGGACTTGACATTTCCGCTGGCCGCGACGCTGAACTTTGTGCCGTTGATAGCCGTGTCGTTGTTCTCGTTGCGGCAGATGAGCCAATCCAAAACTCGGTTATCCCAGATACCACGGTTCTGCCCGCTAGCGCCGACACCAAACGCCACTCCTGCGTTTGTGACCGTGTTGTTCGCCTCGATTAGGGTGTCCGTCGTGTTGCTGCTGCTCCAGCTATCGTTGATGATAGCCATTGCCCTGCCGATGCCCGAGCCGCGCACGACCTGCCTACCGACGAAGTCGAGCGTCGCAACATTCGTGACCGCACGCTGGTACTCCACCGAAAGCTCGCATGGGGCGATGGTCTCAACATCGTCCTCGTCAACCTCGATGACCATGAGGCCTTGCACATACGAGACGCCATCGGACGTGAGCGCAACACTCACGCCAGTACCAGCGGTGACCGTGGAGGTGACGTGCGTGGACTCGAGCGTGTAGTCCGTACCGTTGACGGTGGCCGTGACTATCGGCTCGCCTGCCGCCGTCGTGCTGTCGCTAACGGTTCGAGCAGTGGTGTCCACGTCTGCAACGGCGCTCCATGTGACCAGTGCAGCCGTCACTGTGGTGGAGCCTGAGCTGCTGCTCTCGATGCCGAAAATCTTGTCCCCGACCTCGTTGTCAATCTCAAGGCCGTCCGACTCGATGAGCATCTGCACGTTGTCGGCGGCACCGATGCGGATTGCATCATCCGTGCCGATGTTGATGACGCTCGTGCCGTCCCTGAGAATGTCCACGTCATCGGTAATCTGCACACCAGTCGTGGAGTCACCTGACGGGTGTACCATGATGCCGCCGCCCGTGATGTCTGTGACGTATGAGGTGGCCGTCTTGGCTGCGTCGGATATGGCGCTGTCAACGTCCTCTGGTGCGGGAGTCCAGTCAGTTGCTTTGTTGCCGACTTCGAGCTTTGGTTCCTTGATGTAGAGGATGGCTTCCGTACCGCTCGTCTTTGAGCCGTTGTTGTCGAAACGTATGTAGGCAACCTCAGCCGAGGTGGCATTACATACGAACGTCCATGTAATCTTCTGATATTCGGTGGTAAGAGGAATGTTACGACTTGACTGATGTGACCCGCCACCACTTGAGTGGACTTTGTACATGTCCATGCTCGTGACATTCCCGTTTGACTTGGCCCAGCAGGAGAGCGTATACGTTTCGCCAGCCTCGAAGGTCATGTTCGGCGCTTGCACGAAGCTCTCGGTCGTTGCCGTGGTCGAGCGGGTATACACCACACCTGAGGGGTCAAATGTCGAATACGACCAATTGGCTCCCGTGGAGCTGCCGACAAACAAGTTCCTCCCACCAACGCTTATGTTGCTGTTCAGAATCGTCGCGGCAGCAGCGTCTGTCATTGCGCCCACGGTCAGGGTCTTGCTCGCGTTGATGTCGGATGCGTTGAGTTTGTTTGCAGTGACGGTGCCGGTGATGATGTTGCCGCCGTCGATGACCGTGATGGTGTTGTCCAAAAGAACTGAGGTGTAACCGACTGTTCCATCCGCCATCTCGTACTGCTCGCACGTGTAGATGTACTTGTGCGTGCTGCTGATGGCTATGTGCATCTTGGTCCACGCGTCGTTGCCGTCATCGGCCTTGGTCACCCAGTTCGATGATGCCGCTCCCGGGGTTGCTGGTGCGCCTGACGCGCTCTTGCGGTACCAGATGCGCTGGGTACGCTTGACCGCGCTGGATTTTGCGGCTGCGACCGCCGCGTGCTCCGACAATTTCCACACGCACGTGCCATCTGGCTCGGTAGCGGTTAGCGTATGGTCATCTTCGACAAACTGCTCGAACTCAGCGTACAACTGTGCGTACCAGTACGAGTTCACCTTAATCCAATAATGAGTGAACCCGTCTGTGCCTGTATACACGAGCACATCAACGAACGACGTGTCGACTGTCTCGTCTCTCCTATCCACCGTGTTATACAGGGCGTTGTCAGTCCGAGATTTAAACGTCACATCGATGCTTCCGCTGGTGGTTGAAAGCCACCCGCCGATTCGCCCAGTCAAATGCAAGTGGGAATAGTTAGCGCTCGAACCGACTGCATAAGGGACATGCCCGAGGTGAATATAGCCAGATGAGTTCTCTTTGCCGTAGAATAACGGCCCAGTCGCGTCTTGAATCGCTTCGTTCATCTGCTGCGTAGTGGAATATGACGTCAGTTTCTGGTCCGTTGCGGTGTTCGCGGCATTGGTCGCTGCTGTCTGGGCGGCGTTCGCCTTGCTCGTGGCATCCGCTGCCGCCGTTGATATGGCCTCGGACTTCGCCGTGGTGGCGTAGCCCTGAGCCTGAGTGGTGGTGGCATAACCCTTGTCGGTTATCGCGTCATCAACATCCGAGCTAATGGCAGAAAACACCGCCGTGCCGTCAATCTCGACCTTGGACGCCTGAATCTTGACGGATTCGGCACTCTGGTTGATGGAGGAGATTACCCCGTCCTTGGAAACCTTGAGTTCGATGTTCTCGGCGTTCTGGGTGATGCTTGACTCTGCCGACGATAAGCGGGTCTCGACGTCCTCTGGTGCGGGAGTCCAGTCAGTTGCCTTGTTGCCCTTCTCAAGCTTCGGTTCCCTGACATAAAGAATGGCTTCCGTACCGCTCGTCTTTGAGCCGTTGTTGTCGAATCTGGCGTGCCAGCCTTCAACAGTATTGGTTCCGCTGGCCCAAGAGTCGGGCATTGTCACGGTGAGCGTGTAGAACGCCCACTCGGTGGTGATTTCGCCAAGACCCTTTGAGCGAACGGTCTTCGTCGCATGGTCGTATAGGAACATGTCTACGGAGGACACCTGACCGTTGGTCTTCATCCAAGCGGAAAACGTGTAGGTCTCGCCAAGCTCCAAAGGAGCGACCGTGCGTCCTTCGACATAGCTCTCGGAGGTTGCAGTGGTTGACCGCGTGTACACGCCATTTACGAAGGTCGAATAACTCCAGTTCTTTCCAGTCCCAGAGTAGGCCAGCAGATTCCTCCCGCCAATCTCCAAGTTCTCGAACTCTTCCTTGGTGGTGTAGGTCTCGCTGACGGTGGTCTTGTAGCCGTTCAAGTCCTGCTCGACCGAACTCACGCGGTTTGTGATGTTCGTGCTGGACGTGAGGCCGTTGTTGGACAGGATGGTGCTCTGGCCCGATATCGTCTGCGTGTGGCCGTCGACCGTGTCCTCGATGGTGTTCACCTGCGTACTGAGGGTGCTGACCGTGGAGCTGTCAGCCTTGGTGCTGAGGGTGTTCTGGACGCTCGTGAGGGTCTGCGTATGGCCGTCAACGGTGTCGCTCACGGTGTTGAGCCTGTTGCTGATTGTGCTTACGGTCGACCCGTCGGCCTTGCTCTCAACCGTATCTTGCAGCTCGCCGATGCTCGTCTCGATTCCGTCAACGTCCTGCTCGACCGTGCTGACTCGGTTGGTCAGCGCCGTGACTGTTGAGCCATCAGCCTTTTGAGACACGGTGCTACTGAGGCTCGTGATGCTGGCAGTGTTCGTGTCCACTGTCTGGGAGAGGGTGTTAAAGGTGGACGTGTCAACCTTGTCGGAGATGTCATCCTCCGCATCGGTCATGCGAGTCTCAAGGCTTGATGCACGCGACTTGATGCTTGTAAGCTCGTCATCCGTGTCGGTCATGAAGCTGGATACGGTCGAGTCAAACGACTCGATTGAGGTAATCTTGCCCTCGGCGGTGGTCAGACGTGACAGGGCCGCCGTCACGTCGCTGTCCTTGATGAGCTGCCAAGAGTACGTGCTGCCACTCTTTGTGAATCGGTAGCAGTAGCCGTTCTGCTGGCTCTGCGAGTTCACCACGTAGTAAACGTCACCAACGTGCTCGTCCCTGAGCGCGGTCGTGTTCCAACTGCTCGCGGGGGCGTTGTTCAGCGTGGGGACGGTCGTGCCAGTGTGCGTCTCGATTGCACCGTCAATGCGGTCGTTCAGGCCATCTACGATGTTGTCAACCTCTGCCTCGGTGTACACGGACTCCGAGAGCTTGTCCAGTGACAGAGAACCCTCGCCAATGCGCTGGCCGTTGATGGTGCCAGTCGTGATGTTGTCGGCGTTGAGGTTCGTGACGGTGATGTTCGAGGCGTCGATGGTGCCAGCCGTGAGCTTGTTCGCGCTCACGGAGTTAATCATGGCGTTGGTAATCGCGCCGTCCTTGATGGTGCCGTTCTGAATCCACGCCACGTCGCTGTTGGACATGTTGGCGTGCATGTAGGTGGTGTCGAGCGTGCCGATTGTGGCGTGGTCTGCCTCAAGCTGCGCCGCCGTGAGGTTCTGCACCTTCGCGCTGTTTGCCCTGATGGTGTCGATGTCCGCCGTGGCCGCTTGCAGGTTGTCGATGTTGGCCTGCTCAGCTTGGAAGTCGCTGACCGATACGTGGTCTGCCTCAAGGTCGCCGATGCGTGCGGTGGCGGCGTCGAGGTCAGAGACGGAGACATGGTCTGCGACAAGCTCCCCCACCGTGGCCTTTCCCGCCACGATGTCCTGCGCCGACACGCTGCCAGCCTGTAGATCGCCCACGTAGCCCGTGGCCGCAGTGAGCTGCGCAGCCGTGAGGTCGTGTACCTTGGCCGTGTCGGCTTGCAAGGCAGTGATCGTGGCGCTGTCGGCCTTGAGGAAGCCGATGTCGGCGACGTCGGCCTCAAGCTCCGTGGCCTTCACGTAGTCGGCCTCGATGGCGTTGATTCGCTCGTTCTGCCGGTCTCCGGTGCCCGCGACTGCGGTGACCATCGGCTTCTTGGTGGCAGAGCCTCCGACAAGGGTGACGATGACATCCTCGCCCTCCAAGACCTGCGGCGATGTTGACATCTCCACGCCGACGCCGTCCCACTCCGCGACAACGTTGCCGTCCTCGTCGTAGAGGTCGTCTGGCAGCGTCACGTCACCGCCGAGGTCGACCACTACGGTGCCGCCATCGGAATCTGACATGGCGACGCCCATGTAGGTTCTGGTAGTGCCGTCAGTCGAGACCTCCTGAGTCTCGGCGCGGGGACTGCCGAAGAGCGCCTGTGCGAGGCGGTCGATGTCCATCACTCGTCCCCCTTGTCTCCGCTTGAGGTCTCCTTCAAAGTGAGCCGCATGGTCATGTCCTTTAGGTTGAGGTCGAGCGACTTGACCAGGCACTTGCGAACGCCTTGGTACTCCTTTAGGCCGTCATGCACCACGAGCTCGACCACGTCGCCCTCCCAGATGGGTCGGTACATGGTGGTGAGCTCCCACTCGACCAGCTCGCGCTGCTCCTGCTTGAGGTGCTGCTGGGCTATCTTCTGCGCCTGAGCCGCCGTCTTCGGGCTCATCTCGCTCAGGCTGATGAAGTTGACCACGCTGTAGCCGCGCTTGCCGTGCGCCTGATGGGTGTTCGAGGAGACCTTGGCGATGCCGTTGACCTCCCTCTGGACCGACTCGGTCTTCCTGCCCTTCTTGACCTGCTCGGTGAACTTGTGCGAGACGGCCACGATGTCAACCATCTGCAACCAGTCGGTAGAGCGGGACAGGCCATCGACGGCGATGCCTCTTGTGTCCGCAAGGTCGATGCGCCACTTGGGCGTCTTGCTCGACGGGCTCACCCTCGGAGAGATGGTCACGCGGCCATGCGCGTCAACGTCCAAGCGGTCACCCGCCACCTCGCAGATGTCGAAGAGGGCCTTGAGGCGCGTGGTTCCCGACTCCACCACGACCGCGTCCTTGTACTTCTTGTCCTTTGCGGAAACCAGCCTGTACGGGGTTCCGCTGTCCCTGAGCGATTGCTGCGCCGCCTTGAGGGCGGACGCCTTGGCAGAGATTGTCCAAGGGCGCGTGTGTTTGTCAACGGAGAGGCCGAACAGCCTAGAGTTGAGCGTGAGCTCGTATGACCACTCGCCGTGCTCCCTCGTCGCGCCATCGTCGGTCACGATGTACGTGCCAATCTCGGCCTTGTAGTTCCACTCGGGTACGGAGTGGATTACGCGGATCATGGAACCGCGCTTCCAGTTGCCGCCGACCACCCTGAGCCTCCCGCTCGTGCGGGTGTCGGTGTAGTAGGCTGCGGTGAGAGAGGAGCCGGACAGGTCAACCCCGTCCAGCTCCCCGTAGACTTGCTCTATGTTGGTGGGGCTGACCATCTGGAACGTGAGCACGTCCCGTCTGGTCTGGTCTGCCCAATCGACGTTAGCCATGCTAGACGGTCTCCCTCATCATGCTCACCGTGCAAGTCCAGATGCCGCGCTGGCACTCAAGCGACGCGCCCTCTATGGCAACGTCGCACACTAGGCCGTGGGGGCTCCTGTAGGTGACGTGCCTCGCGTCAATGAGGGCCTCTAGCTTCGCCCTCGTGGCCTCCACGTCGAGAACCTCGCCAAACGCGCCCTCAGCAGAGAGCTTGCCCGTCTTGCTGTCACCGAACCGAACGGTGTCCCACGCACGCTTGTTGAGCTTGAAGCTCTCGACGTCGTTGTCGATGGTGTAGTCCGTGGCGAGCGGGTCGTCCTCGCGCAGCTCTAGGATGAAGCTGCCGCCAGACCAGTTCCACGCATGGCAGGGACGCTTGCCGCCGACGCTGTGTGCTGGGAAGTGAAGGTGCCCCACGCCCCAGTTGTCACCGTTTGAGCTGTATGCAGCGGCGTAAACGTCGAAGTCCAAGCCGAACGGGTAGGTTACGGAAGCAACTCCGCTGCTGACCGAGAGCGACCTGAGCGAGCCGCCAGACATGGTCCACGCCTTGCGCACGCTCGCGCCCTGAGTGCTCACGGAGAGAAGGAGCACGCGCCCCTCGCCCACCGTGTACGTAGGTGTGACGGTGAGGCCGTAGCCCGTGTCGTAGCTGACCGTGAGCGTCTCGCTCGTCTCCACCTCGTCGTAGGTGGTTCCCTGGTCTGTGCCGACGTTATAGGAAACCACTAGCTCGCTGCCGTCAGGAATCCACCTCTTGAGCTTCGACATGGGCACGAGGATCGAGCCCTCCTCGTCAAGACCTACGGCGTAGAAGTCCGACTTGAGCGGGTCGAGCCAAGAGCCTCCCGACTCCCTGTACTTTAGGCCAACAATGTCAACGTTGGTCGTGCCGCCGTCGTAGGTGCTCGTGTAGGCGAGCCTCAACCCCTCTGGGCCGAATCCAGCGACGGAGAACGTCACCTCTGGTACCGGCAATGCCCTCAAGGTCGCATCGGCGACCTCTCCGTGAACAAGCCTCTCCTCTGAGTCGATGCCAGCGGAGCGCACCTGCACCTCGTACTGTAGGGCCTTCTTGCCGCTGGGAACATCAGCGGAAAGGCCCTCGGTGATCCAAACCCTCTGGCCCTCGATGGTCACTGCAGCGGTCTCCCACGCGCTCCACTCGGACCATGTGCCCCACGTTGAGTTGTCGCCCATGGTCTGCGAGCGCAAACGCCACTCGTAGTGGTTAAAGCTGTCCGACGCCCACGTGCGGGTGGTTTCCCACGTCGGGTAGTACGTCTCTGCCTCTGGACGCTCCCTTGTCCAGTCCGTGCCACCAACAGCATCAGTCCAGCCAAGGTTTGCCGCAACGGGCATATCCTCGTCCACTGGGTTTGTCGGGTAGAGCACGAACCGCTGAGAGGTCTCGTTGGAAGCCGTCTCGATGTCCACGTTGGCCCTGTTGGTGGTCAATGCGTTGAGCACGTCCATGTTGAAGGTCGAGCCGTCGTTCGTGACGTATGAGCCAAAGGTGACAACCGCGCACTCCACGCCGTTGAGCGTTCGCGTGCCGTACTCGGTTATCTTCCAGCGTTGGGCCCGCGTGTCGTTGTCGGTGTACTGCTGCACGTTCGCTCCGTTGGTCGCGCTGCCGTTCTTCACGTCAACGAACATGTCGGACGAGACGCTCTGGATTGACCACTTGCCAGCGGTCTCCTCGGTGATGATGAACTTCTGGGCGTTGGTTCCGTTGGCCTTCCAGAGTTGGACGTTCGCGCCCTTTGTGGTGCTCGCGCCAGCAACGTCAACGGCCATGGTGGTGTCAAGCAGGCTGCGCAGCTCGTAGATGCCGCCGCTTGCGAAGGGCGGGGCGGGGACGAAGAGCCACTGCTGGGCCTCCGTCCCGTTGGCCGTGTAGACGCGCACGTTGGTGCCAGATGCCATCGCCCCGCCAGCGATGTCCATGGCAAGGTTCGAGTTGACAATCTTGACCGTGTGCGTGGGGTAGGAGTCACCATTGTAGGTCGCGCTGCCGCCATCGGTGGCAATCACCCACGACTGCGCTCGCGTGTCGTTGTCGGTGTACTGCTGGATGTTGGTGCCGCTTGCGACCGTGCCGTTGAGCACGTCAAGCGACTTTCCAGACCACTTCGAGAGAATCTGCGCCGTGCCGTCATTGCGGTACGTGAGCACGAAGAACTGCGCACCAGTGTGGTTTGGCGTATAAATCTGGACGTTCGCGCCGTTCTTCTTGGAGCCGCCCGACACGTCGAGCGAGAAGGGGTTGGACGATGACCCCTTCGCGCTGACGATGCGGTAGGTGCCCTTGGTGGGACTAGCCACGGTTCATCGCCCCCTTCCGCTGTAGCGTGGAAAGTAGGTTAATCACAGCCGCCTGAACCTCGGCGTCGCCGTTAACGACGGCATCGTTGATGTAGGTGTTGTACGTCACTCCACCTCCGCCACCACCGCGCCTTGACATGCCATCTGCAATCGCGTCTGCGATGGGCAGCATGTAACGCTTGTTTGTCAGCGGCACGACGGCACCACCAGTGGCCCAGTTCGCCACGGCCTCGACGCCGTCCTCGCCAATCCATCCCTGGTTGGTGAGCGTCGGCCCCGTGGCGATGTAGCCCGATGCGTGCTTGGGGATCACGGGGCGGCTGTTCATGCCGCCAGTGGCCTGACCCTTTGGAACGTTCGTCGTGACGGTCTTGATGTAGGTCGTCGCCGTCTTGCCGTTGAGCAGGTTCAGCTTCCTGTTGACGCTGGATATGGTCGCCGATGCGCTGTCGTTCGCCGTAATCTTCGGGTTCGTCTTCTTCTTTCCGGTCTTGTCGAGCGCGGAATCGACTTCCTTGGTCTTCTTCTTCGCATCGGAGTTGTCCACACCGACCTTCGCCTTAACCTCGTCGGGCAGCTCGTTAATGTCCTTCTGCAGGTCGTAGACCTTGCCCTGAGAGTCGGTAACGGAGCCGTTGTCGCCGACGTAGAAGGTCTTGTCGCCAACCTGATACGAGTCGAGTCCGGCGATGAGCGTCATGGTGGCGTTGATGTCCCCGCCAGCCATGGTGTACATGGCATTGAACGCAGCGGCGGTGAGGTTGCTCATGTTCTGGGCGGCACCAGGGGCCTGTTCCAGAGCGGCGTTCCACGTGTTCATCTGGACGCCGCCAGCCTCAAGCGTCGCTATGATCTGCGACATGGAGCCGTTGGCAGAGTCAAACCCGCTCACGAGCGAGGTCATGTCAACGCCGTTGAGCTCCTCCGCGCTGACGTGGATGGCCTCAAGGCCCTCTGCCATTGCGTTGAAGCCAGCATCGTCGCCGCCAAGCTCCGTGAATGCGTCGGAGAGCCTCTTCATGTTGCCCGTAACGTCTGATGTGACGGTCTCGGTGCGCTTGTTGTACTCCTCCTCGGCCTTTGCGGCATCTTCAAGCGTCTGCTTGTTCTTGTCGAGCTCGGCCTGTGCGGAGCTCATCTTGCCCTCAAGGTCGGAGACAGCCACCTCCGTGTTTGCGACCTCACGGGAGTAGTTGTTCATCGCAATCTCTGCGTCGCCAAGCTCCTTGTTGTAGGCTGCGAGCGTTCTCTGCTCGTCGTACATTGCCCCATAGACCTCTTTGGCATGGTCTATGTACGCCTGCTTGCCCTCGTCACTTGCGAGCTTGTTGTAATCCTCCGTCGCTTGGTTCAGTTTGTCCTGAGCCTCCGTGAGCTGACCAATGGCCTTCGCGTAGTCGTCGCTGTAGTAGTCGAGAACAGCCTGGTTTCGCCTTGCATCGACGTTTGCGAGGATTGCGTCGGTGTTCTCCTGAATCTGACCAGTCTGGGTGTCGATGATGTTGCCGTACTCATCTATCGCATACGTGGTGCCACATGCGTCGTTGATGCCCTGCAACGCTGCGGCAAGCTTAGCGCTCTCCTCCTTGGTGCGGCCCTCCTTGCCAGCAAGGTCACGCACGGTGTCGCCGTAGTAGCTCAGAGTTCCAGCGAAGGTGCTGTACTGGCCGTTGGACTCCTGAATGGTGCGTGCGAGGTCGGCGAGTCGGCTCTCATAGCCCTCGGAGTCCTTGGCGAGGTTGCGCAGAGTCGAGCCAGTCAGGTCGAACGCGCTGGCAGAAATGTCT
>JAEIGA010012249.1_pt1 | contig 13008 bp, 11 predicted proteins | sample 9270691 | NCBI WGS metagenome assembly JAEIGA01 (sample SAMN17057246, study PRJNA624740) | gut metagenome | biome: biome; isolation source: fecal sample | host: Bos grunniens | place: China: Xizang | collected 2019 | reverse complement strand
ATAAAATCCGACAAGTCCTCGGCAATTATAGATTTCTACCGTTGCCTTCGGGAACCTTGCAGTTATCATTGTCTTGAATTTGTTTGCGGCATCCTCGTTGAAGCAATGCGAAATTTTTACTCTTCCGCCGTCAAATCCCTCGTCTTCGAGTGCGGCAAGCATACATTCAAGTGCTTTAACCTCTCCGCGGCACTTACCTATCGGTTCAAGGTCGCCCTTTGTACTTGCCTTTCCCACGAGCCTTATACCGAGAAGTCCCGCCATTTTTGCAACTATAGGACTGACTCTGCCGTTATTTGCAAGATTTTTTAGCGACTCAAGCATAAACAGAAGTCCTGTTTTTCTTGAATATTCGACTGCACCCTCGCAGGCATCCGAAAACTCTGAACCGTTTTCTAAAAGCTCCTTGAATTTTTCAACTACAAGGTACATTTCAGGACCGGTTGAAAGCGAATTAAAAACAAAAACCTTTCTTTCGGGATGCTGCCTTTCATATTCCGCTTTAGCTATCATACAAGAATTATAGCTGCCCGAAAGAGTTGCGGTTATCGTAATACAGAAAACGTTCTCATAATCCTCAAATGCGGCAAGCCAATCCTCCGTGTTCGGACAGGACGTACCCGAGCGTCCTTTGTAGGCTTTAAGGTCCTTTACCATTGCAAAAACGTCGAGCGAATCGTCATCAACGTACTCTTTCTCTGCGGTTTTTATTTTAAGCGGTGCTGATGAGAATGAAATGCCGTCAAGATTGAATATGTCTGCGGAAGAATCCGCAATAATTTTTACGTTCTTAAGATCAGTCATTTTAAAGCTCCTTTTTATTTGTTTATTCCGCTACGAAAATATAAGAGTATATTTCCTGCTTTCCCTGTATGAAATAGGTTTCAATTTCAGGGCATTGCTGTGAAAGAGAATTTTTAAACGACTCTTCCTCTTCCTCTTCAATATCCTCGCCGCAAAATACGGTCAGCATAGATTTTGAGGTGTTTGACAGAAGCTTTTTTACAAGTGCAAGAGCGGCGTCGCTCCTATCGGGAGAAGATACGACAATCTCCTTATCAATAATTCCTATCGTATCTCCGTTGTTTACGTGTATTCCGTTGAGATCTGCGTCACGTATAGACGGGGAAATAAAGCCGGTGCTTATAGCCGACATCGCGCTTATCATTCCATTAAGAATTTCATCTGTGTCCTCACAGTCGAAATCAGCGGAGGAAAGAGCAACGTAACCCATTCCTATATTTTTACTCGGAACAACGATGACTTTTGCATTCAAGTACATATCAGCCGCCTGCGCAGCAGCCATAAACACGTTACCGTTATTTGGAAACACGAATATTGTGTGAGCTTTAACCCTATCAAATGCTTCAAGAAAATCTTTGGTTGACGGATTTTTGGTTTGCCCACCGATTATTACCTCATCAGCTCCGAATTCCCGATAAAGCTCGACTACTCCGTCTCCGCTGCAAACCGCTACAACTCCGACTTTTTTCATTTCTGCCGCAATTTCGGCTTTTTCAGATTTCGCTTCTTCCGAATTTACTATTTGATCTGTATCATTATGCTGAACAGACATATTTTCAATTTTCACCTTAAGAAATTCGCCGTATTCGCGGCAATAGGCAAGAACCTTTTCGGGAGTAAACGTATGAACGTGAAGCTTAACTATGGTTTCGGTTTTAAAAGCAACTATTGAATCACCGATTTCAGACAAAAAGCCCTTCAGCGCTTCGATATCGAATTTATCCGGATCGCATTTTGCGCTCATAAGCTGTAAAAGAAGCTCTGTACAATAGCCGTATTTCATTTCGCTGTCTTTATCAAATGAAATTTCCGAGCTAACAGCTTCAAGCTGAGGTGCTATCTTATCAAAGGAAACGTCCTCGCCGTTAAGAACGCGGTAGAAGCCGTCCATAATGTAATATAAGCCTGCCGCACCGCTGTCTACCACCTTCGCGTCCTTAAGAACCTTGAGAATATCGGGTGTTCGTTTCAGCGATGCACGCATTTCTTTGACGAGATCTGCAAAAAACGAGCGTATGGTACTGTTATCTTCAAGGCGTGAGGTTGCATATTCAACGGCTTCTCTCGCAACCGTAAGTATAGTGCCTTCGGTCGGTGTCATAACCGAAGAATACGCTTGCTTAACACCAAGAGAAAGAGCGTGTGCAAGAATCTTGGGATCTGCTTTTTTCGTTTTTTCAAGACCTTTAGCAGTGCCTGCGAAAAATTGAGAAAGAATAACTCCCGAGTTGCCTCTTGCACCGAGAAGCATTCCTCTTGAAAGCGCTTTCATAACGTCGGAAAGATTATCGCTTTCCGATTTTTCCATAGCATCAATTCCGCTTTCTATGGTCATATGCATATTGTCTCCGGTGTCACCGTCGGGAACGGGGAACACGTTGAGCTTGTTAACCTCATCTGCATTCGTGCCAAGCTCGTTTGCTCCACCGCGCGCCATTTTCTTAAACAGAAGCCCGCCAAGATATTTGAGCTTACTCGTTCCCTTTTTGACTTTTTGTTTTTTAGTACCGTTTTTTTCTTTATCTATGTTAGCCATTATATTACCCTTCATAAAAATTAAATCTCTATCTCCGTATAATTATCACATATTTTAGCGAGGTTATTGCTAATTATTGTCAAACCGGAGTACATAATTTCACGTTGCTCGTCGTTAAGTCCTTCGCCTGCCATTTTTAAAACAGAATTTATTTTTGATTCAAGCAATTCAGTAATCGACGTTCCGCTCTCCGTTAATACATACTTTCCTCTTACAGCATCAAGCTCTTTAACGTAGCCGCGTTCAAGAAGTGCTTTTAGTGAACGCGAAATATTTCCTTTATCCTCGCGGCACACCTCACAAAGCTCTTTGGAAGAAATAGGCCCTTCCCTATAAATATAATACAAGCACGAAAGATGTATGCTTTTTAAACCTATTTTGGACATCTCTTCTGTACGAAGTCTTTTTATACCTTTGAACAAGTCGGTAATCAACAAGGTGAATAGCTTAAAACGTTCTTCCATATCTGCTCCTACGTTGTAAATACAACAATAGTATATCATATTTTTCCAAATTTGTCAACTTCTACGGTAAAATATCCCCAAGCAGGAGAAAATCTATTTTGGGGGTTGACAAACAGATAAGGTTCTGTTATAATAATACACGTAGTTTTTGGAGGCATAGCTCAGTTGGTTAGAGTACTTGCTTGACATGCAAGGGGTCACAAGTTCGAGTCTTGTTGTCTCCACCAAAAATAACGGCTTCTTCGGGAGCCGTTATTTTTTATCCAAGTCGCAGACTTGGTATATCATCAGACTTTAGTCTGTATCTCATCACCGAAGGTGCATATCATCACGCATCAGCGTGTATCCCCCTGCGACTTGATGATATACACTCCACGGGCGTGATCAGTTATAACGGTTCGACTTTCGTCAAACTCGCTTGTATGCGGCAAGGCGAGGAATATTGCCCTAAGGGCAAAATCCAGTTGTCGACACCCGTTGGGTGTCTTTTTGTCGCTTAAAACAACTTGACTTTGTGCTATATTTGGTATATAATTAAGCACGGTATTGATGTTACACTTTAATAGGAGATCTATTATGCAAAGATTACTTAAGGACTACAAAGAAAAAATCAAAGGTAAAGTTTTCTCTGATCCCAATTTCAAGCCGTTTGGTGAATTCTACTGCAATCCGAAAGAGCCTCTTGAAGTAAGAGAATCTGTCAAAGTTGCATATATATCAACCGCAGAAAAAATGCTTGAGGAAGAAAATCAAAAAGGCAACTGTCACATTTAAAATTAAATAACAAAAGCGCCATATATGTCAACATTTGTTTTCATATGTGGCACTTTTTTCGTGTTGCGGTTGTTATATTATTATTTTTCTTTGAAGCTCTGAAATCACTTTATCGCTCGGAGTATCATACGCATCAAAGGCGAAGCTGATATTCATATTTTCGTATTTGACCTTGCAGATTTTCTTGAACGGCAACAGTTCTGTCTTATCGATGCATTTATATTTACCGATAAGAGAATTAAGAAAATCGATATTCTCGCTGTTATCGTTAAGAGTTGGGATTATTACCTGTCTTATCGTTGTTCGGATATTCTCTTTATCCAAATATTCAAGGAAATTAAGCGGCTTTGAAATTGAGCAACCTACGAATTTTTGATAAAGCTCCTCGTTACAATATTTTATGTCAAGCAAAGCTCTGTCGGTCACAGCAAGAAGCTCCTTAACGTCATCGTTAAGAATATCACCGGAGGTATCAAGACAGGTGTTTATACCTCGTCTTTTGCACTCACGAAAAAGCTCGGATACGAATTTCGCCTGCAAAAGCGGCTCTCCGCCCGAAACGGTAACGCCGCCGTCTTTGCCAAAATAACTGCGGTAACGCTCTATTTTATCGGCAAGCTCTGTTACGGAATACTCCTTCCCCGCTCCGCACTCCCACGTATCGGGATTGTGGCAGCATCCGCATCGGAGATTACATCCTTGCATAAATATAACGAAGCGGACACCCGGTCCGTCAAGCGTACCGAGTGTCTGTATCGAATGTATATTCCCCGTAATATTACGAGTATCAGTCATATTAAAGCACCTCGTGGAAGGTTCTGGAAATAACTTCCTTCTGTTGTTCGCGCGAAAGCTTATTAAAGTTAACCGCATATCCGGAAACGCGAATTGTCAGATTAGGATAGCTTTCGGGATCGTCATAAGCCTTCATAAGTGTTTCGCGGTTCAAAACGTTAACGTTTATATGATGTGCCATCTTCGCAAAATATCCGTCAAGTATTGCTACAAGATTTGATATACGCTCAGCTTCAGCGCGCCCGAGTGCATCGGGTGTTATCGAGAAGGTATTGGAAATACCGTCACGGCAATCATCATAGCTGATTTTTGCAACCGAGTTGAGCGATGCAAGCGCACCGTTCTCTTCTCTGTTGTGCATAGGGTTAGCACCGGGAGCGAAAGCCGCGCCTGCCGCACGTCCGTCAGGGGTAGCTCCGGTATGCTTACCGTACATTACGTTAGATGTAATTGTAAGAACCGAAAGAGTATGTATAGCATCTCTGTAAGTCGGAGTCTTACGAAGCTCGGTAATCATTTTGTGAGTGACATCTTTTGCGATAAGGTCTACCCTGTCGTCGTCGTTTCCGAATTTCGGGAAATCGCCAACCGTTTCAAAATCGGTAATATAACCGCCTTCGCCCTTTATCGGACGAACGCGAGCATACTTAATAGCGCTGAGAGAATCGGCAACAACCGAAAGTCCCGCAATTCCAAATGCCATAAATCTTCCGACACTTGTATCGTGAAGAGCCATCTGTATCTTCTCGTAAGCATACTTATCGTGCATATAGTGGATGATGTTCATAGTATTTACGTAGAGCTTCGAGAGCCATTCAACGTAAATATCAAACCTCTCGGACACCTCTTTATAATCAAGCTTGTCACCTGCAAGAGGGGGCATCTGAGGACCTATATGCATACCGCTCATAGTATCGTATCCGCCGTTGATAGCGATAAGAAGAAGCTTTGCAAGATTGCATCTTGCTCCGAAGAACTGCATCTGCTTTCCGACCTTCATAGCGGAAACGCAGCAAGCGATAGCGTAATCGTCACCGTAGTGAGGACGCATAACGTCGTCATTTTCATACTGTATAGAGTCGGTGTCGCAGGAAACCTTAGCACAGTATCTCTTAAATCCTTCGGGAAGCGAGGTAGACCAAAGAACGGTAAGGTTAGGCTCGGGAGAAGAGCCAAGCGTGTAAAGGGTGTTAAGAATACGGAAGCTGCTCTTCGTAACGAGAGTTCTGCCGTCCTCACCCATACCTCCTACAGCCTCGGTTATCCACATAGGATCTCCGCCGAAAAGCTCGTTGTACTCGGGGGTACGAAGGTGACGGGCAATACGAAGCTTCATAACGAAGTCGTCGATAAGCTCTTGCGCGCCCTCTTCGGTAAGTTTGCCTTCATTTATATCTCTTTCGATATATATATCAAAGAAGGTGCTTACACGGCCAAGGGACATTGCCGCACCGTTTTGCTCCTTGATAGCTGCAAGATAAGCAAAATAAGTCCACTGAATAGCTTCTTTTGCATCCTTTGCCGGCTCGGAAATATCACAGCCGTACATAGCCGCCATATCCTTCATATATCCGAGAAATGTTATCTGCTGGTAAAGCTCCTCACCGACTCTTATATGCTCTGCATCGAAAATTCCGTCAGCAAGATCCGCCTTATCCTTTTTCTTTTCCTCGATAAGTCTATCTACACCGTAAAGCGCTACGCGGCGATAGTCACCGATTATTCTTCCTCTGCCGTAAGCATCAGGAAGACCGGTTATAACGTGACATTTACGTGCCTTGCGCATCTCTTCGGTATACGCGCGGTAAACTCCGTCGTTATGAGTAGTTCTGTAAGTAAATCTTTCGGTAATTTTAGGGCTTATCTGCTTACCGTATGCCTCACAGGCGCTCTTTGCCATACGCATACCGCCGAAGGGATTGACTCCTCTTTTTAATGGCTCATCTGTCTGCATACCGACAATAAGCTCGTTATCTTTATCTATGTAACCGGGTGCGTAGCTCGTAAGCGAAGATACAGTTTCGGTATCAATGTCAAGAACTCCACCCGCCTGACGCTCTTTTTTGAAAAGCGCCTCAATTTTTTTCATAAGCGCGGCGGTGCGCTTCGTGGGCTTTGCAAGAAATGCATCGTCGCCGTGATACTCCTTGTAGTTGGTCTGAATGAAATCACGGACGTTGATCTCGTCCTGCCAAGCGCCTTCAATAAATCCATTCCAATTTTTATGTCCCATGAACAGATTCCTCCTGTAACGAAAATTTATTGTTCGCCCAGACGGTCGGCTAAAATAAGGTCTTACGTTTCCTTGCGGTGCTCCGCATTTCCGTCAGTTACGAAAGACTGTAAAATATTATACAATATTTGTCGTATAAAGTCAAGTTTATTTGAATAAGTTAATTATTTAACAATGCTGTTTTTCGGTTGCAAAACACATCATATAGTATTCGGCACGTTTAATGCTCACTAAATCTTGATATTGAAGGCAATTGTTCCTTATAAAAGCAACGCGCTCTATCCAAGCAAAAAATCGGTTACGAGCATTAAGCAAAATCCAACGAGCAATGCATACGTCGCACCTCTTTCGTGACCGTGTGCATGTGTTTCGGGTATCATTTCGTCACTTATGACGTATAGCATCGTTCCGCCTGCAAAAGCGAGTGCGAAAGGAAGTATTGCTGACGATATGCTAACTGCAAAATATCCGATAAAAGTGCCAACGACCTCAACTATACCCGTCATAGATGCCAGCAAAAAGGTTCGCTTCGGAGAAATTCCAGACGCGAGCATCGGACCTATTATAACCATTCCTTCGGGAATATTTTGTATCGCTATTCCCAAGGCTATAATAATCGCCTGCGTATTATCACCGGTACCGAAGCCTACGCCCGCGGCAATTCCCTCGGGAAGATTATGTATAGCTATCGCGGTAACGAAAAGCAATATCTTACTGACGTTTGTGTCTTTATGCTTCTCGGTATCGACGCCGGCGAGCTTATGCAAATGAGGTACGAGCTTATCTATTAAATTAAGAGCGACAGCACCCGCGAAAACGCCTAAAACCGTTACGATTATTCCAAACCTTCCTCCGTACTCAACGGACGGAAGAATAAGTCCAACGACAGCGGCACAAAGCATTACACCTGCCGCAAACGACAGAACTATATCGGAAAACGTATGAGTTATTTTCTTAAATGCAAAACCGATAAAAGAACCGATAACGGTTGCACCCCCAACTCCAAGGGCAGTGAGTAAAACAACTTCCATAGCAGTGTCCTTTTGAGTAAAAAGCCCCGCATATTTTGCGGGGCTTTTAGTTTTTATTCAGCCTCGCTGAAATTATCCTTGCCTACTCCGCAAAGAGGACATTCAAAATCTTCGGGAAGATCCTCAAACTTCGTTCCGGGTGCTATTCCGTGCTCGGGAGCGCCCTTTTCCTCGTCATATTCCCATCCGCAGACGTCACAAATATATTTTTTCATTTTCTTAACTCCTTTTAATTTTTATAGTACAAGTGAGGGTGCCGTGTAAACTCTTGCGGCAAGCTCTTGATTTAACATATAAAGACTCTTCGGATCAGAGCCGAAAAGCTCCATTTTTGATATAAGATCATTAGCATTGGTTTCTTCCTCGCCCTGCTCCTTAACAAACCAGTCAAGGAACTGCATAGTCCTGAAATCACGAACGTCATAAGCTGCGCCGTATATATCATTTATCAAAGAGGTCACGTAAATTTCGTGCTCAAGACCTGCTTTTAAAACACTCATATTGTCAGTGAACACCTTATCCGGCTTTGCAATAGCTTCAAGAGTAACCGGCATATTTTCATTCTGCAAATAAGTATAGAAAAGCATTGCGTGATCTCTTTCCTCTTGCGCTTGAATCATATACCAATTCGCAAATCCGTCAAGTCCTTTTGCCTTGAAATAGTTTGAAAAGTCGAGGTATAGGTACGCAGAGTAAAATTCTTTGTTTATCTGAGCGTTCAGCAGCTCGTGTACCTTTGCGTTAAGCATAAAATCTCTCCTTTATATTAGATTACGGTCTTCCAAAGTCCGTGAAGATTGCAGTATGCATAAACTGCTATGGGCTTTTCGCCGTTGAGAGCAAATTCAACCGAGGGCGCATCGCCAACCGCAAGGCATTTTCTCTGTCCACCCTTATCGGTTTCAAGATATACCCAAGAAATATTATGCTCGGCAAGCATCGGATGGTCGACAGCACCAACGTTAACCTTAACAACGTTTCCATCAACGTTTACTACCGGTACGTGCTTTTCCTTGCTTGCATCAACAGTGTTAGCAACAAGCTCGGTCATTTCCTGTCCGCAGCATCTCATTTTCACGCCCGATGCATTTATCATTCCTACAAGGTTTCCGCATTTCTCACAAACATAAAACTTATTACCGTTACACATAATATTATCTCCTTAACTTTAGTATTTATATAATTTATTCGAGCATTTCTGCTTTGTGATTATATTATACAATATAAAACTGTTAAATTCTGTTGAATTTTCAACAAAATATAATATTTTTTAGAATTATTCTAAATTTTCTTTCCAAAATTTCTCTATAATATTTAATTTGTTTCGTGATAGAATAATAACAGAGACGAAAGACGGTGAGCCGTAAGGTTCACATTCTTTACGGCTCGATTAATATAGATTTAAATTAATAGGAGATTTATTCTTATGTCTAAGAACAAGGTAAACGTTCCCGAAGCAAAGGCTGCACTTGACAAATTTAAGATGGAGGCAGCAAACGAGGTTGGCGTAACTCTTAAGCAGGGTTACAACGGTAACCTTACTTCTAAGGAAGCAGGCAGCGTTGGCGGTCAGATGGTTAAGAAGATGGTAGAGTCTTACGAGAACTCTCTCAAGAACAACGGCTAATTAAAAAACACTTCTCTGCTCATGCTGACTTGAGCAAGAAAAGGAGAACGGCGCGGAATTTCGCGCCGTTTTTTGTGCTATAAAAATTAATTCTCTATATTTATCAAAAGCTCATCGAGGTTCAATACGTTTCCCCACTCGTATCCGCTCTTATAGTCGTCAACACTCGGAACGTAAATGCGGAAACCGCTTGATAACGGTGGGAAGCTTGCGGGAGGTGTGATGAGTGCGCCCGGCGCTCCCGGATTATCATAGGATTTAAAAATATAAAGCTTTGTTATAGCAGAACCGTCGAATGCTCCGTTTCCGATTGTCTGACATTTTGAATTTTCGGGAATTACGAGAGTTTTAACAGTGCTGTCCTTAAAGACCTCTGCTCCGATTTCGGATACTATATATCCATCTATTCCGACCGGAATTGTCAGAGCCGACATTGCTTTTCCCACTTCGGTAAGACCTGTAAGCTTTGCTCCGCTAAGCTCAAGCTCGTACGTAAAATATTTTTCATTTTCATCGAACTCTTCGTAACGAATAGCTACCTCGGGCAGAGGGGGCGGTGACGGAAGCTCGACTGTGCAGTATTCCCCATCCTCGAGTGCTATGTGAATATCATTAACGAGATTTATACTTCTGCGCATCACACCGACATCGTTAAGGTGGAAGTTGGAATCATAAAAATACGCCTTATCCATTATCGGACCGTAATACGTATCCATAAGACTGCTTATTACGTCGCAGTTAATATTTTTCTCAATATAGCGTGAAAACTTCGCCAACGTATCATTATCAGTTCCATCTTTAAGAGCTGCCTCGTTTATAGGACACCAGGTGAAGTAAACCGTCGCCCCCCTCGACTCGCACCAAGCAATATATTCGTTTACGTAATCAATAAAATCCGCCGATACTATTGAAGGTGATAAGTCTATTACAGTATTCGGATCGTAATATCTTCGCATTATATTTTCGGGGCGCAGTCCGTATTTTATATCAAGCTTTTCGTTGAAGCTTGCAGCGTTGTATATTCCCTGCGGATTCGGAGCGGTTCCGTTTAACCAATATTCAAGCTTATCCGTTGCATACCGCCAAGATCCGCCGAGAAGTGAAAGATAATGCTCGCTCGGAATATATCTTAACATACTCAAATCATCATCGATTGCGTTAAGAGTATTTTCTGTGCTGAAGTAAAGAGAAAGCGTTTGCGCGTCAAGCTCGGGCGCAAGAATTACGATATCGCCCTCCTCAATCCCTGCGCGGGAAAGATCAAGCATCAGCTTAGTACCAAGAGCCGCATAAAGACCGAAATTTACAACCGGACGACCAAGCTCCTGCTCCATAAAAGCGCTATCTATTCCAAAAGCAACGCTCGAACCGCCTACTACTACTATCTTATCTTCCTCGATTGACGTTAAGCGCTCGAGCTTTTCATCAAGTACACCGACGAAGGTATTAGAAAACTGCGGCGGTATAACAAGCGCACACAAGGTAACCATTGCAAACGGAGCAATAATTACAAGAAAAGCAAAAACCGCAAGCAATACTTTAATTGTTCTTTTCATATATGCCTCATTTTAAATTAAAGATACTTTTATTTTACAGCCTCAATGTAATCAACCTTGTATTTAGGAGAGCCATCGGTAACACCGCTCTCGAAAAGACAGCCGTAAAAATCCGTTCCACGATCAAGATAACCTGCAATTTCGCTAATTCCCACCTCTTTACAGAAATCAACGTAAAATTGATAGCTTCTGATCGCTCTGCCCCAGTTATTCAAGTGATAAGCGCTGTCGTAAAAATAATTATGATGATAAATATAATCAAGAGATCTTCCGATTATCCCATCAAATCCGTCAAAGGTATCTGCTATAAGAGCATCGTACGAGGGAATCCAAGTTCCCGCGGCTGCTTTTGCCTCGGGTATAACACCCCATTCGCTTCCCGGCTTTCCTGTACCGTCCACGGGAACAAACGAAAAGTACGTTCTTGCTCCCGATGATTTTATTTCGCTTAAAATTCTGTTGAGAGAATTAACGTAGCGAGGATCATTGAGGTCACACCAAGTTTCGTTATTAGGATCCTTCCAATCTGCGGTTTCGCGTGTTTCGTCCTGCCAACGAGCCTTTGTGGATTTAATTTTTTCATTAAACGTTATAATTGCAATATCTCCGTATCCGACACATCCCGTCTGGTTTCGAAGAAGCGAGCGCTTCTGATAGTTTGATATATCGTCACCGTACTTATCGGAATCATATCCTACACCGACCTTGCATATCTCCTCGTATCTTGTAGGCGCTTTTGCGGCACGAGTCAAATTGAATTCCGAAAGCGATGAGAAGACGTCGGTGTACTTGGAAATATCAAGAAGCCTGATAAGGCTCGGGTACATTCCCTCGGAGTCATCGAACGAGTTTGCAACGAAGCTCGTATCTCCAAAGCATCTTGCGTGATTTTCAGCGGCAAGCACGACAGAGTCGCCTTCCTTCGTATAATGCTCCATAGCATCAAGATACATCATAACCGTAAAAATTCGAGTTGTTCCGAAGTTAATGAAGCTGTATTCCCGCCCTTTATCACCGTTCAAGAGTGCCTCAACGTATTCCGAGCTTATTCCGTCGTATGTGGACGAGCCGCCTATCATAATTATACGCTTTGTATCTGCCGTAGACATAACCCTGGTGAGCTTTATTGCAAAAAGACCTGCCCAAGATTCAGAGGATAGCTTAGGCGGCATTGTGGCATTAATTCTAAGCGAGGTAAAGCTACTCTTCGACGCCGTATCGAGGAAGCTGTCGGTTGCATAAGTAATTCCGTCGGAGTAATACATAGTATTGAGATTCGAGCAACCGACAAACGCACCGTCAGAAATTTTAAGAACGTATCTGCCAAAAACCACAGTTTCTACCGATTTATTCTTAAATGCACCGGATGCAACCGATATAACGTACTTATCACCTATTTTGTTAGGAATGACGACAGTTTTTTCGTTTCCGACGTACTCTGTAATTTCGACACCGTTTTCCTGCCAATACGGAACGCTATCAGCACTTGCTCCGTTTGGACGGGAAATTTTAACGTCCTTGAACACGAAAGACTGTCCGTCGGTTTCCTTAGCCCAAATGCAGTAAAGCACGGGAATGGCATCCTTTATAGAATCTATCTGAAATTTTGCACCCATATTGAAGCCCTCGCCCGTACCGTCAGGCTTGGTATTATATTCAACAAGCACGTAACCCGGGCGGGTAAAGGTTGCATCGTCATAGAAGGTTGAAGCGGTTTCTACCGTTTCGAAATATTTAGCGCCGAGTGTTACCTCAACCCTATCGCCGCTAACAACCGCTGTATAATAAGATTTATCTCTAATATTAACCGAATTCCTGTTAATAATCCCTCCGTTTGCATCGTATGAATAAACGTTGTTGTACGCGTAATTAGAATATATTTTGATGTTGTGAGAGGTTGCAATAAGGTCGTTGAGAACAAACGAGAAGGTTTTATCCGTGGATACGATAGTACCGCCTGCCGAAAGT
>JAEIGA010012248.1_pt1 | contig 13008 bp, 17 predicted proteins | sample 9270691 | NCBI WGS metagenome assembly JAEIGA01 (sample SAMN17057246, study PRJNA624740) | gut metagenome | biome: biome; isolation source: fecal sample | host: Bos grunniens | place: China: Xizang | collected 2019 | reverse complement strand
TACAAATCACTGTTTCCTATGGATAAGGATGCGGTCAAGGATTTGATTTCCAAAATTGAAAATAAGGAGATTGATGCCATCACATTCACAAGTCCATTGACTGTTGAAAACTTCTTTGAAATAGTTGAGGACAAGGAAAGAATAGCTGAACTGCTCAGCGAAAACCTTTTGACCGTCTGCATAGGCCCGATTACTGCAAAGGTTTTGGAAAAATATGATGTTACCTACATTTACCCAGACACTTATACCGTTCCGGACATGATGGAACTGTTATTCAAAACATTAGACAGGTGTTAGATATGATTACAATTTGGCCACAATATTTGAATAAGAATTTATCCCTTAAAGAAGGTCGTAAAATCGCTTTGGAAGATTGCGTTAAAGATCCAACCATGAATGAAATCGAAAAAGCCTTGAAAAGACTTGGACTTACATACAATGTCGACAAGGAACGCGCATATCCTGGAAAATGGTATGAAAAGTCAGGACGAGTACTTGTCGAATGGGAAGGGACAAAATTAGAACTGATTAGAGAAATTAGCTTAAAGATTAAAGAAATAAGAAAATGATTACTATGCAAATACCACAACTAATGCATGAGCAATACCTTGAAGCGAAAGATATCATTGCTGATTCAGTGGACATCAAAATCTACTCACATATCGACTGCGACGGGATTTGCTCAGGCGCAATTTTATCAACCACACTTGACAGACAAAATAAGAAACATGACATCGAATTCGTAAACCTTGATGTCTTGGACAACATTGAACTTGACCATGAACTGACAATATTCTCCGACTTGGGTTCAGGCCAGAACATTACTGGAAAAGCCAAACCAGGTCAAAAGATTATTGTTTTGGACCACCACCCCCCTTTAAGGGACCTCGATTATAAAAACGATAAAGATTTTACCTATCTGGAAATCAATCCCATGCATCATGGTATTGACGGATCATATTACGTCTGCGGCGGAGGATTATGCTATTTCCTAGCAAAGGAATACGGATATACTGATTTGAGTTGGATTGGAGTGCTGTCAGCCATTGGAGATATGCAGAATACCAGAACCGGACATTTTGAAGGTTTGAATGAAATCATCCAGCAGGATGCAATCGATGGGGGATACCTTGAATTGACAAAAAGCGACATAAACATTTACGGAAGAAATACAAGACCTCTATTCGTTGCTCTATCATACTTCAGCGATGTCAGACTGCCGATTACAAACAACACTACCGAAACCATGGCTATTCTGGAAGAGCTGGGAATTGATGAAAAACACAACAGGAAAACCTTAAACCAACTGACAATGGAAGATAAGGGCAAGCTTTACCAGCGCCTTGTCGAAATGATTTCAAAAGTGGTTCCTGGAAGATACGTCAAATACATTCCTCAATTAATCCTATGTGATTCCTATACCTTCCTAAAAGAGGACAGGAACAGTTTTTTAAGGGATGCATCCGAGTTTTCAACTGCAATGAACGCATGCGGACGAAATCATGAAGAAAAGATTGCAATGGAAGTGCTGAAAGGAGACAGAATCGTGGCTTTGGATGAGCTTGAAAGCGTGAGTTTGGACCACAGGCGCAATCTGGCCCAATCAATCGCAAGAGTGGCTGAAGGCGATGGAACCAACATCATTGAGTTGGAGAATCTGCAATACTTTGACGGCGATGGGATAAAGCCCGAAATAGTTGGAACAATAACAGGAATGATTTTGGGATACTGCAACTGGAAAAAGCCAATCCTCGGATTTACGCAAACAGATAGTGACGGGCTTAAGGTATCACTTAGATGCTCAAGATTGCTTTCATATGACGGAATACATTTCGGAAATATAATCCGCAAGATTGCCGGAGAAGTTGGCGGAAGCGGCGGAGGCCATGCAATGGCATGCGGAGCCTACATTCCAATTGATAAAAAATCAGATTTCATTGAACTGTTTAATAGGGAACTCGACGGCAAAATAACTAATTAATATATATACTATAAAATAGTAAATATATTATTAATCAAGTATAATTGAGGAATGAATAATGATGAAAGCATTTAAAAAAAGAGGTGCATTAACCCATTTTCAAATTTTGAGTGAAATCTCAAAACAAGACCCGCATCTCAAACAAAAAGATTTGGCTAATAAATTAGGAATTACAATTCAAGCAGTGTCCGAAAACATCAAAACACTGATTGAATTAGGTTACATCACATCAAAAGATGGCAGATCCCCTTATAAGATTACTCAAGCGGGAATTGATAAAGTCAAAAAAGATGCAATCAGCTTGAGGAAATATTCCGATTCTGTTTTAGAGACCATGAACCATTATAAAACCATATGGCCTGCAATTGCAAAAGACGAACTTAAAAAAGACGATATTGTTGGTCTTTATATGGATGATGGAGTATTATACGCTCATAAAAAAGAAGAGAATGCAACAGGAATTGTTCTGGATGATGCAGAATCTGGAATGGATGTGGCATTGACAAACCTTACCGGAATCATTGACATGAGTGTTGGTGAAGTTACCGTCATTAATGTCCCAACCATAAAAGACGGAGGATCCAAATCCTGTGATTTAGAATTAATTAAAAACGTTTATGATAAAGGTACAAACAGCGGTGAAGCCATTAACAAAATAGCTGTTGCGGGTACTGTTTCACGTGCTGTAGCCAATAAATTAGGTTTATCAATTGATATTGAATATGCAGCCCCACAGGCAACCGCGAATGCTGCCCGCAAAGGACTCAATGTTCTTGCAATTTGCGTTGGAGACATGAGCAAAGCATTTACACGCGAATTAGAAGCAGAAAAAATCAAATATAACATTATTGATGGTGGAAAATAATTAATTTTCCCTTATCATCTTTAATAAAGCTGCCGCAAGCTTATCTGATTTGAACTTATTAGTTTCACTTTTCTTTATTATTTCAACATATTCATCCAAATCATTATTCTTTATCATATTTTTTGCTTGTGTTAAAATGAACTCATTTTTGATATCGTTTACTTGCCGAAGCGTGGGTACTTCCTTTTCAATGATTTTCGTTTCATCGGATCTTTTTATATTTTCAAATCTTGCCGCTTCATCACGGCTGACCAATGTGAATGCATATCCTGTTTTTCCAGCCCTTGCAGTTCTTCCGATTCTGTGAATGTAATCATCAAGGTTTTGCGGAACATCATAATTGATTATGAACTCGATATCATCAATGTCAAGACCCCTTGCGGCCACATCAGTTGCAACCAATAATCTGATATTGCCGTTTTTAAATTTATTCAATACCTTATCCCTTGCCTTTTGAGTCATGTCACCATGAAGGGCATCAACAGAAAACTCCTGCTTTTTCAAATGTTTCCTTACAAAATCAACACTTTTTTTGGTATTGCAGAATATCAAAGACAACTTGATGTCATAGGCTTCAATCAGCCGAGTCATGCTTTCAAACTTATCTTTAATGTCACATCTGAATGCATATTGTGTTATTTTCGGAATGTTCTGCTTCTTGTTAGCTATTTTGATAAATTTTGGATTTCTTTGATAGTTTTGAGCAATTTGTCTTATTTCATCTGGAATGGTGGCTGAAAACAGCAGTGTCTGCCTTTGGCGGGGAGTGTTTATCAGGATTTTTTCAATGTCTTCCCTAAAGCCCATCTCCAGCATTTCATCAGCTTCATCCAAAACAACGCTTTCAATGCCAATCAAATCCAAGTTTCCCCTTTCAATATGGTCAATTACACGGCCGGGGGTTCCAACAACAATATGAACTCCCTTTTTCAATACCCTTGTTTGCTTTCCGATTGGCTGGCCTCCATAAACCGCCAGAACCTTTAGCTTTTTGATATTGCTTCCTACCTTGGCAATCTGCGATGCCACCTGCATGGACAGTTCTCTTGTCGGACATAGAATGATGGCCTGGGGAGACCTGTCCGGAATAAAGATCTTTTGAAGGATGGGCACTGCGAAAGCAAGGGTCTTTCCGGAACCTGTCTGCGCTTGCCCGATGATGTCTATGCCCCTTAAAGCATCAGGAATCGTTTTTGCCTGAATTGGAGTGGGCTTTGTAAATCCCATCTCATCAATGGATTTTTTGATATCCTCTGAAATGTCTAAATCATCAAAATTCATTATTAATAATATTTAAAAAACAGGTTTATATTAGTTTTGTTTGAACTGAATTTTGAGGAAAATGATGCAGATACCGGAATATTTCATCGTTGTCGTTCAAGATGCCGTTCTCATCAGTTCGCTTTTTAAAAATCCTCATCAATTCGTTGTTGTTCTCAGATGTTACTGCATATGAATCTCCAAATTTTTCAACATATTTTTCCTTAAGGCCTGTGAAATTTTCATCCAGCTTTCTATAGAAATACTCGCGGTTGCCTTGCCTTAAAGTCAATCCCATCCCGAAACATATTATGCCATGAACGTTGCTTTCAATGCAGAAATCCAATATCCGATTTATATTTTCCCGGCTGTCATTGATATATGGTAGAATAGGGCATAGCCATACGACAGTAGGGATTCCTGCCTCGCTTAAAGTCTTCAATACCTCGACTCTCCTTGAAGTTACACATACGTTAGGCTCCAGAATGCGGCATAGCTCATCATCAGCCGTTGTCAGAGTCATCTGGATGACAGCCCTTGACTTTTCATTAATCTTTTCAAGCAGGTCCAAATCCCTCAAGACCAAATCCGATTTGGTGATGCAGGTAAAACCGAATCCATACCTGTAAATCAGCTCCAGTGATTTTCTGACATAGCACAAATCCTTTTCTATCGGGACATATGGATCTGTCATTGACCCAGTTCCGACCATTGATTTCGGGCGTTTGAGAAGCTCCTTTTTAAGAAGTTCAAGTGAATTCTGCTTAACTTCAATATCTTCAAAGTCATGGCCCATATTATAGCATTCGCTTCTGGAGTCACAATATATGCATCCATGGCTGCATCCCCTGTACAAGTTCATTCCATTTTTGGCGGACAGCAAAGTCTTTGAAGTTACATAATGCATGAACTTTAATTTAATCTTAATCGCATATAAAAAAATCGAAAGAGCATCTGGAAAGTAAAAAGATAATGGCATATATAAAAAAGAACAAAGGTGATATCATGGAACAAAAAAACATTATCGGATATGAAAAGGAATATAACATTAAAGAGCATCCTTCCATCAAAGGTCTTCAAATAATTGAAGGTAAAAGCAATTTCCCGATTAGTTGGCTCAACAAACAGGGATATTGTGAATACCAACTATATCTCGAGCATGTGAAAGGCATAGAAACTACCCCAACACCTGCAATGACACATGGAAGCGAGATTCACCAGCAGCTTGAAGACATATTCAAACAGGATTCCACACCTGCAACATTCGAACAGGCCCTTGAAGAGTCAAAGGAACAGGCATCAATGTCAAGGGAATGCTTCGTAATAGCTCCTGATTACGGAATCAGAGGATACATCGATGAAATCTGGATGAAACCTGATGAAATAGTGATAATCGATGACAAACCTGGAAGGACACCATATGAATCCACAATGAATCAGGTAAGGGCCTATTGTCTTGCCTTCAAAGACATGACCGGAGATAAACGGAAAATCAAAGGTGCATTGAGGGAAAGGGGAACTGAAAACCTGTTCTGGATTGAGATATTTACTGAAGATATTGAAAAGCAAATCAAGTTTACGATTGACAGGATGCACGGCCTATTTGATGGGACAAAACCTTTCATGGCAACAAAAAATCCCAACAAATGCAGGTCCTGCAGATTTAAAAGCGAATGCGAACATGCAAAATAGATTCCCATGAATAAAAAAACAATTTCCATAATATTACTGATTGTCTTTTTAATAACAGGCATATTGACGGTTGCAAACATCTTTTTGGAAGATTCTAGCACACCTGAAAATCAGACCGGAACTCTTAAGATAAATAACACCAGCGTGGACTATGAACGGGCAGGAAAATGCGTTGATGTGATTGACGCTAATACCATCCATGTATACGGTGTCGGACGGGTTCAGCTACTTCAGATAGCTGCTCCGGACGGCGAACCACAATCAAGCCAAGCAAAGAAGTTTGTTGAAGATAGATGTCTTGGAAAAACAGTTTATCTTGATATCGACGACAAACAGCCAAAGGACAAATACAACCGCACACTCGCAATAGTATACACAGAAAGCGAAGATATAAATAAGGGACTGCTTGAAAACAATCTGGCCAACATATCCTATTTTGAGCCAAGCGAATTTAAAAAAGGAGAAGTATAGTTAAACAGCTCTATTCAAGCCCAAATAGATTTTGTTTTTCTTATATACCTTATCTAAAATTTCATTCCATTCGTCGACAGTGATATGTCCCTTGTTTGGAATCATGCTGTCGAGGGAAGATTCATTCAAATTCAATATGTCCGCCAAGACAAATGACAATGCCCTTCCAGTTAGCGGCAAATCATAAGGGTCATAGCCAGTTACCGTCAAAACCCAAATGTTATCCTTTGAAGAGCTGTCATATTCCTTTTTTAGTGAATCGAACCATGAAGCAATAACATTTCCTTCACATCCGATTCCGCAACCTATTGAAATGTAATAGTCTTCATTCGAAAAATAAATTGAATCAATGGCTTTTTTTATTTTTGAGTTTAATTCATCTGAACCGATTTCCAAATCAAACTCATTATTCGTTATAAAATCAGAAACATAATTTTCAAGTTCTTTCTTGTTCTTAAAGTAGCCTATTGGCTCTAACCTGTCAGGATCCCTGTCGCACAAATCGTATATCAAGTCCTCATCAACGTCAACAATCTCATATCCTTCCAGCTTATGGGACTTATACTCCTTGAAATCTATGCAATAGTTCTCCAAATCCTCTTTATTGAGATACCACAGCACTTGGACTTTTTTAATCATTTAAATCTAAAAATGATAACCAATGAGCTTATCTGAGCTCATCAATAACAACTGTTTTTGTAATAGTGTTCATTAACCTATCAGTTTTCATTATTTTACCGATAGCCCAGTCAAAGATTATAGGGAACCAATAGATTTTAGTTATATTACGTACAATAGCCTGAGGCATTGAAATTCTAGCCCCATTTTTAGATCTAACTTGCAAATACATGATGGATTTGCCGACAGTAGCCCCAAATGTTTTTTCACAGTATACGAAGTATACGAATATTAAAACCGGAACGACATATATCAGTACTTGGTATACTGAATAAGCATGACCTGACATTGCAAAGTTTAATAAAAAAGACACAAGCCACATGAATGCTGAAACAACAAAGAAATCTATAACATATGCGATAACCCTTCTTGAAAATACACTTACCATCTTATCACCTTAACAAACTCTTGGAACAGGATCAGCTATAGGTGCTTCTAAAATTCTTTCACCGCCAATAGGAGTTTTGACTATGACATAATCTCCTTCAACGACTTCGCCAACAATAGCTGCATTTTCACCATATTTTACTTCTCTAATAGCTTGTAAAACCTCATCAGCCTTATCTGCTTTAACTCCCATTACAACTTTACCTTCATTAGCCACTTCAAAAGGATCGATTCCCAACATTTCAGATACCGCATGAACCTCATCCCTGATTGGAATAGATTCCTGCTCAAGAACCACACCTACACCCGCTTTTGAAGCCATTTCATTAATGGCATTTGCAAATCCTCCACGGGTAGGGTCCTTCATAGCTGTAACTCCACCAATTTCCAAAGCTTTGCTGATAATGTTCCACATAGGAGCAACATCAGATTTCAAATCAGTTTCAAAACCGAAACCTTCCCTGAAAGACATCAGACTCATACCATGGTCACCTAAGCTTCCAGTGACTATTATCTTGTCTCCAATCTCCAAGGTAGAATCACGAATGACTTCCCCTTTTTTAGCTATTCCGATACCTGTTGTAACCATCACTATACCGTCAAGCTTATCCTGAGGCATGACCTTGGTGTCGCCTGTAATTACGGCAACGTCAACTTCTTCGCAAGTCTCATTCAAAGATTTAATTATTTTGTCTAAATCATCGATTGGAAATCCTTCCTGCATAATAATTGCATTTGAAATAGCCAAAGGACGCGCTCCCATTACAGAAACATCGTTGATGGTTCCGGCAGCTGAAATCCTTCCTATATCTCCACCTGGGAAAAACAATGGATCAATAGTATGGCCATCAGTTGTTAGGACTATCTCATAATCCCCCATAGGTATAGAAGCTCCGTCATCAAGAGCATCTAAACTAATACCACCATTAACACTTTTTTTAGTGATATTATCTAAGATTGTGCTGGAAATAAGGTTAGCCATCACTTCCCCGCCAGCACCATGATTCATACTAATTTTATCTTCTGACATTTTATCTCCTAATTATCATATGCTATGGGTAAAACTATGTAAAAACAAGTATTTAATAATAATGAATAATGTATAAAAAATAGTAAAAAAAAAGAGAATTTAAAGAAAAATCTTTAAATTAAAATTCCGTTTATAACACCGTCTTGACCAGGTCTTGATGTTACTTTAGCATTACCTTCAGGAGTTTCTACAATAGCACCTTTGGTAATGATGTTCCTTCTTACGTAGTTAGGGTTTGCTGAGTTTTCGACTACGTTGATAATTTCCAATACTTTGGTTTTTCCATCAGCATCGGTAACGTTGATCTTATTGCCTGTAGCTAACCTGAGTTTTTCGTTTCCGCCACGGGTTCTGATTTTTCTTAATTTTTTTTCATCTAATCTGGTTTCAGCTGGATCTCTACCTAATTCAGCTTTCCTTTTTCCACGGTTTGCAACATTTCTTGCACCGGATGGACTTCTAGTTGATTTTCCTTGAGAAATTGCCATTATTTCACCTAAATAAATATAATAAATAAATTAATAATCGCAGTCAATAAGACTCTTTTCAATTAAACTATTTGCAAGATTAATAATAGCCTAATTCATGAGAGCAAAAAAGAGTCTTAAAGAATAATGATAATAAAATATTAATTTATCATTATATATAAATGTTTTATTTTTTAAGTCAAAAATGGGTTTTTACTTTTTGTTTTTCAAAATAAATTCATCGACCAACCTGTCGAAATCCTCTTCGGTGATATTCTCATCTGAAGCGGCATCCAGTATCTTCTGAATTTCCTCCTGTGAAACGTCATCACCTAAAAAATCCTGCAGAAGTTCCTTTAAATCATCATCGTCAATGTATGCCTGACTATCTGAAACATTGCATTCGAAATTGCCCTCTTTGTCTAAAGTATAATATGGAATCTTCTTTTCCATTCAAACCTACATCCCTGTAAATTCATAATATGTGATGGTATAAGGATCATCCTCAAAATGCCACTCAGTGGCTTTCGCATCGTCCGTATCCTGTACGTCTTCAAGCTGAACTATGATATTAACATCCTGCGCCAAATTCTCAACATCGAGGCCCAGTTCATTCAAGTCGACTACAATCTCATCTCCGTCGCAGCTTTCAGAAATTACAATAACTAATTCATCGCAGGGCATATCACCATCCAATATGACATCAGCCAGCCCTCCATTATCCAATTCAATTGAATTTTCTTTCCTGTTGCTTACAAGCAGATAGTTCTTAGCAAACAACTCCTCAATATCCAATCTGCATGCCGGGCAGACAAAGTTGCCCTGTGATAGTTCACTTCCGCAAGAAGGACAGAAATTAATTTTAACCATTTTTACAAAAACCTCAATTTCTTGTATTAATTATTATTTAGGAAGTTATATTTAAAATTTAAAGATAGCAACCTAATAGTTGCTATCGATTGAAAAATTAATTTCCGGAATTCCAAAATGATTCCTGCACTTGAGTGAAAATATCTTCAAATCCTCGATGAACATGCAAAAATCAAGAAATGTCCTGTTGCAGTCAATGAATATCTTCACATTGGGATTTTCCAGAACCTCCTTTGGAATATTGAAGACCTTAGATGCACCGTCAACATATATGGAATTCGGGAAGTTGTCCCTGTCAAGACCTAAAAACACACCTTCATAAATGCTGTAGTCGGAAGCCAATCCCTTTTCCCCTTCAAACTTTCCTGCAAACGTATCGTTTGCTTCATCATAACTTGAAATCAATCTTTTTTTCATAATATCAACCTCACAGATACTATGCATCCAATAACAAATATTTGATTTCCAAGAGCGTCTGAAAAGTAATCTGAAAACATTTAAATCTAAATAAAGTGATTTAAGGGCAATTTTATTGATGAGATATTGTAAAAGCGTTTCGATAAAATATTATAACTATAAAAACAAAATATTCATAACTGCAGTTAGGTGTGAAAATTGATTGAAGAAACAGATGAACAACTAGCGCTCGAAGCGGAAATTAAAAGCCAGGCCCAAAAATTCCTGAAATATCTCAATTCAACCCTTCCCGAAAGCATGGAGCTCGAATACGAAGGATTCTACAGAAGAGGATTTTTCGTGAGCAAAAAAAGGTATGCTGTAATTGAAGATGGGGAAATCATTGCCAAAGGACTGGAACTTGTCAGAAGGGATTGGGCACCCATAGTTAAAAAGACCCAGGAAGCCGTTCTGATGGCAATTTTAAGGGAAGGAGATTCCGATAAGGCCATTGAAGAGGTTAAAAAGGTTTTGAAAAGAATCAAGAAAGGCGACGTTGAAAGAAAGGAACTCATCATACACACCCAAATCACCAAACCCCTCAACCAGTACAAGCAGGTCGGACCCCATGTGGTGGCTGCAAGGAGAATTGAGGAACATGGCATTAAAGTGACACGCGGAACCATCATCCAATATATAATCGTTAAGGGAAAAGGATCTATAAGTCAAAGGGCAGTACCCTATGAATATAGTGAAGGATATGAATATGACAAGGATTATTACATAAATAATCAGCTGATTCCAGCTATCGAAAGGATAATGTATTCATTTGGGTACACAAAAAAGGACCTGGAAGACATGGCACGTGGTGAAGTGCAACAAAGTTTGGATGCCTTCTTCTAAAAAAATTTAAATAATCTTAAAGTAATAATAAAAAGTATATGATTCAAAATGACGATGACCGTGTTGTCTTCTTTGATATAGACGGTACATTATTAGATACTTCAGATTTTGCTGAAACTGCAAGAAAAGCAGCTATTGGATTGATGGTCGACAATGGTCTTCCACTCGATAAGGATGAAGCATACGGTGTTTTAAAAACAATTATCCGTGAAAAAGGTTCAAATTACGGCAAGCACTTCAATGTATTAACCCAAGTCGTCTTAGGTCATGAGGACCCAATGCTGGTAGCTCTTGGAATGATTACATACCACAACGTTAAGATGGCTCTTCTAAGGCCATATGCCGAAACAATCGACACATTGATATATCTGAAAAGTCAAGGCTATCGCCTGGCAGTCATATCCAACGGAATTACCATCAAGCAATGGGAAAAGCTTGTAAGGCTTAACGTCCACTCATTTTTCGATGCAGTGATTACATCCGAAGAGGTCGGCAAAGAAAAGCCTGACAAATTGATTTTTGATGTTGCGCTTAGAAAAATGAAAGGAAACCCTGAAAAGTCAGTGATGATTGGAAACAAATTCAAGGCTGATGCTTTGGGTGCAGTAAATGCCGGATTAAGTGCAATCCTTGTCAATTCCGATGTTACAGAAGAGGACAGGGAATACATAAAAAGAGAACAGTTGGACATTACTGTCATTGATGACATTGGTGATGTGAATTTAATATTATAAAATCACCAAATATTTCTATTTTTAAAAATCAAGCTCCAAGGTTACCGGACAGTGATCGGAACCATAAATATCGGACAATATTTCTGCTGATTTTACATTGTTTTTCATTTCCTCATTCACGTAAAAGTAATCAAGTCTCCAGCCGGCATTCCTCTCGCGTGCGCGGGTTCTGTAGCTCCACCAAGTGAAGTTGTTTTCACCCTCATCAAACATCCTGAAGGTATCTATGAAACCTGCTTCCTCAAGCTGGTCAAGCCATGCGCGCTCTTCAGGAAGATAGCCTGACTTTCCCTCGCAGTTTTTAGGATTGTAGACATCAATCGGATTGTGGGCAATGTTGTAATCGCCAGTGATTACTAGGTTTTTGCCCTGTTTTTTAAGCTCCACCAGCTGTTCAAGCAAAGCATCACAGAATGCAACCTTGAAATCCAGCCTTTTGGCTTCCATACCGCTGTTCGGGAAATATATGTTGTATAAGATAAAGTCGGGATATTCAATCTTTAGAACCCTTCCCTCGCTGTCGAGCTCATCGATTCCAAGGCCTTTTGTTACTTCAACCGGCTCGATTCTTGAGTATGTTCCAACTCCGCTGTATCCTTTCTTTTCAGCTTCATTGAAACATTTGTGAAAATCATCAGCATCAGCCAGCTTCTTTGGAATCTGCTTTTGGGTAGCTCTCACTTCCTGAAAGTTTATGATGTCGGCATCGCTATTTTCAAACCAGTCCCAGAACTCTTCCTTTTTGGTGACTGCCCTGATGCCGTTTACGTTCCATGAAACCAGCTTGATTGACATTATAATCTGACTCCCCTGTCGATAGGCAATTCGCGAAGCCATTTGATGTCGCTTTTGTAAAGCATACGAATGTCTTCAACATCATATCTGATCATTGCAAGCCTTTCAATACCCAAACCAAATGCAAGGGCTGGCTGGTTGATTCCGAGAGGCTTCAACACTTCTGGACGGAACATTCCTGCACCGCCGAGTTCAATCCAACTGTCCCTTTCCTCAAGATATATTTCGGTTTCTGTGGAGAGGTAGGTGTATGGGAAGTATGCTGGACGGAACCTTACTTCAAATCCTAATTTCTTATAGAATTCCTTCAATGTGCCTAAAAGGTTCTGATAGCTGATTCCTTCATCACATACAAGTCCTTCAACCTGATGGAATTCTGGCAGGTGCTTGTAATCGAATGTTTCTCTTCGAAATACCCTTCCGACTGAAAACATCTTAATCGGAGGTTCATGATTGAATAAGTGTTTGGTTGAAATTCC
>JAEIGA010012247.1_pt1 | contig 13010 bp, 18 predicted proteins | sample 9270691 | NCBI WGS metagenome assembly JAEIGA01 (sample SAMN17057246, study PRJNA624740) | gut metagenome | biome: biome; isolation source: fecal sample | host: Bos grunniens | place: China: Xizang | collected 2019 | reverse complement strand
TGAGTATGCCACAACGTACAACCAATAAGATATACTGTCCGTACAACAGTTCTTATTGTGTGGCAGAGTTTAGTCCAAAGATGGTGTAAGGGTAGCACACAGATGGGTTGGCCGGCGAGGAACTGTTCGAATCAGTTGAGGATGACCAAAAAGAAAAACTCTTAAAAATACGATATATGAAAAAACGATGTAACAAATTAGAACTTGGTCAGTAGAGATTAAAGAAGAAAAGTAAGTGATTAAATTACTAAAGACAGACCGTTGGTGAGTCATGCGCAGACAAACCCAACCATCGTTCCTATAGGTGTAAGCCCTATAGCTCAATAAATTAATAAATGACATACGAAAGTGTGTTAAATAATCCAAAGGAGGACTTTGCCTATGATTGCATTCGCTAAATCCACCTCGGAGGAAACTCCAATCGGCTGATTGGGTTCCTGGGTACGAACTGAAACTGCCCAATATTGCAGAGTGGACAAGTGGTTAAGTCGCCTGGCTCATAACCAGGAGATCGCTGGTTCGAATCCAGCCTCTTGCAACCAAATGCCCTTGTAGCCCAATCGGAAGCAGGCAGAGGACTTAAAATCCTTACAGTGTGGGTTCGAATCCCATCAAGGGTACCAAATTACGGTTATAACATTTGCGCAGGTGTTGTATTTGGTGAGCAATGGCTGTATCCCATTACTCACACGTAATAAAATTTAAAAACTTTTTGATACAGGAAAGGTGACAGCTATGGAAAAGACATTAGAGGATATTGGAATTTACACAAACATACACGAAAGCGGAAACGTTGTATCAGATAGACACAAACTATATTATGCAACTTGTAAAGTGTGTGGTACGACAGTCGAAAAAAGATTGGCAGACATAAAAGAATCTAACAAAGTATGTAGGCATAAGGTGTTTGATGATAATTCAAATAATTATAAGCTTAATGATATGCCAAAGGGCTGGATGAATCAATCAGAACTCAATATGAGAATATATGACATGTGGAAAGCAATGATTCTCAGAACTACTGAAAAATATTGGAACAAGTATCCAACGTATATTGGCACTACGGTAGATAATAAATGGCGTATTTTAAGCAATTTTGTAAACGATATCAAAGAGCTGGATGGTTATAATCAATGGGTAGACGCATCTGGGGAAATGATGATGTTAGATAAAGACACTATTATAAAAGACAATAAACATTATAGCAAGAATACTTGTAGATTTATTACTCATACAGAATCTAATCAAGATGTTTTTCAGCGGCATCCAGAAAACCTCGGAAAGGCTCGTGATGTATTTAAGGAAAATGCGTCGGAGCCGGTACGATTTACAAATAAAAAGACAAATGAAACAATAGACTTTCCATCTTTAAGAGAAGCATGTAGAATTTTAGATCTTAATCTGAGAAATGCATGGATGGTTTTAAGCGACAAACATCCTGGACATCACACAATTAAAGGTTGGACTATTGTTAAAATATAATATTAACAATACAAAATTAATTATATCTGGCTTAGCTAGTTATATACCACGAGTAGATAAGATAACAAAATGCGCCACTACTCACCGCAAACACATCGATGTTCATTACATGCGGATGGTTTGGATCAAATGGCAGATGTGTGGGAGGCAGACCTAACTGTCGTTAAATATGCTGGCGTGGCGCAATTGGCGGCGCAACTGATTTGTAATCAGTCGGCTAGGAGTTCGAGTCTCCTCGCCAGCTCCATCATTAAATTAAAAGGACGGTAATAATAAATGAAATACGAACAGGAAGCAATGGAGCGACAGGGCATGCATGATAGAATTCATAGTCTAGAAATTATGCTTCATGATATGGAATCAGATTGGTCTGAATGTGCAAGGACAGGAAAGTCCCCATGTTTCTTCTGTGCACATGATGCAACTTGCACATGTACAAACGATGCAGATTGTAATTTCAAATGGCAGCCCCACAATTAATTAGGAGGAAATAACATGAATAATACTATTGAAGCGCTAAAGATTAGAATTCAGCTGCTGCAGAACCGAGATCCTGTTGGTAATATGAGAATTATCAATAAGCTTAAGCGGCGTGTTCGTGCCCTAGAAAACTAAATAAAGCTACTCTGACTAAAGTGCCAATTGGATGTGCTTTGTCTTAATATGGCACCGGGCAAAACTCGGTGCCAATTTTTTGCAATTTAGGTCTTGACAAACTAAAATTAGCGCGTTATATTAACAGTACAAAATTAATGTTAATCAAAGGAGACATAATTAAATGACAGAAAAAATTACTATGATAGAGCTCTTTAGTGGTATTGGAGCACAGGAGAGAGCACTACGGCAACTTAATATTCCATATAAAATTATAAACACTTGTGATTGTGATAAGGATGCGGTTTTGAGTTATACGGCAATGAGATTCGATTTGAATAATGAGATTGCTTCTTATCCTTTTCCCTCTGCAGAAGATATGATTTTTGATTTACAGAGTAAAAATGTTGGATATGACTTTATTAAAGGTAAGCATACCATTACCACTCGTACATCTATTGATAAACTTAAGCAATACTACCTTGCTGATAAACTTTCACACAACCTTGGTGACATTGGTAAGGTGGAAAGACTTCCTTATGCCGATATGGTGACATATTCATTTCCATGCACCGATTTATCTGTTGCAGGTAAAGGTGAGGGCATGCAGAACAAGTGTAATTCTTGTGGTCATTCTTGGCCTATTGACTTTAGTAGTGCTGATGAGGTGTTAATTTGCCCTAATTGTGATGAAAAAGTATCTTCTAGTACTCGTTCTGGTTTGTTAGGACAAGTTCAGAGACTTCTGGCAGTTGCATACGAAAATAACGAACTTCCTAAGTATCTATTACTTGAGAATGTTAAGAACCTTGTTGGCAAGAAGTTTGTTAATCAGTTTAATGCTTGGGTTAAATGGCTCGATAGTATTGGATATAATACTTATTATGAAGTTCTAAACGCCAAACATTACGGAATTCCTCAAAATAGAGAACGAATCTTTGCTGTTTCCATTCGTAAAGATGTTGACGATGGCACATTTAAGTTTTTAGATAAAATTCCTCTTAATATTCGCCTAAAAGATATGCTTGAAAAAAATGTTGATGAGAAATATTATCTACCAGATGAGAGAATTGAAAAAATTTTGAATTCTACTTTTGTTCAAGAAAAGAAGCGTATTCAGATGAAAGATGTTTGTGATACTCTTCTTGCACGGGATTGGAAAGATCCTAAATGTGTACAGGTAGCAGAACCTATTATATATGATGATTATAATAGTCGTATTAGTTCAGACCAGGATGCAATTAACACACTAACTACGAACTGTGGTGCGTCTGCTGAAAGAAATGGTGTTAAGATTCTTGAGCCTATCGTATGTGAAGAGCGAAGAGATGAGGGAATTAGATTCTTTAAGGATGATTGTATTGGCACATTAAGAACCATTGATGCTTGTGGTGACAAGAGAGTGCTTGAGCCAAAGCATAATATTAGATATAGAATTAGAAAGCTCACAGAAAAAGAATCGTGGAGACTTATGGGATTTACAGACTCCGAACATGATAGAGCAGCACAGTATGTAAGTGCTTCGGCTCGTTATAAGCAGGCAGGCAATTCAATTTGTACTTGTTGTTTAATCTCCATCTTTAATGCATTATTCCTACAGGATTATAACACTTCTTATGCTAATAAGTTAGTAGATTATAACTCTTAACAATACAAAATTAATGGAGGATATATGAAGGTTTTAAGTTTATGTGACGGAATGTCTTGTTGTCATATTGCACTTGATAAAGCAAATATTTCCGTTGAAGAATATTATGCAGCAGAAATCAAAGAAATTGGAATTAGAGTAACAAAAGATAATTATCCTAACACTATTCATATTGGTGATGTGAACAAAATTAGCTATAAGGATGGTGTGCTATACACGGAGAATGGGGATTATAATGTAGGTCATATTGACTTAGTTGCATTTGGAAGTCCGTGTCAAAGTTTCTCACAGGCTATGAAAACCCATATGAGAGTTGGTCTAGAAGATAAAGTTAGATCAGGTTTATTCCTAGAATGTTATAGAATTCTCAAAGAAGTAAACCCTACATATTTCCTAATGGAGAATGTAGCCAGTATGAAGCAAGAAGATAGAGATTTTATCTCTAAGCTTATGGGAGTACAGCCTATTCGTATTAATAGTAAGTTAGTTGCTCCTGCACTAAGAGACAGACTATATTGGACTAATATTCCGAATGTAACCAAACCAGAAGACAAACACATCACACTACAGAGCATTCTAACTAGTGGTTATACTGATAGAGAAAAGGCTAGAGCGTTGTTGGTTAGTGACAGCCGTCCGTTGACTGACAAGAAGAGAATGATGCATAGATATCGTGATACTGGCTTCACTACAATTATTTGGGAAGAAAAGGGTAATGATGATTCTATTAGATATATGAATCAGACTGAACTTGAAAGATGCCAGAATGTGCCAGATGGTTATACTAGATGTCTAACTAGAAATGAGGCAGCAAATGTTCTCGGTGATGGATGGACTATTGATGTAATTGCCCACATTTTAAAAAACCTAACAATACAAAATTAATGAGGAGAAATAATAATGAAATATTACAGTAATGAAATCGTATTTCGGGGACACCCAGACAAGTGCTGTGACCAGATTAGTGCGGCAATCCTAGCCGAGTGTGTCAAGCAGGATCGAAACACTAGAGCTGGTATTGAGGTTGCTGGTGGCAAGGGTAAAATCTTTGTTACTGGAGAGGTTACAACAAAGGCTAAGTTTAACACAGAAGAAATTGTTAAACGTGTACTTAGAGATGTTGGCTATAGTGATAATTATGAAGTTATTGACAACATCGGCAGACAGTCTGCCGATATCGCACTCGGTGTAGATGCTGGTGGTGCGGGAGATCAGGGCATGATGTTTGGTTATGCCTGTAATGATACACCTCAGATGCTTCCTACAGCAATGGTTATCCTACAGGAGTTTGCTAAGTTCTATGATAAGCTGTGTCATAAGGATAAGCGTTTCCTGCCAGACGGCAAAGCACAGATTACTGCTCTTTATGATAATAGTTTTAAGATTGTTAAGATTAAGGATTTTACAATTTCCTATCAAAACACAGAAGAAGATAGAGATTATACAGATGCAATTCTAGAGGGTGCTGCAAGATTTATTTGTATCTCTAATGGCATTACAGATATTGATAGATTCCTTATTAATCCTACTGGTAAGTTCCTAATTGGTGGTTTTGATGGAGATGCCGGTCTAACTGGTAGAAAGATTGTGGTTGATGCCTATCAGTCTTTTGCCAATGTTGGCGGTGGTTGTCAGAATGGTAAGGATGCAACTAAAGTAGATTTCTCTGCATCTCATATGGCTCGTAAGATTGCATGTGAATATCTAAAGAATCACGACTTAAAGTGGTGCGAAGTACAGCTATCTTATGCAATTGGCGTTGCCGAACCTCTTGCAATCTACATCGACAGCAATATTGGGAACATTGTACCTGATGATTCTCTATATGCTAGATGCACACCTAAGAATATTATTGATGAGCTACATCTGCTAGATGTCGATTATGAAAAGTTAGCAATGTTTGGTCATTATACGGAAGCTGAGGTGTAATGTATGCCTAAGATGCTAGACTTATTTTGTGGAACTAAATCTATGGCAAAAGCCTTCGAAAGAGCTGGTTGGGAAACATATACTGTTGACTGGAGTCCGGAGTTTGAGCCAACACTATGTTGTGATGTTAACACACTAACAGTTGATAAAATTATTGAGCTTTGTGGTGGAGTACCAGACTTCGTCCACATGAGCCCCGATTGCACATCATATTCTGTTGCAGCTATTTTCCATCACAGAAAACAGAACAAAGAAACTGGCGAGCTTGAAGCAATTACGGATTATGCAAAGTTTTGTGACAAGACTAATTCTTACATTATTGATTTAATTGTCAATAAGTTGAAGCCTACATTTTATACCATCGAAAATCCTAGGGCTGCTATGAGAAAGATGGATTTTGTAAGAAAGCTTCCTAGATATACTACTACATATTGTCAGTGGGGAGATACACGCATGAAGCCTACAGATATTTGGACAAATATTCCAAATCCCAATTTCCCTTGTTGTAAAAATGGTGATAGTTGCCATGAAAAGGCACCTCGTGGTTCAAGAACTGGAACACAAGGTATTAAGGGAGCGAAAGATCGTTCTCGTATTCCAGATAAGTTGTGTGAATATATTGTTTCTTTATGTGAAAAGGGATTAAATAACACGGATGGTGATGTACAATGATTTACCTTGACTTTGCAGCAACAACGCCGATATGTGAAGCTGCAAAAGAAGCTATAAGAGAACATCTTGATGATTTTGGAAATCCATCTAGTGCCCACGAGCTAGGTGAAAAGTCCCGTGTGTTAATTGAAGATGCTAGAACAAGAATTGCTAAGTGTATTAATGCGGAGCCAGATGAAATTTACTTTACAAGTGGTGGATCTGAGGCAAATACATGGGTGACAAGTAATTATATTACAATATCATCAGGAATCGAACATCATTCTGTAAAAGCGCACTTTAAGAACACTTTTATTGATAAAAATTATCTTGTTGATACACAGTTTTTTAGTTATATTAATCATCCAAATCCGGGATATTTTGAACTAGGGTCTTGTATGTATGTTAATAATGAGATTGGAACGATTCAGCCTATTAAAAATATTGCAACGATTATGCACAGTAAGAATATGTTGTTTCACACAGATGCGGTGCAAGCTGTTGGCCATATTCCGATTGATGTTAGGGACTTAAACTGTGATATGCTTTCTGCCTCTGCCCACAAATTTGGTGGTCCAAAGGGTGTTGGTTTCTTATATGTTAAGAACGGCATTGAATTAAACCCACTTGTTCATGGTGGTAAACAGGAATTTTCAAAACGTGGTGGTACAGAAAATATTCTTGGTATTATTGCTATGGCCGAAGCACTTGAAAATGCTGTAAAATATATGGAAGAAAACAACAAATGGATTGAATATCTGAGAAATAAACTGCTAGATAGGCTCCTGCAAATACCTGGTTCACATCTTAACGGATCACTTGAAAATCGTGTATGTAGTAATATAAACATTCGATTTGATGGTGTTCCTGGGGCAAGATTAGTTACTCTATGTAGTCTGTATGGCGTTTATATTTCATCTGGATCGGCTTGTAATGAGGGTATTTCTGAGCCAAGCCATGTGCTGAAAGCCATTGGACTTACAGATGAAGAAGCATTAAATAGTATCCGAATAACACTCGGACATGAAAATACGGAAGAAGAAATTGAACAAGCAGCAAATATTATAAAATCATTAGTTGAAAGGATTAGATATAAAAATGAATAAGACAAAGCGTACTACAATTGTTTATATTGCGGTTGCACTCGTTGTGGCAATCGTTTTGGGAATTACTCATTACAATGTCATTGAAGACAATGATAAGGTTGCAAAAGAGCTTAGTAACAATAAGGCACTACTTGCCTCTACACAGGATAAATTAACTACCACACAATCCGATCTTCAGATTGAAATTGACAAGTCTATTGCACTAAATGAAGAGATTGAAAAGCTGAAGACAGAACTTGAAATTGCAAACACTACAATGTCAGATTTGACAAATAAAGAATATAAATTAGTTTACCTTGGAGATTTTAAAATTACACACTATTGCAGAGAATCGTATAAACATATTTGTGGAAGTGGAGCTGGAGTCACTGCAACAGGAACACAGATAACACCAGGTAGAACAGTAGCAGTTGATCCGAAGGTTATTCCTTATGGCACACAGATGTACATTGAGGGATATGGATGGCGCACAGCAGAAGATTGCGGTGGAGCAATAAAAGGAAATGATATCGACGTTGCAGTAGAAACTCATTCACAAGCAATGGATATGGGTGTAAAACATGGTGGAGTTTGGATTTTAATTAGAAAGAACTCTTGACAATACAAAATTAATGTAATATAATAACATCACAAAAGGGCGAAACATCGGCCAATATAGGAGAAATCTTATGTTGGCCTTTTTGTAAAGGAGCGAATTATATGGTTAAAGTTGAGTCAGATTGCTATGATTGTGATTTGCCTTGTATTTACGAATCATGCCCACACTATCAAGTAGTTATATATGAATGTGATCATTGTGGAGATGAGGTAGATAATTTATATTATTTTGATGGTAAAGAATTATGCATAGATTGTATCGAACAGTGTCTAGAAAGAGTGTAATACAATGGTTGATAAAAACAAGAAAAAAGAAGAGGCAAAGAAACAGCGCAACTTGTGGACTATGAATCCAATTACAAGAATTGTAGAAAGTCGTAAGAAGTACAAACGCAATAAGGATCGTAAAGACAAGAAATTATATGAGGATTGATATATGAAACTCACAAAGAGTCATCGTGCATATTTTAAAGCAGCCAAGGCAATAGCAGAACTATCTGATTTTCCTAAAGTAAAAATTGGATGTTGTGCTGTATATAAACATAAAATCATATCATCTGGGTGTAATTCAACGAAAACAAATCCTACACAAAAGCGTTTAAATGCTTATAGATTTGATGCAGACACACCGGCGACGATACACGCTGAACTTAGTTGCTTATTGCCGTTAATCAACCGTAAGGATATCGACTTTAGTAATATGTCGTTATATATATATCGTGAATATAAGAATAATGAACTTGCATTGGCAAGACCATGTGCAAGTTGTATGAAATTAATAACCGAATTAGGTATACGACATATTTATTATACTAATTTAGGTAGATTTTCACATGAAGAAATTTTAATTTAAGGAGAATAAAAATGAGCCAGCAGGAAATTTATGAGTCGCTTTGTAAGAAGTGTTATATCAGAATTATGAAGCCAACAAAGAAAGAAATTAAGAAAATGGTTATGAGTGAAGAAGAATACCAGTGTGATTGCTGTCACAAAACTGGTAGTATCGTAGAATATGTGGAGGATTAACGATGACAGATGAAAAATTAAAGTTAGTGCAGCCAATTCTAGACACATTTGAAAATGAAGACATTAAGGAATTTGCTGTTGTGCTACTTGACAATACGCCTGATTATATTTGGCATGTAGGAGCAAGTTCTACCGGCAAATATCATCCAGCTTATAGTTTGGGAGATGGTGGTCTTATGAGACATCAGATTGCCGTCGTGAGATTTCTCAATTTCTTCTTCGCACTAGAACAATATAATTCAAAGCTTACTAGCAGAGAAATGGATTTAATGCGTCTTGCCGGACTCGTGCATGATGCAAGAAAGTCTGGTTCACAGGAAGACTATGAGAGGTCGAAGTACACTAAGTTCAACCACCCTATGCTAATGGCAGACGTTGTTCGTAGTTTTGATGGACAGTATTTAAACCACGACGAGATTGAACTAATTGCCAACACTATTGGTAAACATATGGGTCAATGGAATACAGACAAGAAAAGTTCTTTAGAATTACCTAAGCCCAATGATAAATATTCACGACTAGTTCACCTAGCAGACTATCTTGCTTCTAGAAAAGATTTAATTATGGATTTTGAAGGATATGTATCAACACCTACATCTGTAACATTCGATCCAGAATATAAAATTTCCTTTGGTAGGCATAATGGTAAACGCCTAATTGATGTATATAAGGCTGCACCAGACTATATTGCTTGGTGTGAGGAGAATATCAACCGCCAAGATTTTCTGCAAATTATTAAAGCTATGAAAGAATATCTAAAGGATAAGGAGTAAATATGTTATTTAGATATAAAATTGATAAGTGGCATGAGCACATCTGTAATGGAGTAAATTTAATTCATTATGATGTGAAGATTCAGCAATACAATAAAAATAACATGTTCTTTAAATGGAAAACATATAAGGACACAACATTAAAGAGTATTGTGGAGCTTTTAGGTGAAGAATATTGTTTTGCTTGTTATGATAATGCCTTGGTAGAAATAGCAGAAACAATTTCTAAATATGGAAGTATAGACAAAATGATTACTGAATATATTTATAAATTTATTATTAAAGATATAAAATATGAAAATGCGATGAATGACCTTGAAAAGTCAATTGACGAAGCCGTGTTAACAAACGATTGGAAAACTATTGAATTTAAGGAGAATAAATAATGGCTGTAGTAGAAATTCTAGGCGATAAGATGCATAAAGTTTTTAAGGAACATGGTATTAAATACACAAGAACTTATAGTAAAAAGTGTAATCCTAAGAAAGATTATGACCCTCACTACGAGGTATATGAAATTTCACAGGGTGATATGAAGCGACTTGAAGAAGTTTTTGAACTTCCGTATGGTTCATGGTGGCGCTGGTGCAAGGGTAGCAACCTGGGTACGCCTTTCGATTTCTTTACCATCAATGGTAAGGAGCTTATTGCCTGGGGTGGTCCAAGACGTGACGACCTAATAGACTGGTGGGACAGAGAACCGGATGAGGAAAAGGAAGCATATCACTATTCCTTCCGTGAATATGAAGAAGGTATCATGCCGCATAAGTTTGAAACTTTAACAGAATATATGTGTGAGGAAATTGGCGCTTCTACAGAGAAAAATGTGTGTGCACTGGCCGTTGATCTTGCTCGTGCAAATGGTCTTACTATGGCTCAGTTGTTCCAGATTTATGAGGGTTAATTATGGGCAAGCAGTTTTATATTGCGGATTGGCATTATGACCACGCTAATGTAATTGCGTTTGATAATAGACCTTTTCAGACCGTCAAAGAAATGAACGAAGAACTCATTGTGCGTTGGAATACAGTTGTTTCTGATGATGATGTAGTTTATGTTCTTGGTGATATGTTTTGGTGTAATTGGAAGGATGCTCTAACGGTTTTAGATCAGTTGCATGGCAGGAAGATTCTAATCAAGGGCAATCACGATAGATGCAATGAAAGTCAGTTCGTTAAAAAGTTCAGTAAGATCGTAGAATATCTTGAAATTAAAGACAATGACAGAAATGTTGTACTTTGTCACTATCCAATTCCTTGTTTTAAGAACCACTTTTACGGTTGGTATCATCTATATGGGCATGTACACAATTCTTTTGAATCCAATATGATGGATCACACCAAGTATTTGATGGAAGAGCTTTATGGCAAACAGTGTAATATGTATAATGTTGGTGCCATGATGCCGTATATTGATTATACACCAAGAACTTTGGATGAGATTATTAGCAATAGTAAATAAAAATGCACAAATGACCAAAGCAATCTTTGGTCATTTTGTCATCTTGATTTATTTGGTATTCCGTGCTATATTAATGGCACAAAAGAAAACGATACAAAATTAATGAGGTGAACGACATGAACAATCTTGAATACGAACTGAGAAAGTGCAAAGAGTGTAGCTGCTCACGATGCAATTTAAATGGCACCACCGGATGCTATATCGACGTTGCAATTAAAGAGATTAATAGATATGAGCAGGCTTTTGATTCTATGAATACACAAAGATATGACGAAGTAACAACCGCACATAATTAATAAGAAAGGAAAACGAAAATGATTATTAATGACAAGAGAGCACTTGCATATACTGTACGATGTGGCAAGATTGAAAAGATTGAAGGTGCAGATAATATTGAATTAATGTCTGTTCTTGGATGGAAAGTCATCGTTAAGATCGGAGAATTCCATGAGGGTGATTTGTGTGTTTATTTTGAAATCGATTCCAAGTTGCCCGAAAAAGAATGGTCTGAATTTATGGCATCCAAAAAGTATAAGGTTAAGACTATGAAGCTTGGAAAATTCAATGTTATTTCACAGGGATTGGCTCTACCTGTATCTGTATTTGATGTTCAGATTCCTAATGAAGAGGGAATCGATGTTACGGATCTTCTTGGGGTTACTTATTCCGTAGAAGAGGACAATACTCGTAAGGCCAATAAGGTCAATAAAGATAAGAAATACCAGTCTATGGCTGCACGACATACAAAGCTGTTTAAGAAGCCCTTCTTCCGTTGGTTGATGCGGCGTGAGTGGGGTCGTAAGCTGCTGTTTATTTTCTTCGGCAAGAAGAAGGATAATCCTCGTGGTTGGCCCACTCATTTCCAGTACATTCACAAAACTGACGAAGAGCGTTGTGAAAATCTACCCTGGGTGCTGGGTTACGAACGTCCGCTAATTGTCACAGAAAAGTTGGATGGTACCTCTACCACATTTATTCTAGAGCGCAAGGGACGAAACAAGTTTGAATTTTATGTACTTTCCCGCAATGTGCGGCAAGCCGATGAAAAGCAAGAGTGCTATCACGATCATAATATTTACTGGGATATGGCATTCAAGTATGATGTGGAGAAGAAATTACGAGAGTATCTGATGACTTTTGTGGACGAGACTTATGTTTGTGTGCAGGGTGAATCTGTCGGATCTGTTCAGGGTAACCCTCTAAAGCTTGCAGAGGATGATTTCTATGTCTTCAATTTTATTACCTCAAAGGATGGTCGTTGGGATTCTGTAAAGGGTAAGACTATGGCCGAATCTCTTGGTTTTAAGTGGGTTCCTATTCTGGATACCAACTATATGATGCCTACTGACATGGAAGAGTTTAAGCAATTTGCAACTGCAAAGTCTGTTGTAAATCCTAGCGTGATGCGTGAAGGTATTGTGCTACGAGATCCTACTAACGACTTTAGCTTTAAGAATGTTTCTCGTGAGTATCTATTGAAGCATAACGGATAAGAAAAATAAAGTGAGTGAAACATCTATGTTATATACATATTACAAATATTTTCTAAATTATCTTGTACACCTTTACGGTGGTTCATATGAAGTTAAAGGATATTTGTTATTTATATATTCTGGAGATGATGTATTTAAAGTAAGTCTTTTGGATGGAAGTAGATTTGATAAATTTACTTTCTTTCATAAAAATCATGTGTTTTATGACGGACATTTCCACAAACACTTGACATGCAATGATTTAGAGTAC
>JAEIGA010012246.1_pt1 | contig 13010 bp, 12 predicted proteins | sample 9270691 | NCBI WGS metagenome assembly JAEIGA01 (sample SAMN17057246, study PRJNA624740) | gut metagenome | biome: biome; isolation source: fecal sample | host: Bos grunniens | place: China: Xizang | collected 2019 | reverse complement strand
TCATTGATAAACATTTTAATTGGTTTTCTACCTTTGTCTGGATTTCCGTTTACTACATCATTTAAACTCCATAAGAATCCACGTTCACTTGGAATTAAAGATGATAAGTATTGTGCTGTATCAACATCAATACCATCAGGATAATCTTCACTTCTATAACCACGACACGCAGTTAAGATTGTTGAACGAGTTCCTTCAGTTCCAAAAGTTGCTATTAAAGTACAACCCAAATTTTTTCTACTCAATTCATCAACATCTGGATTAAAGTTTTGTCCACGCTCTTCTTTAATCTTTTTAATGATGATTGGTCTTTTACTTGGACATAAGTCTAAGTCGATATCTCCTAACTCAACACGTTCTTTATTCAAATATCTCCAGAATGGAAGTTCCCATTGAATAGGGTCCAACTGAGTTATTCCTAAAAGATAATGGTTTAATCCTGAACAACTAGATCCACGTCCTGCACCAACCATACTTCCGCACTCCCAGAACATATCAACATAATGCTGTAAAGTTACTGGATATGCGAACATATTAGTTTCAAGTTTTTCACTAATTGTTCTTTTGATATCTGCTTCTTCTTCTAATCTACTCCAATAAGTATCATTATTTTTTCCAAGTTTATTTAATTTATTTAAACACTTGTTTACCCAATATCTTTCTACTTTATCATCTGATTGAAGCATTGAACTTAATATTGGATACTTTTCATTTAAGCAAGCATCAACTTTCTTTTCATAATCTTCAACCTCTACTTTTGGAATTACTTGTTTATGTTCTAATGAATAATTTTCTATTTTATTATATATTTCAACGCTATTCTCGAACATTTGTTCTACAAATAATTTATCAAAATTAGATGCTTGTAAGTTTTCAAAGATCTCGTCATTATTTTGAAGATACGCAAATTCATAGAAATCATCTACTTCACGTTCTCCACCTTTAGAATTTAAATATGCTTTATGAACATATCTATCTTCTTTTTTTAGATAATGGGCGTCTGACCCGATTACCATTTTTACACCAAAAGCTTGAGATATAGAAACTAATCTTTGATTAACTAAGATTTGATCTCTAGATGCTCCTGGCGCACATTCTATATAAAAGTCTTCTCCAAACAATTCTTTGCACCATAACATAAAGTTTACTATATTATTATGTGCGGTCGCCGCGCCTTCTTTATCTCCAGTTTTTTCAGCTCCAATTAAGTTCATTGTGTTGACACTAAGTTCTCCACCTAAACATGCTGTTGTTGCTATTAAACTATTTGGATATTTATTTACAATTCTTTTTAAATCTTCATATATAGTTGCAACTCTTTCAAGCCCTCGATCCCAATATGAATTCATCCAAGCTGTTGAAGATAATTCTTTTAATGCTTGATGTCCTTGTTTATTTTTTGCAATTAAGATAAAGTGATAATATCTTTGTCCATTTTCTCTGTTTGGAGTTAAATAAATTTCATTTCCTAATGCAATTTTAAAATCTGGATATTCTTTTTGAATTTCCTTTTGATATATATTTAATTCCATATGACTTGCTAAAGTCTCATGGTCAGTTATTGCAATACCGCTTAAACCTAATTCAGCTGCTCTTTTAACCAAATCTTTTGGTCTATTGATGCAGTCAAGTAGTCGTAAGTTTGAATAGTGAGTATGTGCATGAACTTCAAATCTATTGCTCATATTTATTTCCACCTTTCTTACTTTATATAAATATTATATCATATTTTTTATAAAAAATCAAGTTGTTTAAGGTCTAACTAAGACCAGTTTTTCTGATGCTCTTGTGCAGGCTGTGTATAACCATCTTGCATGCTCTTCTTCGCTAAAAGGGAATTTTTCTTCTATAACTAAGACTTTGTCCCATTCACTACCTTGACTTTTGTGGCAAGTGATTGCATATGCATATGTGAACTCCATTGGAACTAAAAATGGTTTATTTTTTCCAAGTCTATATTCTGTTTTCCAATCTAAAGATTTTTCTCCTTCAAGTATCATCCTCTTGTCCATTGTTAAAGTATTATAGTTTTCTCCACAATCTCCAATAAATTCTGCACATAAGACATCAACCTTTTTAGGTTTTCTATCACTTGTTAAAAATGCGGGAATAGAATTAAAAGAAGAAAAACTATTATGAATTGTCCCGATTGTTCCATTAATTAATGCAGTTTCTTGGTCTGATTGGTTATCCCAATAATTGCGGCAACAAATCACTTTGTCTCCGTCTTCAGGAGTATCACCGCGTCCTAGTAATTGACGCATTTCGTCATTAATTCTTTTACGAGTTAAGTTTGTCGCAACTAAAACCTGGTCTGCCCACATTAGCATCCCTGTATTTAAATCTTCTTTTTTAATTACTTGAACTTCTTTTCCTTTAAAATAAGGAATAGGTTCTTTATTTCTAATTTTCATTGTTAATTGTATGATTTCACTTTCCGCAGCTTGACGCATAATCTCATCTAAAAACACATGAGGATTATCAAGTAAATGATTATCTTCACTCTTTTCTACTGGTGGCAATTGAAATGGATCACCTAGTCCTATAACATAAACATTGTAAGTCATTAAGCGAGAGATTAAACTGGCTGGAGCCATACTAATTTCATCTACAACTACAATCTTATAAGGAATGTGAGTCACTGGTATTCTTTTAAAAGTTCCATCAGGCATAGGTAAACTTTTAAATAATAATTTATGCAAAGTGCTTGTATTTTTATTTCCTTTTTTAGCCAATACTTGAGTAGCCTTTCCAGTAAAACTAGTATATATAACATCTTGATCTGGATCAATATCTGGAAGTGCGTCAATAATAAATTTAACTAATGTAGATTTACCTGTCCCCGCATAACCGCTAATAATAGTGCAGCGCTGTTCATCTAAATATCTTCCAATAGCAATATCTAGTCCTTCTTTTTGTTTTTCAGTTAAAATCATCTTTGCACCACCGTTCCATCTTTATATATGCGATATGTTTCTACATCTCCGCCACGTCTACCTGTGATTTCTACAAAATCAAACATTTCTATTATTTCTAAAACTTTGTCAAACATTGTTTTATATTCTTCAACTATTGATTTCATAAGTATTTCTCCTTTTATTTATATAATTATTATATCATTTTTTTTAATTTTTTTCAATAAAGTATTTTTAAGTGCAAAAATTCCAAAAGGCTTTTTACTTTTGGAATGTTCGACTGTGCTCGCTCCAAGCTAAAATAAATATTTACCTGAGCCTATAATTTCATAATCTTCAATGAATATTTGTGGAGATATATTACCCATCCATTCGTTTTGATGACATCTTCCAACTACATCAATAGCTATATATGCTCCTGAATGGTTTTCTAATGCTTCACATTCTTCATCTGTCGCATTAAATTTCATTAAACTAACTTTATTAGAAAGAGTGATTTTTAAAGTATTGCTTGTTTTTCTATAAACTGTAATCATATCTTTACTAATTTTTAAATCTTTAATTGCAACATATGCTTCTGTCATATCTTTTCCCCAAAGATGATTTAAATTACTAATTGTTAATATATCGTCTGGAGAAACATCTGCTCCTTTATAAATATAATCAACATAATATATTGGTTCTGTTGATACATTAGCAAGAACATCATCAGTTGCTTTTAAGAAGTTTTCTATATTATCTGCGGCAATACATAGACCAAATGCATTTTGATGCCCAGCAGTCCATTCTACAAACCCAGTTTGTTCACATATGTCTTTAAAATTATCAACCCCGGTCATTTCGTATCCACGAGCGCTTCCCGCATATGAAGGTAATTCTAATTCATCACTTACTTTTGTTAATATGCAACAAGGTCTTTGATATTTTGCTGCGAATTTATTAGCAATTAACCCAGCAACATTTTTATCAACTTTCCCAGGTTCAAGTGTGAATAATAAGACTTTATTTTTTAATAAATCATTCTTTTTAATTAAACTTTCTAGAAATTCAATACTCTCATCTTGAACTCTTGTTTGTCTATTTTTTACATTTGTAGACATTCTTACTGCTTGGTCTACTAATCTCTCTAGTTGTCCTTTACATCCACGTTTAGTTGAATCTACCATTTGGAAAGCCTCATATTTTAACATAGATTTAAATAATATTTCTTTTTCTTCTATTGTTCCACTTCTTTGAACTGCGTTCACCATTGGAACTATATAAAACGCTGCGTCGATTGAAGTAATATGATCTCCAAGTTTGAACTTATTCTTTTGCCACATTTCATATATATATGGATTTTTAATATTTTGTGGTTCAAAACCTTTTGTGATTAGATGCTTAGTTTCAAAAGATGTTAGACTCATCATATCGCCTGTTAATCCAAGAGCAACTAAATCTAAATATTCATCTGCATGGCTTGCTTCTAATTGCATATCTATATAACGGCAGAATTGGTAAACTACACCAACACCTGATAATTCTTTATTTTCATAATTGCATAATTGGTTATTAATAACAATAGCATCTTCACTTACTTTATCAGCTAAGTGGTGGTCTAACACTATTACATCAATACCTTTATCTTTTAATATTTTATGATATTCATAATCATTACTACTTGCATCTGGAACAATAACTAATTTAAAGTTATGAGAGTTAATATAGTCCATCACATCTTCTAACCCATGTTGTTTATCTTCATGAACAAACCATTTTAAACTATTTTTTACATAGGTAGGACATATATCATATAAATAATTAATTAATAACGATGCGGAAGTGAATCCATCACAATCGCAATCACATACAACTAGTGCTGGCCTATCCGCAGCGATATGTCCTATAATTGTTAACGCAGCTTGCTTTAAGTTTGATTCACCTAAATCTAAAGGACTATTAATTATTTCGTCTGTTGTATTTAAGTATTCATAAATTCTTTCAAATGGAATTCCACGATTAGTTAATATTTGTTGTAGTGCATTGTAATTAGGGTTCATTGGTTTAATTAATTGATATTTCATTATTTCATCTCCCTATCATAGAAAAAATCTATTATTTTATTTAGTATTGTTTTTAGTATCTTTTTCATGTTTTATCTCCTTTACTTGATAATATCTACATAATCTTAATATATTTTCAAAATTAATTATTTTGTCTTTTAAAGTACATTCTCCATAACAAGTTATCCAGTGGCAATCTGCCCAGGTATTATATTTATACCATTTACACCACTTGCACTTTGGATGCGTTTTTCTATATTTTTCTACAATTTTATCCATTATAGCACCACCCTTTTATTAAATAATTCTAGGAAAGTTTCTTTCCCGCAATCAATAGGACTATCTTTATATCCTAATAAATTCCATTTATCAAATATAAAAGTCATTTGAACTTGGGTTCCATATTTTTTATGTAAATCTTTTAATTTTTTAGTCCAGGCTTTCCATTCCTCATCTCCAATTTCTTGGAACTGTTTATCAAAAGCAATAATAATTTCTTCAACTCCTAATGAAACTAACAACTGAACTTGATAATTAATTAAGCTACTTCCACATACAGCTACGCTTAAATCGTTTTCAACCCCAAATAAAGATTGATATAATAAACAACTTTTTTCTCCTTCAAATACAAAAACTTTTTTCATTTGTTTTATATTCTCTTTACTATTATTTAAATTATATAAGTTAAATCCTAGCGGATGGTTATACATATTACCATTTAAAATTGCAGGTTTATATTTTCCATTTTGTTCATTTTCTTTTATTAAAGTTCTTTCTCTAATTCCTATTAATTCCCCATCTATATTAAAGTGCGGAATTACAATGCCTTGAAGCACAGGATCATAGCATATACCACAATTATCCATGGCTTCCTGAGTTATACCTTCTTTTAACCAAGGTTCAATTTTTGGTCGAGGTAAATATCTCAAGATTTTTTTATCAAAAAACTTTAGTTCGACAATCTTTTCTTGCTTCTCTTCGGAGTTATTTTGTTCGTATTTATTTAAAATCTTCCAATCTTGAAGTTCATTTTGAAGTTCAAAATTATCATTGGCAGAAACTGTCAATCCATAAAAATTAATTATAAAATTAACAGCTTGCGGCAATGAAATTTCCACTCCATCTACGGCTTTAACTTTAATTATCAAATCAAATATATCAAAGGCATCGCCGCAATTTGTATAACATCTAAATAATTTAGTGTTATTATAATAATATAATTTATGAGAATGTCCACCGTGACATATAGTCTGGGACATTATCATATCATCCTTCATTATAGGGTTGCCGCCAAGAGAGTAAAGTAAATCTTTAACTTGGTCTATTGACAAACCATTTTTAATATTTTCTGAAAACTCTTTGTTATCCATTTACTTTCCCTCCTTATGTTCTAAAATGCGGAACTCTCTATTTTTGGGTTAATTTTAATTTTTAATTCTGGTATATTAATTAATTTATATTGATAATCTGTTGCAAACATAGGCAATATTTTACAAGTTGCTCTATTCGCTTTGCACCAAAGTAATATATCTTTATATTGACCTCTACGATTTTTATATACAGAAATTTTAATTTCTGGCATCTCATATCCGCCACGTGCGACTATATCTTTCAATGCTTCTTTATCCTCTTGACTTGACTGCAACATAATCATACCTAAGTCAATTTTATCTGCTATTGACTTCGCACCTCTTAATAAGTTTTGGTCATATTGTTGAGCAGTTATATAATCAGCATTTAATTGAGTTGCTGTTAAAATAAATACACCGTATTCATTACACAAGTCTTTTAAACGAATTGACATCATAAATAATACATTATCTTCTCTTAAACCTTTTATTCCAGTTTTAGAAGTCACTTCACTTAATATCTTCATACTTGTATGCAAGTAGTCGAAACATATGTATCTAACTCCCCATTCATGAATACTATATTTAATTGTATTTTCTATATCTTTTAATGAAAAATCAGGTAATTTTTTAATATATATAGGACATTTCTTCATAAGATTTGCCGCGTACATAACTCTTTCTAATTCACCAGCATAATAATCATTGTAAATAATATGATTTTCATCTACATCTGATAAAAATGCTAACATCATAGTTTGGATTTCATCTACTTCTTGCTCAGTTGTAATAAATAATGTTGGTTCTTTTGTCCCATTCTCTACCCATTTTCCTTGTTCTGAGTCATATATTTCATCACACGCGATGCTACAAGCTTGGGATATTTGAAATCTTGTTTTACCAACACCTGTTGCCGCACTTGCTAGATAAAACTTTTTAAGTCTGGCTCCTCTTGTTATTGTATTAATTAAAGGTCCAAACATCGGGTATCCAACTTCTGGATTTTGTTGTAATCTTTCAATTAACTCTATTACATTATCTCCAGCTTGGCAAAAATCTTCATTACTGTCATCTACATATTTTAAACGAATTTCAGTAATTTTTCTATCTATTGTTTCTGCAATATCTTCAAGAGAAGTATTATCAAACCAATCTTCTTGAGCTTGTTTCTTCTTTGCATCTAAAACATTATTAATATCATATAACCATGATAAGTCCATACCAGCATTTTGATACATTCTTAATAAAGTCATTTTTTTCATTCTTTGATAATAATAATCAAAAGTAGAAAGTTGAACATTGTCTGATATTTTTTGTAAATATTCAGCTCCTTTATAAGATTTGTATGTTGCTAATGCTTTTGGTCTTTGTTGTAAATAATCTTCTATTGTATTTATTGAAACTTCTTTTGCTCCAAGAGCATGAAGATTAAACATTGAACCAAATAAAATTTTATGAAATTCTTCAGTGAAATCTTCTTCGTGAAAAAAGTAATTTTCATTATCTAATAAAGTTGGATTTTGATAAATACATCCTATTACTTGGATTATTGCAGTTATATCTACATATTTCATTTATAAACCTCCTACTTTTCTTCATCAATTTTAAACAATTTCTTTGGACTTGTATGAACTCGCGGAGATGGGATTTCTATTTCCTTCACTTGCGGTTTTTCTATCTTTAAAGTTGCATTTGCTGTTTGTGCTAAATATAAACTATAATAAAACTTCAATGCATCGTCATATATAAATGGAATAATACCAATTCCGCCCTGAGCTTGGTCAACAGAATGACCTTTTATCTCATACCACCAGTATAATGTTTTTAACATTCCCGAATATGAATACCCATATTCTTGTCTAAAATCTTTAATTTGTTTTCTTGTTTTTATATTCAAGTTTGTTTCGTTAAATAATTTCTTTATATAATTTTCTAATTCATTATAATCTTTTTCGTCTTGCGGGATCGCCGCCTGATGTTTCTCTGCGCAGGCTTTATGAGCATAACGACGTCCGCCAACTTCTTCAAATGGTTCTGCGTTTCTATCAAACTGGATTCCGCAATATTTACATTTAACCATTTTCGCTGCCATTGTAACACCTCTTTTTTCTCTTATATAAATATTATATCATATTTTTATATAAAAATCAAAAAAGAGAAGAATATTGTCAAAGCATAAATTCTTCTCTTTTAAATCTCCTTTTATCTCTTATGAATTCTTTTTAATTAAGTCTTTTAAGTCTGTAACGATTAAGCTAACTGCCTCAACTTGAGTTCTATTGCAATTAGTAATTTTATTACCTTTACCTAAATATCTTTCAATGCATTCAGTAATTCTTGGTTGCCAGAATGTGTCAAACTTGTCTGCATCATTGTTTTCCATTAAACCTTTAACTAGTTCTTGGAATTGAGTCATTAATTCATCGAAGTCAAGTTCTTTAACTGTGTCTTGATGTAGGTTAACAGCTTCATTAGTGAAGTATTGTCCGCCTTCCATTGCAGCTTGTTTGTCAATAGCATCCGCAATAGCGTTTACTAAATTATCATAACTAAAATCAATATAATCTGGAGTATATTTAAATCTTGATCCAGCCATATATCTTTGAGTACCTCTCATAAATAGTTTTACAGAGTCTACTCCTTTTTCATCAGTCACTGCTCTTGAATAACCAATAATATCTGTCATACGAGAAACTACATTTGTAGCTCTTTTATCTAATGTTGGAACAATTTTATTATATTCTTGTCCATTTTCATTAGTGAAAGTTTTATCAGTTGCGTGGCTGATTAATACTAGACCATAGTTCATTTGAACGATGCTTCTTAGACATTCATCGAATTCTTGAGCTACTAGCCCATATCCTTTTCCAAATGGAATGTCTGAAATATTGTCTACTCCATATCCACCATCTGAGCGTTTTGCGTTGTCGCAGATATATTTACTTACATAATCATAAGCAATATCCGCAGTATCGATAATAATTGTTGAGAATTTTTCTTTGATGCTTGGTTCTTTTAGTTGTCTTAAAACTTGTCTAAATTCTGACCAGCTGTTGATAGGTTGTGCCATAACACCTGGAATTGCGCTATACCCTTTTTCAAATGCTAAAATTAATGAATTAGGGAATTTTGATGCAGTAGTTGTTTTACCACTTTTTGGTTCTCCATAGAAGAACACTGAATAACCTCTTAAATCTCTACTTACTTGGTGTGGAGTTAATTCTAAAAGATTAATTGCCATATATTTACCCTTCTTTCTTTATATTTAGTAAAAAAGAGGAATATAAGCTATCTTAATTCCTCTTTATAAAATTCTTTTCTTAGAAATTAAATGAGCCTACAGCTGTGCTTGAAGCAGGTGCTGAAGTTGTGCTTGGTGTAGCAGCTTTATTAGCACGATATTCTTCACTACGTTTTTTAGTTTCTGCTAACATTACTTCTCTGTCTTGCATTGCTTTTGTTAATTCATCTTTTGTAAGAACTTTTTCATCACCAAATTCATAAGGTACAGTTGCTGTTCCTGTGATTAACCATTCTTTTGTTTTTCTTTCGTATGTCTTAACAGTTGCTTCTCCAAATGCAGATTCTTCAACAACTTTGTTAGTAATTGTATTACAATTAATTCTTCCCCAAACCTTAGTATAAACAGGTTCTGCATTAGATGCTCCTAAGTTTTCAAAGAATTTCATACCGTCTACATTTCTAATAACGAAATCAGTTGGTAATAATTCATTTCTGAAGTTGAAGATTGCTCCTTTTACAACTACATAATCATTTTCAATATTTTTTTCTTCGTCTTTTTCAACTCTAGTTGTTCCTGTAATAACCATATCTGCAGAGAATGTATTTCTTTCATTTTCTGGACATAATTCAGATACGATTGAAACGAAACCACCTTCATTTTTCTTAACAGAAACTAAGTTTCCATCTTGTGTATAGAAATCATTTAAAGCGATTGCTGTATCTACTTTAACTTTTAAAGCTTCATCTTTTCCATCAGCAATCCAAGTTTTTCCACCTTCAATTATTTTCTTTAAATTAGTAAAAGTGTTATTTTTGTTTCCTGATGCAGTTGTTTCAGTCACATATGTGAAATGAACTGGGATAACATTTAAACCAGCTTCATCTACTGCGATTTCTAATTCGCCAGCTATGAATTCTTTTCCATAGTTTGCAGATGTTTGGTTTTGAACAGTTTTAACCGCTAAAGAATGTTGATAAACTCTTCCTTCAATTCTTTCTGTATTAGTTGCTTTTCTCATATTTTTTCTCCTATTCTTTAATTATTTTCTTATTTTTCTTTCTTTTTTCATTTTATATTAATATTATATCAAAATTTTTAACAAAAGTCAAATGCTAGAAACTTTTTGCGAGTTCTTCTCCTTCTTCAGTAATGCGATAACTAACAGGATTAACTCCAATTTTCTCTGCATATCCTTCTGAAATTAATTTTCTCATTGAACCAGAAACAGATCGAGCTGCCATAAATAATAATTCACCTAATTGCTTTGAACTAAAAGCGTTCATATATGCTTCTTTATTATTAGCCATTGCCGCCAATATCTTCTGTCCTTTTTCAGTTAATACAGATTCATTTGTATTTTTTTCTATTAACTCTTGTAAAAATGTTTGAGCATCATCAGATAGTTGCCCTTTTATGGCATCTAACTCTTTTAGAAATTCTCTCATATTCATTTCAATTCTCCTCCTATTATCCTTGATATTTTGTAATAATTTCATGACACACTTTTAATCTTTGTGCATCTTCTGGCATTATCCACCATAAATTTTTTAAATGCTTACTGTATTCAGTTTCAGTAATTTTTGTTCTATTGATTATAATATCTTTGATTGAGTTTAATTGCTTTTCATAAAAATTGATATAGTTATCATTTTTTTCAGCATCTTCTAAATGTTTTAAATCTCTTTCATATAAAAATGATGAATTTGGATAGCAATATCTTTGATGACCAGCAATAAATACCAATAGGGCTTCTTTATGTGCAGTCCCTATATTAATTGTATGCACTGGTGTTTTTGAAATTTTGATTGCGTCAATCATAGTTAGCATTGCATCAAAATCTCCTCCAAGAGAATTAATATAAATTTTAATTGGAGTTCTTTTCGCTACTTCACTAAAATCAATATCGTCAAACTTATTCCAGGCTCTAATAGCCTTGTCTAGATGTTCAGCACTTTGAGGCGTAATTGTGTTAATATAAATTTCTCTATTTAAGTTTGAGAACATATCTATACCTTCTACAAAAGTAATATTAGTATTTCTTCTTTTGTTGAAGAAGTTAAAAATAGTATTTTTATTAAACATACAATTTATCCTTTCTTTCTTTTATATAAATATTATATAATAATTTTATTTAAAAATCAAATTAACTCTTTTTAATTCCAATATTAGAATTATATCCATAAGAACAAGAGTCATACAATTCAATATAATAAGATTCTTTTTCATTTAAAATATCTTTATTACATTCTTCTAATAATTCCCAAGAGAAATTCCATATACCATATTCTTGCATTGCTTTATATAACTTGTTGCTTGCGGGAGTGTCTATCCCTAATCCGCATTTAGCGTGGTTTTTCCATCTTGTAGCAACATCAACCGCTTGTCCTATATAACATTCTCCTGTCTCTTGATTTGTGATTTTATATATTCCTGTAATAGTTTTTGTTCCTAATACATTATTGCACAGTGCGGTCATTGGCTTTTGGAAATATGTGCTCCAGATTAACATACATAATATACGAGGTTGATGTAAATTTGGTTTTACTCTTTCAAGAGCGCGAATATCATCTCTTTCATTGTCTGCTGGTTGTAAACAATAGAAAGATGTTTTTTCTTTTATTTCTTTTTCTTTTATTTGCGCTTGAATTGCGGCAATGCGGGTAGAGCGCAAATAGTTCAATCTATCTTGTTCTTCTTTAATTTGATCTAGCAAATTATCTTGTTCTTCGTCATAATTATCATATAGCCCTTTTAATAAACTATCGTATTCTTTTTCTACTTCAAGATAATTATTATTTAAAACTTTTTCATAATCTTCTAATGCATTATTATTAATTTCTTTAATATTTTCTACATATTGCATATGATTTGCAATTTGATTGTTTAAACTATCTTCTCTATTTTCTAAAGTTGAAAGTTCAACTCTTTTTTCTATTATAGATTGTGCTAATTTATTTGCTATTTTTTGTTGTTCTATATTACTATCTATAATTTTTTCTTGTTCTTCTAATAGAGCTTGATTTTCTTTCTTATTTTTATAAAATATTATAAAGAAGATAATATTTAATACTATAAGAATAATATCTAAAAACAACATTTTTTATTCAACTCCTTTTTTATGAATACAAAAAGAGGAGTTTATAACCCCTCTTGCTTTTGTATTAAAAATTATTCAGCGTCTTTTGTATCTTCAGCTTCAGGATCGAATTCCATACCAGCGTCAGTTAATTTGATGAATTTAACTGCTTTGTGAGAACCATCTTCTAATTCAACTTCAGCAGGGATTCTTTCCATTAATCCTTTTCTTTGGAATGCAGAAGTAACGATTCCGTTAACTTGTCTAACTTCTAATCCTGTTCCTTCAGCGATATCAGCTGCAGTGATATTAGATCCTCCATTTGCTTTTACATAATCATAAACTAATTTACTATTTGGTTTTAACATATTATTTTTCTCCTTT
>JAEIGA010012245.1_pt1 | contig 13012 bp, 12 predicted proteins | sample 9270691 | NCBI WGS metagenome assembly JAEIGA01 (sample SAMN17057246, study PRJNA624740) | gut metagenome | biome: biome; isolation source: fecal sample | host: Bos grunniens | place: China: Xizang | collected 2019 | reverse complement strand
TAAAAAGCTTGTTGCACCCAATATCATTAAAATCATGGTGATGAAGTAAATCAAATCATTATTGTAGAATCCGATATTCGCATTTTTTATACTCATTCCCCCGGTTGAAATAATACAGAATGTATTGCAAACGGAATCAAAAAGGGGCATTCCAGCCAGCAAATATAAGATAATTCCTGTAAATGTATAAATTAAATAGATTTTGATGGTTTCTTTAATTGTAGCATTGGTCGATGGCCTCATACGCTCTTCACGAGCTTCAGACTCATATAATGTAGAGGATACTGATCCTGGTTTTATTATAAAGGATATTATCATAACTATTATACCCAAACCACCAATCCATTGTTGCATTGCTCTAAAAAATAATATGCTATAAGGCAGGGATTCTACATCACTATATATTGTAATTCCACTTCCAGTTAAAGCAGACATGCTCTCAAAAGCCGCATCTATCATGCTTATATCTGTGATTAAAAATAATGCCAATCCGCAGATAAGACATGCCCACAGCCATGAAAAAGCGGATATGATTACCCCATGCTTGGGGCGTATTTTATTGGTGTCGTATTTTTCTAGGGTTTTTAAAAAAATCAAACCGACAGTGATTGATATTAGAGATGGTATGATGAAACCTATTGCATTGAATTCCATAAATATTATATCGACTATAATGGGAACTAAACACAGCAGTCCCATTCCAACCATTAATATGCCGGAATTTCTAGCGATAACTAAAACATCATTTTTACGGATATATCTCATAACCAACCTCTTGTCAGTTGTTATAAATTTCATTTTAAGATTTGGATAAAATAAATATTTATATATTGTGTAAGAATTATTTGACAAAAATATTTAGGTAATGGTATTGTCCATATCAGAAAAAAAGTATTTCAGAAAAAAAACATGTTGAACAACCTTTCCTTCGATAGGAGAAGTTGTTCAAATTTTGCTTGGTTTAATATTGTAAATCAGCTATTTTTTCACTTTAGCACTTCTTTTAACAGTTAAAGTACTATATTTTGCTTGGTATTTAACAGTTTTACCGACTTTAAGTTTTTTAAGGGTGCTTTTTTTGATTGTCACTTTTGCAATACCTTTTGCACTGGTTTTTGCCTTGTATGTTTTTCCATTAAATTTAAAGGTGATTGTTTTTCCTTTAATTAATGTTTTTCCTTTAGTTAGTTTAGCTGTTAAAACAAGCTTTTTAGCTGATTTTTTGACGGTAACGCTTGTTAATGTCAATTTCAGATATTTGAATTCACAATTTGATGTGGTTCCGCCGTATATGTCTCTGCCGTTTGTAGCTTTATTTGCCTCGAAGATACATTTCACGGCTTTTGCACCATGTTTGTCAGAAGATGATGATTTAAATCCGTATATTGCTCCTCCTTTGGATGCACTATTTTTTGTGAAAGTTGATCCTTGAATTTGATTTTTGTAATATTCAACTTCAGAAATCCATTTCTTATTTTCGTCATAGTGTCCGGAGTTTGCATGGCATTTAAAGTAAACTGCTCCACCATATTTAGATGCTTTATTGCTTGTGAATTTGGAATTGCTTATGTATAGGTCTTTGTTTCCAAATACCGCACCACCTTTTTCACCTGCTTTATTTGAAGTGAATGTGGATGATTTGATGTTAACGTTTCCGAAGGCATAAACTGCTCCGCCTCCACGGCCATTTGCAACATTGCTTGTAAAAATACAGTTGCTGATGGTTTCGCTTCCGAATTTAAGGGTTACATAAGATGTAAAGTTTTTTATGAAGTCTATATTCCCATCCAAAATTACATTTTCAAACAGATTTACAAAATCAACATGCAATTTTAAGGATAAGCAGAATATCGCTCCACCATCACCGTCAGCAATGTTTTTAGTAAACTTGGAATTTTTACAGTTTAAAGGCCCTACAGAGCTAATTGCTCCTCCGGCATATTTGGCGTAATTATTTGAGAATTCACAATTATTGACGGTCAAATTCGCATAATTGAATATTGCCCCACCATAAAGATCACTGCTTGCATCAGTGAATTTAATGTTATTCAATGTGACCTGGTGGTTTTTGATTACGCCAAATTTAATTAGGAAAATTCTGGCCTGGCCTGCACCATCAAGGGTATGGCCTGCCCCGTCAATAGTTAAATCCTTATTAATTTCAATTCCTCTTTTGCTGAATCCTTCGTCATAAGCATAATCTTTATCCAAGGTTATTGTGGAACCTTTTTCAGCATCATCAATCTTTTTTTGCAATGCAGTGAAAGTTCCGTCATCATCACTTAAAACGTCATTTTCCGTTGATTCAATCGCCGTTTCGTTTACTTGTTCAAGTATTTGAACTTCATCATCACTAGTCATTATAGTGTCATTCAAATCACCTGCAGCGACATTTGCAACACTAAAGATTAGGATAATCAAACACATTATTAAAAAAATATTCTTTAATTTCATATTGCAACCCTTTTTTTTGTTTATTAATTTTTTATTTGTTCATAAATATAAATATTTATTAAGATTGTCTCAAATAATTTACAAAACCTTTAATATTACCATATAACAGATTATATAATATATATTTTAAATATTAATGGGGTATGAGATGAAATTAAGTGGAATTGGAAATATCCGTGAAATAATGGTTCGTGACTTTAAGGGCGCATTTTCAAATCCAATTGTTACTATTGTTTTGATAGGATTAATAATCCTACCTTCTCTTTATGCACTTTTAAACATTCAGGCATGTTGGGACCCTTATGGGAATACCGGAGAAGTGGAATTTGCAATTGCAAATCTCGATAAAGGAGCGACATTTCAAGATGAAAAGATAAATGTTGGAAATGAACTGGAAAAGGATTTAAAGAAGAATGACAAATTCAAATGGGTATTTGTTAAAGAAGATGAGCTGCGTGAGGGGGTTTATAATGGAGATTATTATGCGGGAATCATAATACCCAAAAACCTGAGTAAAAATATTATTTCAATTACAACTGATGACCCTCAACAGGCAAAACTTGAATATGTTGTCAACATGAAGCAAAATCCTGTAGCGGCCAAATTGACAGATTCTGGTTCAAATGCAGTGTATAATTCGTTGAATGCAAAGATTATTGAAATCATCAATCTTGCTGCTTACGGCAAACTTGGCGAATTGCAAGAAGGTCTTGCTGCTGGTGCAAGTCAATTGGCAAGCGGTGGAGGCCAACTTCAAGCGGGTGCCGCACAAGTATCCTCCGGTGCCGCACAGGTAGCCTCAGGTGAAAGTCAGGTTCAAGATGGTGCAGCAGCAGTTAAGGATGGTGCAAGTCAAGTTCAACAAGGTGCAGCTGATGTTAATGACGGTGCAGCTAAAGTCAAAGAGGGTTCAGCAGCCGTAAAACAAGGTGCTAGTCAAGTAGAGCAAGGTTCTGAGGAATTGGAATCCGCAGTTGATCCATCATTAATTCCGGAAGGCCCTGTAAAAGAATATGTCAGTGGAGTCGGTGAACTTTCAAATGGTACCAGTCAAGTTGCTGGCGGTGCAAGCCAACTTGCTGACGGTTCCGTTGATTTGGCAGAAGGTTCATCAAGACTTGCAAAAGGTTCCAGTGATGTTGCAGGTGGTGCAAGCCAACTTGCAGATGGTTCTGTTCAATTGGCTGAAGGATCATTAGCACTTGCAGCAGGTTCACAATTGCTTTCAAATGCAGCTGCCCAAGCATTATTTACTGCAGCAGGTTCTTTAGGCGCATCAGCCGATGCTCTTTCAGATATCACAGGCATTAATGAAACCCTTCTTGGAGATTATTTCTACTCCCCTGTAAAATTGGATAGGCATGAAATATTCCCTGTTCCGGATTATGGATCACAGGTAGCCCCATTTTATCTTGTCCTATCAATGTGGGTTGGAGGTCTAATTACTTGTGCATTATTGAAACCTGGAGTTAGCCATGGAACTAAATACACTCCTCTTGAAATGTATGCTGGTAAATTAGCCCTATTTGATATCATGAGCATTCTCCAAGCAACTGTTACCCTTATTGGTGCGCATCTTTTAGGAATTCACATTGAAAATGAGCTGTTGTTCATACTGTCGGCAATACTTGTATCGCTGGTGTTCATGACGCTTATATATTCAATTGTTTCTGCATTGGGTGATGTTGGAAAAGCGATTGCTGTTGTGTTATTGGTTATTCAGATATCTGGTACTGGCGGAATCTATCCTGTTGAAATCATGGCGCAATATTTCAATACGCTGAATCCGTACTTGCCGATGACATATGCAATTACATTGATACGTGAAGCACAATTAGGCTTAGTCTGGTCCAATTACTGGCCGGCATTAGTTATACTACTTGCTATTGCAGCTATAACAGTTATTGTATCTATTATCATTAAAGAAAGAGCAGATAAGGCCACACATTACTTTGAAGAACGTTTAGAAGATAGTGGATTATTTTAACTAGATGTGATAAAGGTAGAGGAATTTCTTTCCATTCGTGTGGGAGTTTGGGTGTTAATTTCCAAATTCTTGCGCGTTTGTGTGCCCAGTATAGGCTTCATGCAATTATAAATTTTGAATAGTTTCTATTCATTATTTTTTTTAATTTTTTTTATATTGATAACTCTTGTTTTTACCTTATAAAATTGATTTTAAAAACAACCAACACTTTATATTCTTTAAAATCTAATATTTTTTCATGAAATTTAAGATAATTGATGATTTAACAATGGTTTTAGATAATATTATTCCTGAGAAGTATTTATCTATGTTCCAGGAATTTTTGCTTAGTGGAGCTATTTTTACAGAAGCCAGTAAAGTTTTAGCTATTCTTATAATTTTCATTTTGGCTAGTGAGACAGCCCTAGCATTAACATCGTCAATTCTAAACCTTCCGATATCCTTGTTGATTTTGCCGTTTTTCATCTTTCCGGGTCTATTCACATATGTTGTCGTTCAACAGGAGCGTCGTGCACAGGAGATTGAAAAATCAGCGCCTGACTTTTTAAGGCAGCTTGCAAGCATGCTGCAGGTGGGATTAAGTTTCGAAAATGCAATGGAGGACATGTCACAGTATGGTCAGGGGCCGCTCTATGACGAAATGCGAAGAACAATAATTGAAATTCGTATGGGCCGTAATTTTGATGATGCATGGAAGGCAATGGCAAAGCGTTTGAAATCAAAAGAATTGGAGAGAATTTTTGGGATTATTCTTGATGGAAGAAAATCTGGATCCAGTATTTCAACAGTGTTGTCCGATGTTTCAGATGATATAAGGGATTTAATGGCACTTAAGCGTGAGAGAAAATCAACTGTTATGATGTCGGTCATGTTCCTTTTGATTTCGGCTGTTGTAGCAACACCGTTTGCAATTGGGATGGTGAGTGTATATTCTGGATTCATGCAAAGCTATGGAATTGAATCGGAGATTATCTTAACTGCTCCAATTGCGGGGGAGATTTATTTGATTATTCATTCTGTTCTGGTTTCATTCATAATTAGCATTATAATGTATGGGGATTTGAAAAAAGGCATTAAATTTGCCTTGCCTTTGGTGGCTGCATCTTTCGGAATATTCTATTTTATTTCTACCTTTGGTGGAATGGTTATTATGGGGGGATTTTAGTGGATCAAAAGGGTCAGGCATCAGCAGAACTCATTTTGCTTTTTGGTGGGATAATTGTTGTGGTTCTGCTTGCAATTTACATGTATAATAATTACATGAAGGATTTATCGGGCGAAATCGCATCAAAGGAAGTCAAGGAGTTTAATGGAGAGTTAAACGCATTGGAAAAATATTTTAAATAGTATCTTCTCTTCAAGGAAAGCCTGATTAGTCAAATTATTCCTTATCATGCATTTTCTTGAATTGAATTTTTTTCTAATAATTTATGCTTTCCTTTTGAATTTCATATTTTTTCATTGAAATTAAATTATTTTCATTAATGGGTAAATTATTGAAAGCTATCATCACATTCAAGATTGCATATTCCGTTTTTTTGAAATTTGCTTTTTTTGTATTACAAATGCATCTAAAAATTATTACTTTAAGAGATCTTGAAAAGTATTAATGTTCAATCTAAAAGTATGATTTTTTAAAAATTTCTTATTTTTTAAAATTGACAATTTTCTATACTTGATTATTTATTTTAAGATTTAATTAAATGGAATATCATAAATTCAATTTCTTTTAACCAACTATTATTAATTCTGCTGGTTTTTACAAAATTATTGGAATAAATTTTCTTCCTAGTAACTCAGGATTTTTTCCATATTTTTTTATTTAAATATTCATTTTTCTTATTTTATGTTTTCAACAATGAAAATTTAAAATATTGCTAAATAACTTGTAAATAATTAAAAAAAGTAATTTTGGACATAATTTCTAAAAAATAGGCATCTCAAGTTGTTACACTTGAAATGCACCTCTCAATTCAATTCAAAAGTCTACGGATTTTTGGCATGCTCCATACACCTATTATTGAAATTAGGCAACATGCTATAATTGCCGGAGGATAAAAGAAGTATCCGATTACAATTCCTATGGAAACTATAATGATTGTTCCATACATTGGATAATGGTCATCTAATGCGAGCTGCAATGCAATATTGGCAGGATCTGCTTCTTTTAAGAATTTGCCTATAATCATACATAAAACTGCAGTGGTGATGAAACAGAAACCATACAGCAATTGTGGGAGGAATTGGTAGAAATTTTCACCAACAAAGGTTGTAAAGTACGGCAGGAGTGAGAATACAAACAGTGTGATTCCCATAGCCCATATTACTTTGTGATCAATTTTATTCACGATACTGAATATGTTGTTGTTATAGTTCCAAAAGTTAAAACACACAATAAAGCTGACCGCATAGATTATGAATTCATATCTTAGCTCATAAAGCGCCTGCCAAGTGCCAAGGCTTGCAAGAGGTATTTCCAAAACAATAATTGTAATGATGATTGCCAGAATCGCATCAATAAATGCTTCGAATCTTTCAGTTTCCATCAGAATGCCCCCTCAGTATTCTTCCAAGCAAAATCCACATGACAACTGATAGCAAACAGCAGACATATATTCCTGGAATGTAGATTGTGTAAGTTAAGATAAAGCCAATAATCAATACAATCGTTGGCAGATTCATGTAATACGAGTCGAAATGCAAGTCCTGCAACTGCTTGTTATATGGATTGCTCCTATAAATCGTCCGTGTGGCCATTGTATTTAGAATATGGGTCACTATAAATATTAATCCGAACATGGTCTCTGCAGGAATGGAATAAACATGATTTGCAAGCCAAATGGTAAAATATGGCAAAAGTGAAATAACAAATGTCATTGTTCCATAAATCCAAACGGATGCATTGTCAATAGTCTCAACTAGTTGAAATAAATTATGATTGGCATACCAGATGTTGTATAATATCAAGAAACTGATTAAATAAGCAACATAAATTGGATTCAATTCTATTAAAGCCCCCAGTGTAGGTGATGCAGGTTGGGGGATTTTTAAAACCAAAACTGTTATGATGATTGCCAGAATCGCATCGAAAAATGTTTCAAATCTTGTTGTTTCCATAGTCAATATTTATAATTTACTAATATAAAATACTAATTAAAGGTGATAAAATGGATATGCTGATTGGCGGAAAACACATTTCAAGTGAAGATTTGGAGGATGTAGTTAATCCTTACAATGGTAAAGTAATTGATACAGTTCCTATTGCCCACAGGCAAACTGCAGATTTGGCCATTTGCGAGGCAAATAAAGCAAAGGAAAGCTTATTTGAAATGTCTGCATTTAAGGTTTCAAACAAATTGTTCAACGTTGTTGAAAAATTAAAGGATAATCGCGAAGACCTTGCTAACTTATTAACATTGGAAGTTGGAAAGCCAATTAATGAGTCTTTAGTGGAGTTGGATAGGTCTATTGAAACATTGAAATTGGCCGCTGAAGAAGCAAAAAGGATCTATGGGGAAAGCGTTCCTCTGGATGCGGGATTAAACGGTAAAGGATTTTTTGCTTTCACCCAGCGTTTGCCGTTAGGTGTTGTTGCAGCCATAACTCCATTCAACTATCCGCTAAACCTAACAATCCATAAAATCGCACCGGCAATAGCCTGTAAAAACACTGTCATTGTAAAGCCGCCAACTGAAGCTCCCCTAACAGTAATGAAATTTTGTGAGCTATTGAACGAGGAGTTTCCGGATGGTGTCGTAAACACAGTAACAGGATACGGTTCGGAAGTGGGAGAGTATCTTGTAACCTCGCCGGACGTAAACAAAATCTCTTTTACAGGAAGCATTACTACAGGAATGATGATATCACAGAAAGCCGGAATGAAAAAGGTCACTTTGGAGCTTGGAGGAAACGATCCGATGATCGTATTTGCCGATGCAGATATTGATAAGGCTATCAAAGGCGTTATTAACGGAGCATTTTTAAATGCAGGACAGGTCTGTATGGGTGTTAAGAGAATCATCATTGAAAACAGCATTGCCGATGAATTTGGAGAAAGATTAGTTTGTGAAACAGAAAAATTGGTCATGGGAAATCCTCTGGATACTAAAACCACCTTGGGGACATTAATATCTGAAAAGGCAGCAAAGCAGGTTGAAGAATGTGTAAATAATGCAGTTAATGATGGTGCAAAAATATTGACTGGCGGGACTCGTGATGGTGCATTTTATGAAGCTACAGTAATTGATAATGTCACACCTGAAATGGATTTGGTTGTAAATGAAACATTCGGTCCCGTTGCACCTATTATTCGTGTTGATGATGTTGATGAAGCTATCAGAATAGCTAATGATACAGATTATGGTCTGCAGGCGGGAGTATTTACAAATGATTATGCTCTTGCAATGAGATGCGCTCAGGAAATCGAAGCGGGAACAGTATTCGTGAATAAACAATCCACTTTCAGAACAGACAACATGCCGTTTGGAGGATTTAAGAATAGCGGTGTTGGCAAAGAGGGCATCAAATATGCAGTAGCCGAGATGACAAAAACAAAATTGATTGGATTGAATTTAAGGTAGTGCCAATTACCGATATGTTTATGATATTATAAACAATAAAAAAAGAAAATAAGTAATTGAACTTATTTTAAATAGTTTTCAACGAGGTTACGTGTTTCGTTAAGGGATTCTATAGGTATTCCTTTAGGCATTTCACCAAGTTCTCCGCCAACATCCTTGAGGATTCCTTCGCCCATTCCAAGAAACATTCCTTCACTTACAATGTCGCTGAATGACTGTGGAGGAAGCAAAGAAACACCAACCCTATTGTCGTCTTTAACATCTAAATCATTGGTAACGACTGTAATGGCGCGTTTTCCTAAATTCACATTACATATTAGGAGTTTGTCATTTTTCGGATGTTTTGTAACGCTCATGACTTCCCCAACTTTAATGTCAATTCCCATGATTGGATCATTAATAGGGCCTAATGCCAGTCTGTCTTTCAAACCAAGAATGGTGTCTAAGAAAAATCTTACTTTTGCAATATTTTCTTGGGTCTTTTCCCTGTCTTCTTTAGGAGCGTTGCTTAAAAATTTCTTATTCCAGTCAGGACCGCCCAAATATTCAATAATCTTTTCCGCTTTTTCAGTTAATGCAGCAACATCTGGAGAATTTACCAATTCATCTCCTTCCAAGTAAGAATAAGTCAATGATTGAAAATCACTATTCATTTGTTTTCCCATCTCAATAGCTTGTTTTTTATTCCAACTTCCCCTGAAAGAAGCTGCTGGAATAAGATTTATATAATTTTCTCTTGCTTTACTTGCTACTAAAATTCTGTAATCTTTTGTTGTATCCCACATTTGAAGTCCTCTTTTTAGTCTAAATTATATTTTAAATTTATAATTTTATAAATTTTTTGTTAAATGGGCCGATTTTCTACTTTAAAAAACAAAAACTATTTATATTAACAATAAAATAAATTTATACATATTTATTTAAGTATTATATTATGTTGTGGTGTAAAAATGGTAGAAGTTTCAAAATTACGCAGTTTAGATATTTATACCAACACAGGTCATTATGTTGGTCGTGTAGAAGACGTTATTCTTAACATTAGATTAGGAACTATTTCAAAATTACAAGTAAGAGCTATTGAACATGAAAGAAAGCCTACTGGAGTTATCAATACATTTTTAGGAAGCATTCGTGGAGAAGTACCTGAAGAAAATGATATGAGGTCTTTCCAAAGCGATTTATTAACTGTGGACTTTGATAAAGTTCAAGCTATTGGAGATATTATGTTAATCAACCCAAGGGATATGAAAAAAGTAAACCCTGAACCACAAATCCCTGAAGCTGTACCTCCAAAACAACCTGAAACTCAACCACAAGAAACTCAAGTCCAATTCGATGCTGAAAGATTATAATTATCTTTCTTCAATTCTTTTTTTCTTTTAATTTTAATTTTACTTTTAGTTTGCGTGATATTATGAAAGTAGGAATTATAGGCTGCGGAGCTATTGCTAACCTTATTACAACCAGCATAGTTCCGGAGGATAACGGTATTGATATCGAATACTTTTTTGATAAGGATGTTGAAAGGGCTGAAAATCTGGCGAGCTTAGCCGGCGGTGTGGCCGTACTTGACTTTGATGACATGCTGAATAATGTTGATTTGGTTTTAGAGTGTGCTTCACCGGCATCTGTTAAGGAATATGCTCCTAAAGTCATAGAAAAAGGGTGCGACTTAATTGTAATGAGTATTGGTGCATTTATGGATATGGACTTTTATTACGGCATTGAAAAACTCGCTAAGGAAAACAATGCTAAGATTCACTTGCCTTCAGGCGCAATTGTAGGTTTGGATGGAATCAAATCCGTTGCAAAGTTCGGTCTTAAGGAAGTTAATCTTGTTACCCGCAAATCTCCAAAATCTTTGGGCAAGGACATAGATAAAGAAGAAGTATTATTTGAAGGAAAAGCCTCTGAAGCTGTAAAGGAATTCCCATTAAACATTAATGTTGCTGCAACAATCAGCATTGCCTGTCAGAGGGACATCAACGTAAAGATTATTGTTGATCCTAATGTGGACAGGAATGTTCATGAGATTACTGCAAAAGGAGACTTTGGTGAGTTTAAGACACTAACTATGAATCTGCCTTGTGAAGCTAATCCGAAAACAAGCATGTTAGCTGCACTTTCAGCCATAAGATTGCTTAAAAGTTTTAACGAAACCATTTGTGTGGGTATGTAATGAAGGATTTTGAAGTTTATTCCTCACTGAAAGTTCCAAAAAACTCAAAAATCATCATTCGTTTAGATGGAAGAAGTTTTCATCAATTGGCTCAGGATTTGAATCTTGTCAAACCATATGATGAAAATTTTTACAGGGTAATCTCAAAAGTTTGTGAAGACTTATTTAAGGAATTTTCACCACTTTTCGTTTATACATTTTCAGATGAGATAAGCTTGCTTCTTGACAGCACTCCTTTTGAAGGAAGACTTGAAAAAATCAATTCCGTCATTGCCAGTTTTGCTTCAAGCTCTTTTGTGATACATTATAATACTCAGTTTAAAAAGCCTCCGGCATTTGACTCAAGGGTCATTCCAATTTCTGATGGGGATATTTTGAGATATTTCAAATGGAGGCAGGATGAATCCTGGAGAAATTGCGTCAATTCTTATGGAATTTCATTCCTAAAATCAAAGTACTCAAATACTGAAGCAAATGATAAAATAAAAGGTATGAACCTAAGCGACATACATGAATTATTGTTTCAAAACGGCATTAACTTAAATGATGTTGAAACTTACAAAAAGCGAGGCATCGGAGTATATAGGAAAAATAAAAAAGTTGTCGGATTCAATCAAAAAGAAAATAAAAATCAGACCTCTTACAGAAGTTACGTTTACACAGATTGGGAACTTCCAAAATTCAGCGAAGAATTCTTTAATGAAATAGGTGCATTAAAATGAGTTTTATTTCAAAAATATTTAGAAATAATGATGAAGAATTCAAGGAAGTTAGGATAGACAGGGAAGTTTTGGAATCTGTAATCTATTATTCAAAAAAGGCTTATCCCAATGAATTCTTGGCATTTTTCGATGGGGAAATAAAAAATAAGGTTCTCTATATTACAGGACTGATATTTCTTCCGGGCGAAACCTCTAAAACAGGAGCTATCATTCACACTGAACTGATGCCGATGAACACAAAATACTTTGGATCCGTTCACTCACATCCGGGCCCAAGTGCAAGGCCTTCCGATGCTGATTTAAAAACATTTTCAAAATATGGCTATTTCCATATGATTGTATGTTTGCCATACTCTTTAGAGACATTTAAGGCATATGATAGATATGGTGAGCCGGCAGATTATTCAATAGGCGATTATAACTATTTGGTCAATGAAGATGCCAGCGAATTTTTTGATGAAGACGATGTTTTGACTGACAGCGATGAATTCAAACCGGGCTTTCTTGATGAGGATGATGATGAATTCTTCAAAAATCTCGATGAAGAAAGGGTCAATCACTACAACGAATTTGAAAAAAGGAATAATATTTCCAATAATCAAGTGATTAAAATAGAAATTAACTCTGATGGCACGGTTAAAAGAATCTATAGGGAATTTAAAGACTAATTTTTAAAAAAAAGAAAAAATAAAAACAATTATGGTGAAAATTGTTTTTAATTTATAATTCTAATCCGTTAGCTTCATAGACATTGTCTAAAGCTTGGATTTCTTTGATAACATCTTTTGGAATTTCTTTATCTAAAGTTAGAACCATGATGGCTTTACCGCCTTTTTCATCTCTTCCAACTTGCATAATTCCGATGTTCACGTTATGTTCGCCTAATTTGGTACCGATTTTTCCAATACTTCCAGGCACGTCTTCATATTTTGCAATAAACATGTGTCCTTCAGGAATGACATCGACCCAATAATCATTTACTTTTAAAATTCTTGCTTCGTGCAATTGAGTTCCTTCAGCTGAGAAAACATCATCTTGGCTTTTTGCGATAACTTTAATCAATGATTCATATCCTTTAGCATTGTCTTTC
>JAEIGA010012244.1_pt1 | contig 13012 bp, 14 predicted proteins | sample 9270691 | NCBI WGS metagenome assembly JAEIGA01 (sample SAMN17057246, study PRJNA624740) | gut metagenome | biome: biome; isolation source: fecal sample | host: Bos grunniens | place: China: Xizang | collected 2019 | reverse complement strand
TGAACTGGTTAGAGAACGGAATAAGTTCAATTCCACATCGGCTGTTCTTTACGGTGGCTTGCAGTATGATTTAGAACCAAATGTAATGGCAGAGAATGCTAAGCAATACGATCTCTCTTCGTTGATGGTAATGCGTGGAGGTGATATTGTGCGAGGCGATTCTATTTTCAGAGAACTTCCTGGGGCAAAGGTGGAAATAAAGAGAATTACAGGAATACTTAAACAAGCGGAATTTGAAGTAACACCATATATGGGCATGGATGGCTCTGAGGAGTCGTTCCTAAACATGCATGGCAAATCGCCTCGAATACTCCATTTGGCAACGCATGGATTCTACTATACTCCAACGGAAGCCGAAGAGGTGGATTTTCTCAGAGGCTATAGCGATGCGATGTCACTTTCGGGATTAATTATGTCTGGAGGTAATGCTGCGTGGCGTGGGGAGGAGTTACCTAATGGTGTACTTGGAGGTGTGCTTACGGCAAACAAGATTGCACGCCTTGATTTAAACAATACAGATATGGTTGTACTTTCAGCTTGCCAATCGGGGCAAGGCAATGCTACTGCAGAGGGACTATATGGCTTACAACGAGCATTCAAGAAAGCAGGTGTTGGTACAATGGTTATGACGTTGTGGCGCGTGAGTGATAAAGTCGCAACTGAATTTATGATTAAGTTCTACGAAGCCCTTGTCGAGAACGATTGGAATAAGCATAAGGCTTTTGAACAAGCCAAATCACAAATTAGAGGAGAATATCCAGATCCTTATCACTGGGCAGCATTCGTGATGTTGGATTAATAACAAACAAAACTATATACTTATGGGCTTCTGCTTCTCAACGTATGAAATCCGGTCCCTACATACTCAAAAGTGTGTGGATTATAATGAATTGGATAAACTTATTTGCGAAAAGTTTAGTTTAAAATTCTCAAATGAAGGCTATGGACATTTCCCTTTCCATGAAGATGAAATGCCTCAAAAATCAATCTCTTGGGCAGGATTGATTCATGCGATTGTGTATTATAGCGATATTGATTATGGAACAAGACGTAAGTCAGAAATATTAGGAGCATTAGTATATGTGATAAAACATACTATTCACTTTCCTATGCGGATGATTGATATTTTATCTCGTTTACTTGATTTTATCTATGACGAACAAAAGATGTACATATATGTGAGCATACATCCTGATAAATATGATCCCCCATATTTATATAAAAATATTTACGCGCATAAAATGATACTTAAAAACGAAACCGGTCTTTTTGAGTGTGATGAAGATGGTAAATTATTGTCTTACTATCCATCCATAAAAGTGTTGATGGACAAAACTGAAGTTCTAGAACGTCACGCACATTGGAGGAATTCATACAATAGACCTTGCATCCATTCAATGATTGTTCCTGATGGTGTTACAAGTTTTTGTAAGGATTTTTTTAGAGGTGGAATGATAGATGGAGATTTGGTGTTACCAAAAACACTTAAAATGATTGGAACAGATATGGATGATTGTGTGTTTGCAAACACGTACATTGGTCGTATTATTCTACCTGATTCAATTGAAACCATTGGTATCTTTGCTTTTGGTAATAGTGAGATAGAAGAGTTCGTTTATCCTGATAAGATTATTGAGCTACCATATTTACGACAGTTTAAGGGAACAAAGATCAATAGATTATTATTATCACAAAATGTCTTTGAGTATCTACAAGTTCAAGGTCGTCGCATTGAATCATTGTTTAATTCATCTGATACAAGTATTTTGGATTACATCCTATATTAACCATATACAAGTTTAGATATAAATGTACCGAAATTTCAACCCACACGTTTGCTGCGTGTGGGTTACTTTTTTGCTTTTATCTCATTAATGATATAGTTCAATAAAAAATATAGTATGAAATATCAAGACGAGATTATAGCTTTCTTAAAGGAATTGTCAACTAATGTTATTTTTTTTGCCGGTGCCGGTTGGTGGTACTTCAAATACGGGAGTTATCAAATGTTGTATATTCCCACTAATGATTCCTCAAATGCGATAAGAATATGCATTCCACACTTTAATAGCGCCAATCAATATGAATCGGAAGCACTTGTTGCAGCCATTAATGAAACAAATAGAGAGGTAAAATATGTAAAGGTAGTTATATTAGGCAACGGAAGTATTTCCATAAACTACGACCACAAATATGATGGTGAGAATGATTTATATTCCATGCTTCTGCACATGTTGAAAACTCTTTGTTTCGCCGCCGAATATTTGAAAAGTAAATTATTTGAAAAATAATTTCATTTTGTAGGTTACTTATTTTTGAACCTTCTCATAAAGGTTAAAAGTTAAAATTAATCGATATGAGAATAATTAGTAGCAATATCTGGAAAAAGATTAGTGATGCAGAATACATCATAGGATTGAGAAGTGGTAATGATCATATTACGGAGTCGTTTTTCTATGGACTTTGTGGCTATACGTTGAATGATATTAGATTCTCGTTGATGCAAAATGTGGTAGAATATGACGAGCTGGTAAATGAACTTTATATATATTTATCAAAGGATAATTGGCATAAACTGGATACTTTCGCTGGCCTTAATGGTTGTAGCCTTTGTTCATGGATGGTACGTCTTGCTTGGAGATTTTTTATGAGTCGGCGGGAGCGACTATTGGGAGCACCGAGTGTAAGTGTTGATGATGTCCAGATAGAAGATGTTGTGGATAGTCTTGATATGGAAATCGCTATGGATGTAGAAACAACATTGTCTAAAATGAAAAACGAACGTTACGTAAAAGTTCTGAAGTGGATGTTGGTGAATGGATTAGATGCTGAAGAAGTTGCAAATCTTCTGAATACAAGTATTCCCAATGTGTACAATATTAAGCATAGAGCCATTGTACAATTCGTTGAAATTTATAATGACTGATAGATTTACTGGTTTGTTTTGCTCTCTATTGATAGAATATATAATTACGTAATATGATGTCAAATAAAGAGGTTAACGGACAAGGAGAAAATAATCCCGTATTGGATTTCGTGTCAGGTAAGACTGAAACTATTGCAGCTAAAAGACTAACTAAAAATATTCGTAGCGTACATAGCTTATGGTTACTTGCAAAAATGTCTAATTCCGTTCGAAGTTCAGAATGAAATGTTATCCATGGGTTACTTCTCGGCAGATGTATTCATTAAGTGATGTGAAGTGAAAAATAGTAAAAATTAAAAGTTGTTCCCGACACAAATTTAGGGATATAGTTATGAAACGATTCTTCTTATTTCTGTATTTGTTCAGTTATTTTTGCATCGGAAAGATTTCAGCTCAATTGAATGGCCAATTTCTGCAAGGGCAGGATGGACATGTCTATTTTCAAGCTACAAATATTTCTGGAACATATTTTAATGCAACAGTAATTGCTATATCTGAATATAACGAACGGAAAAACTCGGAAATGATAACTGTTGGGCAGGGATTCATTTTAGGCCCTTCCACACCATGGAGATGGTATTGGGTACAAGGAGATAGAATTTATGTTACTTATCCTAATGGTCAACAAGTTTTTTGGGAGTGTCCTTATACCGATGCTGCATATAATGTCTCTTTTGGTGGCGGTTATTATAGTCCAACGAATAACTATGTGAATATCCAAAGTGAAACGGGAGCTAAAAAGGGACAATATAAAGTCTATCTGAATGATGGGAAAAAATACATAAATTTTTATGATACATGGATTTGTATTCAGGGTAAACAGCGATTTCACTTTTCGGGGAATTGGTATATAATAAACTAATTAACTTAAGTACATGCTGTTACTATCTGAAATATGAAAAATGCTATTATAGGGATAGTGAAGCTCCACGAAATGTTATTACAGATACAATATCCCAACAACAAAAGCTATGAAAATAAAGACACGTGGCGAAGAAATAGACATAACCTTGGGCACACGCTTTATAGAAGTGTATGCTGGCTCTAAGTATGGCCCTGTGGTTTTCATGGAGGCTACGAGTGACCCTGTCATCAAAGAGGATATGGTCTCATGGATGGCGAGGAACATCGTGACTGGAGAGGTGGTGCGCTATGGCGTGAATCTGAAGTATTGGCAGTATAGTCCAGCACTATGCATGATTGACTCTGCTGTGTTCAATGAGAAGATAGTGCCTTTTAGACCTTGGTCGATGAAGGTGGTGGAGTCGGGTGTTTTTATGAATAAGAAGGTCTTTAAACGCAGCAACATAGAAGAGGATATGTACCAAGAAAATAAGATATCGCAAGTACTGAAGAAATTCTTCACAAAGGATACTTCAAAGGTGAAAGAGGCGGAGAGACTTTATCGCTCGTTGTCCAAGACAAGATTCGATAAACTACAGTTCCGTGTTCATGAATTGAGTGAAGGGATTTCTGTTATAGAGCAGGTTATGGGCGGTTGGTGGAAACAACGTTACCTGCTCAATGAAAATACGTGTCGTGCCTATGAAATAATGGATGAAGAAAAGATATTCGTAAACTTCACGACCGATGATATTGACTGGAAAAGTTTAGAATCTCTTCCAGAATTTATGAAGGAGCGTGCACAGAGGTTGTCTGCACTATTCCCTACGTTTGTGCTCCGCTTCCAGAATGGTGTGGCAGAGGTGCACTGGCAGCTCAATCCTGATGGGCGTTACTACAGGGATGATGATGGGTATGGCATGACCGATGATGAGGAGATAACAGTCTATGGATTTATTGATGCAGATATGAATGTGTTGGTGAAGTTTCAATACATTGGAGATGATAGGGAACGCCTAGAAGAGATGCGGCGTGAGGCAGAACGGATATTAAGGAAGTAGTATGCTGATTTTTGTAGTATACAAGGAAGAAGAACAGGAGCAGCAGTTTGCTGCCACTTTAGTGTATGAAGATGGCGCGAGGTGCTACGTTGGTAGCTCGCTATCTGCTGATCTTTTGTTAAAACTCTGTCCGATGCTTGAAGAATGGCAAAAAGTGAAGGGAAGTGATGTTCCCGAAGGTTGGCTTTACCAGGATATGGGGGCGCAGACTAAATTGTTTGTCAACAAGAGAATAGAAGAATCGTTTCTTGAACTGACATCCTCTTTCGATTCCCCTATGGACTTTGCCCGAAATTGGGACGAGGTTGCAAAGAATATCACGAAAAGGATGAATGCTCACCTGAATCTTCGTCAGAGACTTGTCCTGCGTTGTAAGAGGCTTGTAAGGGACTTCAAAAGGCGCTATAAGATAATTTCTGATTTGTGGATGTATGACATCCACAAGGATGATTGGCCATGAAATAATGATGCAAAATAGAGGATGCGGCGTAGGCAATCAAGATAGAAAAACTGTCTTACTTGCTCAATGAAAATACGTGTCGTGCCTATGAGATAATGGATGAAGAAAAGAAATTCGTAAACTTCACGACCGATGATGTTGATTGGCGAAGTCTTGAATCTATTCCTGAATAAATGAAGGAGCGTGCACAGAGGTTGTCTGCACTATTCCCTACGTTTGTGCATCGCTTCCAAGATGGTGTGGCAGAGGTGCACTGGCAGCTCAATCCCGACGGTCGTTACTACAGGGACGATGACGGATATGGTATGACTGATGATGAGGAGGTGACGGTCTATGGGTTCATCGATGCAGATATGAATGTATTGGTGAAGTTTCAATACATCGGAGATGATTGGGAACGCCTGAAAGAGATGCGGCGTGAGGCTTTGTCATGATTTGTTTATCACCTCAACTTCCCCAACGGCAAATGATAGTCGATGACGAATTCTGTGCCGTAGGCTTTTACGAAGTGGGCGTAGATGTTGTATCCCACTGAGAGGCAATCGTTGAAGAGGGGGAGGCGGTAGCGCAAACCTACTCGTTCGTAGTAGGGGTATTCCTCTGTGGTATTGGAGTATTCGTTGAGGGGACGACTGAGATACCAGCCCAAAGCTATCTGCATGCTGAGACGGCGGAAGTAAACTTCGTGCTTGGCGGCTATTCCCCAACTCCAAAGGGGGAGGTCGCTACGGTCGGCTTGGCTGTTTTGTATCTCTACGTCACGATTGTAAGGCTCGTATAAGGCATCAATGCCTATGCCAGAGGCGTAACGACGGGCATAGCGGACCATGAGGTCGGTAGAGAGAAGGTGATAGTAGCACATACGATAGCCGTCTCGGCCATATTTGACGTTTTCGACATCGTTGTTTCTCCAAATATAGTTGTTGGCATCGTAGAGCCACTCACCTTGCGAACCTCTCAGACCTGAGCTATGGGAGATATTTAAGTATACCCTCTTCTCTTCGAAAGGTTTGTGGATGCGAGTGAATGGAATAGAGTCGTAAGGTTGCAGGTAGTAGCGCACCCCCGTCCCGATACTGGTTTGGTTGATGCCTTTGTTGGGGCGTATAATGCCTCCATTGGAGAGATGGCGAAACTCTGGACTGACAAAAAACTCACACTGACGGTAGCGGTAATTGAGGGCAAAGGATACACCAAAATAGACTGATAAGCGGGAGCCGAGCATGACGTTGTCAACATTGGTGAATCGGTCGTAAATATGGGTGTTGTACCCTATGCCATTGCTGAAGCTATAGTCTGCGCTCCATCCTGATTGGGTGCGGAAGAAAGCTCGGCGAATCGATGCGTAGGCTACAAAGGAGGTTCCACAGCGGGAGTCATAGTCAATAGGCCTTTTTCCAGTGGGGTTGTATTGTAGGCGTACTTGATTGAAATCGGCCACTTGGAGACCGAAAGTAAAGGCTGGATAGTTGAAGTCTGAAGCATAGCCGCACGCTTCGCTAGCATTGGTCTGGTAGGTGTATCCGAGCGATAGGCTGCGAGTGCCCTGCTGCTTGAGTGATTTGAGCAGGAAATCGTCCATCTTGATAATCTCTCCTTTGCTGATATTGGCCTCGATAGCTTGCGCCGATGCTTCTAAAGAGGCACCAAACAGAATAAGGAGCAGACCTAAGCGAAACAGTCTCTTGTGTGTATGCAGGTTGACTCCCTTCATGGTCAATACTTGCGCAGGGTGATGCGTGCTTTGTCTGAGGTGAGAATGAGGGTGTGCTTCTTCTCAATATCCCACGCAAAGGTGGTGTATTCGTCGTAGATGCCGAATTTGTGTAGGGCTTCTATAGCTACTTTTTTATCATACTCCATGTTTATGCGGAAATCGCCCATAGTGATGCTGTCGGTACTGAGGTCGAATGTGGTGATGTATTGTGTCATCATTTGTCCCGAGGGTTTGGTGGGTGACTTGTAGTTGAGCATTACCATGCTTCTTTGAAAAGAGTAATACAGATCGGCTTGTGCTTCGGTACTCTCACCTGTCTGGATGTTTTCAACTCGGGTGACTTGCCAGAAGCCATGTAGCTCGTTTTCAATGTAGCTGTACTCTTGGCATGATGTGAGTAGTATTGCTATGCATACTGTAAATATTGTATATAGTTTCTTCATGATGGGTGAACATTGAGTTATTTGCCAAATATACCTTGCTTGCGTAGGGTGAGCATACCGCCTAGGTTGTTTCCGATGAGTTCACTGTGGTCTGCTGCTAGGGCTGCTTCTATCTGCCATCCTTGATACTTGATGGGGCTGTAGGTAGCCTCAAGCATAAGACTGGTAGCGCTCATGGGGTGTACCAACGGGTCTGTTATTGATCCCCAGTGACGGGTGTATGATGCGAGTGCGCGGTATTGCCACTCAGCATGTGGCGCTCCGCTGATTCCGATGTGGTATGAGCGCAGACGGTTGTTGGGCATTGCCATACTATTGTCATTGTATATGGGGGATAGGAACTGTGGGTTGCACATTGCCATACCCCAATGTTGCCATGATTGGTAAATGTAATGGTTATAGTAGCTATCCCAACCGCTTATCTGCTCCTTGAATACGTTGTTGCTGTTGTGTAAGATGGGGCCACTTTGGTCGCGTGAGGTGATAAACTCGGCTACTACTCCTGTGAGCCATTTCCCCTTGGGAAAGGTCAACTCTACTCCCCATAGACCATCTTGCCAGGGATGGTATGAGAGGAACTTTTTTGTACCATAGCGGTCGAGCACCCATGAGATACCTAAGAGTTGTGAGTGGTCTTCGTAGAAATGTTCGTAATAGGTGCGCAGCTTCCAGTCGTCAGTGTTATAGCCTACGATGATGTGCCAGCTACCTAGTACGTTACCATTGATGTTGGTTTGTTCTGCCTCGGGCGTGTCGGCACCTCCAGCCATTGGGATGAATGCTTTGATGTATTCCTTGTAGGTGTTGGGTAGGTCATTTTTGATTTGGAAGCTACCGTCTTCTTCTTTTCTGTAGGTGGTACCTCCAAATTGGGTGTACATCTCGAGTCCGCCTTCGAAGCTGAGTCCTTTTCCTGTGGGGTTGGCGATACGCATGAAGGCTGTCTTCTCATGGAAAAGTACGTTTTGAATGTATAGTGTGCGGGGCAGTCCGTACTGTGTCCATTCTTTTTGGAAGTTGCCGTCGGTTTGCCAACCATAGCTGAGATGGCCCTTCACTTGTACCCATCGGTTGAAGAGCCAAGGTGCTGATGCATATTCGTTGATGCCGAATCGTACTTGCGGTATTGGACGTGCATTGGGAGCAAAGGTGAGTCCACCTCCACTGAGTGTGCGGTGCTTGCCTTCAGACCATCGCTCTTTGATGCCTATACTCAATTCCCAGCAGTTGTATTTGATGTCTCCGTAGAACTGCTGCACGATAAGGGGGGCGCTATGGTGCCATGCACCAGCGAGTTCGAGGCCATATGCCCAAGTGAAGCCTTTCGTTTGGTCAAAATCGCGAAACAGACCTGCGCTGAGATATCCATTGCTGTTGTTGAGTGATGCTAGGCCGTGTTTGTTGCTTACGAGCCAAAACGGGGTGTTACTACCGCCCGACATTACTGCAGCCGTTTCTATATTGTACTTTATCTTTTGTGTCTCGTCTGCTTTTGATGGTGAAGCAAATGCGATGAGCAGTGCAGGGAGCAGACATTTCCATGTTTTATTCATAGCATTGTAGTCTTTGCTTATGTTTCTTGTCCTATTGCAAAGGTAGTCATTGCTTTTTAATTATAAAAGAAACATACAGATAAAATCAATTTAAAAATCTAATGGACTTACCCTTCGCTCAGGGAAGTCCATTAGACCAACACAAAAACTAAACTAGATTTAATAAATTATTACATAAAACACTGCGTTTCGCAACGCTTCTAGGTGCAAATATAAGAGATTGTCATAAATGTTAATTGTTTTATGAAGTAAATAATGATATAATTAATATTTTTTAACAAAACAGAGGGAGTAAAAGCTTTTTCTTAGTGTTTTAGGGGATATTGGAAGTTTGTTGAGGAGGGCTGCAATGTTGTTCTTGTATAGAGTATGTCGTCTACGAAGTTTTGTGACGTGCAGGACATTAATGCTTATTTTTTAAGGTTAATGGTTGGTTTGTCGTCCTATTTTAGTACCTTTGCCTTAAAATCAGTATTTAGCTGGTTCTAGTGTGTGAATAAAAAAATAGACGATTATAGATTATGTTTTCAGGTATTGTTGAAGAGTGCGCCACAGTAGTGGGCATTGTTAAGGATCAAGAGAACTTGCATCTGACATTGGAATGCAGTTTTGTTGGAGAATTGAAGATTGACCAGAGTGTATCACACAATGGTGTATGTCTGACCGTGGTAGACATCAAAGATAATGCCTATACGGTGACTGCCATGAAGGAGACGATAGAACGCTCTAATCTAGGACTCCTGGTTGTGGGCGATAAGGTAAATGTAGAACGTAGTATGGTAATGAATGGGCGTCTTGATGGGCATATTGTGCAGGGTCATGTGGATCAAACTGCTACTTGTGTTCAAATAGATGATGCAGAGGGTAGCTGGTACTACACCTTTAAGTATGTGTTTGATAAGGAAATGGCGCGTCGAGGATATTTTACTGTTGATAAGGGTTCGGTGACGGTCAATGGCGTGAGTCTGACCGTATGTAATCCTACGGAAGACAGTTTCCAAGTGGCTATCATCCCTTACACCCATGAACATACCAATTTCCATACCTTTAAGGTAGGCAGTGTGGTGAATCTAGAGTTTGATATTATAGGTAAGTATATGGCACGCATGACTGCGCTTACTGCCGAATAAGATAGTCAAAAACGATACTACACCGTGGGAAGAAACAAATTTTCGCAACGTGAGATTGATATCATTGCTAAGTTGCTAGGCCGCAAGATGGCTGGTAACCGTACTCAGCAAAAGATGGTGCGCCATACGCTACGTACCGTATTTGAGTTCAATATATCAGACTTTAATGTGCAGGGGAAGGCCTTTGGCCCGAGTGACCTTCATGATGCTGTGCGCCGTGGCGCCATCCGTGTGCTCGATGAGGCTACTATTGAGACGATGCGTTTGCGTCATGCCGAGAAAGTACAGCATGAGAAGACACTGGAGCAGGCTGAGGCTATTGCTGATGGTGAAGCAATAGATTGGCAGGCAGTGCAGCGTGAGTGGGATGAGTATTATGCACAGCATCCTGAGGAGGGAAGCCCGTGTCAGCCAATGGTAGAAGAGTGATGGCATCATCAACACAACGTCAGCAGCAAACCAGTATCTTTCAGCGGCCAGTATGGGTGGTTATCTTTGCACTCACTGCTGCTTTGGCTTGGGGATGGGCATATCCGCTTATTAAGTTAGGCTTTAGTGAGTTTGGTATCGAACAGACGATGACGGGCAGCAAGATCTTGTTTGCCGGTATTCGCTTTACTCTCTCGGGACTTATTGTGTTGGCCATAGCTGCCTGTACAGGACGTCGTTTCAAGATGGCACGTAAGGGGGCATGGGTATATATATTGCTGTTTGCACTACTGAATACGACATTCCATTATGCCTGTTTCTATATCGGATTGTCGTATAGTGAGGGCGCTCGCGCAGCCATTCTCAACTCAATGGGCACCTTTATGCTTGTGTTATTGGCTTGCCTATGTTTTAAGAGCGACAAGCTCACGATGCGCAAACTTGTGGGCTGTATTATTGGCTTTATTGGTGTGCTTATACTTAATGTAGGTGGTGGTCGAAGTGGACAGTTTACGCTTATGGGCGATGGCATGATTGTGCTCAATGCTTTATGCTCGGCCTTGGCAGGATTGCTCACGCGTGGGCTTTCCCGTAGGGTAGATGTCTTTGTGGGTACAGGCTATGGACTTGCTGTAGGAGGCGCATTGCTTATAGTGCCAGGTCTGATGATGGGAGGCACATTACCTCAGGTGACCTCTTCGGGTCTTGTCATCTTGGCATTGCTTATAGGTATATCCTCTCTAGGGTTTACGCTCTATAATAAGTTGCTTAGTTGTAATCCAGTGGGAAAGGTGGCCATCTTCAATTCGCTTATACCTGTGGTAGGTGCTGTCACCTCATGTCTCTGTTTGGGCGAACCTTTCTATTGGAAGTACCTTGCTGCAGCCTTATTGGCGATGATAGGTATCTTTATTATCAACAAAGGTAAGTAGAAAGATAAAGATGAGTCCCAAAGTACTTTGGAACTCATCTTTATCAGCATGTCTTAGTCTTTACACAAGTTCAAAATTTGACTAATATGCGGAACACCTTGCCTGGTGCTTCGGCCCAGCTGGTGAGTGCTTCGGCAGCTTGGCTTGGCTCTATGATGCTACTGATGAAGGCATCGGCGGGGAATTGTCCTGATTGCATGTAGCGTATCACGGCACGGAAGTCGCTCGGCATGGCATTGCGCGAACCGCGTATATCGAGTTCCTTCTGTACGAACAGCTTTGTCTGGAAAGCCACCTCGCTCTTGGCATAGCCTATGCACACCACGCGTCCAGTGAAAGCTACTTCGTCTACCGCCATCACATAGGTGCTAGGGTGTCCTACAGCCTCTATCACCACATCGGCACCTAAGCCACCAGTGAGCTGTGCTATGCGCTCATGTACATTCTCTTTGGCAGAGTTGATTACGTGAACTGCACCCACGCGCTGTGCCAGTGCCAGCTTCTCATCGTCGAGATCTACTGCAATCACCGTAGCGCCACGTAGGGCGGCACGTACCACGGCACCTAGTCCCACCATGCCGCATCCGATTACCATCACGGTATCATTATCGTCTACGGCAGCGCGGCTCACGGCATGGAAACCTACGCTCATGGGCTCTATCAGTGCACAGTCGCGCGGTGAGAGTCCTTCAGCAGGGATTATCTTCTGCCAGGGCAGCACCGCATACTCGGCCATCACGCCATTGCGTTGCACACCCAAGGTCTCGTTGTATTGGCAGGCATTGACGCGCCCATTGCGGCAGGCGGCACATTTACCGCAGTTGGTGTAGGGATTCAGTGTCACATTCATGCCTGGGCGTAAGGTCTCGGGTACTCCTTCGCCTACAGCCTCAATCACGGCACCTACCTCATGGCCCGGTATTACGGGTAGTTTTACCATGGGGTTGCGTCCGAGGAAGGTGTTGAGGTCCGATCCGCAGAATCCTACATAGTGTATCTTTACCAGTACTTCGCCAAAAGTTACTTGAGGGATATCCAGATGGGTCATGGCGACACTCTGTGGCGCTGTTATCTGTATTGCTTTCATAAACGTGTGTGTCGGTTGTGTGTGATGGGGTTATTCAGACATGTTCTTGATGTAGGGCAGTTCCACGAGGTCGGTGAAACCGTAGAAGTGGCGGGCGTTCTCGCCCAGGAACAGGGCCTTGTCGCGCTCGGTGAGTTCGCTGCTCTTGCTCACGAAGTCGTAGCTCATGCGGTAGGTGATGGCCGTGATGGTGCGTGGGTAGTCTGACCCCCACATGAGTTTCTCCATACCTACGAGGTCAGCGGCCTCGCGTATGGCACGCACGGCGCCACGGAAGGGGTAGAACTCATCGTTGAAGAGCCAGGTGATGCCGCCCGACTCAATCATTACGTTCGCGTGGCGGGCAAGCTTGATCTGCTCCTGCCATCCCTCACGCGTCACCATACCGAAGTGGCCGATGGCAATCTTCAGCTGGGGGCATTCGGCTATGA
>JAEIGA010012243.1_pt1 | contig 13012 bp, 13 predicted proteins | sample 9270691 | NCBI WGS metagenome assembly JAEIGA01 (sample SAMN17057246, study PRJNA624740) | gut metagenome | biome: biome; isolation source: fecal sample | host: Bos grunniens | place: China: Xizang | collected 2019 | reverse complement strand
CTGCCGTTGAGGAAGCGCCTAAGAAGGCTACCCGCGGCCGTAAGAAGGCTGATGCCGATGCATCTGCCGTTGAGGAAGTACCCAAGAAGGCAACCCGTGGCCGCAAGAAGGCCGATGCCGATGCTGTTGCCGTTGAGGAAGCACCCAAGAAGGCAACTCGCGGCCGTAAGAAGGCCGATGCATCTGCCGTTGAGGAAGCACCCAAGAAGACTCGTGGCCGCAAGAAGGCTGATGCCGATGCTGCTGCCGTAGAAGAAACACCCAAGAAGACTACACGCGGAAGGAAGAAAAAGACCGATGAAGCAGACAGTTAAGATCATTGGTGCCGGTCTGGCCGGCAGTGAGGCTGCATTGCAGCTGGCCATCCGCGGCATTCAGGTCGAGCTTTATGAAATGAAGCCTCAGGAGATGTCGCCTGCCCATCACAAGCCTTATTTTGCAGAACTGGTCTGTTCCAATTCTCTGCGTGGTGCCAGCCTGGTCAATGGCCCCGGCCTGCTCAAGGAGGAGATGCGCCGCTGCGGATCTCTCATCATGGAGAGCGCCATTGCCAACCAGACTCCGGCCGGCGGCGCTATGGCGGTCGACCGCGATAAGTTCTCGGAGTATATTACCGAAAAGATCAGAAATCATCCCAACATTACGATCATTGAGGGTCGTGTGGATGCCATTCCCGAAGGTCCTGTCATCGTGGCCAGCGGCCCGCTGACCGACGGCGCTCTGTTTGAAGATATCGGCCGTCTGTGGGGCGGCGATATGACTCTGCATTTCTATGATGCAGCGGCACCCATCGTCAGCTTCTCCTCCATCGACCTGGAGAAGGCCTTCTATGCATCCCGCTATGATAAGGGCGATGCCGATTATATCAACTGCCCCATGGATAAGGAGCTCTATCAGGCCTTTGTCCGTGAACTGGCTACCGCTGAGGAAGCTCCCGTCAAGGGCTTTGAAGATAAAGCCGTCTTTGAAGGCTGTATGCCCGTTGAGGTCATGGCCAGAAGAGGTGAGGATACCCTGCGTTTCGGCCCCATGAAGCCCCGCGGCATCATCGATCCCAAGACCGGCAAGGAGCCCTACGCCGTCGTACAGCTCCGCGCCGACAATAAGGAAGCCACCATGTACAACATCGTCGGTTTCCAGACCCACCTGAAGTTCCCCGAGCAGAAGCGCGTCTTTTCCATGATCCCCGGTCTGGAAAATGCCGAGTTCCTGCGTTATGGTGTTATGCACCGCAACAGCTTTATCTCTTCGCCCGGCCGTCTGGATAAGTTCTATCGTGTCATCGGCAAGGAGCATATCATGTTTGCCGGCCAGATCACCGGCGTTGAGGGTTATGTCGAATCGACAGCCTCCGGCCTCTGCTGCGGCATCAATATGGCACGAATGCTGCTGGGCAAGGAGCCTGTTTTCTTCCCCACAAAGACAGCCATGGGCGCGCTGGCACAGCACATCAGCGGCTATGTCGGCAAGAACTTCCAGCCCATGAATATCAACTTCGGCCTGATCGACTCTCTGGATGAGCGTGTCAAGGGCAAGCAGGCCAAGTATCAGAAGGTGGCTGACCGTGCCCTTGAGACACTGGATGGCCTTATTCCCACCATTATGGAGGATGTTCAAGCATGAAAATTATCATCGATGTAATGGGCAGTGATAAGGGCGCAGATGCCCTGGTCACCGGCGGCATCCGTGCCGTTCGTGAAATGGCCGATCTGGAAGTTATTCTGGTCGGCGACAGCAGCGAGATCAACGCCATTCTGAGCCGTGAAAAGGCCGAGGGTGACAGCCGAATCCGCGTTGTACCTACCACCGAAGTTATCGATATGCATGAAAGCCCCACCCTGGCTTTCCGCCGTAAGAAGGATTCTTCCATGTCGGTTATGCTCGACCTGCTGCAGAAGGGTGAAGGCGATGCAGGCCTTTCGGCCGGCAGCACCGGTGCAGTCCTGGCCGGCAGTACCTTTGTCCTCAAGCGTATCAAGGGCATCCGCCGTCCGGCGCTGGCACCCTGCCTGCCCACCAAGTCCGGTTATGCCCTCCTCATCGACTGCGGCGCCAACGTCGTCTGCAATCCCGAGGATATGGTTCAGTTCGGCTTCATGGGTTCCTGCTACATGCGTAAGCTGATGGGCATCGAGAATCCCCGTGTCGGCCTGATCAACAATGGTTCGGAAGATACCAAGGGTACACCGATGCACGTTGAGGCCTACCAGATGCTCAAGGAAGCCCATGCACAGGGCCTCATCAATTTCGTCGGCAACATTGAAGGCCGCGATATCGCGCTGGGCGGCGCCGACGTTCTGGTCACCGATGGCTTTACCGGCAATGTTGTCCTCAAGACCTATGAAGGCCTGGGCCTCTACATGGTCAGCATCCTCAAGGGTATGTTCTATAAGAGCATCTTTACCAAAATCGCAGCGCTGCTGGTCAAGAGCGGCCTCGACAGCCTCAAGCAGACCATGGACTACAAGAAGGTCGGCGGTGCACCTCTGCTGGGTATTGCCAAGCCGGTCATCAAGGCCCATGGCTCCAGCGATCCCGAAGCTACCGTCAGCGCCATCCGACAGGCCTATAAGTATGTTCAGTCGGGCATTCTGGAAGAGATCACCGAAAAGGCACCTCTTCTGGCTGCCTTCAAGAGCGAGAAAAAAGAGCAGCAGGAAGGCTAAAACTTCCCCAAAATCTGTTTACATCCCATAAAACCTTTGCTATAATCCAAATCAGAAACGATTTTATCCTGATCGTTTTGTTTAAAACTGAGTTGTACGGAGGAATATATCATGGTATTTGAAAAGCTTTGCGGCCTGATCGTCGATCATTTCGGCGTTGAGGCAGACAGCATTACAATGGACACACACTTCATCGACGATCTGAACGCCGACTCTATCGATGTTGTCGATCTGATGCTGGAAGTCGAGTCTCTCTTCAATCTGGAAGAGATCAACGAGGATGACCTGCAGAATGTCCGCACCGTCGGCGATGTTGTCGGTCTGATCTCCGAGCGCATCTGATGCGCAGAAGCGGCTGAAAACAGAAATGCTATTAGATCGGGGTCGGCTGTCCGGCCCCGATTTTTATAAAAGATCATTACAGAAAGGAGAGTAAAAATATGACAGAAGAAATCAAAGGCTATCACTTCAAAAATCCTGCACTGCTGACCAATGCGCTGTGCCACAGCTCCTATGCCAATGAGCATCGTGCCCATCATGTCAAGAGCAACGAGCGTCTGGAATATCTGGGCGATGCCGTTCTGGGTATGATCTCGGCAGAGTATATCTTCAGTACTTATACCGAACTGCCCGAAGGCGAGATGACCAAGCTGCGTGCATCCATCGTCTGCGAACAGTCGCTGTTTGAGTTTGCGCAGGAGATCGGCCTGGGCCAGCACCTGCTGCTGGGTAAGTGCGAGATAAATGGCGGAGGAAACAAGCGGCCTTCGGTATTGTCCGATGCGGTCGAAGCTGTTTTGGCGGCCATTTACCTTGACGGAGGCATCGAAGCGGCCAAGGACTTTATTCTGGAGTTTATCATGCGTAAGGCCGAAAGCATTGCCAACGGCCACCGTCTGGTCGATTATAAGACCAGCCTGCAGGAGATCGTCCAGAAGAACCATCAGGAGACCCTCTCGTATCATCTCCGGTCGGAGAGCGGCCCCGATCATAACAAGACCTTCGTGATCGAAGTGCATATCAATTCCAATCCCATTGCCGTCGGCGAAGGCCGCAGCAAGAAGCAGGCTGAGCAGGCTGCTGCCAAGGCTGCGCTGGAACTGATGGGTCAGCTGTAAGGCATGAAGCGGTCGATCCTGCCGATTTTCATCCCCCATCTGGGCTGCCCGCACGACTGCGTTTTCTGTGACCAGAAACAGATCGCTGCACCATCGATCCCTGATGCGGAAGATGTGCGGCATCTGATCGAGGAAGGTCTGGCTTATGCCGATCATCCGCAGATCTCCTTCTATGGCGGTAGCTGTACTGCCATCGATCGGCAGCTGATGATCGACTATCTGGAGGCCGCCCACCCTTATATTGCCGATGGGCGATGCCGCAGTATTCGTCTGTCCACACGCCCCGACGCCATTGATGAGGAAGTGCTGGAGATTCTGAAAGCCTATGGTGTGCATACCATAGAGCTGGGCGCCCAATCCATGGAGGATACAGTCCTGCATCAGGCAGGCAGGGGACATCGGGCAGAAGATACCGGGCGGGCTGCCCTTCTGATCAGGCACTATGGCTTTGAACTGATTTTGCAGATGATGGTCGGTCTGCCGGGAAGCAGTTATGCAGATGAACTGCACACGGCCCGGGCGCTGGCGGCATTGAAGCCGGATGGCGTCCGCATCTATCCTACCTGTGTGCTGAGGAATACTGCCCTTTGCAGGATGTATGAACGGGGACAATATCGCCCTCTGACGGTAGAGGAAGCAGTTCCCATCTGTGCCGATCTGCTGGAAATCTTTGAAGAGGCAGATATCCCGGTCATTCGTCTGGGACTCAATCCCACAGAAGAGCTTTCCGGCGGCGCCGTCGTGGCCGGGCCTTATCATCCGGCCTTTGGCGAGCTGGTCATGGGAGAGCGGTTCTACCGGACTATGGCTGCAGTCGTTCCCCGGGATGGATGCCCTTATGAGATGGTCGTGCCATCCAGGCAGCATTCCATTGCCATAGGACAGAAGAAAGCCAATCTGCGCCGTTTTTCAGCAATAAGCAATATCCAAGCCATCCGGGCCGATAAAGCCTGTGAGAAGGCTTATATTCGGATTCTGTAACAATAAGAAAACCGTCCCACGATCGTGGGACGGTTTTTTGTATCTCGGAAGATATTTACTTGATGGGCTGGGGCTTGACACCCTTGGGGATGGGGCAGATGTAGCCTTCGGGACCGACTCTGTCGGCGTGCTCAGCCTTGGCAGCAGCCAGCAGCTCGGGATCCTTCATCAGATCGATGACGGTAGCGGCCATGACCTTACCGGCATAGAGCATACCCTTGTGGGCGATGGAGGACTTGCCCTGGGAAACGATCTGCCAGGAGTGGCCCGGTGTATCGGCTGCCAGTGTAACAGCGTTGATCTGTGCGGTGGGGCAGACCCAGGATACGTCGCCGACGTCGGTGGAGCCGCCCATAGCCTTACCGGAGGGATAGTAGGGCATGATGAAGTTGTTGATGGGGCCGCCAACATGTTCCTTGATGAACTTGACGACTTCGGCGCCGCCGGCCATATTCTTTTCGGCCAGATCGGTGGCGAACTGCTTGGCCGATTCCTTATACTCGGCGGCCAGAGCCATCTCTTCGGCTGTATACTCGGGCAGAGCAACAGCATTCAGGTTCTTATACAGTGCGCGCTCGAGGACTTCGTTGTTGACGACGTTGGAGCAGGCCTTGATGAACTCGTATTCCATGCGGGTCTCGGTCATCAGCTCGGCGCCCTTGGCGATCTTCATGACGCGGTCGTAGAGATCCTTTGCCAGCGCATTCTTGGGTGCACGGATCAGATACAGAACCTCAGCATAGGGCTGAACAACGTTGGGGGAGAAGCCGCCGGCGTTGGTGATGGCATAGTGGATTCTTGCCTCGGGGATCATGTGCTCACGCAGGAACTGAACACCGATGTTGAGCAGCTCGACTGCGTCGAGAGCCGAACGGCCGTTGTGGGGGTCGCCTGCAGCGTGGGCGCTGATGCCGTAATACTTGAACTTGACCTGAATGTTGGCCAGGGAGGAATTGTTGGAAGCGGCGTTGACCGAGCCGGGATGCCATGTGATGGCAGCATCCAGACCGTCGAAGCAGCCTTCGCGAGCCATGAAGGCCTTACCGGAGCCGCCTTCTTCACCGGGTGTACCAAAGTAGACGACGGTACCCGAAGCACCGGTTTCCTTCAGATATTCCTTAACAGCGATGGCAGCAGCCAGAGAGCCGACACCGAAGAGGTTATGGCCGCAGCCGTGGCCGGGTGCGCCTGCGATAAAGGATTCCTTATGTGTGCAGCCGGCGACCTGGTTCAGGTTGTCCAGCGCGTCGTATTCGCCCAGAATACCGATGACGGGCTTGCCATTGCCGAAGGAGCCGGAGAAAGCGGTCTCAACATCGCCGATGCCCTTCTTGACCTCAAAGCCTTCAGCCTCGAGGATACCGCAAAGCTCTTCCATGGACTTGTGCTCACGGAAAGCCATTTCGGCATATTCCCAGATGTTATCGCTGGCCTTGGTCAGCATACCTGCCTTGCTTTCGATAACGGAAGCGATCTTTTCAATGCTCATGCGTGTATCATCCTTTACAAAAATTTTTAAACTGTGTTGGCGATTTGCACAAAACAAATCGTAAAATATCACCATAATGGTGAAAACCAACTAAATTATAACACACAGGCTCTTAATCGTAAAGGAGTAAAGATAAAAAGATGCAAAAGAAAAGGCCGCTTCCGAAGAAGCGGCCGATGGCAGCATATTAAGCAAAGATGATGAGCAGACCGACCAGCATGCCGGAAATGGCCGAGAAGGCAGGCAGCTTGCTGTGGTACATCAGAATGGCCTGGGGCAGGATCTCACCAAAGACGACATAGAGCATGGCGCCGCTGGCAAAGCCGAGGCTGAGGGCCAGACCCAGTGCGCTCAGTTCGCCCAGCGCATAACCGAGCAGAGCACCGATGATGGTGGGTACACCCGAAAGTGCTGTGATGCAGACGGCCTTTCTTTTGGGCATGCCGCCGCTGATGAGCGGAACCGAAACGGCCATGCCTTCCGGGATGTTGTGCAGACCGATCAGAATGGCCAGGATCAGGGCCGAGCTGCCCAGAACGCCATTCTGGCTGGCATAGGATGCACCGATGGTCATGCCTTCGGGAACATTGTGCAGCGCAATGGCGCTGGCCATGACGATGCCGGCCACGAAAAGCGAGAAGCGGTTTTCCTTACGCTTGGCATAATGAACCTCGTAATGGTCGCTGTGGATCAGCTCATTGAGGTCGTCGGCTGTCTTGGGATGATTTTCATCAATGTGCGGAACCTCAGGGTTGGTTCGCATATCGATGATGTGATTGAGCAGAAAAATGACAACGACGCCGAAGGCGATCGATGCGATGACCGTGCCGATGCCTACGTTGGTTTCGATGGCTTCAACAACAAGGTCAAAGCAGACGACGCTCAGCATAACGCCGCCGGCAAAGCTGAGCAGCAGGCTGACCGTACGATTGGAATCCTTTTGCAGCAGGGCGCCCAGAAGGCCGCCCAGGCCGGTGCCTGCAACGCCTGCAATGGCGGTGACGGCAACCAGTAATCCGATAACTCCCATAACTTCCCCCATTCTGTTCTTTCTATAGGATCTGTCGAAAGAACACGATTGATGGATTAAGGATACCACAAGTTGTTAGCCAATGCAAACCAATCGTTAGCAAAAGCAAACTTTCGTCAATGTGCATAAAAATGAAGCGGAAATATGTACGCAAATTCGTAAAATCGACTTGCCAAAGGATGGGATGATGTGCTACATTAGAAATAGTGAGAAATATGCACTCTACCCCGAATATAAGGAGGAAACTATACCATGGCAAACGAACTGTATAATTCGATGGCGGCCTATGCTGAGAGCAAGGCTGACTATATGCGTGAAACACGTCAGGACTTCCACAAGCATGCAGAAGCCGGCTGGCACGAGATCCGCACCTGCTCGATCATCGCTGACCGCCTCTTCAAGATGGGCTATACCAAGGTTCTGATGGGTAAGGAATGCTTCGATGCAGATAAGAGAATGGGTCTGCCCGATCAGGAAGAGCTGGATTATGTATATCAGCGCGCTCTGGAGCAGGGTGCGATCCAGCCCTATGCTGAAAAGTTCAAGGATGGCTTTACCTGCGTTATCGCCGTTCTGGAAACCGGCCGTCCCGGTCCTGTCATCTGCACACGTCAGGACATCGACGCACTGGGCGTTATCGAGTGCCTCGATCCCGAGCAGCATCGTCCCGCAAGAGAGGGCTTCGCTTCCGTCAACCCCGGCGAGATGCATGCCTGCGGCCATGACTCCCATGCAACCATCGGTCCGACCGTTGCTGAGACACTGATGAAGCACAAGGATCAGCTGTGCGGTACCGTTAAGATCCTGTTCCAGCCCGCCGAGGAAGGCGTTCGCGGCGCACGCGGCATTGCTTACTCCGGCGTTATGGATGATGTTGATTATCTGATCGGCGTTCATATGGGCGGCCGTCCCAAGGATATGCCCGATGCAGACATCGGCTTCAGCTATGCAACATCGATGGCCAACGCCAAGCTGGACGTTTATCTGACCGGTAAGGCCTGCCACGCTGCTTCTCCCGAACACGGCAACAACGCTATGCTGGCTATGGCAGCCATCGTTCAGGGCGTTTATGGTATTCCCAGAGCTTCGGCCGGTGATGCAAGAATCAACGTCGGTCAGGTTATCGCCGGTACCGGCCGTAACGTCGTCTGCGACCGCGTCAAGATGGTCATGGAGCTCCGCGGCCTGAATCAGCCTTCGCTGGACTACCTGAAGCCCTATGCCGAGCGCATTATTCACAATGCAGCAGCTATGCACGGCTGCACAGCTGAGATCAAGCTGATGGGCGCTACACCCAGCCTGCTGATCGACACACCCGAGCTGGTCGACGAGATGGTCGTCTTCGCCGAGAAGATGGGCTTCAAGGTTGCCAAGCCCAAGCCCGGCCCCACATCGGAAGACTTCTCCTATCTGGCACAGCGCGTTCAGGAGCATGGCGGCAAGAGCTTCTTCTTCCGCTGCCTGACCACATGCGCCGCTCCCGGCCATGCCGTCACATACGATATCGACGAGAAGGATCTGCCCATGGGCGTTAAGTTCTTCTGCGCTGCTATCACAAAGCTGATGGGTCTGACAGAGTAATTTCCATATTGAAATAAAAAGACCGCTCCGAGAGGAGCGGTCTTTTTTAGCATTATTTCTGAATGGCTTGAATGACGATGCAGCCGGGGCCGCCGTGGGTCATCAGTGCCGGGGAGAGGGGAAGGACCTCAATTTCCGACAGGGGGAAGTGTTCGCGTACCTGCGCAGCGATTTTCTCTGCCTTTTCGAGGGTTCCGGCATGGCAGACGGAGATGAGATGATCGGCTCCAACCTTCAGCTCGGCCAGACGATGGAGGATCATCTCGATGGCGGCGCTCCAGCAGCGGCGGACACCGAGCGGCATGATGCGGGTCTTATCCTTGGTCTGGGTCAGAATGGGCAGCAGACGGAGAATGCCGCCGATCTTGGCTGTGATGGTGGTCAGGCGGCCGCTGCGCTTGAGAAACTCGAAATCCTCCGGAACGACAAAGGAGACCGAAGATTCGATAGAGGTCTCAAGGGCAGCAGCAATATCATGGGCGCAGAGTCCACGGTTTTTCAGTGCAACAGCCTTTCTGGCCAGATATCCCATAGGACCTGCAAGGGTTTTGGAATTGACGATGTGAATGCGTTCGGGAGTATGGACCATATTGCGGGCGGTCATGGCCGTCTGGTAGGCGCCCGAGAGACCATCACCTACGGTCAGAAAGAGCATCTCATCTTCACTGGCTTCCATAATATCCAGATAATCTCCGATGGCCGGCTGGGAAGAACCGGGAACTGCACCTTCACTGAGATATTGGAGAAAGTTCTCTCCGGTGATCTGCGTATAGTCCTGATAGGTGGAGCCGTTGATGGAAACGCAGATGGGAATGACGGTCATGCCCATGGCTTCACCTTCGGCAGGAGAGATGAGGGTAGAAGTATCTGCAATAATTTTCATACGATATCCTTTCGAAAAGCTAACAGTTAGATATTCAAAGTTTTATTACTGGTAATGATACTGTGTTTTGCTAAAACTGTCAAGCGTTTTTCCGGTCGATCGATGAAAGTTTACAAATTCAGCTGCGGGGCAGATGCTGTTGTTTCTGTCTTAATTTTTCATTGAGCTTTATCGTACGGTTTTTGGTTATGGAATAAATGATTGCCCAGATGGCCAGATAACTGAGGATGAAGATTACGGAAAAAATCAGAATGGGTGCCTCGCCCCATTCCAGCCAGCCATTGAGCAGATAGGTACCCAGATAGCAGAAGTACAGGATGCCGCCATGGATCAGAATGGCCACCATCAGGGGCAGCTGTTCAATCTGATAGATGGTATTCATACCGCCCGCAATGAAGGCAAGGGCGGATAAAGAGAGAATACCACGGCAGACATCATGGATATTGAGGGTTTCGATACCGGTTGTTCGGTACAGGAGCAGATAAATGATGACAAGGACCATCGGACCTAATCCGCAGGCCGTCAGACCACGGCGGATAAACTCTAAAATATTCTTTTTCATATCCCTTCATACCTCCTGCGGATTTCTGCAAAACATCGGCGGGAAACATATTCCCGATAGCCGCATTGAAAGATGGCATCCACACCGCCGCTGAAGGCAGCGTCAAAGCGTGCAATGCGGTGTTCATTGGCAAGGGTGGATTTGTTGATGCGTATAAAATAGGAGGGCAGGATAGCCTCCAGATCACGCAGCCTCTCCTGGATGCGGTACCGACTGCCCTTGGTGTCGATGGCGATCACCTTTCTGTCAAGAATAGTAATGCATTCGATTTCCGCAAAGGTCAGTTTTCGCATCGCATCTTCCCGGTAGCCCATAAGGCCGTCAGCTCCGGAAAAGCTGCAGACGAGGTTTTCGATCTGCTCTGTCAGCGAAGAAGGCGCATGGACGACGGCGATGATCTCTTCTTCGGCATCTTTATCGATGATGAGTTTATATTTCATGGTTACAGATCCCTATGATTGTTTCATTTGTCGGAGGAAGCAGCGTACGGCCGCCACAGTTGTAATGGCGGCATACAGAAGAATGGGAAGAAGGTGGTCGCCTGCTTCTGAGAAATTGCCGCTGAACAGGGATTTTTCCAGTTCGGCCGCGTGGACAAAGGGGAGGACATCGGCAATTTTACGGAAAGCGCCGCCCACCAGATCCAGGTCAAACCATACGCCCGAAAACCATGCGGAAAGGTTGGTCAGCAGAGCACCGCAAATACCGCCGACCTGCTTGACACCCAGCAGGCTGCCGCATAAAAGGCCAAGGGCAATATTGAAAACGACCATCGGAAGAATACCGAGGACAGCATATAAGATATTTATACTGACGGTCAGGCCCAGTGGGATGGCAAACAGATAGCAGAGGAGAACCTGTCCAAGGGCGATGGGCAGGAGGGGAAGCATGTAACCCAGAATGAAATCAGATCCGGCCAGGGGCGTGGTGTAGAGCCGCTGGAGAAAGGCGCTTTCCCGATCTCTGGAAATCAGTGTTGCTGCAAAAAGGGTCATAAAAGAAAGGCCGAATACGGTAATGCCGGGGGCCAGGCTGTCGATTTCAAAGAGGTCTACCGGAATATTGGCCTGAATGGCGCTCAGCAGCAGAAGCAGAACCAGCGGGAAGCCCAGGCCAAAGGCAAGGTTGAGGGGATCACGCAGGATTTCTTTTGCGCATCTTCCGGCAAAGGTCAGTATTTTCATATCGCATCCTCCTTTACAATGGAAACAAAAGCGGTTTCGAAGTCGCAGGCTCCGGCGCGTTTCTTCAGTTCTTCTGCGGTGCCCACGGCAAGCAGCCTTCCGTTTTTCATAATGCCGATCCGATCGGAAAGGGCTTCGGCTTCCTCCATATAATGGGTCGTCAGAATGATGGTCACCTTACCTTTCAGTGTACGGATGAGCTCCCAGAGATCATGTCTGGCAAGGACATCGAGCCCGAGGGTGGGTTCATCCAGAAAGAGGATCTCAGGTTCACCGATCAGCGCCATGGCAATGCTGAGCCGACGCTGCCAGCCGCCCGAAAGTTTTCCGGCCTTTTTCTGAAGCATATCATCCAGCCCAAGTTTTTCAGAAAGCTCCCGCAGCTTGGCATGGGTTTTTTCTTTGGAAAAGGCATGGATGCCGCAGATCAGCTCCAGGTTTTCCTTTACCGAAAGATTGGGCGCGACGGCGGTCTCCTGTGGGGAGACGCCAATGATCTGCTTTACGGATTTCGGCTGCCGTGTGATGCTGTAGCCACCGACCAGGGCATCACCGCTGGTAGGCTTCGTCAGGCCGGTCAGCATTTTTATGGTCGTGGTCTTGCCGGCGCCGTTGATTCCAAGCAGAGAAAAGAGTTCTCCCTGCCGAATCTCCAGATCAAGCCGATCGACGGCTGTCAGATTTTTATATTCCTTAACCAGCGCAGAGGTCTGAATTGCCTGCATGGTTCTATCCTCCATTTCCTGTTGTTCAGTAGTATCATAGCAAATAAAAACAGGAATGTGTGGATTTTTGCCTGTTCGGTCGGCTGCGGTGCTTTATCGGTTACAGATGGATGGCAAAAGGGGATAAAACAAAAGAGATACCCCGAAGGGTATCTCTGTATTTTCAGATCGTGCATCATAATATCCACAGACTGTGGATATAGCAAAAAAGAGATATCCCAAAGGATATCTCTTTTATTGACTGGTCCGAGTGACAGGAGTCGAACCTGCGGCCTCTTGAACCCCATTCAAGCGCGCTACCAAACTGCGCTACACCCGGTCAACGCTAAATATTATAGTACAACCGATTTGAATTGTCAATAGGGAAAATGAAAAATAAATGAAACAGTTGAAATTAAACAAAAGATAGGTTAGAATATAAATAAATTCTAAACAGCCGGAGGGCATGTTCCCCATGCACAACCCTTTACGCACCTACCCTGTCGACAATTCGGCCATTCTGTATCTGTCCCTGCTGCATCCCAATCATTCCAATACCTATCGCTTCAGCATTCTGCTGACCGAGCCGATCTGCCCGATCCTGCTGCAGCAGGCAGCCGACCGCGTTTGTCCCAGATTCCCGACCATTGTTGCCGGTTTTCAGCCCGGCTTTTTTGAATATACTGTCGTTCCGGCCGAAGTGCCCACCGTCACGCAGGATCCCGGCCTGCTGCATACCATGAGCAAGGGGGAGGTGCATAAGTGCGCCTATCGCATCTATTACTCCGGATGTGAGATCTCCATCGAGGCCTTT
>JAEIGA010012242.1_pt1 | contig 13014 bp, 11 predicted proteins | sample 9270691 | NCBI WGS metagenome assembly JAEIGA01 (sample SAMN17057246, study PRJNA624740) | gut metagenome | biome: biome; isolation source: fecal sample | host: Bos grunniens | place: China: Xizang | collected 2019 | reverse complement strand
TCACCTTTTGCCCAGTCCATTGCACGAACCTTGATGTAGATTTCGCTACCCAATTTGAAGAGCGGAGCTGCTACATAAGCCATACCCACAGCTTTCTTCACAGACGGGCCCATGGTACCAGAAGTCACGAAACCGATTTCGTTGCCTTCTGCATCGCATACGGGATAACCGTGACGCGGAATACCACGATCCACCAATTCAAAACCAACCAATTTGCGTTTCAAACCTTCTGCTTTTTGGTTCAACATGTATTCTTTGTCCACGAAGTCACCTTTTTCTTCGCTGAATTTGGTCAACCAGTTCAAACCTGCTTCGAGGGGAGAAGTGGTGTCGTCGATATCGTTGCCATACAAGCAGAAGCCCATTTCCAAACGCAAGGTGTCACGAGCACCCAAACCGATGGGACGAATGCCTTCTTCCTTACCGGCTTCGAACACAGCAGCCCACAATTGTTCTGCATCTACGTTGGCTACGTACACTTCGCATCCGCCTGAACCGGTGTAACCGGTGGTTGAGAGGATGGCGTTTTTGATACCGCCTACGGTCAATTTCTTGAAAGTGTAGTATTCCATATCCACCACGTTTTCGTCGCAGATTTTTTGCATCACTTGCAAAGCTTTCGGACCTTGGATTGCCAATTGGCAGATTTCATCGGAAGCATTGTACAATTCTTTACCCGGAGTGATGTTGAATTTAGGAGCGATGGCGCAGAGGTGGTTCCAGTCTTTTTCAATGTTAGCTGCGTTGGGAACCAACAAATAAGTTTCTGCATCGATGCAGTAAACCAACAAATCGTCTACGATACCGCCTTTTCCGTTCGGCATGCAAGAGTATTGTACTTTACCCGGATACAAAGCCGCTACGTCGTTGGTGGTTACGTATTGGAGGAACGCCAATGCGTTGGGACCTTTCACCCAAAATTCACCCATGTGTGACACGTCGAATACGCCAACTGCTTGACGAACCCAGTTGTGCTCGTCGTTGATACCTACGTATTCTACCGGCATGTTGTAACCAGCGAAGGGAACCATTTTGGCACCCAAAGCAATGTGTTTCTCAGTAAATGCTGTTGTTTTCATTTGATTATCGATTTGATTATTGATTATTCGTGCAAGTTTTGTTGAATGTCGTAAATCCAAATGTCTTCCGGAGCGAAATCCATTCCGTACATTTCGTCCATTTCGTAATAGGCAGCGCGGAATGTATCGTGTGCCGAAACAGCCACCGCATCAAATCCGTTTTTGAAGTGGATGGTTTGCGGACGGTAACCTTCTTTTGTCAAAAGTTCCACCATCCGTTCCGCATTGGCTTGGGTCATAAAACTTCCCACAACCACGAAATAGCGACCTTCCAATTTCGGTTTCAAGGCTTCTTGGGCTTGAGCAAAAGCGATGGAATCTGCTTTTGCTTGTTGGATGGAGTCTCTCACAAAACGTGCACGGGCCTCCATTTCCGCTTCGATGCGCATCCGTTCCAGGTCTTCAGAAGTCGGTTTTCCCAACATAGACCGAAAGAAATCACAGCTGCTGACCAGCATTGCCGTCGCCAAAAGCGCCATCAAGAATTTGGAAGTTCTCATACAAAAGGGTATTAAAGTTAATCGAACAAATTTAGGGATTTATCATACAACGACAAAAAAAATGTATATTTACAAATTAAAAGTAGATTCTATGAATTCCAATACAAAAAACTTACTCCGACGCTTCCTAACAACGTTCCGCGACATCACCCGCCTGGTTGATGACCTCGACCTGGAAGGTGCTACCGCCAACATAACCCGCAACATTTCCTTCAAAGGCCCCAACGTCTACATTTTGGTAGCGGCCATTGTCATCGCTTCCGTCGGTCTGAATGTCAACTCCATTCCAGTCATCATCGGTGCCATGTTGATTTCACCGCTGATGGGCCCGATCATCGGAGTCGGTTATGCGATGGGAGTCAATGACATGCAGACCCTCCGCAAAGCAGCAAAGAACCTGTTGATCATGGTCCTTTTCAGCCTTTGTGCCTCGTGTTTCTACTTCCTTGTGACACCGTTGTCCCTGGAAAACCCTTCCGAACTCCTGGCCCGGACCAATCCGACCATCTTCGACGTACTCATTGCTCTGTTCGGTGGTTTTGCCGGCATCATTGAAATCAGCCGCAAAGAGAAAGGTTCCGTATTCTCCGGCGTGGCCATTGCAACTGCCTTGATGCCGCCTCTCTGCACCTGCGGCTATGCCATTTCAACCGGCCAATGGTCCTACCTGATCGGCGCCCTGTACCTCTTTTTCATCAACAGCGTTTTCATTGCCCTGGCTACCTTCATCACCGTCAAACACCTACATTTCCCGGAGACCAGCTTCTCCGATCCCCTGCGCCATCGCAAGGTACACCGGACCATCTCCATCCTGACCGTCATCCTCATCATCCCGAGCATCTACTCGGCCATTGTCGTGACGAAGGAAAACCGCATCAGCCTGCGGGTCAACGAATTCATCAAAGAGAACAAAACCCTGTCCCACAGCTACATCTACGACCACACAATCAACTTCCACGAAAAACCGGCCCAGGTTCGCATCGCCATTGCCGGAGACGCCCTCACCGAGACCGAAAAGGAAGTCTTGTACCAAAGTTTTGAGAAACACGGTCTGCTCCGCGACCAACTCATCATCCAACAAAACGTAGCGGACATGGAAAATCAAGGGGCCGACAAAGAACTCTTCATGAGTCTGTTCGAACGCAACGATCAAGAAATTTCCAAACGAGAGGAGCACATTGCCCGCCTCGAAAAAGAATTGAAGGCCTACCGCGAACAGACCCTGCCCTACGAACAGATCCTCCGCGAAATCCTGGCCCAACAACCGAATATCGAGAACTTCTCCATTGCCCGGGGAGCAACCGTCAATCCGCAGACCTTCCTCACCGAAGAGACCATCGTCGCCATCATCCATTGGAAGGAACCGCTGGCCGCTGAGGAATCACAAAAGATCGAGCACTGGCTCAAAGTACGCCTGGGCTTCAACAACTTGAAACTCGTACAATACTAACCGGTCCGGCTACTACAGCGAATGAAATCTCCGTTCCTCCTCCTCGCCTTGGTTGGGTCCCTGCTCCTGTCAGGAACCCGGATCCTGTCTGCACAGGAAGAAGCGGTTGCAGTACAGGCTCATTCGTCAACACCCGACACCCTACGGATCGTCTTTTTGGGAGACATAATGATGCACCGGGCCCAACTGCGGGCAGCCCTGCGTCCGGGAGCCGACTCCCTGCGTTCAGATTCCTACGACCTTGCTTCGTACTTCCGGCACATCCAGCCCTACCTCGAAGCAGCCGACATTGCCGTTGCTAACCTGGAATGCCCCATCGGCGTAGCTCCCTACACCGGTTACCCCGGGTTCTCCGCCCCAGAAGCCCTGGCGATTGCCGCCCAAGAAGCAGGCATCGACGTCTTGCTCAACGCCAACAACCACATCTGCGACAAACGGAGCCGTGGTCTGAATCATACGCACCGCCTGCTTGATAGTTTGGGCATCCACCATACCGGCAGCTTCCGGAACAAAGAAGCACAACTTGCACAAAGTCCTCTGATCCTGGACTGCAAGGGCCAACGCATTGCCCTGGTCAATTTTACATACGGCACCAACGGCATCCCCATACCCTCTCCCTGGGTCATCAACACCCTTGACCACAACGAGGTCCTGGCAGACCTGCACCGTGCACAGCAAAAAGATGCCGACTGGATCATCGCCCTGCCGCATTGGGGCGAAGAATACCGCCTACAACCCAATGCTGTCCAAACGGAATGGCAAGAATTCCTATACGACCAAGGTGTCCGCATCATCGTCGGATCCCATCCCCACGTCGTACAACCTGTGCAAACAGATTGGGACGGATATCGCCGCGAACGCATCACGTGGTTCTCCCTCGGCAACGCCATCTCCAACATGAGCATCGAAAATGCACGCACGGGCTTTCTGGCAGAGGTTTGCCTGGTGCGCGACCCCTTGGGCCGACTCCAGATTGCCAAACACCGCACCGTCTGGCTCTGGTGCTCCCGTGCCGGAGGCTTTGAGAAGAATTATACCATCCTCCCGGTCGAGGACTTCAAAAACCGCAGGAACGACTTTTGTAATCCGGCTGACTATGACCGGATGATGCAGGAGTACCGCCGGCTAAAGACTTATTTTGAACAACAACAATCCATCGTGTATGAAACTCGATAAAACGATAGAACTGAAAGAAATTGACCCGATCGCCATCTACGGCGTAAACAACCGCAACCTGGAACGGTTGCAAAGCTATTTCCCCAAACTCAAGGTCATCGCGCGCGGCAACGAACTCCGTTTGCACGGTTCTGCCGCAGACCTGCAACGTTTTGAAGAGAGCCTGGGAGCCCTCATCCAACTGCGCCACCGCAAAACCTACCTCACGCCGGCCGACGTAGACCAGCTCTTCGAAGAAAACGACCTGCACTCAGAGGAAAGCAACACAGACCCTTATACCATCGTATACGGCAACGAAGGACGCGTCATTACCGCCCGCACGCCCAACCAGAAAAAGCTCGTGGACCTGTATGCAAAAAATGACCTGCTCTTCGCCATCGGTCCTGCCGGATCCGGCAAAACCTACACGGCCATTGCCCTTGCTGTCAAAGCCTTGAAAAACCGGGAAGTCAAGAAACTCATCCTCACCCGCCCTGCGGTAGAAGCAGGCGAGCGTCTCGGTTTCTTACCGGGCGACATGAAAGAAAAACTGGATCCGTATTTGCAACCCCTCTACGATGCCCTTCACGACATGATCCATCCCAAGAAACTCCAAGCGCTGATGGAAGAAGGCATCATCCAGATTGCTCCTTTAGCCTACATGCGTGGTCGTACACTGGACAGTGCTTTCGTCATCCTGGACGAAGCACAAAACACAAGTTTGAGTCAGTTGAAAATGTTTTTGACCCGGATGGGTTGCCACGCAAAATTCATCGTAACCGGGGATGCAACCCAAATTGACTTGCCCAACAAACGCGATTCCGGTTTGCTGCAAGGCATCCATTTGGTTCGCTCCATTCCGGGCATTGGGGTCGTAGAATTCGGAACAGGAGACATCGTCCGACACCCGCTTGTCACCAAGATCGTGAAAGCCTTTGATCAATTACCAGCTTCCGCCGGCTCCGCCACCCCCAAAGCTTCCGCCGCCAAAGCCACCACCGAAGCCGCCGAAGCCACCGCCGAAGCCGCCTCCACCGAAGCTACCACCACGGTGTGATGACCGGGAGTTTCCCCCTCCCATCAAGGAGGTCCAAAAGATAACATCCGCCAGGGATGCATTACGCGACCCGCTGCCAGCAATGACAGTGGGTCCTTGTTTTTTTGCAGCCAGAACGATCGGCAAGATTACCAAAACCGCCATGACCAACAAAACAACCAGGCTGATGATGAATTCAATCTGCTCTTGCCGTTGAATTTCTTCAACGGTAATTTCTCCTGCCGCCAACGGCATCAGAACGTCCAAAGCAGCCTCAACGCCTCCGTAATAGTCGTTTTCCTGGAAGTGTGGAATCAACTGGTTATCCACAATGCGCTTGGCTATTCCATCGGGAATGGCCGGCTCCAGACCGTAGCCCACCGCAATAAAGACTTCTCCCCGGGTTCGTGTCTTGGGTTTTATGAGCAAGACAATGCCATTATCAAATTTTGACGAGCCGACGCCCCAGGTTTCTCCAATCTCTACCGCATATTCCATGGCAGACAAGCCTCCCAAATCAGAAGTCGTCACCACCACAATGCGGTTCGAAGTACGGGCAGCAAAATCCACCAAGCGTTGTTCAAGTTCCTGCTTCTGACGAGTACGGAAAATACCGGCATAATCATTTACAGCCGTCGGTACAGACGGCTTCACCGGCACCTGAGCCTGCAGGGCCGTCACGGCAAACAAGAACAGCCAGGCTAACTTAATCGCCGAAAGAAATTTCATCGCTTTGCTCATTGATATCGTCTTCCTGATACGGGAAATAAGCTTTCAATTGTTGCCCAGCTGCCAGAATCGCCTCAACCAGCCCCTCGGCATAGGATCCCTTGGCAAAATGCGCCAACAAACCATCCTTGATGGCATTCCAGAAATCAGCCGGAACCACTTCGTTGATCCCTTGGTCGCCCAAGATGGCCAGTTTGTGTGACTGGTACGCCACGTAGATCAATACACCGTTGCGTTGCGCCGTCTCGTTCATCTTAAGGTGATCAAACAAATAGATAGCGCGTTCCACGGGGTCTCCCGAACAACGCGACTCAATGTGAACGCGGATTTCACCGGATGTACAACGCTCAGCCTCTACAATGGCGGCAACAACCTGCTGTTGTTGCGCAGGACTTAAAAACTTGGATGCTCCCATAGGTGCGAAGCAGTCAGTAACCTAAAAACTCACAACCGGTGCTGTTTCTGCACCCGCTTGTGCCTCGAAATAGGATTTCTGGGTAAAACCAAAGAGATTGGCTACCAGATTTCTCGGGAAAGTCCGGATAGCAGTGTTGTAAGCACGGGCCGCCTCGTTGAACTTCTTACGTTCTACCGTGATGCGATTTTCCGTACCACTCAATTCTGCCTGCAATTCCGAGAAGTTTTGGCTAGCTTTCAAATCCGGATAGTTCTCGGTCAACATCATCAATCGACCCAAAGCACTGCCCAACTCTCCTTGCGCCGCTTGGAATTGCGCCAATTTCTCGGGGGTGAGCTGATCAGCATTCACGGTCACTTGGGTAGCACGGGAACGAGCTGCCACCACTTCTTCCAAGGTAGTCGACTCGTGTGCCGCATATCCTTTGACGGTTGCCACCAGGTTCGGAATCAAATCTGCACGACGTTGGTACACATTTTCCACTTGCGACCATGCTGCAGCCACTTGTTCATCCATACGGACCAGGCCATTGTAAGAGCTCTTAAACCAGAAGAAAATCGCCAACACAACTACGGCGATGCCCAATCCCCAAATTGTTCCTTTTTTCATAATCAAGTCTTATTTTTTTCGAACACAACGGACTGTCATACCGAACTCTTCTTTGTCCACAAAATGCACTTGGCAATCCGATTGGTTGTAATAAATGTATCGGTAATAAGCATTGTCAGCATCCTTTTCGGCAGCAGACCACCACATGCCGTATTCTCCCACGTTTTCAAAACGGTTGTGCGAATCACGGGAGTTGCCTGCCGGGAAGGCATTCCAACCAAAATTGTTGGAGTGCTTGTTGTCCGGACTGTAAGGCCACATCCGTTCTTGGTTTTCATACGCATCAGCAGAAAGTACCGAGCCCAAATTCGGCCAGTTCACAAGAAATTCGGTATGTTCTCCCTCCGACACGGCTGCTGCCAGGTCTGCCCAGTCCTCTGCAGTCGGGATGCTCCAACCTTCCGGACAAACGCCTTGAGGGCCATTGCCCAAACCACGGGCTGCCTGGCCACCCGTAGCTTCCATCCAAGAATAGTAGCGGCCGTACACACGGTTCATCAATTCATTGCCAGAATAGGCTCGACCCGCACCCGCATAAGCCAGGTTTTCAACAAACCAGTCCAAATTACCGAGGGTCGTGTATTGATACGAACGGCTGTCCCGAACATCCAGGAAGGTATTTGTTCCTGCAATCAGCCCCGAAACAGAGCCATTGAAAACCGTATCCAACGCAGTAATGGATTGGGTATTGGTTACTTGAAGATAACCATCGTAACGCGCGAAGCAGGTAACCCAATACACCGCCGCAGAATCCGGAATTTCCAAACGGATGCTCTTGGTATTCGAGGTCGTATCGCCATCAAAAATCCAATTGTATTGCACATCCTCCGGTTCTGTGATCCCTTCCCCTTCCAATGCAAGGTCAATTATATCTCCAATCACGCAGAAATCAGGAAGTTGATACTCAATATCACCTTCCATATAATTGTAATCGTTGGAATCATCTTCATCACAAGCGACACACAAGCCCAAGGCCAACACCGTCAACAGACTCCACGTCAGTTTTTTCATCATATCGACAAATCTTATTCGTTGTATAAATAAATGCAAAGGTGCGAAAAATTTCTAAATTTGTACGAAAATCATGCCATCAAAGACAAATTAGACCCATGAATATTTCCAAAACCAAACCGATCCAAACAGGCATCCTCGTGACCTGCCTACTAATCGGTCTAACAGCCTGTGCAGACCGGAGCGAATACATCCAGTTAACAGGCTATGCGCAGGGAGGAACTTACCAAATCACCTACGCCCAAACGGATCGGACGGGCCAGCGCATTGAAGCCGAAGCCGCTGAAGTCTATGAACAGGTTGAACAGGGATTCCAACGCATCAACAATTCGGTCTCCGGCTACCACAAAGGCTCTGTCCTCTCACGCCTGAACCGCAACGAAACCTGCGAGACGGACTCCATTCTCCGAGACCTCTTCCGCATCTCCTACCAACTTTGGGAGGAAACAGAAGGCATCTTTGATCCTTCGGGAGCCCCCTTGTACGACCTTTGGGGATTTGGATTTCAGGACAAAGGACAAGTCAGCCAGCACCAAATTGACAGCCTGCGCCAATTCATCGGCATGCACCACTTCCGCCTGGAGGGCAACCAGCTCATCAAAGACCATCCGAATGCGCGTCTGAACTTCAATGCCATCGCCCAAGGATACACTTGCGATTACATTGCCCACATCCTGGACTCCCTGCAAATCCAGGACTTCCTAATCGAAGTGGGTGGAGAAGTTTATGCCAAAGGACTGAACCCGAAGGGCCTTCCCTGGCGCATCGGCATTGACCGCCCCGAGGATGGCAACATGGAACCCGGAGCCAAATTGGAAGAAATTGTCAGTATCAGCAACCAAGGCCTGGTCACCTCGGGCAACTACCGGAAATTCTACATCGAAAACGGCCAGAAATTTGCCCACACCATTGACCCGAAGACCGGCTACCCCGTCCAACACAACCTATTGAGTGCCAGCATCCTTGCCCCCAATGCAACGTTGGCGGATGCCTACGCCACCTACTGCATGGCCATCGGCCTGGAAGCCTCCATCGACTTCCTCTCTTCCCGCCCGGACCTCCAAGGCTACCTCATCTACAGCGAAGGCGAGAACATGAAGACTGTCGTGGTCAACGAATTGACAGACAAGCACCTCTTCTTCTATAACGACAACAACCATGATTCGCCCGCCAAAAATTGAACCATACAGCAAAAGCAGCCCAGTCCTTTGACTGAGCTGCCTTTGCTATTGTAGGACGCTGTGATCAGCGATTATTTGCGTTCGCCACGGTCACGACGTTCGCCACGGCGTTCACCGCGATCGTTGCGGTCACCACGACGGTCATTGTTGCGACGTTCTCCTTCCGGACGGGGTTTGCGAACGGGCTCTACCCATCCTTCCGGTTTTTCCATCAAGGCACGACGGGACAGACGCATCTTACCGCTCTTACCATCGATTTCAAGCAGTTTCACATCCACTTCGTCACCGACTTTGAGGATGTCTTCCACTTTTTCCACTTTGGTATAATCCAGTTCTGAAATGTGCAGCAAACCTTCTTTGCCCGGGAGAATTTCTACAAATGCTCCAAATTCCAGGATAGAAACAACCTTACCGTGATAGGTTTCACCCACTTCCGGAACAGTAGTAATGTCTTTGATGCGTTTCAACGCTGCATCCATGGACTCTTTATTTTCGCCAAAGATATCCACAATACCCATTTCGTTTTCTTCGGTAATGGTAATGGTGGTACCGGTTGTCTTTTGAATATCTTGGATCACTTTACCGCCAGTTCCAATCACAGCACCGATGAATTCACCCGGAATTACGATTTGAACGATGCGAGGAACGTGAGGTTTGTAGTCTTCACGAGGAGCAGAGATGGTTTTCATCATTTCACCCATGATGTGCAAACGGCCTTGACGAGCTTGTTCCAAAGCTTTTTCCAACACTTCGTAAGAAAGTCCGTCAACCTTGATGTCCATTTGGGTTGCAGTGATACCATCAACGCTACCGGTTACTTTGAAGTCCATATCGCCCAAGTGGTCTTCATCTCCCAAGATATCAGAGAGGATCGCATATTTACCACTCTTCGCATCTGAGATCAGACCCATTGCAATACCAGACACCGGTTTCTTGATGTTCACACCAGCATCCATCAATGCCAAAGTTCCGGCACAAACCGTTGCCATGGAAGAAGAACCGTTGGATTCCAAAATATCAGAAACCACGCGCACAGCGTAGGGATTTTCAGTACCCACCGGAACCATCGGTTTCAAAGCACGGAACGCCAAGTTACCGTGACCTACTTCGCGACGGCCTACCCCGCGTTGCGGACGAGCTTCTCCGGTTGAGAACGGAGGGAAGTTGTAGTGGAGCACGAATTGTTCGGTACCTTGCACCAATACTTCATCCAATTCCTTCATATCCAATTTTGTACCCAAGGTAACAGTCGTCAAGGATTGGGTTTCACCACGGGTAAAGATTGCAGAACCGTGTGCACAAGGCAAGTAATCCACTTCTGTCCAGATCGGACGGATTTGGGTGGTATTACGACCATCCAAACGAACGCCTTCGTCCAAGATCATACGACGCATCGCTTCTTTTTCCACATCGTGGTAGTAACGGGCTACAAGCGGTGCCTTTTCGTCGCGTTCTTCTTCGGGCAAAGTTTGCATAAACTCTTCGCGAAGTGCATCGAAAGCATCAGAACGTTCGTGTTTTGCAGTACCTGCTTTGGCAATTGCATAGCATTTATCGTAGCAGTAAGCACGAACGGCTTCACGCAATTCTTCGTCGTTGCGTTCGTGGCAGTATGCACGTTTTTCCACTTTGCCTACTTCTTGCATCAATTCCATTTGCGCTTGGCATTGGATCTTGATTTCTTCGTGAGCAAATTTGATGGCTTCCAACATATCTTTTTCAGATACTTCGTTCATCTCACCTTCCACCATCATGATGTTGTCGTAGGTTGCTGCGACCATGATGTCGATGTCAGCACCTTCCATTTGAGAGAACGTAGGATTGATCATCAATTCTCCGTTTACACGAGCTACACGAACTTCGGAAATAGGTCCGTTGAAAGGAATGTCGCTGACAGCCAATGCTGCAGATGCGGCCAAACCTGCCAACGCATCCGGTTGAATATCTTTTTCAGCCGAAATCAAGTTTACGGTCACGAATACTTCTGCGTGGAAGTCATCCGGGAACAAGGGGCGAAGTGCACGGTCAATCAAACGTGCAATCAAAATTTCATAGTCTGAAGCGCGACCTTCGCGTTTCATAAAACCGCCAGGATAACGACCTGCAGCAGCAAATTTTTCTTTGTACTCTACGGAAAGGGGCATAAAGTCCACATCTTCTTTAGCCTCCTTGGCACAACAAACGGTTGCGAGCAACATGGTGCCGCCCATTTTCACAACAACGGAACCGTCTGCCTGTTTGGCCAATTTTCCGGTTTCGATTTCAATCACCCGACCGTCTCTGAGGGTGATGTTCTTTTTAACTACGTTCATATCTTTTTTCTTAAAACAGCTACATACAAAAAAAGGGATGTCCAATGATGACGGACACCCCCGTAGATTTTGAGAAATCTCTTACTTACGAAGATTAAGATCTTTCACAATCTTTCTGTATCTCTCAATATCGTTGGCCTTCAAGTAATCGAGCAAACGACGTCTTTTACCAACCAAGCGAAGCAACGCGCGTTGGGTTCCATAGTCCTTCTTGTTTGCTTGAAGGTGTTTCGTCAAGTGAGCGATACGGTAGGAAAATAATGCAATCTGACCCTCAGGAGAGCCGGTGTCTTTATTAGACTTTCCGTATTGTCCGAAAATCTCTTGCTTTTTCTCTGCGGATAAATACTCTGCCATAATTTAAGCAATTGATGTTTATTGTTTTGTCCCAAAATTGGGACCGCAAAGGTAAACAATTTTTCGGAGTCTCCAATTAATCCGAGCAATATTTTCGAAAAAGACTACCAAATGTTCAAAGGCATACCGTTCATTTTCATACGAACTTGGTCTTTTACCTTTGCAATTACTTCTTCGTTACCTACGTTGCTCAATACTTCGTCGATCAATTCCACGATACCGTCCATGTCTTTTTCTACCAAACCGCGAGAGGTAATTGCAGGAGTACCTACACGGATACCGGAAGTTTGGAACGGTGAACGGCTATCGAAGGGAACCATATTTTTGTTAACGGTGATGTCAGCCTGTACCAAAGTCTTTTCGGCCACTTTACCGGTCAAATCCGGGAATTTGGTACGCAAGTCAATCAACATCAAGTGGTTGTCAGTACCGCCAGAAACAACTTTGTAACCACGTTTGATGAATGCTTCTGCCATGGCAGCCGCATTTTTCTTCACTTGAAGTTGGTATTGTTTGAACTCCGGTTGCAAAGCTTCGAAGAAAGCTACTGCTTTTGCAGCGATGCAGTGTTCGAGGGGACCACCTTGGATACCCGGGAATACGCTGGAGTTGATGACAGCAGACATCTTCTTGATTTCACCTTTCGGAGTCTTGATGCCGAACGGGTTGTCAAAATCTTTACCGATCAAGATGATACCTCCGCGGGGACCACGCAAAGTTTTGTGGGTGGTTGAAGTCACGATGTGAGCATGCTTCACCGGGTTTTCCAACAAACCTGCAGCGATGAGACCAGCCGGGTGAGCCATATCGACCATAAAAATAGCACCTACCTTGTCAGCGATGGCACGCATGCGAGCCCAATCCCATTCACGAGAGTAAGCAGAAGCACCCCCTACGATCAATTTCGGACGGTGTTCCAATGCTTTGCGTTCCATATCTTCGTAATCTACCAAACCGGTTTCTTCGTTGAGTTGGTAACCGATGGCGTTGTACAACATACCTGACATGTTAACCGGAGAACCGTGGGTCAAGTGACCACCGTGAGCCAAGTCCAAACCCATGAAGGTGTCACCGGGTTTGAGGGAAGCCATGAACACTGCCATGTTCGCTTGTGCTCCAGAGTGAGGTTGCACGTTTGCATATTCAGCGCCGAACAATTCGCAGATGCGGTCGATAG
>JAEIGA010012241.1_pt1 | contig 13015 bp, 11 predicted proteins | sample 9270691 | NCBI WGS metagenome assembly JAEIGA01 (sample SAMN17057246, study PRJNA624740) | gut metagenome | biome: biome; isolation source: fecal sample | host: Bos grunniens | place: China: Xizang | collected 2019 | reverse complement strand
TAATCCGCAGGGTAAGTCACTGATACAGTTGCGTCGATCTCGCCGGCAACAACCTCAAGTACAGCTGGCTCACACTTTACTGTGACATTCTCAGCCATCTCAGCCATCTTCTCAGCAGAGCTACATGCGATAGCAGCGAAACCGAGTACGATAGCAGAAAGGAAATTAAAGATTCTTTTCATTGTGTTTAAATAAAGTTATAATGGTTTGTTATCTTTTCCGTATATAAGGAAGCATTTAAAGCCTATACCGGGCAAAGATAAACATTATTTTTATATTTTTTCGTAACTTTGTCGCATTATGACGAATCAGGAACTCCAAACATTAAAAAATAAGTACGATATCATAGGAAATGATCCGGCGCTCAACAGGGCGCTGGAGGTTGCCGTGACGGTCGCTCCGACGGACATTACCGTCCTTGTGACCGGTGAGAGCGGAGTCGGTAAGGAGAATATTCCGCGTATAATCCATCAGACAAGCCCGAGACGTCGTGGCAAATATTTCGCGATAAACTGCGGCGCCATCCCGGAAGGAACGGTGGACTCGGAACTTTTCGGTCATGAGAAGGGTTCCTTCACAGGTGCTGTCGAGATGCGTAAGGGATATTTCGAGGAGGCGGACGGAGGCACCCTCTTCCTGGATGAGATCGGTGAGCTGCCGATGGCGACCCAGGCGAAACTGCTCAGGGTTCTCCAGTCGGGAGAATTCATAAGGGTGGGTTCGTCAAAGGTCATGAAGACGGATGTCAGGGTGATAGCCGCAACAAATGTGGATCTTCTGAATGCGGTTTCGCGTGGAAAGTTCCGTGCAGACCTGTACTATAGGTTGAACTCGGTGGTCATCAAGATGCCGGCTTTGAGGGAGAGGCCTGCAGACATACATCTGCTCTTCCGCAAGTTCGCTTCGGATTTTTCCGCGAAGTACGGTATGGCGAAGGTGGCCTTGACGGATGATGCCGCAATCATGCTGCGCAAATATCGCTGGCCGGGCAACATCCGACAGCTGAAGAACATAGCGGAGGCGGTTTCGTCCCTCGAGTCATCAAAGATGGCTCCCGGTATGGACAAGTGCATGGTAGATGCCGATGTGCTGTCCAGATACATACCGAAGGAGGAACCGAATCTTCTTCCGGCAACAGTCCAGCAGCAGGATAAGTTCGAGTCCGGCGAGCGCGAGGTGATCATCAGGACACTTTTCCAGCTCAAGCAGGAGGTGGATTATCTCAAGGAGGTCGTCGAGAAGGCTGGTCTTGGACGGATGGGCGCAGCGGCGATACAGTCGCCGGCGCAGCAGGAGGAGATCGAACAGTGGCAGCCGCCGGTTGCAGAGTTCGACGATCCTGAGGAGCAGGACCCGGAGGATCAGGTGCTTGATGAAACACCGGAGCAGATATCCATAAAGGAGGCAAGTTTCGAGCTCATAGAGAAGGTTCTCCGCAAGCATGGAGGCAACAGGAAGGCGGCGGCAGCCGAACTTGAGATCTCAGAGAGGACATTGTACCGCAAGCTGAAGCAGATGCAGAAATAGAACATGGGAAAGAAGAAATACATATTTATGGCAATCCTCGCAGTGTTGACTGCGGTGATTATGCATTCGTGCGGAATATATTCGTTCACAGGAACATCTATCCAGCCGGATGTGAAGACTGTTACAATCAATTACTTTGAGTATCAGGCTCTTAAGGTAAATCCTTCGCTCAGTAACCAGATCACCGAGGCTCTTCAGGAGAAGTTCCTCAAGCTGACAAAGCTCGAACTGGTGGATATGGACGGAGACCTGGAGATCACAGGTGCCGTGACAGGATATGATGTGAAGGCGACAGCAGTGACAGCGAACGAGCAGGCTGCGCAGAACCGTCTGACCGTGAATGTTAAGATATCATTCACCAACAGGAAGTATCCGGAGGATGATTTCCCTGACAAGTCTTTCTCTGCATACGCTGATTTCGATGCCATGACTTCGCTTGACGCCGTGGAGTCTCAGCTCTGCGAGGAGATCGTGGAGAAGCTTTGCGACGACATCTTCAATGCAACTGTAGCAAACTGGTAGGACATGGAGTACATAGATATAAGAAAACTGAATCTTGACGAACTTGTAGGTGTCGTGAATCTGTATCCATGGTTCGGCGGTGCAAGAAAGGAATTGTGCAGGAGAATGAGGAGCATGGGAGCCGAGTGGGATATGGCTCAGTATGCGGATGCAGCCATGTATGTATGCGCACGAGAGAAGGTGTCCGACATCATGCGTTCCGGCAGGGCGGGGGATTGGAGCGATGCCGATGTGGAGAAGCTCATCAAGTCCTATCTGTCTGAGAAACAGGAGGTTGAGACCAAGGTGGAGACGAGGAAGGTGTATGCTGGAGTCGGTGATTATTTCTCACAGGAGGAGTATGACAATGTCCGAAGCGCAGAGGATAATGTCTTCTCGAGATATGCGGCAAAGGCCCGCAGGGAGAAGCCGGAGATCAATTCCGAAGGCGTCGAGGACCTTGGATTCTATACGGAGACCCTTGCTCAGATCTATGCGGAACAAGGATATTATAGCCAGGCAAAGAAGATATATTCAAAACTAATTTTGGCATATCCAGAAAAAAGTGCTTACTTTGCATCCCTTATTCAAAAAATTGACGAAATAAATTAGATTTAAAGATATTATGAACGCATTATTCACAATTCTGACTGTGCTTGTGCTGATCGCCAGCGTCCTTATTACTCTCATCGTGCTTCTCCAGAACGGAAAGGGTGGCGGACTTGCAAGCAACTTTGCAGCTGGTAACCAGACTTTCGGTGTACGTCAGACAACTGACATCCTTGAGAAGATCACTTGGGGTCTCGTTGTATTCATCTTCGTTGCATCAATCGCTACCTCATTCACTTCAGGTAACAGCAACAAGGGAATGAACTTCTCTGACCGTGCAGAGAGCGAGCTCACTGAGGAGGTTGCTTTCCCAACTCCAGAGGTAGAGAACCCAGCTGATACAACAATCGCTGAGTAGTCGGTTCCTCTACTGACAAATTGTCAGTAAAAGAGGTTTGGAATATATTTTGACTTATTATAGCCGTCTGTCCAAAAGCAGACGGCTATAACTGCATTGTGTAAATTAATAAGTCAAGATATGGCAGAGAATAAATATGAAAACCTCAGCAGATTTGCTGTAAACCTTAATGAAAGGGCCGCACAGGGCAAGCTGGATCCTGTGATAGGAAGAGACGAGGAGATAAGAAGGGTACTGCAGATTCTCAGCAGAAGGACAAAGAATAATCCTATACTGGTAGGAGAGCCGGGAGTCGGAAAGACGGCCATTTCGGAAGGCATCGCACAGAAGATAGTTGACGGCGATGTGCCTGAAAATCTCCGCAGCAGGATGATATATTCATTGGATCTCGGTGCCTTGATTGCAGGCGCCAAGTATCAGGGAGAGTTTGAGGAAAGACTTAAAGGTGTCGTGAAGGAGGTCGTGGAAAGCGAGGGAGAGGTTATCCTCTTCATCGATGAGATCCATACATTGGTTGGTGCCGGCCGCACTTCCGGAGCCATGGATGCTTCCAATATCCTCAAGCCTGCTCTGGCGCGAGGCGAACTCAGGACCATAGGTTCGACTACTCTGGACGAGTATCAGAAGTACTTCGAGGCGGATAAGGCTTTGGAGAGGCGATTCCAGATGGTCATGGTCGATGAGCCGTCACCGGCGGCGTCAATCTCCATCATGCGTGGTCTGAAGGAAAGGTATGAGAACCACCATAAGGTACGCATAGAGGATGATGCCCTGATCGCGGCGGTGGAGCTCTCGCATAGATATATCACCACGCGTTTCCTCCCGGATAAGGCCATAGACCTGGTCGATGAGGCGGCCTCAAAGCTCCGTCTCGAGATGAACTCGGTGCCGGAGCCTATAGCCGAACTCGACAGCCGCATCCGTCAGCTTGAGATTGAGAAGGAGGCCATCAGGCGCGAGGGAGTGTCCTTGAAGATGGACAAGATCAAGTCCGAGCTGAAGGAACTGAACGAGCAGAGGGACAGCCTCGGCAAACGATGGGAAGAGGAGAAGAACATCCTATCCGAACTTCAGGCAGCCCGTCAGAGGATGGAAGACTACAAGATCGAGGCTCATAATGCCGAAAGGGCAGGTGATTACGGTAAGGTAGCCGAGATCCGATATGCCAAGATGGCTGAGACCCAGAAGATGATCGATCAGCTCACATCAAGACAGGCGGCCATTAAGGACCCTATCATTACAGAGGCTGTAACGCCTGAGGATATTGCGGAAGTTGTGGCTAAATGGACAGGAATTCCTGTACACAGGATGCTGGAGAGCGAGAGGGAGAAGCTTCTGAGGATGGAGGCTGAACTGCATAAGAGGGTAGTGGGCCAGAATGCGGCCATTGAGGCTGTATCCGATGCCGTACGTCGTTCGCGTGCCGGCCTGCAGAACGAGAAGAGGCCTATCGGATCATTCCTGTTCATGGGAACGACAGGTGTCGGTAAGACCGAGCTTGCGAAAGCGCTTGCGGAGTTCCTCTTCAATGATGAGAACATGATGACCCGCATCGATATGAGCGAATATCAGGAGCGTCACTCCGTAAGCCGTCTCGTAGGTGCGCCTCCGGGCTATGTGGGATATGATGAGGGTGGTCAGCTGACCGAGGCAGTGAGGCGTAAGCCGTACTCGGTGGTGCTTCTCGACGAGATTGAGAAGGCCCATCCGGACGTGTTCAATACCCTTCTGCAGGTGCTTGATGACGGTCGTCTGACCGATAACAAGGGCCGTACGGTGGACTTCAAGAACACTATCCTTATCATGACTTCTAATGTCGGTGCCGACATCATACAGACTTTCATGGAGCACCTCCCGGTTGAGGGTGAGGAGCGCTCCCGAATGCTGGCAGATTGCCGCAATGAGGTCGTTGAGGTTCTTAAACGCACAGTCCGTCCTGAGTTCCTCAACAGAATCGATGAGGTTATCATGTTTGAGCCTCTCTCGCAGAGCGATATCCGTGATATCCTGAAGATGCAGATGCGTGACCTGCAGGAGAAACTCTCGGAGAACGGTGTGACACTGGAATTTACCGCTGAGTTTGAAGACTACATGAGCACCAAGGGCTATGAGCCGGCATACGGTGCCCGCCCTATCAAGCGTCTCATGCAGAAGGAGCTGGTGAACCTGCTGGCCAAGTCCATCCTTGACGGCCATGTCCGTCGTGACTCCGCCATCACAGTCACCATCCACGATGGTCAGATAGAGTTCAAATAACTATCAGCAGCTAAATGCTTGGCAGATAGGATGTTAAAGGTAAATGCCTGCTGACTTTTTCAGCAGGCATTTACCTTTAACATATTGATATTCAGTTATTTGAGTGCTGACGCGCTATGCGAGAAGCTTCTTCACAGTAGCGGAGATTGCGCGTCCGTCTGCGAGGCCTGCGAGTTTCTTGGTCGCTACGCCCATGACCTTGCCCATGTCCTGTGGCTTGGTAGCACCAACCTCTGCGATGATCTTTGCGAGTTCGGCCTCGAGTTCAGCCTCTGTGAGCTGCTTAGGAAGGTACACTTCCATTGCCGCTGCCTCTGCAAGCTCGTTCTCTGCGAGCTCCGGACGACCAGCGTCGTTATACTGCTGTGCGCTCTCCTTGCGCTGCTTCACGAGCTTCTGGATGATCTTCACGATCTCCTGGTCTGTGATTTCGCCGGTAGCACCTTCTGCTGTCTTTGCAAGCATGATGGCTGCCTTGATAGCCCTGAGTGATGCGAGACGCACGGTCTCCTTTGCCTTCATTGCCGATACCATGTCGGCCTGTATTCTTTTCTCCATAGTTATTCTGATTTAGATCCCCGGTCAAGACGGGGATGACGATTAACGGTATTTTTCAAATTCCGGCATAGCGATGCCTGAGATGAAGTCCTTGAAGCTCCTGTCGTCCTTCGGACAAATCACGAGGGCGTCCTGTGTGTCGATGACCATGAATCCCTCAAGTCCCTTGACCGCTATGAGTTTTCCCTTGTCGGTGGAGAGCACCAGGGTGTTCTTTGACTCCTCGATGAGAGTCTTCTCCACTGCGATGGCATTGCCATCTTCGTCCTTCTTCTGTAATGTATAGAGTGACTCCCATGTTCCGATGTCGCTCCATCCGAACTTCACCGGATATATCCATGCTCTCTCGGTCTTCTCCATCACACCGTAGTCGATGGAGATGTTAGGGCAGTCGGTGAATGCTCTGGCTATGAATTCTCCCTCGATCTTCGAACCGAGAGCCATCTCCCATCCGTTGAAGAGGCCTGTGACCTCAGGAAGATGCCTTTCCATCTCGCTCTTGATGGTGCTGGCCTTCCAAAGGAAGATACCGGCATTCCAGAAGAACTCTCCTGTGCTGATGAAAAGTGTCGCCATGTCCTTGTCCGGCTTCTCAGTGAATGTCTTCACCTGCATAGGCTCGTCGCTCTTATAGGCTTCCTTGCCGCCGATTGCCTGGACATAACCATAGTTTGTGTCAGGGCGTGTAGGCACGACTCCCAATGTCATGAGCACATCGTTCTCTGCTATGTATCCGAATGCCTTCTTGATGGTCTCCGCAAAGAGTTCCTCGTTGTCGATGGCGTGGTCGGCCGGAGTGACGACGATGTGGGCGTCCGGGTTTCTCTGCAGCAGCTTGTATGTCGCATAGGCGATACATGGGGCGGTGTTGCGTGAGTATGGCTCAAGCAGCATGTTGCTCCTGTCCAGTTCGGGGATCTGCTCCATTACCAGATCTGCATATCTCTGTGCGGTGACCACCAGGATGTTTTCCTGTGGCACCACCTGCAGGAATCTGTCATAGGTCTGACGGAGGAAGGTCTTTCCTGTGTCTGCTATGTCAATGAACTGCTTTGGTTTCGATGATCTGCTGACAGGCCAGAATCGTGTTCCGGATCCTCCTGCCATGATTACGCAATAACAATTGTTTATATTCATCAGTTTTAGTGTTTGTTCCTTATAAATATATAGGTATATATGCTTGCGGGAACCATTCGGTCTTGGCCTCATTGCCTTCGAATGTAACCGCCACCACATCGAACGTACATTCCAGACATCCGTATGGCCTTCCCTGCCCGCTCCTGAGATATCGTCCTGCCGCCTTTACTATGTTCGCCTGCTTGGCCCTGTCCACATTGTCCTGCGGCGGTGCCTGTATGCTCAACCGGCGGGTCTTGACCTCTACAAAATGTATTCCATCGGCAGCGAGTGAGATGATGTCTATCTCCAGATGCCCGCTCCTCCAGTTCCTCTCAAGAATCTGATGTCCCAGACCCTCCAGAAACGCACATGCGATATCTTCTCCCTGCTTTCCTAATTGGCGTCTGTAATTGCTGTCACCTTCCATGCTCCCTCCTCGTTCTTCATCACAACAGCCTTGCGCTCCTTGCGCATACCTTCCAGTTCTATGGCATAGTGCACCTGACGTCCGCCATCGACTTTCTCGACATTGAGAACCTCCACAGCAGCTTCCGCCATCAGCTGTGCAGCAATCTTCATGGCATTGCTGTCAGCCTTTTCAAGGTACTCCCAAGCCAGCTGGTTTGCGGAAATGTACTCCTTCATGGACAATGTGTCACAAAGTCCATAAGCCTCTTCCCACTGACCTGCAGCCACGGTCTTGCTGAAAGCCGTAACGACAGCTTCGGGACCGTCGGCCTTTCCGCCTCCGTTCCCTCCGCACGCCACAGCCATCACCGCCACAGCCACCATCATCAAAATCTTTCTCATATATGAACACATTACTCAAAATTAACAATAGTCACTCCCGTGCCGCCGAACTGGATGTGCTCGTCGCGTACCGACGCCACGCCCGGAATCGTCCTGATCAGCTTCTGAAGTTCATCTCTCAGGACTCCAGTGCCCTTTCCGTGGATGATCCTCACGCTTGACACTCCCACCATCACTGCATCGTCAATGTATCTGGTAACCTTCTCTACTGCATCGTTAAGCCTCTCGCCGCGAACATCCAGCTCAGTGCTGAAGTTGAGTTTCCTCTCATTGATCGATGTGTCGATCTTTATTGTCGTCTTAGGCTTGGCCACTTCCTTGACCGCGCTCTTGAACTCGTTTGAAGTGATCCTCTCCACCTTGTCATGCGGCAGTTTGGTGCTGATGTTGCCCACAATCACCACGACAGCCTTCGCAGACACCTTGGTGACCTCTCCCACCATGCCGTTGTCCTTGATGCGCACCTTCTCTCCGACCTTCAGCGGCGCTGTGCGGAACGCTTCCATGCGCTCCTGCTCCGCCTGCTGCTCGCGCAGCTCCTGCTGGGTCCTCTCGTCGGCCTTCTGTGCCTTCCTCTTCTCCCTCCTTGCGCGACGCTCATCGATCTGCTTTATCTTACGCTCGATATAGTCCTCTCTTTCCTTCTCCTCCTGCTCTTTCTTGGCACTGAGCAGACCGAGGAATCCCTGCAGCTCCTTACGGGCCTCCTGGGTTGCTCCCTTCTCAGCCTGAGACTCCTTGATCGTCTTGATGGTGCTTTCCACCTGCCTGTTGGCCTTCCTGATGATCTCCTCAGCTTCTTTCTTCGCCTGGTCGATGATCTCCTTCTTCAGTTTCTTTATCTCCTGGAGTTCCTTCTGATACTTGTCGGTTATGCTCTCCAGTGTCTTGTCGGTATGCTTGATCCTCTCGAGCTTCTCGTCCAGCGCCCTTCTGTTGCGGGCAATCTTCCTGAGGTTCCTCTCAATGCCCACGAACTCCTCACCGGCGCGGGCCTCTGCATCCTTGATGATGCTTTCAGGCAGACCGGTCTTCCTTGCAAGCTCGAATGCGAACGAGTTGCCCGGCAGTCCCATCTCCAGCTTGAACAGCGGAGCTATGTTCTTCACATCGAACATCATCGCCCCGTTCATGACTCCACTCTCTCCGCTGGATGCGTAAAGCTTGAGGTTGGTATAGTGCGTGGTTATGACTCCATATGCGCCCCTGCTGTCCAGCTCCGCCAGGATCGCCTCGGCGATCGCTCCGCCGGCAGCCGGCTCCGTGCCCGATCCGAACTCGTCGATCAGCACGAGTGTCTTGTCGTCCGCCTTGGCCAGCATATCCTTCATGTTCATAAGGAACGAGCTGTATGTACTGAGGTCATTCTCCAGCGACTGGTCGTCTCCGATGTCCACCATGATGCGGTCGAAGACCATCATCTCCGATGTCTCGGAAGTGGGTATGAGCATTCCCCACTGGAACATGTACTGGAGCAGTCCGACGGTCTTCAGACATACGGACTTACCTCCGGCGTTAGGTCCCGAGATGAGGAGGATATGCTTCTGCGCCGAAAGCGATGCGGTCAGCGGCACGATCTCCTTCTTCTCCTTCTTAAGGGTGCGCTCCAAAATCGGATGCCTTGCCTTGCGCAGGTTCATCTCGCCGTTCTCGGAGATGATAGGCATGCCCGCTATGAAGTCGAGGGCGATCTGCGCCTTTGCCATGATGAAGTCGATCTCACCGAGATACCTTGCCGCCTCCACCAGGTCAGGGATATACGGACGGAGGAATTCGGAGAATTCGTAAAGTATGCGTACGATCTCGCGCTGCTCCGAGAACTGAAGTTCCTTGATCTGGTTGTCAAGTTCCACCACTTCGGCAGGCTCGATGAATGCTGTCTTTCCTGAAGCCGACTCGTCGTAGATGAAGCCCGGCAGGCGTTTCTTGTTTGCGGCGCTGACAGGAATCAGCATCTTTCCGTCTCTGACAGACACGCCTGCGTCGCTGTCGACAATGCCTTCCTCCTGAGCCTTCTTGAGGATGGCGCTCATCCTGCGCGAAATCGCTCCTTCCTTCTCGCGGAGCGACTTTCTGATCGAATAGAGTTCGTCAGAGGCGGTATCCTTGACCTCGCCATACCTGTCGAGGATAGTGTCGATCCTTCTCTGCACCTCCGGGAATCCCATGATAGGGGCGGCCATACGCTTGAGATGCGGGTACACGCCGTCCTTGACGCCACTGAAGAAGTTTGTCACCTTCCTGAGTGTGTCGAGCATGGTCCTGAGCTTTCTGAGTGATATGAGGTCGATGGCCGAAGAACTTCTCTCCAGCGGCTTGAGAAAATCTATACAGTCTATGAATCCTCCCGACGGGAAGCTGTCCTCGAACATCATGATGAGCCTCATCTCATCGGTCAGCAGCAGCCTCCTGCGTATCTCGGCAGGGTCTGTGGAGAAGGTTTCTGTCGCAGTCCTCTCCGTAGCGTATGCAGTGGAGCACCTGTCCGAGATTATCTGCCTTACGCGGTCAAATCCCAACTTCAGCTCCAACCTTTTGTCAATTGTCATCTTATTCTTCTCCAAATGAAGTACCGAGCATCAGTTTGAGCTCGTTAATGTTGTTGATCTTTGTAACATTGCCTGCCTTGACGAACGAGATGTTTCCGGTCTCCTCGGAAACGACCACAACGTCGGCGTCGGTCTCTTCGGTAATGCCTATCGCTGCCTTATGTCTCATGCCGTAGTTTGCAGGGATGTCTGTCCTTTCAGTGATCGGAAGGGTGCATCTTGCAGCTATGATCCTGTCTCCTACGATCACGAGCGCTCCGTCATGCAGCGGAGAATTCTTGAAGAAAAGGTTCATGATCAGGCGGCGGTGTATGCCGGCGTCGATCCTGTCTCCGGTGCTGATGATGTCGTCCAGGGAGTTCTTGTGCGCTATGACGATAAGTGCTCCTGTCTTGTCCTCTGACATCCTGCGGCATGCTTCGGTGAGGTTGTTCACCTCTTCGCTTGCGCTCATCTGTGTGTTCTTCCTTCCGGTAAGCTTGTCGATGATGGCCCTGCCCTTGGCGTTGTTCATATATCTGTTTCCAAGTCTGATGAGGAATTTCCTGATCTCAGGCTGGAATATCACGATGATGGCGAGCACACCGACATCCAGTATCATGTCCATGATGGCTGTCATAAGCCTCATGTCGAAGGCCCCCACAATGACGCGGATCATGTACAGCGATACGATCGCCATGAAGATGCTCATGGCAGAAGTGCCTTTGAGCCATCTGAACACCAGAAATATTATAATGCCCAGCAGAAGGATGTCGAGAATGTCCACAACCTTCATCTGCAGAAAATCGAAAGCGGCGAGCAGCATATACCTATATATTATATATCCGCGCAAAGATAGTGATAAATATAGAAAGTTTTAGTATGTTTGTAAGGTAACTGGAATCTTAAACTTTAACAGATATGAAAAGATTGAACATCATTCTTGCGGCGATGGCCGCATGTGTAGGCTTCGTTTCGTGTGGCGGCAACGCCGTGGAGCCAGCGATTCCGGTAGATCCGGAAATCGAGAAGGCGGTAGAGGAGACTCTTGCCAAGATGACTCTTGAGGAGAAGGTCGGACAGATGACGGAGGTTGCTATCGACATTCTCGGCGGCTGGGGTCCTGAGGGATTCACCCTTGATCCTGAGAAGGTGCAGAATGCCATCGGCAAGTATAAGGTCGGTTCGGTGCTCAACACGCCTGTAGTGGGTCAGACTCCTGAGAAGTGGCAGGAGATCATCGGATACATCCAGGAGGTTTCCATGAAGGAACTCGGTATCCCATGTGTATATGGTCTTGACCAGAACCATGGCGCTTCTTACGTGATGGGCGCGACTTATCTTCCGCAGAACATCAACGTAGGTGCTACATTCAATCCTGAGGTCGCTTATCAGGCAGGTCAGATCACCGCTTATGAGTCACGTGCAGCTAACTGTCCATGGACTTATTCTCCGACCGTTGACCTTTCGCGCGACCCACGCTGGCCACGCGTATGGGAGAACTACGGTGAGGACCCTCTCGTGAATGCAATCCAGGGTTCTGCTACAGTTCGCGGTATGCAGGGAGAAGATCCTAACCACATCGGTCCGAACAACATCGCAGTGTCTGTAAAGCACTATCTAGGTTACGGTAACCCTCGTACCGGAAAGGACAGGACTCCGGCGTATATCCCTGAACATGAGCTCAAGGAGAAGAACTTCGCTCCTTTTAAGGCTTGCATTGAGGCTGGTGCGCTTACAGTGATGGTCAACAGCGCCAGCGTGAACGGAATCCCTGTACATGCAAGCAAGGAACTCCTCACAGGATGGCTCAAGGAAGGCCTCAACTGGGACGGCATGATCGTTACAGACTGGGCCGACATCAACAACCTCTACACTCGCGAGGGTGTCGCTCATGACAAGAAGGAGGCTATCGAGATTGCGATCAACGCAGGTATCGACATGACTATGGAGCCTTATGACCTCGAGTTCACGACTATCCTTATCGAGCTCGTTAAAGAGGGTAGGGTTTCAATGGAGCGTATTGATGACGCGGTTCGCAGAGTGCTTCGTCTGAAGTATCGCCTCGGCTTGTTCGAGACTCCGAACACACCGCTTGAGAACTATCCTGAGTTCGGAAGCGCGAAGTTCGCACAGCTCGCGACTGCAGCAGCAGAGGAGTCTGAGGTTCTCCTTAAGAACGAGAACGGAATCCTTCCATTGAAGAAGGGTCAGAAGATCCTCGTCACAGGTCCTAACGCAAACTCTATGCGTTGCCTCAACGGAGGTTGGAGCTACACATGGCAGGGCCACATGGCTGACAGGTTCACAGAGCAGTACAACACAATCTACGAGGCTGTATGCAATAAGTTCGGCGCTAAGAATGTAATCCTCGAGCAGGGAGTCACTTACGTGGCAGAGGGCAGCTATGAGCAGGAGAATGCTCCTGAGATCGAGAAGGCGGTAAGAGCTGCACGAAACGTAGACGTGATCCTTGCATGTATCGGTGAGAACTCATATTGCGAGACTCCTGGTAACCTTTCAGACCTTGCTCTCTCGGAGAACCAGCGCAACCTTGTGAAGGCTCTTGCAAAGACAGGCAAGCCTGTCGTCCTCATCCTCAATGAGGGTCGTCCTCGCCTTATCAATGACATCGAGCCGCTTGCTGACGGTATCATCGACATCCTCCTTCCAAGCAACTATGGCGGTGATGCCCTTGCAAATATCCTTGCGGGTGATGTGAATCCAAGTGCAAAACTTCCTTATACAT
>JAEIGA010012240.1_pt1 | contig 13015 bp, 11 predicted proteins | sample 9270691 | NCBI WGS metagenome assembly JAEIGA01 (sample SAMN17057246, study PRJNA624740) | gut metagenome | biome: biome; isolation source: fecal sample | host: Bos grunniens | place: China: Xizang | collected 2019 | reverse complement strand
TACTACTAAAAAACTTTTTCTTTTTCTCTGCGTAACCCGATTTTTTGCCGGGAAAGCCCCCTTACGCTCTGCATTTTCGTGTAGGCTAACCCACAAAAATGCCTCACTTGGAGGTTTAACACGCTAATTTATAACCTTTTACTTCAAAGGTTGATAATAATCGGCTTGCAAAATTACTACTTTTCTATGAATCAGCCAAATAAATTAGCATTTAAATCAATATTTCTGTGGTGCTTATCTCTATGCGATAAGTAATGATTCCCGCTTAGAATGTGAGTGTACTTCTGTTCTATTCCTATTTAAAAATATAAGAGGTATGTGCGCATACCTCTTATATTTTTGTGGGCTTTTTGTTGCCTTAGAAATTAGCATTGTTCGGAGTACGAGGGAAGGGGATGACATCACGAATATTGGTCATACCTGTCACAAAGAGCAGTAGACGCTCGAATCCGAGGCCAAATCCTGAGTGGGGGCATGTTCCGTATTTACGCGTGTCAAGGTACCACCACATATCCTTCATAGGAATACCTAATTCTTCTACGCGAGTGAGCAGTTTGTTGTAGTCTGCTTCACGTTCTGAACCACCGATAATCTCACCAATCTTGGGGAAGAGTACGTCCATTGCGCGAACTGTCTTGCCATCTTCATTTTGCTTCATGTAGAATGCCTTAATCTCCTTGGGGTAATCGGTGAGTATAACGGGACGCTTGAAGTGTTCCTCAACAAGGTAACGCTCGTGCTCAGAAGCCAAATCAGCACCCCAGAAAATGGGGAACTCGAACTTGTGTCCATTAGCAACTGCAGCCTCAAGAATCTCGATACCTTGAGTGTAGGGCAAACGTACAAAGTCTTCTTTGATAACACCTTCAAGGCGGGCGATTAATTCCTTGTCGAACATGTCGTTAAGGAATTTTACGTCGTCATAGCAGTGTTCAAGAGCCCAACGTACACAGTGCTTAATGAAATCTTCTGCGAGTTGCATGTTGTCGAAGATGTCATTGAAGGCAACCTCAGGCTCAATCATCCAAAACTCAGCAAGGTGGCGTGGGGTGTTTGAGTTTTCGGCACGGAAGGTGGGGCCGAAAGTGTAGATTGCTCCTAATGCTGTAGCTGCGAGCTCACCCTCGAGCTGACCTGATACCGTAAGTGAGGCTTGCTTTCCAAAGAAGTCGTTGTCGTAGTTGATGCTACCGTTTTCGTCCTTCTTTAGATCGTAAAGGTTCATTGTGGTTACCTGAAACATTTGACCTGCACCCTCGCAGTCCGAAGCAGTAATAATGGGAGTGTGGAAATAGTAGAACCCACGCTCATGGAAGAACTGATGAATTGCAATAGCCATATTGTGTCGGATGCGATATACGGCACCAAAGGTGTTGGTGCGAGGACGCAAGTGAGCAATCTCGCGGAGAAATTCCATTGAGTGCCCTTTCTTTTGCAAGGGATAGGTGTTGTCACATTCTCCCAAGACCTCAATTTCTCGTGCTTGAATCTCGGCAGTCTGGCCAGCGCCTACTGATTGTACGAGCTCTCCATTAACACTGATACAGGCACCAGTAGTAATTTTCTTGAGCATCTCCTCGTCAAAATTGGCAAGGTCTACTACAATCTGTATGTTCTTGATGGTAGAACCGTCGTTGAGTGCAATGAAATTTACTTGCTTGCTGCCACGGCGAGTACGTACCCATCCTTTAACGTTGACCATAGCACCGAAATCGGTACGCTGTAAAAGGTCAACGATACGTGTTCTGATGATTGTGTTCATATTTTGATATTTAATTGTCACTTGTCAATTATTCGAAAGCTCCCATGCGCAACATATTTACTTCCTTTTCGGTAAGGAAACGCCAGTCACCGCGGCGAAGGTTCTTCTTGGTGAGTCCAGCAAACTGTACGCGGTCGAGGCGTTGCACGTGGTAACCCAAGTGCTCAAACATACGACGTACGATACGGTTACGGCCGCTGTGAATCTCTACACCTACGAGTGACTTGTCTGTGTCAGAGGTGTAGCTCACTTCATCAGCATGGATTTCGCCATCCTCGAGCTGGATTCCGGTAGCCAACTGTTGCATGTCGGCAGCGGTGAGATTTTTGTCAAGGCGTACATGATAAATCTTCTTCTTTAAGAAGCGGGGATGTGTAAGCTTTGAAGCCATCTCGCCATCATTGGTTAGAAGTAATACTCCTGTTGTATTGCGGTCAAGGCGGCCTACGGGATAGATGCGCTCCTTGCAAGCACCCTTGACGAGATCCATTACAGTCTTTCGATCTTGGGGATCTTCTACGGTGGTTACATAATCCTTAGGTTTATTGAGCAAAATGTAAATTTTACGCTCAATGCTGATTGTCTGGTCGTGGAAGCGTACTTCATCTCCCAATTTAACCTTGGTGCCGAGTTCGGTTACAATCTGTCCGTTTACGGTTACTACGCCTGCAGTGATAAAGTCATCGGCTTCGCGACGTGAACATACGCCTGCATTTGCAAGATACTTATTCAAGCGAATAGGTTCATTGGGGTCTTTCAATTCTTCTCGATATTGAATCTGCTTTTTCTTGCTGTACTTTTTATCGCCAAATGCTCCTTTTGATTTGAAACCTCCACCGAATGCGGGGCGCTGGCCATAGCCTCCAGTAGCAGGGCGCTGGTTGTTGCCGTTTTCGCGATTGAAACGGGGGCGTGTATTGTAACCATCATTGCTTTCGCGACTATAGCGAGGACGGAAGGTGTTTTCTGCGTCAGAGTTCCATGAATTGCCAGGTTCAGGACGGTTATATGAACGAGTGGGGCGGTTATACTCTGAACGGCCAAATGAGCGGTCGTGATTGTAGTCACTGTTGTAACTATTGCCACGGCTATAAGTGCGCTCGCCACCGAATGAACGCTCGCGATTGTAGCTGCCCTCATTACCGCGTTCGCTGTTAAAACGAGGACGATTATTCTCAAAATTGGGGTTAAACGAGCTTCGCTGTGTACGCTCTACTTTCGCATAACGGGGTGCACCACCTTCTTCGCGGTTGAAGCGAGGACGTTGTGGACGTGTTCCGCCATCAACATTTCTCACGAAACGCTGACGCTGACCCGTACGCTGACCTTCGTTGTTCCAACTGTTCTCGCGGTTGTACGATCTGCGCTCACCGCTCTTCTCTGACTCGAATCCTTCGAATCTGTTTACGTTGTCTGTACTCATTGTTGTTAGGTTAATTATTATATATTCGGCCTCACGGCTTAAAAGAGTTGTAGTTGTGATTAAACACCTGTATAGTTCCAGGGGGCAATCTCTTTGAGCTCAGCTTTTATAGCATCACTTACGTCAAGTCCATCGATGAACTCTTGCATAGACTCGGCTGTCACGGCTGCATTGGTGCGTGTGAGCGCCTTCAATGCTTCATAGGGGTTAGGGTATGCCTCACGGCGGAGAATGGTCTGGATGGCTTCGGCGGCAACGTTCCAGCTGCTGTCAAGATCTCGACGGATAGCCGTTTCATTGAGGAGCAATTTGCCAAGACCTTTGAGCGAACTTTGGATAGCGATTGCAATGTGGCCGAAGGGGACTCCCACGTTGCGCAATACGGTAGAATCTGTAAGGTCGCGCTGCAAGCGGCTGATGGGGAGTTTGCTGGCTAAGTGCTCGAGGATAGCATTGGCAATACCCAAATTGCCCTCTGCATTCTCAAAATCGATGGGATTTACCTTATGGGGCATTGCGCTTGAACCTACTTCTCCAGCTTTAATCTTCTGTTTGAAGTATTCCATAGAGATATATTGCCAGAAGTCGCGGTTCATGTCAATCATGATGGTATTGATGCGTTTAAGAGCATCGAAAATACCTGCTAAGAAGTCGTAGTTAGAGATCTGTGTAGTATACTGCTCGCGTTGAAGGCCCAAATAGTCGCTCACGAAGCGGTTACCCACAGTTTTCCAGTCATAGCTGGGATATGCCACGTGATGAGCGTTGTAGTTACCTGTAGCACCACCAAACTTTGCAGTCAGAGGACAAGCCTTGAGTACTGCTAATTGCTGCTCTAAACGGTATGCAAACACGCGTACTTCTTTGCCGAGACGTGTAGGCGAGGCTGGCTGACCATGGGTCTTGGCAAGCATGGGGATAGCATCCCACTCATCGGCATAGGTATTGAGTTGGCCTATGAGTTGTTCTATGAGAGGATAGTATACATCATTCAATGCCTCCTTTACAGAGAGGGGAACTGAAGTGTTGTTGATGTCTTGTGAAGTAAGTCCGAAATGTACAAACTCCTTGAAAGGAATGAGAGCAGGCTCTTTGTCAAACTGCTCTTTGATGAAGTATTCTACAGCCTTTACGTCGTGGTTGGTAACGCTCTCAATTTCCTTTACGCGGGCAGCATCAGCCTCAGAGAAATTTTGGTAGATGCCACGCAAGTAGGGGACTAGAGCCTTGTTTACACCTTGCAACTGAGGCAAGGGGAGCTCGCAAAGCATGATAAAATACTCAATTTCTACACGTACACGGTAACGGATGAGTGCATACTCAGAGAAATACTCTGCTAATTGTGCGGTCTTGCTTCTATAGCGACCGTCGATGGGCGAAACTGCCGTAAGGATATCCAAATTCATATTCTAAATGATGGTTATTTCATGTCTTATTTATACCTAAAGCAAACATTGCATCACTGCATATCGGCTTTGAGGGCACAAAGTTACTACTTTTTGTTAAGATAACGTGCGCGAAAGGGGAAAAGTTTGCAAAAGAAGTCCAAAACACGGCGATTAAGTTGACAGTTCTTGACAAAACAAGCAAAGGACGGAAAAATCCGCCCTTTGTTCGTGAAATATTGTTGGGACTTTTTACATCATGCCATCCATGCCTCCCATGCCAGGAGCCATAGGTGCAGGCTTGTCTTCCTTCTTCTCTACGATAACGCACTCGGTAGTGAGGAACATACCTGCGATAGAAGCCGCATTTTCCAAAGCAACACGAGTTACCTTTGCGGGATCTACCACACCGGCTGCCTTCATGTGCTCGTAAACATCAGTGCGAGCGTTGTAACCGAAGTCAGCGTTGCCCTCTCTTACTTTCTGTACGACTACAGCACCTTCCTTGCCAGCGTTAGAAACGATCTGACGTAGGGGCTCTTCTACGGCACGCTTGATGATTTCGATACCGGTAGTCTCATCGGCATTATCGCCCTTAAGGCCTTCGAGTGCATCGATAGCACGGATGTAGGCTACTCCACCACCAGGAACAATACCCTCCTCGATAGCTGCACGGGTAGCGCAGAGGGCGTCATCAACGCGGTCTTTCTTTTCCTTCATTTCAACCTCAGAGGCAGCACCAACGTAGAGCACAGCTACTCCACCCGCAAGTTTAGCAAGGCGCTCTTGTAGCTTCTCCTTGTCGTAATCGCTCTTGGTAGAGGCGATTTGAGCCTTGATTTGTGCTACGCGATCGGCAATAGCGTCCTTATTGCCCACTCCATTGACGATGGTGGTATTGTCTTTTGATACGGTCACTTTATCGCAACGACCAAGCATCTCGATGGTAGCTTGTTCAAGTGAGAGACCCTTTTCCTCGCTGATGACGATACCGCCAGTAAGGATAGCGATGTCTTCGAGCATCTCTTTGCGACGGTCACCAAAGCCCGGAGCCTTAACTGCACAAATCTTGAGCTGTGCACGAAGACGGTTTACAACAAGTGTTGTGAGGGCTTCGCTGTCAACATCCTCGGCAATAACAAGGAGAGGACGACCAGTTTGAATGGCTGGCTCGAGGATAGGAAGGAAATCCTTGAGGTTGGATATCTTCTTGTCGTAAATCAAGATGTAAGGATTGTCCATTACACACTCCATCTTCTCTGTGTCGGTAACGAAATAGGGAGAGAGGTAGCCACGGTCGAACTGCATTCCTTCAACCACACCGATAGAGGTCTCGGTACCCTTAGCCTCCTCGATTGTGATAACACCATCCTTTGATACGCGACGCATGGCATCTGCGATAAGCTTACCGATTTCGGGATCGTTGTTTGCAGAGATTGTTGCTACTTGCTCAATTTTGTCGTAGTCACTGCCTACGGCTTCAGCCTGCTCCTTGATGTTCTCCACAACCTTGGCAACGGCCTTGTCGATACCGCGCTTGAGATCCATGGGGTTAGCGCCTGCTGTAACATTCTTGATACCTACGTTTACGATGCTCTGTGCAAGAACAGTAGCAGTCGTTGTGCCATCACCAGCATCATCGCCGGTTTTTGATGCTACAGACTTTACAAGCTGTGCACCAGTATTCATGAAAGGATCAGCGAGTTCTACTTCTTTGGCAACGGTAACACCATCCTTGGTGATGTGGGGCGCGCCAAATTTCTTCTCGATGATTACGTTGCGACCTTTAGGGCCGAGAGTCACTTTTACTGCGTTGGCAAGCTCGTCAACACCCTTCTTGAGTTGCTCGCGAGCTTCCATGTTGAATAAAATATCTTTTGCCATACTTTTGATTTATTAGTTAGTTCTCTATGTTTTCCAGAATATCTATAGCATTTATATCTATAATCATCCCAAAATTGCTAAGATGTCGCTCTGGCGCATGATGAGGTACTTGTTGCCGTCAAGATCAAGTTCTGTACCTGCGTATTTGCCGTAGAGTACGGTATCGCCAACCTTTACAATCATCTCTTCATCCTTAGTGCCGTTACCTACAGCTACAACTTCTCCCTTGAGGGGTTTTTCTTTTGCGGTATCGGGGATGATGATACCACCGATAGTCTTTTCTTCTGCTGGTGCAGGAACTACGAGAACTCTGTCTGCTAATGGTTTAATGTTCATCTTTTTTAGATTTTATGATTTTTGTTTATGATTTATTTTGCTTTACACTGCCATATAGAACGAAAAATGTGCCACGAATGTTTGCGGATGTGGAATGCTGACATATTTCGTCTGAAACATGTCTTGGGGTGAGTGTTTCGTGACAGATTGTCGGTATTATTCCAGTTCATAAAGTAGCTTCTCGAGCTGTTCGGCGCTAAGCCAACGATGCAAGGAGCCGCGGTGGGCAACGGTTATTCCTCCCGTTTCTTCTGATACAACAATGGCCAAGGCATCGGTCTCTTGCGATATACCTAATGCGGCTCGGTGTCTCAGTCCCATAGATTTAGGAATGTCCATACTGTGCGATACAGGGAGTAAGCAGCCTGCTGCAGAGATGCGCTTTTGTGAAATGATCATAGCGCCGTCATGTAGAGGACTGTTTTTGAAAAAGATATTTTCAATAAGTAGCTGGTTGATGTCGGCATTCACCGTCTCGCCAGTATTGATGTATTCTCCTAATTTGATATTATGCTCGATGACGATGAGGGCGCCCTCTTTGCGCTTGCTCATATTCATGCAAGCCATCACGATGGGCATGAGCTCCGAGTGGTCTGCCTTGTCTGTATCCTTTCTTTTTATGAAGAAATCGATGAGTCGTCGTACTCGGTTTTGCGATCCCATTTCCCTAAGGAAACGTCGTATCTCGTCCTGGAAGAGGACGATAAGCGCCAAGGCTCCTACGCTAACAAGGGTATCCATAATACCTCCCAATAGGCGCATTTCGAGGATTTGCGATACAAGTATCCATACAAGGATGAATACGAAGATTCCCAAAAAAAGGTTGAGCGATCCTGATTCACGCATTAGTTTGTAAAAATAAAACAGCATGAGTGCTACCAAAAGGATATCAATCAAGTCTTTTATGCCAAAACCGAGTAACATATTATCTAAACCTTATTTATAGACGTGAATTTCTGATTTTTGTTATGATCTCTACAGCTTCTACAGCCTCCTTTACATCGTGTACTCGAAGGATGTGTGCTCCTTTCATAAGAGCGATGGAGTGAAGCGCTGTTGTCCCGTTTAGCGCTTCGTTGGGTGTGTTCCCGAGTAGATTATATATCATGGATTTACGTGAAACGCCGACCAATAACGGACAACCCAATAGATGTAACTCTTCAAGGTGCGACATCAAATGATAATTATCGTTCAATGTCTTTCCAAAGCCGAAACCAGGATCTACAATGATGTCGTTAATCCCCATGAGGCGAAGATGGTTGATGCTTTCGGCAAGGCTATAGGTAAGTGTTTGCCAAAAATTGTCAGCGGGATGAGATTCGAGGTTTACAGGGTAAGGGTTGGTAACTCCTTTTGAGTGTGTCAATATATAAGGAATACCCAATTCGGCAACAGTCTCAAACATTTTCTCGTCGGCTCGACCTCCATAAACATCGTTGATGATATTCGCTCCATAGTTCTTAACGCAATATTCTGCCACTGATGCGCGAAAAGTGTCTATAGAGATAATCGCTTCGGGTGCAACTTTACGTATGGCTTCAAGTGCCATGCTAAGACGGTTCATCTCTTCTTGCTCGCTGACGGGAGGTAGGCCTGGTTTGGTTGAGCATCCCCCCACATCGAGTATTGAGGCTCCCTCATTAAGCATCATCAATGCGCGTTTGGCCAGCTCTTCTTCTGTGTTGCTTCGCGATGGGGCATAAAAAGACTCTTCGGTGGCATTCAGAATACCCATTACCATAGGTTTGTCCAATGCAAATAGTTTACCACCGATATTCAACGTGTAAGATGTGATAGGTCTCGTTGTCATATCAGAGACAAAGGTAGTAAAATAATATTGAATCTCTGTCTCGCTTTGTAGAGAAAAATGAGCTTTTTTTCTACTTTCCTTCGTTGAGATTTGATTTTTCTCTTGCCATGCACTAATTTTGTCTTGTTAAATTCTGTCTTGCTTGACAATATTATGACTGATATAACAATATTATACGAATGCTTCAAACAAAGTAGTGGTATTACTACTGATACCAGACAATGTCGTGAGGGTATGATGTTTGTGGCTTTGAGAGGTGAAAACTTTGATGGAAACAGCTATGCTGCTGAGGCACTTGATCGTGGGTGCTCGTATGTAGTAATTGATAACGAGAAGTATGCTAATGCGGAAGATTCTCGAATAATCCTTGTCGATAATGCATTGAAGACCTTGCAGTTGTTGGCGCAATACCATCGACGTCAGTTAAAGACCGTGATTGTGGGTGTTACAGGAACTAACGGAAAGACTACCACAAAGGAATTGATGGCTGCCGTATTGAAACAACGTTTTTGTGTACATTATACACAAGGTAATCTAAATAACCATATAGGAGTACCACTGACATTGTTGCAATTGACCGGATCGCATGAGGTGGCTGTGGTAGAGATGGGTGCCAATCATCCTGGCGACATCAAGGAACTGGTAGAAATAGCTGAGCCCGATTATGGGGTTATTACCAATGTGGGAATGGCCCATCTGCAGGGGTTCGGTTCGCTCGAAGGCGTTATACGTACTAAAGGTGAACTTTATGATTTTTTGCGCAATACAGATTCCCGTACAATATTCCTCAATAATGACAACGAATATCTGAAGACTATAGCCAGTGGTCTTACCCCGATATGCTACGGCCAATTGATGGATAAGGGTTTGAAGGTCTTTGGTGAACTTGTAGCTTGTGATCCCTACTTGCGTTTCCATTGGAGAGTCGATAATGGCGAGTGGAACGAAGTCGCTACCCAACTTATTGGTAGTTACAACCTTGACAATGCTTTGTGTGCGGCTACTGTAGGTATACATTTCGGAATTTCTGTCGAGGAAATCAGTAAGGCACTTTCTGCCTATGTCCCCACAAACAATCGCTCGCAACTTACTCGTACTGAACATAACAGTCTGATAGTAGATGCATACAATGCAAATCCGACAAGTATGAGAGCGGCTTTGGATAATTTCAACCGTGTAGAGGACACTGTCAAGATGGCTATTTTGGGAGATATGAAGGAGCTGGGCGAAGCTACAGCCAAGGCACATCAAGATGTGGTTGACCTTATTGGTACACTCAATATCGGGGAAGTGTGGCTTGTAGGAGAGGCTTTTAAGCAAACAGTGCATACCCAACGAACCTTTGCGAATGTGGAAGAGGTGATTGCGGTATTGCAAGAGGAGAAACCCGCAGGACGTTGTATCCTCATTAAAGGATCAAATAGTATGAAACTTTCAACTTTGATTCCTTATTTGTAATTGACTTTGAAGATTGGACTATGCAGACTTATCATTATAATGTAGCTAGCCATGCTTTTATGGTAAATCTTCCAGAGGGGGAGGAGCGTATTTCGTTGATTTCATACGAACCTTTTGCTGTAGTTGATAGTGTTACTGATGACAATTGTTTGTTTACACTAACTGTAGACGATAGTTTCCATCCTCTAATTAAGGGGGAGCTCGTCGGTAAATTTGACTGTGGTGCTGCCGATTTTGGTGTATATCGTTTGGCGGATGGCGGATATCAGATACTCGTAGGTCCTCCCGGTGGTCAGTATTGTGCACTTATGCAAACTACTGCAGATTTCAGTGAGGGTATTATTGCTACACGGGGCGAACATTCAATACGTTCTTTTGCCGTAAATAATGCTTTGATGCTTATGTATGCGTTTTCTGCTGCCACTAAAGGAACATTGTTGATACATGCTTCGGTTATTGCCAATAAGGGATACGGATATCTTTTCCTCGGGAAAAGTGGCACAGGAAAGAGTACACATAGTAATTTGTGGCTCAAACATGTCGAGGGTAGTGAGCTGCTCAACGATGACAATCCTGTAATCGTAATTACCGAATCAGATATAAGAGTGTATGGTTCGCCCTGGAGTGGTAAAACTCCCTGTTATAAGAATCTTTCTGCAACGATAGGGGCATTTGTTCGCATCAAGCAAGAACCGGAAAATCATATATGTCGAGAATTGCCATTACAGTCTTTTGCAGTATTGCTTCCTTCAATGTCGACTATGAAATGGGATAAACGTATTTATGATGGGGTATGCAGTAGTGTCTCACAATTGGTAGAACGTGTTCCTCTTTATACATTGGGCTGTCGTCCAGATCGGGAAGCTGCCGAAGTTTGCAGTGCAGCAATTATGTCCTTATAGATTTATGGCTAAAACAGTAATCGATACAGTTGAATTTCCCAACGAAGTCTTCCTCAAAGAGGTGGCGGCATTAATTGTTGATGGACACGATGTAACACTTCGTGTTCGTGGCGTGAGTATGCGTCCTTTTCTGGAAGATCGTCGTGACAAAATTGTGCTGACTAAACCTCTTCGACGTCCGATTGTAGGTGATGTCGTATTGGCAGAGATTGCCCAGGGTAAGTATGTCTATCATCGTATTATAACCATTGAGGATGATAAGGTGACACTTAAGGGAGATGGTAACGTTGTAGGTACCGAACAATGTGTGATGGCTAATATTCTTGCAGCAACCAAGAACTTTATTCGGAAGGGAAAGCTTTTTTCTCCTGAAGGGTGGGTGTGGCGTTGTTACTCGGCGTTGTGGCCAAATTGGCCCTTTGCAAGACGAGTCCTGCTGAAGATGTACCGAATTTTTAGATTTTGAGAAGAAGAAATCTATGATTATCTGTAATGAATAATGAATGTAAAATACGATAACAATGAAAATTAAAGACGGATTTGAATTGCGTGAAATGTGTGGTGAGCATATCATCATTGGTACAGGCATGGCTAATATAGACTTTAGTAAAGTGATTAGTCTCAATGAAAGTGCTGCTTATTTATGGCGTGCGATTGAGGGTAAGGAGTTTACAGTGCAGTTGCTTGCAGAACTTTTAACGGAGCAATATGATATAGATGATGCCACAGCTACAGCTGATGCTTCAATGTTGGCGAAACAGTGGGTTAATGTTGGCATAGTGGAAGAGTGACAACTCTTTATGTAAAGAACCGCATTTTTGCGGTTTTTTGCGTTAAATTACACTTGCTATATTCAAAGGTTTGCTTTATCTTTGTAGCGAGAAAATCTTTTATTTAAGTTTTTATGGAAATTTTTTATTTCGCGATTATCTGCATTCTGTTTGTTTTCGCGGTCATCGACCTCAATGTCGGTGTGAGTAATGATGCCGTAAACTTCCTTAATTCGGCTGTAGGTGCCAAGGCGGCATCACTTAAAACTATTTTGATTGTAGCTGCAATCGGTATTTTCATCGGAGCGTCAACCAGTAATGGTATGATGGATATTGCTCGGCATGGTATGTTCCAGCCCGAGCATTTTTATTTCCGGCAGTTGATGTGCGTATTCCTTGCTGTGACGGTAACCGATGTGGTGTTGCTTGATATATTCAACTCACTCGGTATGCCAACCTCTACCACCGTGTCTATGGTGTTCGAACTGTTGGGTGCCTCATTTGCTATCTCGCTTATTAAAATCAGCTCGGGAGAAGCGTTAGAGGGAGTCACCACTATGGCAGACTTGCTCAATACGGGTAAGGCCTTAGAGGTGATTGCGGGTATTTTCCTTTCTGTGGCGATAGCTTTCTTCTTTGGTATTGTGGTACAGTGGATTTCGCGTCTGATATTTACGTACAATTATAAGAAGGGGCTCACCTCAAAGATTGGAATCTTTGGCGGTGTGGCAGTAACCTCTATCCTTTACTTTATGTTGTTTAAGGGTATGAAGGGGGCTGCATTTATGACTCCTGAGATTAAGGCTTATCTCAATGAGAATACTTTGATGCTTCTCGGTGTCATTTTTGTGGTAAGTACCGTTCTCATGCAGCTTCTCCATGCATTGAAGGTCAATGTATTTAAGGTTATCATCATGATTGGTACTTTCGCTTTGGCTATGGCCTTTGCGGGTAACGATTTGGTAAACTTTATCGGTGTGACGATGGCTGCACTTGATAGTGTGCTTCATTTTGCTCGCGAAGCAGTGCCTGCAGGTATCTCGGCAGATGACTATATGATGGGCTTCCTCAATGAGCCAGCACAGACCTCTGTGTGGTTCCTTATTGGTGCCGGTGCAATCATGGTATTTGCTCTTTGTACTTCAAAGAAGGCTCACGAAGTGTTGAAAACTTCTATGAACCTTTCTCGTCAGGATGATGGTGATGAAATGTTCGGTTCATCACCTGTAGCACGTAAGTTGGTACGTGCTGGTATGAGTTTTGTTACAAGTGTCAATAAGATTAG
>JAEIGA010012239.1_pt1 | contig 13016 bp, 14 predicted proteins | sample 9270691 | NCBI WGS metagenome assembly JAEIGA01 (sample SAMN17057246, study PRJNA624740) | gut metagenome | biome: biome; isolation source: fecal sample | host: Bos grunniens | place: China: Xizang | collected 2019 | reverse complement strand
TGGTTTGATATCGATGCTCCAGAAGGATACTTCTCATTAAATGATAAGATGTCTGACATTATTTCACATCCAGCTGGACAGGCAATGTTTGCACAGTTAATGGGCGGCATGGCAGGAAAAAAAGCGATGGGATTTGAAATGAATGAAGCAATGATGTCTATGATGGGCGGATTTACAATGCTTCGTCTGATTTCTTTAGCTGGCGGCATGATGGATATGAAGGTGACAAAAGAACAGCTGCTTGCATTAAATGCACAGTTAAATCAGATTCCTAAAAAATAAATTTGATATTTCTAAAGGCTCTAAAAGCATGTGAGATTTTCAAGCTATGGCGCACTGACCAGAAATGGTCGGTGCGTTTTTTGTGATGCTTCACAGTTGAATTATGACATTTGATTTCTTAGGTGCATTTTAATCATATTTCATGTATAATGTATTTTGTATTACTATGCAATTGAGGTGAAGTATTGAGTATTCGAAACCATAAATTACGAAATAAATTAACAGAAGCGGTGGTAGCAGTTGTTCCAATTATTATGATTGTACTGGTGTTATGTTTTTCTATTACACCATTTACCCCAAGTATCTTATTAAGTTTCTTAATAGGTGCGATCATGGTAATCTTCGGAATGATGTTTTTTACCCTTGGAGCCGAAATGTCTATGACCATGATGGGGGAAAAAGTAGGTGCCAAGATGACCCAGACAAAAAATATATTTCTCATTGTTTGTCTTTCGTTTTTGCTGGGGGTTATGATTACCATTTCAGAGCCGGACTTACAGGTACTGGCAACTTTGGTGCCTTCGATTCCAAACATGACCATTATTTTGGCAGTTGCCATTGGTGTTGGGATTTTCCTGGTGCTGGCACTTATTCGAATTTTGTATCGTATTTCGCTGACGAAAATGCTGGTGTTCTTTTATGTGGTTGTATTTATTCTGGCCACACAGGTATCGGTAGATTTTAGAGCAGTGGCTTTTGACTCCGGCGGGGTTACCACGGGGCCAATGACGGTACCATTTATTATGGCTCTTGGGATTGGTATCGCAGCCATCCGAAGTGACCGTAATGCGGCGGATGATAGTTTCGGTCTGGTATCTTTGTGTTCCGTAGGACCGATTTTGGCAGTGCTGATTTTAGGATTGATCTTTGATCCATCAGAAGGCGGCGGCTATTCTGCCACACAGATTGTACAAGCAGAAACCACTGTAGAGCTTGGGAAAATGTTTGCCCATGAGCTGCCGGAATATATGAAAGAAATTGCGGTTTCTTTATTGCCGATTATCGTATTCTTTGGGATTTTTCAAATGGTTTCTTTGAAACTTACCAAAAGAAAACTTTCAAGAATTATTATCGGTTTGGCTTATACATATATCGGTTTGGTACTGTTTTTAACAGGTGCCAATGTAGGGTTTATGCCTGCGGGCAGTTATTTAGGAACGGTGCTTGCTTCTGGTTCCATGAGATATTTGCTGATTCCGATCGGTGCACTCATTGGTTACTTTATTGTAAAAGCAGAGCCTGCGGTTTATGTGTTGAACCATCAGGTTGAAGAATTGACAGACGGAAGAATCTCCGCAAAAGCCATGGGAACAGCGCTTTCTTTTGGGGTGTCAGCATCCGTAGCGCTGGCGATGATCCGTGTATTGACAGGGGTACCGGTATTGTATTTCCTGATTCCGGGCTATGCCATTGCCATTATTTTATCTTTCAAAGTGCCAAAGATTTTTACTGCCATTGCATTTGACTCCGGTGGTGTTGCATCGGGACCTATGACTGCAACTTTCCTTTTACCGCTTGCCCAGGGGGCATGTGTTGCAGTAGGTGGAAATGTGGTAGCAGATGCATTTGGTGTGGTTGCCATGGTTGCTATGACACCGTTAATTGCAATCCAGATCATGGGGGCAGTTCAGATGTTGAAACAGAAAGAACATGCATTACCGGATTATGGCCTTGCAGAATTTGATGATGATACAATTATTGATTTATAAGGAGGAAATAGGATGAGCGATTTATATTTGATGGCTACAATTATGGACCGTAAGTATGTCCGTAAATTTACCTCTTTTTATAATGAAATAGGACTTCATGTATCGGCAACTACCTTAGGAACTGGAACTGCTTCCAGTCAGGTGTTGGACTATTTTGGACTGGATGGTTCAGAACGAGGTATCATGTTCCATTTTGTAACAAAAGCAAAATGGAAAAATGTGAAGCGACAGTTACAGCTTCAGATGAAAATTGATCTTCCGGGTGTTGGGATAGCATTTATTGTTCCAATCAGCAGTATCGGAGGAAAAAGAGCATTGGAATTTTTGACATACGGTCAGGAATTTGTGAAAGGGGATGAATCATCGTTGAAGGGAACAAAATATGAATTATTGGTTGCGATTGCAAACCAGGGATATATGGAACAGGTTATGGACGCAGCAAGAAAAGTACATGCTGCTGGCGGAACAGTGATTCATGCCAAAGGTACCGGCGGTGATCACGCAGAAAAATTCCTCGGAGTAAGTTTGGTTCCGGAAAAAGAAATGGTATTCATTGTTGCGAAAACAGAACATAAAAAAGCCATTATGGAATCTATCATGAAAGAAGCTGGTTTAAATACAGATGCAAAAGCCATTGTATTCTCACTTCCTGTTACAGATACCGCAGGTATGAGACTGTTGGATGAATTTGAAATGGACGAAGAAATTGATGGCGTTTAAGTAAGATGTCAAAAGGCACTTCCTGGGAGATGGAAGTGCCTTTTTTGTAGTTATATAGGTGAGAAAGTAGGGAAAGATCTATAATCTTTCTGGTAAATTTTTCATGTTAATGAAAGTTGCTACGGAGCAGTCAAAGCCTTTGATGTGGCGGTATAACCAATCAACTACATGCTCCTGAACGGCTTCTACAAATCTTGGGGAAGGTCCTTCTTCCTCTTCTAACATTTCATGAAGCTCTTTTACTGTCACTCTAAATTCATCATGACGTTTTTTGTGTTCTTCCAGTCCTGGGTAACCGACTTCTTTCTGAAGCGCTTCTTCTTCCTGAAAGTGTTTTTCTGTATAGTCTGCTAAGAAGTCTAACATTTTTACGGATTCAATCTGGCATGAGCCATTTTCGCATGTTACGACTAATTTGTTGATTTTATTGATAATTTCTTTGTGCTGTTCATCGATTAATTCATTTCCTGTAAGTAAGTTGTCATTAAATACTGCGTACATATATCCACCGTTAAACCTTTCTTTTTATTTTCCTCTTTGGTTTTGTTGAGTTTAATATACCCAAAAGAAGAAGATAGTTCCGTGATAAAATCACATATGGAAAGATTTCTTGTTTTCACAGGAATTCTATATTATAATGCTTGCATCAAATCAAAATTGAGGTATACACATGAACGAATTATACGAATTAATAGAAGAAAAAATCAAAGCATCCGGCTATCCAAAGGAAGTAGATGGACGTGAATTTTATAATGACATCAGTGATGAAGCTGATGAAAAAGAAAATGGAACTTATATGTTTATCATCAAAAAGACAGATACCCTGCAGTATCAGGGCTGTATGACTATTATTGATGAACAGTTTGACTTGCATTATGTGGATATCCATGATGGCATTGCATCCTACCATGTGGATTTTGACGCATAAGTTACGATTGGAGAAAATGAATGAACAATAAACATGATTTTACAGAAGGCAGTATCTTCAGTAAAATGCTTCATTTTATGATTCCGATTCTTGGAGCACTGATTTTACAGGCGATGTATGGCGCTGTGGATATGATGATCGTTGGGAAGTTTGGTACAACAGCGGGAATCTCCGGGGTATCTACAGGAAGCAGCATTATGAACCTGTTTACCTTTGTGCTTTGTGCATTGGCAACAGGTGTGACAATTCTCATCGGAAGATATTTGGGAGAGCGAAAGAACGAAAAAATCGGCGTTGCCCTTGGCAGTGCTGTGGCATTCTTTGCAGTGTTGGCTGTGGTGCTAACGGTTGTTCTTTTGATCTTTGCAGAGCCCATTGCCAGACTGATGCAGGCGCCGGAAGAGGCATTGGAGACCACTGTGCAGTATATTCGCATCTGCGGTGCAGGCTTTGTATTCATTGTTGCTTACAATCTGCTTAGCAGTATCTTCAGGGGATTGGGAAACTCCAAACTGCCGCTGTTATTTGTGGCAATTGCCTGTGTGGTAAATATTTTCGGTGATTTATTATTTGTAGCAGTTTTACAGATGAACGTTGTGGGAGCTGCCCTTGCGACCGTACTTGCTCAGGCGGTCAGTGTGGTGTTGTCTTTGATGATTATCCGCAAACAGGAACTGCCGTTTACCTTCCATAGAGAATATATCCGATTCGGAAGTGATATTAAGCAGTTTTTAGCAGTTGGAACACCGCTTGCACTTCAGGAAATGCTGACCAATTTAACATTCCTGGCCCTTTGTGCGTTTATTAATCGCCTTGGATTGGAAGCGTCTTCAGGCTATGGGGTAGCACAGAAGATTCAGTCCTTTATTTTATTGATTCCATCATCATTGATGCAGTGTATGGCATCTTTCGTTGCACAAAATGTTGGTGCGGGAAAAGAAGACCGTGCAAAGAAAGGCATGATCTATGGAATGAGTTTTGGTGCCAGTGTGGGTGTTTTTGTAGGTCTGTTTGTTTTCTTTAAGGGAGATGTTCTGGCAGAAATTTTCTCCAGTGACCCACAGGTGGTAGCGAGAGCTTTTGAGTTCTTAAAAGGCTTTTCATCAGAAGCGGTGGTTACCTGTATTCTCTTTAGCTTTATGGGGTATTTTAACGGACATTCAAAATCCGTGTTCGTTATGCTTCAGGGTCTTGCCCAGTCTTTCCTGGTGCGTTTGCCGGTATCGTACATCATGAGCATTCAGCCAAATGCATCGCTGATGAACATTGGTCTTGCAGCACCGGCAGCTACGGTGTTTGGGATTGCATTGTGTATGATTTATTACAAAAAACTGCAAAAAGAGCTTCGGGCAAATTAAATTGACAATAAAAGCCCGTCGTAGTAAACTAAGTTTGACAAATAGAAGGGGTGCTGGTAAATCGGCCGGCTGAGATGAGGTGGTGTAGCCTCAATACCCGTGAACCTGATCTGGATAATGCCAGCGTAGGAAGAGTACATTTTTCGTAAGAATTAGAATTCTGACACCTGAGAATCCGGTAAGGACTCTCAGGTGTTTTTGTTTTTCTAACATACATTTGCATGGCGCGCAGCGGATGAAAGCGAAGTGCACTCTATCAAATCAGGTGTAATATTTGAATGCGATTTGAAAGGAGTATTTTTATGAATGCAAGTGTAGCAATTCAAGTGTTGCCGAAAGTAGACAGTGATGAAGAAGTGATCAAAGTGGTGGATGAGGTGATTGCCTATATCAAATCCACAGGTTTGAATTACTTTGTAGGTCCATGCGAAACCTCGATTGAAGGGGATTATGACAAACTCATGGAAATTATCAAGGAATGTCAAAAGGTAGCAGTGAAGGCAGGTGCAAAATCTGTATCTGCGTATGTGAAGATAAACTATCGTCCGGAAGGAGAAGTATTAACCATTGAAAAGAAAGTTTCAAAACACCACTAATCATATATGGTCGATTTCTGCAATTGCAGTAATCTTGATTATCTGGCAGGGAGTATGTTCCATGGGACTGGTAGACAGCTTTTTGCTGCCTTCTCCGGTGCAGATTGTACAGGCGTTTGTACAGGAGTTTCCTGTATTAATGGAACATTCCGCGGTGACACTTGTGGAAGCCTTTGTAGGTTTGATACTTGGTGTGCTGCTTGGATTTGTGATGGCGGTATTGATGGATCAGTTTGAACCACTGCGTAAAGCATGCTATCCGCTGATCGTATTGACACAGACTGTGCCGACAGTTGCCATTGCGCCACTGCTTGTATTGTGGTTTGGTTATGAAATGACGCCAAAAGTGATTTTGATTGTAATTACAACATTCTTCCCAATTGCTGTTGGACTGTTAAATGGATTTGAATCGGCAGATCAGGATGCTATCAATCTTTTACGTGCCATGGGAGCTGGAAGATGGCAGATTTTCTCGGTTGTAAAATTGCCGGGAGCAATGTCCCAGTTCTTTGCAGGACTTCGTATTTCTGCATCCTATGCAGTGGTTGGCGCAGTGATTTCGGAATGGCTTGGTGGTTTTTCTGGCCTTGGTGTTTATATGACGCGTGTAAAAAAGGCGTTTGCATTTGATAAGATGTTTGCGGTGATTGTACTGATTTCCATCATCAGCTTGCTTTTGATGAAAGGAGTAGACCTGCTTCAGAAAAAATGCATGCCTTGGGAAAAGGAATAAATTTTATGATGAAGAAATTAAGCATTTTAATATCAGTGTTACTCATGTGCGCAGCACTTTCCGCATGTGGGCAAAATAAATCAGCAGAATTAGAAAAAATTACGTTTGTTTTAGACTGGACGCCAAATACCAACCATACCGGTATTTATGTGGCGCAGGCCTTGGGATATTTTGAAGAGGCTGGTCTTGAAGTAGAAGTTGTTCAGCCGCCGGAAGATGGTGCGGTGCTTTTGGTAGCATCAGGAAAAGCGGAATTTGGTGTATCTTTCCAGGATTCTCTTGCTCCGGCTTTTGTGGATGGTGATGCAGTACCGGTGACAGCGGTAGCGTCTATTATCCAGCACAATACTTCTGGAATCATCTCCAGAAAAGGGGAAGGACTTGAACGGCCAAAGGGACTGGAAGGAAAAGGTTATGCCACTTGGAATGGCGCCATCGAACTTGCAACCATTGAAAAAGTTATGGAAGCAGATGGTGGGGCTTTTGAAAAAATCGAACTGATTCCAAGTACCGTTACAGATGAGGTATCTGCACTGAAAACAAAATCTGCAGATGCAATCTGGATCTTTTACGGATGGGCAGGTGTGAAGACAGAACTGGAAAAGTTGGAAACAGATTATTTTGCCTTTGCAGACATTGATCCAGTGTTTGACTATTACACACCAGTTATTGTTGCGAGCGACATGTTCCTGAAAAAACAGCCGGAAACAGCTAAAGCATTTATGAGTGCGGTACGTAAAGGTTATGAATATGCCATCGAACATCCGGAAGAAGCGGCAGAAATTTTATGCGGCGCGGCACCGGAGCTGGATAAAGAATTGGTTTTGGCAAGCCAGAAGTATTTGGCGGATCAGTATCAGGCAGATGCGCCTTACTGGGGTTATATCGACGAACAGAGATGGAATAATTTTTACCAGTGGGTCAATGACAATGAACTGGTAGAAGGAACAGTTCAGATAGGAAAAGGTTTTACCAACGAATATCTGAAATAATTTAGGAGGGAACCTGGATGGTTTTAGAAGTAAACGGCGTTTCGAAATCCTTTGATGGAGAAGAAATCATCCGTGACATTACATTAAATTTAAAAGAAGGCGAAATCGTATCATTGCTTGGTGTCAGCGGAGGTGGGAAAACAACACTGTTCAACCTGATCGCGGGACTTAGTATGCCGGATGAAGGAACTATTCATCTGGAGGGCATGGATATCACGGGCAAGCCGGGAAATATTAGCTATATGCTTCAGAAGGATCTGTTGCTTCCATATAAAACTATCGTGGATAATGTGGCGCTGCCTCTTAGAATCCGCGGGATGAAAAAGAAAGAGGCAAGAGAAAAAGCAGCAGGATATTTTGCGGAGTTTGGATTGGAAGGAACTGAAAGGAAATATCCAATGCAGCTCTCAGGCGGTATGAAGCAAAGAGCTGCCCTTCTTCGCACTTATCTGTTTTCAGAAAAAGTGGCTTTGTTAGATGAACCATTTTCTGCGTTGGATATGCTGACTAAGGGGGCTGTGCATGAGTGGTATCTGGATGTGATGGAAAAAATCAAATTATCTACCTTGTTTATCACCCATGATATTGATGAGGCGATTTTGCTCTCCGACAGAATTTATCTCTTAACCGGAAAACCAGGGACTTTAAGTAAAGAAATTGTTATAAAAGAACCAAAACCTCGAAAAAAAGATTTTCATTTGTCGGAAAATTTCTTACAATATAAAAGAGAAATCATTGCTCATTTAGAGGGCTAGAACAGCAGGAGGAATTAACCGATGGAACCTATGGAAAACGAATTTCAGGAATATGCGACATTTGTCATTACAGCAAGAGATGGTTCAGAAGTAGAACTGGCGGTAGTAGATGAATTCGAATTTGAAAATAAACAGTATGTGGTTGGTGCAGTCATCGAAGGCGATACCATCAATGATGAAGCAAGATATATTTACGAAGCCGATGTGAAAGATGATGAACTGGTTGTAAAGAAGATTGCAAAAGAATTTGATTACAACAGAATTGCAAATGCATATCTGCACATGGAGGATTAAATGAAATACGATTTTGAGTCAATCATTGAAAGAAAAGGTCACGATGCCCTGGCGGTTGATATGCCGGCAGCTGCAAGAGAAAGCGGTGAGGGATATTTTGGCGTGCCAATCAAAGAAGGTTTTGATGCAATTCCTATGTGGGTTGCGGATATGAATTTTTCAGCAGCGCCATCCATTACAGGCGCGATCAAAGAACGTCTTGCGCATCCGGTGTTTGGCTATTTTTCTCCAAGAAAAGAATATTTTGATGCAATCATCAAATGGCAGACAGAAAGAAACCATGCAGAAGGTTTGACAGAGGAATGCATTGGTTATGAAAATGGGGTACTTGGGGGAGTTGTAAGTGCTGCAGGAATTTTATGCTCAGCAGGAGATAAGATTTTGGTACATTCTCCAACTTATGTAGGTTTTACCAACGCCCTTGGAAATGCAGGATATCAGCTGGTACATAGTCCGCTTGTGTTAGATGAAAATAATGTATGGCGCATGGACTATGAAGATATGGAAAAGAAGATTGTGGAACAAAAGATTCAGACAGCAATCATTTGCAGTCCACACAATCCAACAGGACGTGCATGGGAACGCTGGGAACTTGAAAAAGCAATGGAGCTTTTCAAAAAGTATGATGTGTATGTCATTTCTGATGAAATCTGGTCAGATCTTTACTTGGCTGATTACAAACACATTCCAACACAGTCTGTTTCAGAAGATGCCAAAATGAGAACGATTGCATTTTATGCACCATCCAAAACATTTAATCTTGCAGGCTTGATTGGAAGTTACCATATTATTTACAATCCGCGATTAAGAAATCGTATCCGCAAGGAATCTTCTTTATGTCATTATAACAGCATGAATGTGCTTTCTATGTATGCACTTCTTGGTGCCTATGAACCGGAAGGCTGGGAATGGCTGGATGAATTAAAAACAGTACTTACAAAGAATACAGACTATGCTTGTGAGTTTATTGAAAAGAACTGGAAAGGCGTGAAGGTGTCTAAACCACAGGCTACTTACATGCTCTTTATTGATTGCGAAGCGTGGTGTAAAGAACATAATAAGACCATGGATGATGTGCAGAAGGCAGGCTTGGAAGTGGGCGTGCTTTGGCAGGATGGACGCGCATTCCACGGTGAATACTGCATCCGTATGAATCTTGCATTACCGTTTGCAAGAGTGCAGGAAGCTTTTGAACGTTTGGATAAATTCGTTTTCAACAAATAAATAAAAGTACATTTGCAAAGGGATTGCGTAAAAATACGCAGTCCCTTTTTTGTGTGACTAAGTCACTAAAATACAAAATAATAATGATTCCTATTATTGACAAGTGTGCCAAGAGATGGTAATATGCAATCAAGAAGAAGTTAGTTGCTTCTAACGAAAGATAAATTAAAGGAGGACAATCTATGTCAATGATCAATAAAGAAGTAAATGAATTTAAAGTGCAGGCTTACGTAGACAACGGTTTTAAGGAAGTAAGCAAAGCAGATATCTTAGGTAAATGGAGTGTATTCTTTTTCTATCCAGCGGACTTTACATTTGTTTGTCCAACAGAATTAGAAGACCTTGCAAATAAATATGACGAATTCAAAGCAGCTGGCTGTGAAATCTATTCTGTATCAACAGATACACACTTCGTGCATAAAGCATGGCACGATGCATCTGATAGAATCAAAAAGATTCAGTATCCAATGTTAGCAGATCCAACACATGCGCTTTCCAAAGATTTTGAAGTGCTTATCGAAGCAGACGGACTCGCAGAAAGAGGAAGTTTCATTGTAAATCCAGAAGGTAAGATCGTATCTTACGAAGTGAGTGCGGGAAACGTTGGACGTAACGCAGACGAGCTCTTTAGAAAACTTCAGGCATGTCAGTTCGTACATGAACACGGCGACGAAGTTTGCCCAGCAAAATGGCAGCCGGGAGCAGAAACATTAAAACCAAGTTTAGACCTGGTAGGAATGTTATAAAAAAGTAACCCTTTCTTTTCTCTCTCTAAAGAATCTATTATAAAAGGACTCGTCGGAGGTAATCCTATGAAAAATATGTATGATGTCATCATTGTAGGCGGCGGCCCGGCGGGTTTAACCGCCGCCCTATACTTAAGCCGAGCGAGATATCGCGTGGTGGTGGTAGAAAAAGAAAAATTTGGCGGACAGATTACCATTACACATGAGGTGGTAAACTATCCGGGTGTTGCTAAAACAAGCGGAGAAGCACTGACAGCGACCATGAGGGAGCAGGCAGAGAGCTTTGGCGCAGAGTTTCTTCTGGCAGAGGTGGAAAGTCTCGTAACAGAAGGCGACATCAAAGTTGTAAAGACAAATCGCGGAGAATTAAAGAGTTTTGGTATTCTTCTTGCAACAGGTGCTCATCCTAGAATGGTGGGTTTTGCAGGGGAAGAAGAATTCCGCGGAAGAGGCGTAGCTTACTGTGCTACCTGTGATGGAGAATTTTTCACAGGTAAAGAGGTGTTTGTAGTAGGCGGTGGATTCGCAGCGGCGGAGGAAGCGGTATTCCTCACAAAATATGCGAAACATGTGAATATATTGATCCGAAGAGAAGATTTCTCTTGCGCTGAAGCTACAGCAGAAGCAGCCCGCAATCATGAAAAGATCACTGTGATTCCTAACACCACAGTAGAAGAAGTATTTGGAGATTCCGCACTTCGAGGCATTCGATATAAAAACAGAGTGACTGGAGAAGTGACAGAATATACAGCAGAAGCCGGCGATAATATCGGTGTGTTTGTATTCGCAGGCTATGCACCAGCTACAAGTCTTGTAAAGGGTATTGTAGAACTGGACGAAGCAGGATATGTTGTGACAGACCGCGTGCAGAAAACAAATGTTGATGGCATCTATGCTGCCGGTGATGTTTGTATTAAGCCTCTCAGACAAGTAGTCACAGCGGTTGGTGATGGGGCCTTAGCAGCCACAGAACTGGAAAAATATGCAGCAAACCTGCACAAAAAAACTGGAATCATTCCACAGCAGCCAAGGAAAGAGAAAGTAGCTGCTGTAGAACCTGCAAAAGCTGCCAAAGAAGCAGCAGACAGCAGATTATTTGACGATGCAATGCTGGCACAGTTAAATGCAGTGTTTTCTCGTATGGAGAATCCGCTGATATTGAAATTGTACCTGGATGCACGTCCTGTTTCGGAAGAACTCCGAGGCTATATGGAAGAACTTGCTAAACTGACTGACAAATTGTCAGTAGAAATTATGAAGGAATCTACCGAGGCGGATCCTGTGGTAGAAGTGTACCGAGAAGATGGCAGCTACAGTGGGTTAGCCTTCCACGGTGTGCCGGGCGGACATGAATTTACATCCTTCGTATTAGGGCTGTACAACGCATCTGGAGTTGGACAAAAAGTAGATGAAGACATTTTGGAAACTTTAGGAAAGGTTGACCGCAGAGTGGACATGAAAGTGCTGGTATCCTTATCCTGCACCATGTGCCCTGACCTTGTGATTGCAGCCCAGAAAATGGCCTCCTTAAATGAGAATATTACGGCAGAAGTGTATGATTTGAATCATTTCCCTGAAATCAAAGACAAATATCAGGTAATGAGCGTACCGTGTCTGGTAATCAATGACGGCGAAAAGATTTCCTTCGGCAAGAAAAATATTCGCCAGTTATTAGAACTAATCTAGTCCTCTATAGGCATTACATGCATACATATAAAGCCAAAAGAAAAGCCCGCAGGTCGTAATGGAAGACCTCGGGCTTTTCGCATGCCTGATTATAAAAGATTGATTTTTAAGGAGCCATTGCTGCGGTCCGCAGCTTTTAAAACTCTCATAAATTTTTGATAAATTGCACCATCTTCATCTGGTGGAAGAATGTTGATTTCGATTTCCTCTAAATCAGTAAGACAATCATAAAGTGCATCAAAGTTATTTCCATAATAATCAGGGAAATCCAACATTTCTTTTAAATAGGTATGAACGGTTGCGGCATCGGATAAACGATTACCATCCAGTGTAATCTGTTTCATATGATTTTAATCCTCCCCGTAAAGCAGTTCGAAAGATTCGTAGTGATCTTCGGTGTAATAGATTAATCCGTCGTTGGAGTAAACGATACGCTTGGCGTTGCGGTAAGTACCGTCAAAGTCGATGTCACATTCGTAGTAATCTCTGTCATCCTCTTCCGGAAGAATTCCTTCGTAATTACCAAAATAATCTCCACCGATACTCATGCCGGGAGCAACTTCATCAAGATTTCCTTCGCTGCTGATCCATCCAAGGGCTTTGGCCTCTTTTTTCGTAATATAATTGGAAGGGAGATGTTCATAAGTGTAAATGTATAAGGCAACCTCATCTTTTGAGGTGTAGGTGCCGTCTTCATCAATGAGTGATACATCTTCTTCTGTGACTTCTCTGTAATCACCTTCTGAAGAAAGTGTCTCTTCCTCTAATTCGGTCTCTAATACGGTAGTGACGATGGTAGTTGCAAGTTCTAAATCTTCCTGGGTGCATCCGGTCAGCAGAGTGATGGAAAATACAGAAAGAATTAAAAATGATAAAAAGGAGCGTAAATGCTTCTGAAATTTCATAGTCTCTTTCCTTTCAAATTTGAATTTGATATAATCAATTATTATGGACATTGTACTATGGAGGAGACAAAATGAAAAGTAATTTGAC
>JAEIGA010012238.1_pt1 | contig 13016 bp, 14 predicted proteins | sample 9270691 | NCBI WGS metagenome assembly JAEIGA01 (sample SAMN17057246, study PRJNA624740) | gut metagenome | biome: biome; isolation source: fecal sample | host: Bos grunniens | place: China: Xizang | collected 2019 | reverse complement strand
TAATTCTTTTTCATTGTCTGTCATTACTATAATCCCCCTTAACTTTAAAGCAACCATACATATTGGTTTCAGTATAATTTACTAAATCAGAATTGTCAAACAAATTTCGACAGAATTTTTTGCTTGGTTTTGAATAAATTATATTCCTATTTTTCGCATTTTTCAAGCATCATTTACGTCAAAATAAACCATTTTAACATCAACTTCGCACTACATTTATGACATAATCACCATACAGCAATGTCATTTCAAGATACACAAACATCATATTTTGCTACATTAACATCATTAAGGAGAATACTATGTATCGTGACCGAATAATTGAAACCAAAAAAGCTAAAGGAATCTCGACAAAAACTATGTCCGAGCGTTCTGTTCTGCACCTTCCCGAGGAAACAATCAGCCGTTTCTTGAATGGCAAAATCAACGATCCCCATATAAGCACCTTAATAGATATGGGAGGAACGGTAGATTTAGCACCTTATGAATTGTTTATGGATGCAGCCACCGCCGCAGAATTTAGGCTCTATTTGGAATCAAAGGTTACAAATATAGATAACTCCGCTGAACTTGAAGTATTAAGAATACAAACCGCAGAACAAGCTCATAAAATTGAACTCCTTGAAGAAAAACTCAAAGCAAAAGAAGAGCTTCTATCTGTTTATAAGCATTTTGTAAATATAAAACCGACAGAATAATGATATTAACATAATGAAAGGAATAACTACGTACCATGTCTTTATTTGATATTTTTAGAGTAGGCAAAATTAAGGAGGAAAAAGAACGCCTCGCCTTTGAACTCGAAGAAGCCAAGAAAATGCTTACACCGGAGATGCAGGATGCCGTTAGATTAAAAATGCTGATCGTTGATTTGGAAAAGACTGCGGACAGCAAAAACGCAGAGATCGCCAAAGCGAACAAAGAGCTTTGTAAACTCGAAACAACAATCAAAGAAAAACGTGCGAAAATTCTCGATATTGACGAGCAGATTCTTTTTGAAGAGTTTTCACTTTATAAGCCTAAGTACGATCTCATGAATTCCGAGAAATATAAACAAAAGATCGATGAGATCAGACAGAAACAAAAAGACCTGATAAAAAATGGTGAAGCAGTTACCGGCAATAAGGATTGGACTGTAAACAACAGCTCGTCACAGGGTAAAAAGATGGTCTCTGATATGCAAAAGCTTATTCTTCGTGCATTTAACAGCGAATGTGATGAACTGATTGATCGTGTAACTTATTCCAACATTGAACAATCTGAAAAGCGTATCAAAGCCTCATGCGAAAATATTTCAAAGCTTGGAAGTGTTATGCAGATCGCTATTTCTTGGGATTATGAGAGAGCAAAACTGAAAGAACTCTATCTTGTATTTGAATACCGTCAGGCTAAGCAACGTGAAAAGGAAGAGCAAAAAGAACTTCGCGCACAGATGCGAGAAGAAGCAAAGCTCCAAAAAGAGATTGAGGAAGCTCGTAAAAAGGTAGAAAAGGAACAAAAGCACTATCAGAATGCACTCAATACCGTTTATGCTCAGTTGGCTTCCGCTTCTTCGGATGATGAACGTATCGTACTTATAGAAAAGAAAAAAGAGCTAGAAGACCAGCTCGGAGAGATCGCAAAGAATATTAAAGACATCGACTATCGCGAGGCAAACGCGAAGGCCGGATATGTTTATATCATTTCCAATATTGGAGCATTCGGAGAAAATGTATATAAAATCGGTATGACACGTAGACTTGATCCGTCTGAACGTATTGACGAACTTGGAGATGCTTCAGTTCCCTTCGATTTTGACATTCATGCGATGATATTCTCTGACAACGCTCCTGCACTCGAAGCAGCACTTCACAAAGCATTTGAACATAAAAAGCTGAATATGGTAAACCACAGACGTGAATTCTTTGCCGTTACGCTCGATGAAATCAAGGAGGTCGTGCGGAATAATTATAATAAGTCTGTAGAATTTATTGAGTTTGCCCCTGCACAGCAGTATAGGGAAAGCCTTAAATTAAAGCAACAAAACAATACATAAAAGGAGGAGGTAACTTGTACAATTACATTGATTTTTCACAATATAGTCCCGATGATTTTCTAGTCTATCTGCGTAAGTCCCGTTCAGACGATCCTCTTCTATCTGTAGAAGAAGTTCTCGCAAAGCACGAAGCAATCCTTGACGAGTGGTGCGAGAAGAATCTCGGTGGAAGAGTCCCCGAAGAAAACAAGTACAGAGAGGTTGTATCGGGAGAGACCATCGCAGATAGACCTAAGGTGCAGGAAATCCTTAAAAGGATGGAATCACCCAAGATTAAGGGAATTATTATCGTTGAGGTACAGAGACTTTCTCGTGGTGATCTTGAGGATGCAGGACGTATCATAAAGCTATTCAGATTCACAAACACCCTCGCTGTTACTCCTCAGAAAGCATACGACCTTAGAGACGAGTACGACAGAGATGCCTTTGAGCGAGAGCTTAAAAGAGGTAACGAGTTCCTTGAGTATACAAAAAAGATTATGAGCAGAGGAAAGCTCCTATCGGTAAGCCAAGGTAATTATATAGGCTCAATACCGCCTTATGGATATGATAAGGTATGGGTAACAGAAGGAAAAAGAAAATGCCCCACCCTCGCTATTAACGAGGAAGAGGCGAATGTTGTCCGTATGATATTTGATATGTATGTCAATAAGAATATGGGGCGCAATAATATATGTAAGCACCTTGACAGCCTCGGCATAAAGCCACCCAAGGGAGAACGTTGGTCTCCTGCAGCACTCAAAGATATGCTTGAGAATGTTCACTATCTCGGCAAAGTTAAATGGAATTGGCGTAAGACTGTTACCATCGTTGAGGATGGAGAAATAATCAAAACCTCGCCAAAGTCAAAAATTGGTGAATATCTGATTTATGACGGAAAGCACCCTGCGATAATCTCCGACGAGCTATTTAATGCAGCTTTAGAAAAGCAAGGTCGTAACCACAGAACCAAGCCGGACACCAAGGTACGGAATCCCTTCGCATCTCTGATTTACTGTCACTGTGGCAGAGCAATGAGGCTAGCCTCTTATAAATCCCATAATGGTCAGCCACGGCTTGTCTGCAACGATCACGGCCACTGTCACACAGGCTCTTGCACATATGAAGAGTTTGAAAATTATATGGTTGGTGTACTCAAACAAAGCATTGCCGACTTTGAGATCAGAGTAAAGAACGACAACGGCGATTCTATAAAACTTCATGAAAAGCTTTTGAAAGACCTTGAAAAGAAAATGCAAGCGCTTGAGGCTAAGGAAATCGCACAATGGGAAGCGCAAGCAAATCCCGATCCTGCTCAGCGTATGCCTCCACACATCTTTGCTGTACTGAATGAAAAGCTCCTCAAAGAAAAAGAGGAAGTAAAAGAATCTATGTGTAATGCTCGTAAGTCGATGCCCAATCCTGTAAACTACCAAGAGGCTCTATATCGCTTCACTGATGCATTAAACGCCCTGCTTGATCCTGATGTAGATGCCGAGAAGAAAAACAAACTCCTCAAGGACTGCATTGAGAGAATCGACTATAACAGAGCAAAGCCTGAGCGTATCAAAAACCCCGAAAAGAAAACACGCAGAAACGGCAGACCTGACGGCAAAGGCAAATACTTAAGGCCAAACCCAATGCCAACAGGCGCTAATTGGACCAACCCACCCCTTGAAATTGAAACAAAGTTGAAGGTGTAATTTTTTTGCACCTATTAACGTCATCATTGATGAGCCTATTCGTATCTACATCTATGATGACAATGATAGAAGCACTCAAAAAGGAGGATTAATGAAGAAGAGATACTTTATATATCATGGTAAATATTCAAACACCTATCGCATAGCAACAGCCGAAGACAATGAGACAATCAGATCTTTACTCTCTGAAGGATGGAAGAAAACTACCCTTGCAGAGATAAGAGAACTTCGCAAAAGCAAAGCCGTAGTTGATAAGACAGCTATAGCATATATTGATGTCTATGGAACGCTTGTAATTGTAGACCCTGATTAATTTTGAGCATAAAAAAAAGACCCTCGGAAAAATCCGAGGGTTATTTTTATACTTTTTCCCATTGGATGGAAAGATTTTCTTGGGTGAGCAAAGAAAACGCCAAAGGGTCTTCGACCTGCTGCCCAAACATACACTCGCACCCATATTCTGGGACAAATGCAACGGAGACAACTATCAATTCTCTTCCCTTGTCTGGAATAATATGATCCCCGATTTTTAGCTCAGTTTTGTTTTTGTCGTAAAAAATCATAAATATCCTCCTTAATATACAGCCAACCAGAAAACGTTTGTCGCGTCGGCATCAGATCGCGTTATCCATACTGTAGCTTCTTTTTCGCTGCGATTGCTGGAGCTGACTCCCAAAACCTTCGTTCCGGGGAGCGTGGTTTGTGGGGTCACCATCACAGCTGGGTTGCCCGGGAATTCTTGTGGAAACTTCACCACCTTAGACGTTGGTGTATTGGCTGCGCTCGGAGTTATTGTTACATATCCCCATTGGCAGAGAGGAACGCGGAAATTGTGGGTATATGCGAAATTGCTGAAATGTGCAGGCCAGGCGCATTCAAAAGCCCCATCTATCTCAGAAGTCTTTCCGAAAGCTATACCTTTACCACTCTCGTTAAATTCTATGGTGATATTAATAGTTGGTATAGTGAGTGTCGCAGTTCTAGTGCCACCAGCCTTATCGGTGACTGTCATTGTGAAGTTATGGCTGATCTCTCCATCAATATTGTAGAGGTAAACTGTATAATCCGTGCCGGATTCAAAGCTGTGGGTCTCGCCTTCATGCTGGATATTTGATCCGTCAACCTTGAAGGTTACATTATAGGTATTACCCTTTTCGGACAATGCTAAATTTGACCTAAAGGTTACCTGCACATCTTTACCTTCTTCCTCCGCCGTCCATCCGTCTTTCAATGTGCCTCGTTCAAACTGTACGCTTGCTATTGTGGGAGCCGAGTAAGGTAACACGTTGATTTTTTCTTTCACCGTTACATATCGACTTCTAGAGTCCATAACCACGGCTGCAAATTCGATTTCACCAGCCTTTTTAAACGTGGGTACGTCTCGAGCGTATGTATTCACTGCACCGCCATTGTACGTGGCGCCGTTATAGGCTATAGAGTTTAAGTCTATAGTCGCTCTTGTGCCGGGAGTGGCCGTCACCGTAACTCTTGCACCTGATAGTCCAGCGACATAAATATCTTGCTCGGCAAGCCAACTATTTGAATTTACCGGAGTTACTTCTATGTCTGCGGTTGGAGCGATTTCTTCGGGAAGTTCCAACGAAATTTCTTTGTATTGGTCATCGCCAACCTTCTTGCTATAAGTGCTGTCGGAGTAAGTTTGAAGTATTACACGGATTTTTGCAGTTGCCGTATTCGTGACATTCTCATAAACTTTCGTTAACTCACCATCGTCGAACTTCAACGGGTGTGTTTGCTGAGTGACCGCCGTTGGATCAAGCTCTTCAGTACTAATGTGTGTTAACGATCCGCCAACATTTACATAAACTATGCATTTGTGACAATATTTATTTGTTTGAGGCGTATATTTAACTGAAATTGTGTCGTCTACATATTTGGTATTACACGTTAAGGAATCAATCTTTGTTGGATGCTGATTTAGATCGAGAGGAACGGTCTTACTACCGCTAGTTGTGAGTCCACTATAAGAAGTTCCTGACGGTGCAGTAATAGAGCCGGCGATCTTAATGTTTTTTGAACCATCGGCGTTATGTTTCACAGCCGTCATTGTCAGAGAAGTAATCTCCAACCACGTTGTTCCCACGGATTTTGTCACTGTCTTAGAAGTGGTATAATCATTGAGGGTGAACGTGTATGACCAAGTACCGCTTGTTGGATCGGTAAGTGTAGTCGTTGGATTATTTTTTTTGATATAAAGTCTCGCTGTTACGCGAGAAGCATTTGTAGAAGCATTAAGTTCGGATGTCCATACGATTTTACCTTCAATATATGAACCTTTCGCATTCGCTGACGATGGCGTAAAAGTTATAGTGCTACCTGCCATTAATTTTCACCTGCCTTTGTAAATCTTGTAAATCTAACGTTTCCGCCCGGAGCTTTAGTCCAGACAAATCCACAATATTTCATCTGCTGAAGGTCTGCCCATTCAGCGCCGGTAGTGGAGAATTTAGCAACCTGCACATCTTGATCATTCACAAACGTAACCGCATCGTTAGTCTGCTTCTGTTTAACAACGCTGTCTGATGCTCCTATCGTTACAACAGGATGCCCGTCTTCATCACGGCTGACGGAAAATACATCACCCAAAGATTCATCTCCAACAGATATTCTCTCGGCGCTCAGTTCTCCCGTATGGATAGCACTAGCATTGATTCCGTTGACGGTTATAGCCTGCTCATAGGTAACACCACCGTCGGTAGTAATACCAATACCGTTTACATTTGCTTTAATGTATTGTCGCTCATCTGCACTGTGAATGATCCAGCCGTCGTTGATGCCGTCTCCGTCTGTATCTAAGATTTTGAACACACCGCCATTAGCACCATTTAAAAGAGCCGTTGCTTCAGCCAATGCTGATTGTAGTTTGGTATAAACCTGCTGAATCTTCTTGGTCGTCGGAGAGGTGGAAAATGACATTGTTGCTTCCGAATCTCCGTAACATCTAATTTCCGAGTGCAAACCTCCGCTAATGCGAATAGTCTGTTCCATGATATAAACCGTACACGAGTTACCATAACTATCCTCAACGGCAACAATATCGCCTGCTTCAACCGCAGGATTACCACGCCATTTTACCTGCATAGGTGTATATGTAATCGTTCCGACATTTGCAAGGATATCATTCAGAATATTCTGAGTCATAAACGGATTTTCAAAGGAAATGCTCGTTCCTGTTCCGGCAACAAGCTGAGCCGTAGACGAACCAGATGTAATAGCCTGCACTGTGCAATCTCGTTCTGTGAGCCTTTTGCATCCGCCCATGTATTGGAGGTCTCGTGTAATCTTCTGACCTTTGTCGCTATACCATACGAATGTCAATTTTCCAGAGCGATTAAAACGAGCGTTTTTACCTAATAGCCCAGCGAAATATCCGATGTATTGACGACATGTATATGTCTTGATTTCCTCGGTAGGCGCACTAACGAAATCACCTATAACCAATGTGCCACTCTCAAGATTCGCCCCATTTGGGAATAATAAAGTGCCTTCAGCATTAATTGTAGAGATTTCCTGACTTATGTACACCTCGTTAAAAAGTTCGGGCATTTCATCGATGGAAAATCCGCATTGCGAGGCGATATCTCTCAAAACATTCGCAGCCGTGTCAGGCATACTAATCTTCGGTATATAAGCCTGCTCGGTTTTGCAAAAGGAATCATACGCTGTAATAGTGAAAATGGTCTCAAAATCATCATGGGATACGGCTTCAGTTATATGGAATTCTCCTAAAGGAATCCAATCATCAGCCCCAGCACATGCGACCTCAGGTCGAACACTGCCACTGAGAAGCAACGGATCAGCCGGCCTCTTAATCTTCATAACTAATTTTGAGGAAATGGTTGAACCCATAGACAAACCGTCCGAGGCATTTACAGCCTCGGTAACGGTAAGATCAATAAGATTGTCGCCGGTTAATAACGTATCGTTGATATACGCCCTGAGCAAGATTTGACGTGCGTTAGCTTTAATGGCTGTAAGAAAGTTATCACTTACGTTTATCATAAGAAACCTCCTTACATTTCAACAAAATCAACGCTCAAGCCTGTCCACATCCAATCCGTGTCACTGATAACAGAACACATCGCAGGGTTTCTGTTGCCTACATAAGCGATGATAGGTTTAAGCTTGCCTTCCTGTGGATCGGGATAGGTAAGCTCGAAAGAAGCAGGAGACATTGCTGTGAGCAGATCCGACATCTCGTCTTTACTCAAAACACCCCACTCACAATGCACTGTTCTTTTCACGGCTACACGATCACGGTACATTGTACCAGCTTGGTTTCTGCCGGTGCCATCCTCGGAATCAAGGTCTTGTAACCCCGGCTGCAGAACAGTCGGGGCTGGCAAATCTATATTATTAATTTTAAGTAATGCCATAAAAGCCTCCTTATATCAGCAACGGTGAATCACCGGTGCGCTTTACGTAATCGTTGTGATAATCGACAAAGCCTTCCCAGAATGTGCCGTCGCCAAGCTTGATTGTGAGATAAATCGGTTTGCTATTTCCATTATTGTTGAACAACGGAAGGAACTGACGGAATGCAGCAACAACAGCCTCGGTGATCTTGCTTTCAGGAGCAACGATCTCACCCTCTCGCTTATTATCACCGATGATAGCGAGCTGTGGGGTGTTAGCCGCCACATAACCACCTGTTGCAAGACGTGGAATGCTTGCTTCTGATACATACTTTACATCAAAGCCTAACTTTTTACCGCCAATACCGGGTACCCAATCGGGTACATCGAAGGAAATTTTATTGATTTGTTTGATGAGCCAATTTAAGCCACCGATTATTCCGTTGATAAATTTTTCAAAGGTTGAGATAATCGGATTGATTATAGGTGCGAAAGATTTTGAGATAGAAGTCCAAACTCCACTAAACGCGGTTTTGATTCCATCCCATGCTTTACCCCAATCTTTGGAGAAAATTCCTGTAATAAATTGGATTATGCCTCGGAGCGTTGTAATAGCGCCGTTAATAACACTGCCGACAGTCTTTCCAACGTCAGTGAAAACAGTAATAATCTTATTGATAATTTTCACAATCGGAGGTCCGAATTTTTCTACGATCCAGTTGACAATGGGCTTTAACCAATTATTCCAAAGCGCTGAAATGTTCTCGCCTATATCGGAAAGCAATCCAAGTATGTTATCCCAAATGGGTTTCAATGTTGTAGTCCAGAGTTCGCTGACCTTTGCTATAACCTTGTCGATAATAGGCTTTAGAACGGTATTCCACAAGTTTAAAACAACGGTCATAATATCATTAAGGACTTTTATAAGATTATCCCAAACAGGCTTACCGCTGGTGTTCCACCAATTTTCGATTGAGGCGAACATATCTCCAACCGTGGTATTCATAAAATCGGTGAAAGCTGTCACGGTCTCAATCAATCCGTTTATGGTCTCATCGATTAACGGCTGATTTTCTGCCACCCACGTTGCGAAACCTTCTGTAATACTCACCCACATATCGGTGAAAATTGTATCAACCGTTATGGTCATATTTGTGAAGGTGGTCAATATATTGGAAATTGATGATTCAATGGTAGCCTTGTTGGTTTCAAGAGCATTCCAGAACGATCCGAAAATGGTCTCAGCGGTAAAGGACATATTATCGAAGCCGGTAGCAATCTTATTAGAATTCTCTGTTACCCACTGCGATATTCTTCCGCCTTGAGTTTCTAAGAATTTTGCAATGCCTCCGCCTGCCAGCTCAATAGATTTTCCGGTTATAGAAACAAGTCCGCCTAAACCTGTACCGACAAGGCCGTTAAAGCTTCTCAGCTTGACACCTATGCCATCAAAGGTTGATTTTGCAATCGGAACTAGTTTCTTGAAAACACGCTCAAAGTTAGTTTTAATTGCAGTAAAATCTATTTTTTTAATTCCAGCTTTAAGATTCTTCCAGAGTCTATCAAAACCTGTCCACGATGTGATTTCTTCAAGTTTTTTCTTTAAGACATCTAGTAAACCTACAGCGGAGTTGGTGGCTTCCTCGGTATCAGATACGATGTTATCCGTCATACCATCACTAGAACCGCCACCACTTGTTCCAGCATCGGTAGATCCACCCGAATTGCTAGAAAGAATATTGATCTGGTCGAAGCCTGCAAGAGATTTTTTTATAGCCGCTGCCGAAGATGCACCCTCGTCTAAATTAGATGCAATATCACCCGTAAAGGATGCTGCTGCTCCAATGCCAGAGGACGTAGAGCCTGCATCACCGAACAAGCCTTCCATAAAGTCTGCGAAAGCATCTGCAACGACCTGTAATCGCTCTAGAATTTGATTTAAGACACGAACAACAGGAAGGAGGGCATTTATAAGTCCTTGACCGATTGAGGCCTTTAAAGCATCAAATCTGAGCGACAGAACACGTGTCTGGTTGGCCCAACCATCCGAAGTACGAACAAAGTCACCGGAAGCATCCGACAGTCTATCCGTTACAAAAGCAAGTCGCAAGGCGACCTTTTCCTGCTCCGTCATAGATTTTGTGGTCTTGCCGTACCCCTTCGCCAGAGCGTACTCATCAAGAGCAGTTTGTGTCATAACAACACCGAGGGATTTCAAGCTCTCGGTTTCACCGGTATATACCGCTTTGAGTTTTGTAAAGGCTTCGTCTGTCGTGAGATTATAGAAGGACGCAACATCTCCAACAAGTCCAGCAAGCTGAGTAGCCTGTGTATATGCTTCCTGTGTTGAATTTCCAAAAGCCTTGGACATAGCTCCAAGCTGTCCGACATATTCCTTAGCAACCTTTTCAGAAAGACCGAAGGAAGTCATCGCATTCTTCGCCCAGCTGTTAACAGAGTTTGACATATTGCCGAAGGTAACATCAACGACGTTCTGAACCTCTGCAAGATCAGAACCGAGCTGAAGACATTGCTTTGAGAAATTAATAATGGTTTTTGCAGCGGTTACTACAGCTGCGACCTTACCAATTACACTAAACATACTACTGAGGTTACCTGTTGTGGTCTTGGACGTTTTAGAAAGATTCTGCAGCTGCTGTTTGAATTCTTTAGTATTTACATTAAGTTCAAGAGCTATTTGACCTACTACACTACCTGCCATATTTTACCCTCCTTTCGCTATAGATTTAAACATTGCGAGGAAGCCGTTCATAGCTGCCTCGTATTCTTGTTTGTCCGTAATTATTTTGCGGTGACGAGATCGCCATTCGTTCCGTATTTTCTTTTCACTTGCAGAAAAGCGTTTGATTGTTTCCGGATCGGTTTCGGCTCTGATAGAAACAATACGCCCAAGAGGAGTATCGCCATTAATACCGCTTAGAAGAGTTACAAACTCATCCCAGCTCATATCATTCTCACGTCTGAGACGGATGCCATACTGTTGTGCAAAGCTTGCTTCTATCAGCTCATAGTCACCTATAAGATCGTAATAACCTGATTCTTGGTTAGGTGCTGTGAAAGGACTTCTCGACTTCCTCATAGCTCTTGTTCTGTACGCAAGCCATAGCAGCGAAGAAAGGAACGAGGTAATCCTCATAAGCGAGGTCTTCAAAATCTTTCACCGCTTCTTTTCCCAAGAGTTCTGCAAGAACCTTGTCGATCATCTCTATGTTTGCACCTTCAGCGCCGTCAATGATGGAGAAGACCTTGATAATTGTATTCTTGCTATCGTCTACCTTGTAGTTCTTGCCGTTGTACATGATAAACTTCTGTTCGTTTTTGATTTTGCTTGTAATATCTATAACAGTTGCCATTGTATTATCTCCTTAATTTAATTAACAAAATTAGGGGAGGTATAAAACCTCCCCCACGAGTGAGTTAAGCCTCTTCAGGTTTACCGTCGCTGAGACACTCGAACTCAAGAGGATCAACGTTGGTGCTATCACCACCAATCGCAGTAACATTGATTACGCAATGGAAAAGATAAGCAGTACCGTTAGGAAAAGTCCACTTGAGTGTGGAGTTACAGTCTGCACCATTCTTGAAGGCAAGACCTGCGATGTAGTCGTTGCCTGCATCACCAACATTACGCTTACCGTTAATGCTGATGGTGATACCCTTACCGGTCTTGAGTCTGCGTACCCAGCCCTCAGTGGTCATAGGAGTCCACTCCTCAACGTTATCATCGAAAGATACGGAAAAAGTCTCCATATCGGCGATAGTTACATAAGAGTCTGCGGTTGTATCCGTGGTAGCTCTACCGGTTTTGCAGATCGCAAACTGATGTTCATATACAGGATAAACTCCGCTTGAGATATTAGTAGTTGACATTTATTAGCTCCTTTCATAATGAATAATAAATTCGATAACGCGTTCACAGATTCCGTTCTCGTCTGCTCCCACGTCAATAGATTCGTTGTGTAAGAGTTGGATATAATTAACCTTCTTACCGCCGATCACAACATTTTTAGCGGTTGCAAGGTTATCATATAAAGCTGCAGCTATATCCTCGGTATCTCTTGTCGATTTAGTCCAATGAACTAATACAGATATACCTTTTACTGCAGTTTTAGTGTTGGTCATACCACCGAGAGCAATATCGCGAGAACGCCGATCTTTAAGCTGATAAATTCCGAAGGATTTATCTCTTTTATCATTCAGCATTCCGCAATAATAATTCTCCGCCTTTGTTGACAGTGTTTTGACCCATGCAAAAACGTCTTCGGTCTTCACGTCATACACCTCCGAATTGCTTATAGAATTGTTTGAAAGTGTCCTCGCACCATTCCCTTTCATCACCGCTGATCCAAGGCTCTAACCACTTACCCTGAGCATCGGGATTCTCTTTTGTCTGAAAATTATACTCAGGATGGAAATATAAACGTCGAGCATAAGGGGTCTGTGAGATAAGAGATACAACACCCCTTTTGCTTTTGGAATAATCTACAAAGGTGCTATCGTTCTGCAGATGTCCGGTGTCTCTCGGCATTACCTGAGCTTGAACAACTTCGGTATGTAATGCCTCAGCGGTCTGCTCTAAAGCACGAATTTGAGCATTGGTAAGCTGCTTAATTTTGTGTTGATAGATAGTGACTTTACTAGAGACTTTTCCCATCAGATCACTTCCAATCTGGTGTAATTGACAGATCCGTCAAGATTACGAGCCTTGCAGCCGATTTTAATCTTCCTGCGCTCTCCAAAGATTTCAACATAACCTATAGAAATGACGGCAACACCCGGAAGGATGTCACCGTCAATATAAATTACGCCTGTGACCTGTGATGATCGCTTCTGCGACTTAAAATTAATTCGAGCTGCATCTTGATAGTTGCATTTAAAATCAGCGTCCAGAAGTATTTCTCG
>JAEIGA010012237.1_pt1 | contig 13017 bp, 12 predicted proteins | sample 9270691 | NCBI WGS metagenome assembly JAEIGA01 (sample SAMN17057246, study PRJNA624740) | gut metagenome | biome: biome; isolation source: fecal sample | host: Bos grunniens | place: China: Xizang | collected 2019 | reverse complement strand
ATGCTTCTGATAAATTCGGATATTTTGAAGTATTTTCTGCAGATGTTTCACTCAATAGTTTGTATTTTATAGAAAAGTTGTATATTTGCAGTCCCTTTCGGAAACGAAAGTCAAATAAAGTGTCGCGGGCGTGTTGAAATTGGTAGACAAGCCAGACTTAGGATCTGGTGCCGAGAGGCGTATGGGTTCGATTCCCTTCGCCCGCACAAGTTTACAGAGGACGGATTTCCGCCCTCTGTCTTGTTTTTATAAGTGCTTGATATCCTGTTTGTTATCTCAAAGAAATCATTGCATTTGAGAGTTCGATATTGCTTCATCTGCTTATCCCATAAAATCCCGTCAGGAAATATCAAAAATTGCACTTTTCTTTGAGTTTCCAAGTCAGAATCACTCCATAAACTTGCTATGTTTGAGCAAGTTAGCATAAGATGATCTATTGGGTTCTTTGAGTTCGATAAATTGTTTTCACAATTTTCTATTCCAAGCAGGATTTCACCCTTTCTTTCCTCCAATGCTTGTATTGCGACACTGAAAGTTTCATCAGCGATCTTTCCAGTGGCATGTCTCAAATGACAATCCTTCATGTCTTTATCAATTTCTGTCAGTTTCTTGCGAAGGCTTGCTAAATTTGCCTTGGCCTCAACGTTCTGACTTGATAGAATGTCAATGACCATTTTCTCTACCAGAGGCATCATGCATTTTGGAATATGGTATTCTTTCAATAGATCATAAAAGAGAGAGTGTAGTTTCTTTGCTGATATATTGTTACAACATCCTTTCTCTTGACATTTATAGTATGTATAACACTTACCGCTTGGTTTAACTCTGTTATATGCTGTCATCGGTGTATTATCATCAGCGCATTTAAGGAAATGAAGCAAAGGGGCTTCTTCATTTTGCTTTTTGTGGGTATATACCCCAGTTCGTCCGGCTAGGATGTCCTGTACCTTTAAGAACTGGGTGTATGTTACTGCTTGCTCGTGTACTCCGTCTACCATCTGATTACCGATAAGTTTGTGCTTTATCTTTCCGGCATAGAAAACATTTGTAAGGATCTTGTGGAGTGCTTGTGGACTTAACTTCATACCTCTTGCTTCAAGTCTTGCCAATATCTCTTGATTTGGAGTGTTTTCTAACTTCCATAAGAATGCCTTTCGTATAAGTTTACCCTCATCGTTGAGTTTGCACATTGATCCTTTGCTTTTGCCCTCTTTTGTATAGCCTCTTGGGGCTTTCTCTGCCCAAACGCCTTTCAGGAGACAATCCTTTCGTCCCGAAAGGAATTTATCCACTCTGTTGCTATTGTCCCATTCAGCTAAGCCTAATGAGATTGTAGCCATTAAATAACCCTCTTTTGTAGAGGTGTCTGTGCCATTTTTTACTGCAATAATGACCTTACCTGCTGCCATGAGGTCTTTGATGAGACTTAATGCTTGTGCAGCATTGCGCGAAAATCTATCAAATTCACTTACGAGGATATATTTGATGGATTTATCTTTCTTTGCTGCCTGCACCATTTCCTTGATCATCTTTCCGGGCGTTTTAGCACTTTCATGCTTACCTCCATACCACCCTTTGATAGTCATATTATTGGAAAGGGCGTATTGTTCACATATGCCCTTCTGATAGTCTAGACTACCGCCATTGTCTTCCTGGTGTTTAGTAGACACCCTCGTCCATCCTAAGCAATTCTCCATATTCTATATTATTTGAGAAGATTTCATTAAAAGAGTAGTCTGACCACTCATCTTGCATATTGTATGCGACTTCTTTTTGGTACAGTTCGTCACAAAGACAGTTGATGAAGTCTGCCATATTCTTCATCTCTTCTGTGGTTGTAACATTGACGATCGTAATCTTATTTTGGAAGATTTTGCGCACAATGTCAATATCTGAATCAATCTTCTTGCATAGAGATGTGATTGACCTTGTTATTATTGTCTTTATGCCCTTGTCTAACATTTCATTGAGCATAGATTCGATGTCCTTATTAGCGTTGTCATCATAAAAGGTTATAAGTTCGTATCCGAAGACATTAGCTGCTTCGGTATAGAAGCTCATTTGTGAGTCGAGCGATTCGTTGCCCTTAGTGTTTACCCACGCGACACATTTGTTGATTTTCATGACTATTCAAATTTTATCGTCATGTTATTCTATCCATCGTTCTGAAACGATGTCAATTAAAGAACATAGATAACTGATAACAGTTTCCTGTTCCTTTGGATCTGTTATGCCAATCGAGTTGAGCATATCAGAATAATCCGGTGCTATATCCATAGCATCTTGGATTTTGAGCACATAGCTCTCGCCATGCTTATTATGTGCGAGTTGTTCTGCTCTTGTGCTTCTTTGTGCCATTGCACACACAAGTCTTCTGATCGCAAAGGTAACGCGCTAAACCTTTGCCCTCTTGGGGCTTTATTATATATTACCTGTTCATGATATTAATAGTCTGTTGGTTATTTATATGTACTGCTTTAACTTGCGCAATGTATTCATGCTGGTACCAGTCAACTTGCTAATATTGCGGAGACTGACATTCTTACGCATCAAACTCAACTGCTTGGAATATTCCTCTCTGTATGCTTGCTCACTCTTCTTATAGCTTTTAGAACGTCCCATACTTATTCCATTTTCCTTGCATCGTTGCCTATAAGCCTCATACCCGGCCTTCATTCGATCGCGAATCAATCCGCGTTCAAGCTGCGATATTTCTAAGAGAATAGTCGTAATAAGCGATACGACAGGATTGGCTTTACCATCCTTTGTAAGTGTCTCTAAACCATAATTGGCCAGGAACAGGTTCACCTTATTGTCATTCAGCACTTCAATCACCTTTAAAGCTTCTATCGTAGACCTGCCAAGTCGTGAAATCTCAGTACAGCAAACTCGATCAACCTCATGAGTCTTTACATACTCGATCAACTGCATGATCTCTTCTCTCTCTTCATTCTTCTTTGCTCCACTGACCTTGTTCGCAAAAATCTTGACCACCTCCCATGATTTGCTCTTACATATTTGTGTCAACAGATCTATCTGATACTGATAATCCTGCTGATTCGTGCTAGTCCTACACAGCAAAACCACTCTTTCCATATCAATATACTTTTACAATTGTTTCATAGGAAAAGCATCTGAATTGATTTTTGGTCAGATCAAAATATGTGAAATTACCATATATAGAGTTTGGTAAACCAGTCCCTTTAATCTTAGGCGCAATCAGATTTTGATAAAGACATCCGATAGCATGTCTGAGTACACCAGTACTTTTTTTGATATAGTCAAATTCTACGATTTCTCCTCTTTCCAATCTCTTTTTAAGTTCTGAAACCATTGCTACTTTTGCGGACATGATAATAGGATTGATACTACCTTCTGTCTTGGTGACCATATACGATGCTCTCTCGATATCTCGATCATTTGCAATCATTATATTAGCTGTGTTCATTTTCTAATCTATTATATACGTTAAACTTAATCTCCATAGTAACCAGTAAGCGAATAATATGCACCTTCCGGAAGCTCATAACTAATTTTAGGAGCATTCTTCCATGCTACATATTCAGTATCTAGTTCAGCTACCCAGGCTCTTGCTTCATCCATAGTCTTGAATGTGCGAGTCAGTCGATTCCACTTATTAGAATACCAGGCATAGACATTAACAAACTTCGTAAAGATTTCAACTTCAACGAACTGGTACTTAGTACCGTTTAATGCTGTAATTTCAAGGTTTTGTTGCATGGAAGTTAGGTTTTTCTTATTTTGTTAGCGCAAAGTTAGTAAAAGCTAATGAAATAAACAAGGTTTTTCTTACTAATTTTGTAAAAAGTTAGTAATTTCTTAATTTTTGTCTATATTTGCGGCAAAAAATAGGAAAGTATGGCTAGAATCATTGTTAGAGAAATACTCAAATCGAAGGGGGTATCAATAAAGGAACTCGCATTCAGAATGGGCATATCGCCATCAGCTGTATCTCAACTGCTGGCTAACGAATATCCATCAATGCAAGTGTTAGAGAGGATTGCCAAGGCTATTGACGTTGATATACTAGACTTCTTTGCTCAGCGTTATTCATACCTGAATGGGTATGTAGAGACCGGTGGAGAAATATACCCGGTACGAAGTAGGGAGCAATTCATGGACGTAACTAATAAGGTAGATGGAATCGTGCATATCCCATCGTTCAAAAATCAAGAAGACTATAAGAACACTATTAGAGAATTTTTGTCGAATGCAATAGATTCTGGGAAGAGCGATGCATTAATGGCAAGATATAACCTGAAAGAAATTTTTACCTTGACTTATGATGCAAACTCTGAAAAAATAAGTTTGACATTATGTATCAGTGATGGTGAGATCAAATTCAAGATCTTTGACACTGCAATTATCAAGGTCGCCGATAATTTCAACAACTCAGAAATGAATAGTTTACTAGAAGCTATTCTGTCAGAAATTGAGGATGTTGATAAAGAAGATAATCACGAATAACATATTTACCAATGGTGTACTAGTAAGGTTCGGAACGATCCGAGCCTTATTTTATTCCATAGATACTAGTTTTTTGTTATATTTGACAGATTATCCACTGATAAACATACTATGGCAAAGAAGAATAAAGGTACATTCTCGTATCTTGAAGCTCAGGAGGCACTGGAAAGCATACAGAACACTATGACCAAAGAAAGTATTGGTCTGGATTTATTACGTGTATTCTGCGGATACGGAGACGCTACGATAAACCGTATCATAGATGGAAAAGGTAACGACGCCAAGGATGGCAAGACAATTCTGATAAAGAAATTGCTTGCATATCGATCTATTGAGTCTAGTATCTGTGATGATGAGAATCCTTATGGTATTTTGGATGAGATGATGAGCGACAAATCCATTGCAAAGAAAGAGCCTCGCTTATATGTTGCATCTGATGGGCACCGTATCATAGGTTATGATCCCAAGGAGAACGATATATATGACAATGAAATCTCGTTGCTGTGGAAAGATTTTGAGTTTTTCAAGCCTTTGGCCGGAATTGAGAAATTCAGGAATGTAGAAGAGGCCGAGGCAGATGTTAAGTCTGCCGAAATGATGGCTAAGATATATGACGATATACGTAGATATAATGACATTACAGATGAAGAGACCATAAAGAATATCAACATCTTTATGACAAGGCTTCTGTTCTGTTTCTTTGCGGAAGATACAGGGCTGTTTCCGAAAAAAGGTATGTTTACAGCTGCCATTCAGGAAGATACGAGATCAGATGGAAGCGATTTGGCAGCTTTTCTGGAAGGAGTCTTTGACATTATGGCAATTTCAGATGCCGGAGTTAGAGATAGTTTGCCAGAGACAATTACTCAGTTCCCATATGTAAACGGAGGCCTATTTGAAAAGCATATACCAATCCCGGTATTAAGTAGAAGAACCAGGATGTTGATGCTCAAATGTGGTGAATATAACTGGGGAGAGATTAATCCAGACATCTTTGGATCGATGATTCAGGCAGTTGTGACTCCTGAAAATCGCTCCGGCCTTGGTATGCACTATACGTCTGTGCCTAATATCATGAAGGTCATCAGACCTTTATTCCTTGACGAACTGACTGAAACTTATGTAAAGTATAGAGATAATGCAAAGGAACTCAATAAACTCCTTGTGCGCTTGTCTGAAATCAAATTCTTTGATCCAGCTTGTGGTTCTGGTAACTTCCTGATTATTGCGTATAAGTGTGTCAGGGAACTTGAAATAGAGATATGGAAACGATTGAAGGAGCTTGGCCAATCAATGCTTCCATTTTCAAATATATCTCTAAGTCAGTTCTATGGTATTGAACTGGATGAATATGCCTGTGATACTGCTACACTGTCATTATGGCTTGCAGAACATCAGATTAACAACCGTTTCTACGATGAACTTGGCGTAAGAACTCAGGCGCTACCACTCCGAAAGAGTGGAAATATCGTATGTGGTAACGCATGCCGTATTGACTGGAATAGTGTATGTCCTCATACTCCTGAGGAAGAGGTTTATATTATGGGAAACCCACCATACTTGGGAAGTCGTCATCAAGAAGATGAGCAAAAGGACGATATGCAAGTCGTGTTCTCTGAACAATATAAAAGTTTGGATTACATATCGTGTTGGTTTTATTTAGGTGCCAATTATATTAGACAATCAAACGCTCGATGTGCATTTGTAAGCACGAACTCAATCTGTCAGGGAGAACAAGTCTCGTTGCTTTGGAAAAGAGTGTTAGTCGATAATGTGGAAATTGCCTTTGCCTATCAGTCTTTTAAATGGAAAAATAATGCCAAGCACAACGCAACAGTGACCGTTGTGATTGTTGGATTGCAAAATAAAGGCGTAGGGCAACATCGCCTGTATAATGAAGATAGTTATTGTGTCTGCAATAATATATCTCCATATCTATCAGCTTCAAACACTGTATTTGTGGAGAGTAGGACAAGACCGATTTCATGTTTCCCAATTATGAACTTTGGTAATATGCCTGCGGACAACGGGTGTTTGTTATTTAGTCGTCAAGAAGTTGATGACATTATTATGGAAAACCCTGATGCATCCCGTTATATAAGACCACTTATTTGTGCAGAAGAATTGATTAACGGTGGTGAACGATATTGCTTATGGCTTTTAGATGAGAACGAGGAAGATTATATGCAGTTTGATTTTATTCGTACTCGAATTCAGAAGTTAAAAGGTGTTAGGCTTATGTCTTCTCGTCCAAAGTTGGCAGAGATTCCTCATCTGTTTGCGCAGATAACTCAACCTATGGGCTGTAATTACATAGTAATACCACGCCATTCTTCGGAAAACAGATTATATATCCCAATGGATTATAAAATTGATTCTTCTATTGCTCACGATAGTTGTTTAGTAGTGGCTACCGATGACGTGGGATTATTCGGGGTTTTGATGTCTCATATCCATTTATTGTGGGTTCGTGCTATTGGTGGAGCATTGGAAACACGTATCAGATATTCTGCACAAGTATGTTATAATACATTTCCATTCCCAAAATTATCTAAAGAATTATCCAGAGTGGTTAGCGAAATGTCAGAAAATATCCTTCTGGTAAGGGAAAGACATACAGATATGACACTTGGAGAGATGTATGATCCTGAAACTATGCCACAGGATTTAAGGTATGCTCATCAAGCATTAGATCTTGTCGTAGAACGTTGCTATCGTCCTGAACCATTCACTTCTGATGAGGAACGCTTGGAACACCTGTTTAAGTTGTATGAGAAAATGACGAAATAACAAATCGTATGAAAGAAACCTATACGTTGAATCACCTTCAGTTTTTAGCAGAGGTTGAGAAGATCCGCAAGAGGTCAGATAAATTGTTTAGTAATTGTATGTGTCCGACTTGTCAAGGATCTCCTATATACTCTCATGTTTTTCAGAAGAATGGAATACTATCCGAAATAGCAACAGAAGGCAAGGTGTATATGTTTAAGTACCATCATCTGTTTTCAATGCAAAAAGGAGAATTACCTGTTTCTTATGAATTAGATGGTATTAACAAATGTTTTGGGTTTTACGGGTTCTGTAACCAGCACGACACATCTGTTTTTGCAGACATTGAAAGTGATTCTGCGATTTCAGATTGGTATGAACCACAAGCACAGTATCTATTGGCATACAGAACTATATGCCGTGAGGTTTATGTAAACTATCAGGTCTATCACATATTTGATGAGATATTGAAAACATTTACATGTGCGGATCCTAATAGACAATTCTTGTTTATGCAAGAAAAGGCAAACAGAGGGGCAACCATACGGTTAATGGAACAGTATAAGCACCTTTTTGAAAAAGGCGTTTTTCAAGGAGATTATTCTAAATATGAATTTGAAGTAATTTCATTGCCATTTCAACTAGATTTATGCTTAGCGACACCAATAACCATAGCAGAGGAAATGGCTCCATTATATTTTGGACCTCCTAAAGAGGATATTGATGATGTTGTCAATATAGTCGAGATCTTTCCATATAAGGGTAAAACACTTATAATTATGGGATTCTTGAATGGTAAAGAAAACAAGTGGATGACAGAGAAATACAATCAATTATGTTCTGATGTTCACGATATAAGTATTGCATTACAAGATATTTTGTTTCGTTCAGAGTTTCATTGTATGTCTAAGCGATTATATGAAGAGATCAAAGAGGAAATACCGCTATTTTTAGAAGAATGGTTATCGAGCCGCAACCAATTTAGCAGTAGCTTGAACTACACCTCAAATTTATTTGAAAAGTATATTAGGAAACAATTAGGCTTTTAGAGTATGGAAAACCTTATCAACATAACATACTCCCAAACAGGAGAGTCTTCCAATGTGGATGCGATGGGTATGCGTGAGATGCAACGCATGGTCTATGAGCAGAGGCACCGCAAATATCTACTAGTGAAAGCTCCACCTGCATCTGGTAAGAGTCGTGCAATGATGTTCGTAGCCTTAGATAAACTCGCCAATCAGGACATACGAAAGGTTATCGTAGCCGTTCCTGAAAAGACGATAGGTCGATCATTCAATAATACTGTCCTTAGAAACAACGGGTTCTTCGATGACTGGATTGTTGCTCAGCGATACAATCTCTGTGACACCGGAGATGAGAGGGAGAAATGTGCCAGATTCTTGGAGTTTCTTGATAGGAAGAATACAAACAGAACCCTAGTTTGTACGCATGCTACATTGAGAAATGCAATGAAGCAGGTTAATAATGATCTTATCAACGATTGTCTGTTTGGTATTGATGAGTATCATCATAGTTCCGCAGATGCGCACAATGGATTAGGTGAGCTTGTCAGAAGACTCGTAAACGAAACTGATGCTCATATAATGGCAATGACTGGTTCATATTTCAGAGGCGATGCTGTTCCTGTTATGCGTCCGGAAGATGAACAGAAGTTCCTTCCTGCTGTAAATTACAACTATTATCAGCAGCTTAACGGATATAAGCATTTGAAGAGTCTAGGCATAGGTTATCACTTCTTCCAAGGAAAGTATATCACAGCTATGCCTGAGATACTCGATACGACTAAGAAGACTCTTATTCACATTCCGCCAGTTCAAGGTGCGGATTCTTATACTGGTAAATACGATCAAGTAGCAGATATTATCTCAATTATAGGAGAGGTTGTCGATGAAGATCCTGAACACTTTATCAAGATCGTGAAGACTCCTGATGGAAGATTATTGAAAGTTGGCGATCTTGTGGAAGATAGTGCTTCTCAGAGAAAAGCGTTACAGGCATATCTGCAACGAATGAATAAGCCGGAAGCGCTTGATATACTCATAGCATTGGGAACTGCCAAGGAGGGTTTTGACTGGCAATGGTGCGAAGTGTGTCTCACTGTTGGAATACGAGCTTCTCTTACAGAGGTTATACAGATTATTGGAAGATGTACCAGGGATAGTGAGGGAAAGAGGCATGCTCAGTTCACCAACCTTATACCTTGTCCGGACGCAGCACAGGAGAATGTGAATATTGCTGTAAATAATATGCTTAAAGCAATCACAGCGTCACTTCTTATGGAACAGGTATTAGCTCCGCAGTGGAATTTCCGAACCAAGAGAGATGAGGAAGATCAGGGAGAGCCAAAGAAAAGGACAATAGCAGTCGAGGGCTTGACCAAAGCAACTCCGAAAGCTCAGGCTATCATAGATAATGACATGACTGAGTTAAAGGCGGAAATCTTGGCAAGCGACATAATAAGGCGAGCTATGTCTAATAGTGTAATTGCAGAGGAACTAACTCAGATAATGATTCCAAAGATCATTAAAGAAAAGTATCCGTCACTTACAGATGAAGAAGTTGAACAGGTGCGTCAGAGAGTTGTTCTGTCGACCACTATACAAGGAGCAGAGGTGATAGAACATGGGGATGGTAAGAAATTCCTTAACCTTGCTGGCAAATTTATAGAGATAGACAAGATTTCTGTGAATCTTATCGATCGTATCAATCCATTCCAGAGAGCATATGAAATTCTGTCTACTTCTATTACTCCGGAGGTCTTGAAGACAATTCAGTTTGTGATTGAGGAACAAAGAAACGATATGGATTTGCAGGAAGCAATACTGCTATGTAAGAATTATCTGCCAAAATATAAGGCAGAACATGGTGGCTCATATCCTCAACTTTCAGACCCTGAACCTTTAAACAGAAGGATAGCTCAGGCTATCGCCTTTATATCAAATCAGAAACGACTAGGCAAGATCTAATATGATAGAGTGGGACAAAATGCTTGCAGAGGTTCTGGAAGACCCTGTGTTTGCCAATATAAAGCCCGTACAGCATCGCGCAACTTCAAGTGATAGACTTGTGCGATCCTTTGAAGAAATCCTTGAATTTGTGGAGAAGAATGACAGATTACCTTCTCCTGATGGAACTTTGTCAGAAAAAGGATTATATGCTCGTCTGGAAGGCATACGGAATGATGCAAACAAGAGGGATAAATGCCTACCTTTTGACAGGCTTAACTTGTTGAGTACTCATAAAATCAAAACAGAGGAAGACGATCTCGCAGATATATTGAATGATCCCATTTTTGATGTTTCCCCAGAAGTTGCTGCCATTTTTGATGTCCCAGAATACATGAGAAAGGCAGCAGAAGATAAGAAACAAGCTGACTATGTTGGTCAACATAAAGAGTGCAAAGATTTTGAGAAGTATGAAGGCTTATTTAGGAGCATTCATACAGATTTGAGGTTAGGATTGAAGAAGACCGTTACTTTCAAGACTGAGCATCTTAAACAAGGTGGCATCTTTATCATGAGCGGAAGGCTTGTATATCTGGCCGAAATGGATGATCAGAAGATGAGGAAAACTGGCGATTACAAGATAGATGGAAGAATTCGTTGCATTTACGAGAACGGTACAGAGTCCGATATTTTACTTCAAACGCTGAGTAAGAACCTTTATACAGATGGTTATACTGTCTTGGATTGCAGTCAAGATGACAATGAACATTTGAGAGCAAGTTTTGCTGTTACTGACAACGATATAGCAAGTGGGTATGTCTATATCTTGAAATCTCACTCCATAGATCCAGAGATAGCTAATAAGAAAGATTTATATAAGATAGGCTTTACCACGACATCTGTTGAGAGTCGTATTGCTAATGCAAGAAACGAAGCGACATACTTGTTTGCTGATGTTGAAATTGTAGCGTCGTACAAAGTCTATAACATCAAGGCCGTAGCGTTTGAGAGTGCTTTACATCAGTTGTTCGACAAAGTCCAGTTGAAGTTATCGGCCGGAAAAGCTACACCGAAAGAATGGTATGTCGTTCCTTTTAGAATCATTGATGAGGCAGTCACACGTCTTATTCAGGGAGAACGTATCGGCTATGATCACCATCTGCAACGATTAATACTAGCAAAATGAATTTCATAGAGAAAGATACATATACTATCGAAGACATACAGTCTCTGATAGATATTCAGGCCGAAGAGAATACTTATTATGAGTTTAAAGACGCAAGAGCCATAGATGACAAACAGAAGGCCGAGATTTCAAAAGATGTATCGGCGTTTGCGAATGCTGATGGCGGAGTAATCATCTATGGGTTAAACGAAGATAGGAATACTCATAAAGCAGTTGGGCTCAGTTTTGTAGATACTTTGAAGTACTCCAAAGAATGGCTGGAAAATGTAATACATTCAAATATACATAGGAAGATTGATGATCTTAGGATTCACAAGATCGATAACCCGCAAAATAGCAATGAATCAATCTATGTAGTTAAGATTCCTCGCAGTCCCAATGCTCCACATATGAGCTCGGACAACAAGTTCTACAAAAGGGCCAACTTTAAGGTAATGGCGATGGAAGAATATGAAGTTAGAGATTCCTATTTTAGGATACAGCATTCGCAATTAGAGATACTTAACTGGTACCTAGAACTTAGACCTGAACATGATGATTCTCCAAGAGAGACAAAGCTAACATTTAGAGCATTTGTCAAAAATATAGGTAAGACCGTAGAGAATCAATATAAATTAAATGTGGATTTTGAGGGTGACTATCTATTAGATTTGCATTTTGAAAATTATGTTCCGAATCTTAAAGCAATCGGAACACCAACAGGATATAGACTTGCAGAACCATCAAGTTTACCACTCTATCCGGATGAAGTTATCGAATTTGATAGGTTCACTATTACACTCCCGTCAATAAAACAAAAGGAAATTTTTGAGAATACGACAGTGTCATTGGAACTCTATTTTGGCAAACACGGGAAATGCAGTGAGAAGAAAACTCGCATAAGTGATCTCATACAATATAAATAAAGGTTCAACCTCTGACATCGAGGCTGAACCTTACCGAAAATCCTCTCAAAGATCAGTAGATAGATCTTCTGTGGGAGGCTCAATCGGCTTTACATAGTTGAGATCGCGTACTTCTTAGCATTTGCCTTGAATACTTTAAACTCGTATTCACTTAAAGGACGAACAGAAAATTGCTTATCGTCAATTCTCTCCCATGAACTTGGAACTATCTTTTCAAGGTCATCATATTTCATGAGAATTGTCTCATCTGTCTTTGGATCATTTATGCAGAACAGTTCGGCCGGAGATATGTATGAATAACTGGTGTCTTCACCGTCATAATGGTATAATGAGACCCTTTTACTCTCATCCGATCCCGGCTCTTTTAACATCATCTGCGTACTGGTTCCCTCTTTTTCGTTGATGTATGTATCCCAGTTAAGGTCATTGAACCACTGATGAAAGATATTCGCAGCATGTTTGGCTGGCAGATCTGCAATATCAAGATGTTCAATAAGCCAATTGCCAATATAAGCTTCTCGAAACAAGCCAAAGATTCCGATAGGCTTTCCATGATGAGCTTTAAACATTACATTAATCAACTTATAATCATGTACGATTATTTCATCTATCCTAGCATCATCGTACTCCTGAAAGATATCCTCGATCTTCTCATCATCCTCATTATATACTTCTGCATCAACCATCACTGACAGAATTT
>JAEIGA010012236.1_pt1 | contig 13017 bp, 9 predicted proteins | sample 9270691 | NCBI WGS metagenome assembly JAEIGA01 (sample SAMN17057246, study PRJNA624740) | gut metagenome | biome: biome; isolation source: fecal sample | host: Bos grunniens | place: China: Xizang | collected 2019 | reverse complement strand
GGCTCTGCCTTGGCTTAGAGGCCCGAAGGGCGGAAAACGCCTCCTAGCGTTGGAAGAGGGAACAGAAAAGGAAAGGGGGTAAGGAGCCGCTCCCCTCCCAAGTCAGAAAGAAAGGGGAAGCAGGAAGGGGCGAAGCCAGGAAAGTGCGAAGCAATTCCCCCAATCTCGGGGGGCTGGGATAGATTTCCGGGGAATCTATTGGACTTCCTGATGGAGGTCCGGGAAGAACCCGCTTTACGTCGGATGCGTTTTACCTTCACGATGGCTTTGTTGTTTGGAGAGTCAGAGTCGAAGCCTGCTTCTTTCTCAGAGTTTCTTTAGTTCTCCCGACTCGTCATCCCAAAAAAAACCGATCTTCCTTCCTGAGCCTCCGGAGTTTCGTGTTCCTGCCGGATCCTTTCCATCTCCCGATCGGGCTTATATAAGTAAATATCGCATAATAGGGGTGATAGTACACTGCCCTATAGGACCCTAGAGGAAAGGCCGAAGGGGAAAGCTGGCTTGCTTGCTTTCCGGCCATCTTTCTCGTCTCCGTAAAGTCTGGCAGAAAACGGTTTGTGAGTAAGGCCAAAGAAATTGGGATCGTTGATCTCCCCTCTCAAGATTGAAATGAGTCAATATCAGTCGATGGTGCCAAAACACTTCCTAATGTCGAATTCCAAAAACCAAGAGGTTCCAGTCCACTCTGTTTTGATCTGTCTCGAGGCTGAGTGGCAGCTTCGACTCGGACAAAATCCGTGCAATGTGTCTAGAAACTAGGGTTCGTAAATAGATTCGGGTACCGCCCCTATCGCCCCCTAAATGATTTTGTCCCTCGGTGCTACTACCGTGAGCGGTCTAAACTTACCCGTTTTTTGCAAAAGAATCGTCGGTCCGAAGAGGAATTTATGGAAAAGGCCCTAAATGCGATTTCCGAGAACAAAATAGACGGTACCATCACTTCTCCCGCGGGCTCGAGCAAGGCAAGGCGCCTGACAAAAGGCGGGTCTTTTTCCGACCATTCCAAAAAGATCCCACAAGTTTTCATAAATGAACCCTCTTCGCTGGGGGTTAAGTTGCAGTCGCCTGGTCCAAACTTGATTTGCTCGTGGGACGCCGGTAGCAGTCTTTCATCTGCAACAGTTCTGAGTACACAGGTGCGCTTCGTGCCTCGCTTTAGTGAGTCGTAGTGCTTTGCGCCTCTGGTGTCTATTATTGTTGGTGAGTTTCCTTTCCCAGGACTGGAATGATTATCCCTGTCCAATGAGTTTACATTCATCCCTGGATGTCAGGTACTGCTTTCTTCCCCGCTATCTTCGTAGCCGTCACCCGTAATCCATGCAGGTGTGTCCGCACCCCCTGGAGAGGACGAGAAGGGATTTCTTGGAGCAACCCTCCCTGGTTTCAGACCTAGGAGCGCACTTTCCCACATGAGCATTCGAGAATATAGGTCTAAGGAAGAGTTACGGGATACCCATTTGAGATATCCCCTTAATCTTAGATAGGTCGTCCGACGGGTTCGCGGTTCATTGCTGTGCTTACACACCAGGCTACCCCTCTTCGAAAGCTTCGCGGGACCTACTAATCTTCAGATCGTCGCCCAGAGGAGTTTACTGCACAAGGCCCTTGAGGGGACGCTGGCTCTTGCAGAGAACGGAAGCTCAACGAATGTCGGATACAAAGCTCCGCACCTCATTAAGATCGTATTAGCATACTCTCCTAAAAAAAAAAGAGCAAATCCCATTAGGAGATATTCCGCATTATAGCCCACAACTGATTCAGCCTCTGCTTCTAGTAAATCAGACAGAGCCCAATTAGTTTCTGCTGGGCGGGAGATAAAAAACGGAATCAATACAAGGAACAAAAGAATGCGAAACCATATCTACTCTTACGCTACGACAATCTCACTGAAATTGCAAGGACCTACACGGGTTGGTGCAGTAATGATGATGAGACCAATAGATACTTCGTACAAAACCATTTGGACGGTAAATCATAATACTCCTGAAAAAGCATATTTGGAATAAAGAGTGAAGCCTTTCCACCAATCAACAGGATCAGTGTACGCCGAGTCCTCCCCAAACCATACGAGCACGTCGCCGTGCATATGGCTCTCTACCCCAACAACTTACGCAGGAGACCCACGCTTTTCCGTTTGTTTTCAAAAAAAAATCCGAAAAGAAATCGTCGATATTCCCATAGAGGCACATTAACACATGGCTGGCGGATAAGGCAAAGCCCCTCCTCAAAGCCATACGTGATAGTCTATCACCATCTGGCTTTCTTTTTTACTCCGTTGATTTGATAGAGAGAGGCTCGACATAGTTGCAGGGGCTCGTCGTCTCCGTGGTTTGTCCCTGGGGTCCCCCTCTCAGGGCGGGCCAGACGTTACGGATCCAGGTCCTGCAATCTGGCCTTAGCCCTCGCAGATCGATCGTTTCGCGGCTAGGCTATGTGTTCTCTCTCCGAATCTTGTGGTACGTCCCGTTCTTTTGGTTAAAATTGGAGATCCACCAAACGACGATCAATTCTATTCCGCATCGAGTCAGATTTCAAGGATTGGATTCGTGAGATTCGAGTTCGCAGATTGCGTTGGGTAGAATCCGCCGAAGCTAGGCAAACATCCAGACTCCTTTCCTGCTGCTAGAAGAAAACGGAGTGAAAAAGAAAGACTTTCTTCCCTTCAAACTAGCGTCTTCCCTTCATGGGGCTGGGCCCCTTTCAAGTACGGCGGGTACTTTGAGTCCTCCGACTACCTGCCATCTGGCTGAACTAGGTTTCGCCGGTATCACCTACGGCTCTCATCCCGGATAAGATGTCCCGGAATGCAGTAAATCGGGATGTCGTTCAGTCCCTTGTCCCCAAGAGGATGGGTAATGTGTTTCCATGCAATGGTTGCTCCAATCCGACCTGGCTAGCAAGCAATCCCAGCCAGCAGAAAGCAAGACAGCGTACGGTCGTTCGCTCTAAGAGGTGCAAGGATAACTGTAGGTCGTTGGCAGGAGACTTCGATTCGCTAGGACAGCACCTCATCCTGATCCACAAGGATAGGTTCTACATGGTGTTGTTAGGTACTCTTTGGGAAGAAGGGATCGACCCTCAACCATGCATGCTTTTACGGCATGCTTTTCCTTTCTTTCCAAACTGAACGTATTCCTATCCTCAAGCTGCTTTAGCCTTCTACGCAAGAACCCCCTACCTTTCGCGAGTCAAGTCAAGCCTATTACTAGTTCTGTTAAAAAGCCCTACACCCTGTATTGTATAGAGCAGATTGTTTCACACTACAAACAATTTGACCACATCACATGGGCGTACCATAGGTGGCTGAACGGCCGCCCTACTAGACCAACCCGCTATAATAATACCATAAACCCCTGGAGAAGATATAGCAAATGGATGGAATATACCTACATTTGAATCCAACAATACCATACCATAATCGGAGGGTGTAACGGCCCAAGCAACCAAACTTAAATAGGGGTCAGTCAATGCTGCCCTCCAAACCGTACGTGACAATTTTTCGTCATACAGCTCTCACTCGGAACACCTCAATTGAATTGCTGAGAGTATCACCGTCCCTTCCGTTTTGAAGGTACAATTGTTCCTTATTTTTAACGCATACGTACTGGCCGCCAACGTTGAACTAAGGTTTGTTCCGACTAGTTGCCTTCGCGGCTCGGCCAGGTTGCTGGCATCCCTTCCTCGCTACTATGCGACCTCTGAGACCGCGCATCGTTTGCTAGACAATGCGAAGCGGTTACTTCCCGTGGTTGCTCTCTTCCTGTACCTTTGCCCTTCGAGAACGGAGTAAGCGCTACACACTTTCCTGCCTCGTTTTGTCAGAGCACTCAATGGTTACAGGTCCTTGCGCACCTGTTTGATAGTTCAAGTCAGTTCCTAGGCTTGCTCGTGGCTGACTGTCTGGCAACCTTGACCGCTTCATGTAGAAGTCAAAGCTTTCGCCCAGATTGGGCCCTGGATTACTCTGCCACACACATATTGACGTATTCTGTTCGGGATACGTAGCCCTTACTCAGGCAGTAGGTACGTACCAAGTGAGTCAATCTAACCTTTCTCGCATCAGCTAAAGGACACCATCGAAGGGGGCTAAGCCGTCCGTCCTTCAGGGAACGGAACCCGCTTTGCGCTCCCGGCTTCGCCTCTTTCCGTTTTGACTAACTGCTCGCGAACTCGATGGATTATTAGCCCAAGATGTTTGTTGTATTGGCCCTTCCGAGTCAAACATCTATGATTCCTCCGTTACGAAAAAAAAGAAAAAAAAACGAGCCTCACACGGCGCACCGTAGATGTAATTACCAGAGCCATTACAAAAAAAAAAAAATTAGCACTTGGAGGTGGAATAGGTTCTTTTAAAATTGATTTCAAACCATCCGCTAAGGGTTATAACAACCCAAATGATCCCACCACATTAAGACCCTTTCAACGTTACATGGAAGCCATGACTTTGCATTCGACTGACACTGGAAAGGCTACTCCTGGTAGAAATGATATGATGATTCCAAAGATTTTAGCTAGAAGACAAAGGATATATAGCAGAGGTACATCGACAACCAATCCCTGTCTCCACATATAGCGGAGACAGCAAGCCGCAGTGCCTAAAAGACCGAGACCAGTAGCACCAAAGATTAAGTGTAGAGTCCCTATATCTTTGTGGTTCGTGGAAAATAGCCATCTTTACACTTTCTAGTTTGTACATATAAGGGCAATGACTGCTAGAATGATCATTGCGACAGCACTGTAAACGTAAATTTTATTCAATACAATGGGCTCGAAAGGTGAAGAAATCATTTCCACCTTCTTAGCCGCTGCCGTAATTCCTTGTATGCCCTGTTCCGCGGCCTCTGCAATTCCTTGTGTGCCCTGTTCCGCGGCCTCCTCTGCAATTCTTTGTATGTCCTTTTCTGCGGGTACATCGTAGAAAAGTGCTTTTTCTTTGTGGCCTCAAAAACAGGAAAACCAGTCTTTCAAGCACTTCGTGATCGTATCCTTTGCGCGTGTTTGCTTTGGTTTACTGATATTTATGGCATTTCAACTGCCAGCTTTTTGGATGAAGCTGCAAAAGAAGATGAGCCAGACAACGAGCAGGATGTCCGTGCCTCGTACGCGTCGGATGGACTAATCTTTCGTTGGAATTAATAAGTCCATTGAATGGAATTCATACGTACTCCGCCCCCCAAAGACACGGCGTGAAAGCGAAAGCCGATGTAGGTGCGAAAGCTTGGGTTCAGACTTGGACAAAATAAATAACAAAATGACTTGGAGAGTAGTAATACTCCAGCCATCGCAAATCAGTCAGTACGTTAGCGTTCATCCCTTCGGGCCTCAATTTCTTCATGTATTCTTTGCTAAGGTAGCTAGGAGTTCAAGTGCTTCGCCGTGTTACACGTAAGTAGGGTCTGAGGTTGTATGACATGGTGACGAGGCTCTTGTCCCAAGCGTAGTAATGCAGTTAGGCCATGCCAATACGATTTCAGCGACTTCGCGCCTACGTATGCCCTGGTTACGTGTTATTGTTTCCCTTCTTTAAGGCAAGGTATTTCCTCTTCGAAACAAAGACGAACCAACCTATGTCGCCGTTGACCAAACAGGTAATCGCGCGCGATTAGGAGGAAATGGGATTTGAACCCATAGCTTCGCTCCTTGTCTGAAGTAATATGAATGGCTACGCTCTCTCATCGCATTGTTTCTGGCCGATACCAGATTCGCATCTGAAGGCAATCGCATATACGATTTGTGGGTCCGGGCTGTCAACCACGTCTCCCGAAAATTCTCAGTACATATGGCAGAAAACGCTTTTCACATATCGAGGTCGGAGTGGGATCGGGTGTTCCGCGTTTTATTAGGATGCCCGGACGGAACGAACACGCTTGATTGATGAACGAAAAAGTGCTAACGACAAAAGCACCTTAGAAGAAAGTGCAAATACAGCTGGTACAAGGATCGTTCGATCGCTACCAACCTTTTGTGTTATTTGTTTTGAATGTATATGCCATGGTAAAGTGAATCAATGTAAAGTTGATGATCTCTCGGTAAGTCATTAGCCTAGGCTAACAACCGTAAGCCGGACCGCCAACGTCAAGGCGAGATCACATTGGTCCGGTCCCCGTTAGCCCAGTGGAAGGATGAGGTGCATCCACTCAGATAGCATGGGGAGGTCGGATGACTGCGGCCACGTCAATCCGGGGAACCGCTAGCAATTGTCTAGCTTCTGCTACTAACTGAAACCCTCACCGGTTTCATCAGGCCCATTAACATAACGTATTTGGGAAGGTCAATCTTTGCAAAAAAGTTGATGATCTCTTGGTTGGTTACCGGCTCTCGCCAATAACCGTAAGCGGAACGGCCATCGGCAAGGCGGATCATCCTACGTCCCGTTTTCTCAGATTGATTCTTATTCGTAGGCAACTACGGCTCCTCGAAGCGAAGAACTGTACGAACTATGACGTAGGCTACCGCTCTGCCCTTCGGAACTCAACCAACTATCGATGTCTACGGCTTGCGTCGGGATTGCCCCTCGGGACTGCACTTCGGGGCTCGACCAACTAAACTATCGGTGTCTACGGCTAACGAATTCACTTCGTGCCCAAACGAGCACTTTTAAGCAGACACGTTCTTCATACCTTGATCAAATAGGCCACTACCTTTCCTTTCCTTTCCATTCGCAGATTTTGCTTCTTGCATTGCATTCAACACGTGAAGCCTTCAGTCCAAAGTAACATGACGAATCCTTAACATGATAAACCAATGAACTAACTCCTGAGCTTCCTTCCCTCTCGATGACATGATGAACCCTTCCTTCAGTCCAACAAGTCAAGTTCAAAGAGCTGAGCTCCCTGACTCATTAGATGAACGCTGTCCACAGATGAACTAGCTGGCCACAGAGGAACGCTGGCCACAGAGGAACGCTGGACACGTAGAAAGCCTTATCCATTCAACACGTGAAGCCTTCAGATGATGAATCTATCGTTGTTAATGATTAGACATCATTTTACCTTACAAAAAGCGGCATAATTGGCATGGTTCAGAGCGGTGACCGGTTAGTTTCCTGGCACGCACATAGGAATGCTCTATCCTTTAAGCTACGTGAGCCAAACGGCCCAACAACCCCAAGCCCCCTGTTACTTTGTCGAGTGCCTTTAGCCCTCTTCTCTTCTTTCGTCGAGTGCCCGGAGAGGAGACAAGACAGGAGACTCTGGCTTTCGGCCCGGAGATTGGGCACAATCCCCTGAGTTTGAGCTAGGGTTCGTCAAATGCATAACGTAACATTTCCAACACAAGGTCCTTGCCATATTTGGCTATCGAGGGCGCTAGGATCGAAAGATCGAATAGGGTTTGCTAACGCTGGAAACAGAGAGCGGTCAACGTTAGGGCACAAGTGCCGGTGCAATTCATGAAGGTGTGACTCTTGGTTGGAGAAGGCCACAGTTTGGTCTCTTCTCCATAAGCCGGACCGCCAACGTCAAGGCGAGATCACATTGGTCCAGTCCCCTTAGGTGAGTGCACCCACCACTCGGATAGCAAGGGGAGGTCGGATGACTGCAGCCACGTCGATCCGCCGCTAGTAACTAGATTGGATGACTGCAGCCACGTCATTTCTAGTTATTGCCTAGCTTTTGCTATCCAGTTGTATTCATAGCTTTTTCAATATTCCTACCGCAGGGATTAATCAAACCTACCGGAGGGCTTTTTCTTGGTGCTTTATACTCAGGGCAGTCTCCTGCATTCATGGCAGTCATCTGAGAGTAAAAAGATTGAATCGGGTTCACCATGACCATGATAGCCGGGGCTGCCTAGTGACCTGGCCTGGTTAGGCGGCCTAATCTTTACAGGTGGAGCTCTCTGTCTTTCACGATAATCATAGAATGGCCAGCGCCAGCGGGTAACCGCGTAGCGCATACTAGATATTCATTGTTATTCAAAGGCCAAATTAGCAAATCCCACAAGCCTGGAATTCATCTTCCTACACGATAGAGGTTGTGTCGATGGACTTGATAAGGGTTTTGATGGTCGACAGGAGGGGCTGAAGAAGGGCTGGGATGGCAGTAGCCTTGGCAGTTGGGTCCCCCTAGACACTTGCTTGTAAAGGAGGCAGAGCGCGCTCCCCTACTTCGATTTGAAAGGGATAACCAAAGGAGCGCGCTTCCCTTCCCCGGGGCCCTCTCTCTCCGGCGGAGTGACGTCTGCCCGTTAGCCTGGAAGGCGATTTCGCAGTTTCTCCTGCGGAATCTCATTTCGGCCATTCCGAAAGCCATTTCTTCCAGTTTTCTCTTTTTGAATGTCTTAAAGAGTTAGTGCCGTTAGGCACCCGGGCAGAGTGGGCGCTGCAGGCACTTACCCTGCCCGCCGGAAGAGAGGGACCTTGGGCCCCCGAAGGGGAAGTGCCGGTAGGTACAACGTTGGTCTTGAGTTCTAGGCTGCCATAACCATTGCCTTATGCCCCCCAAGTCGCACGGCCTTTCCAAGCCGCTCTATCTCTCGATCGAGATTAGACTATACGTTTTTCTCATCTCTAATTTAAGGTCAACGTTAGGGCACAAGTGCCGGTGCAATTCATGAAGGTGTGACTCTTGGTTGGAGAAGGCCTTGGTCTCTTCTCCATAAGCCGGACCGCCAACGTCAAGGCGAGATCACATTGGTCCAGTCCCCGTCCACGCCTTAGTGGAAGCGGATAGCAAGGGGAGGTCGGATGACTGCAGCCACGTCAATCCGCCGCTAGTCATTGTTTGGAATGACTGCAGCCACGTCATTCTACCGCTTCGGTGGTCGAATTACTGCAGTTAATTCGAATTCGCAAAGCCTCAAACAATTGCCTAGCTTTTGCTATCCTAAATGCATTCATGGCAGTTTCTTAGTAGTTTATTGCATGGCCGATACCAGATTCGCATCTGAAGGCTAGCATATACGAGGGTCCGGGCTGTCAACCACGTCTCCCGACAATTCTCAGTACGTATGGCGCTTTTCACATGTTTATCGAGGTCGGAGTGGGATCGGGTGTTCCGCGGGATGCCCGGACGGAACGAACACGCTTGATTGATGAACGAAAGAGTGCTAACGACAAAAGCACCGAACGGAGAAAGGGTCAACAACGCAACGGCGGAACCAAAGCAGCCTACAGGGCCCGCCCCGCGGGATAGTGCTCAAACCGCATTTTTTGGGCTTAATCAAATCCCGTATTAGACGTTCTATTAACAAATTATTGAGCTTCAAACGAGGACGAAGCGTAGACGTTAGTCTACGTCGATGGTATTGAAAAAGACGTATGAATAAAAGTGTGTGGTCTTTGTTCCCTCGGGCGGGATAACCGCAGAGATTTGGTTGACAGTTCAGTTATGCCACAAGAAGTTTATTATGTTTTCTAAAGAAAGTGCCAAAGAGAGCTCATCTTCTGAAGAATCCGACGCACGAGCAAAATTGAGGCTCGCCGTTCCGTTCCGCCCGGCGCATATTTGTTCTTCGCTGTCAGTACGGCCATTGAGCTCGGGAGATGCGGAAGGCAAATGAAAATGAAAAAGGAGAGGTTTTTTCAGGGTTTTGTTTTGACGCTCGCTAAAGTTTAGTTCTTTTTCGCCCATATTCATGACAGTTTCTATGGTTGCTAAGCAGCCAAATCCATGAATACAGCAGCGTAGATAGGCTAGGCAGGTGGATACGAACCCCCGCAGGACGGGGAAAACCCCGAAGGTGTCCGCACCTTGTGTTGGCCTTCGAGACTAGAAAGCGATATTACCCACCTATTGCCACGCGACTATGGCAGTTAGTTTATCCCGATCCCCGTTGCTGATCCTGCCACACGAGTGGACTGACCAGGCTCGATAGGCTATCTGTCGTACCGGCGGGAAAGTGCGATGGTTGCTGCGTAACAAGCGCAGCGCGTAGGGTAGATCGTGCGTGAATTCTCTCATCAACCTGATAGTTTCATTATATAGGCCAGTTGTAATAGGTTGTCCGAAGGCCCGTTCGTCCATCAATCAATCGACTCTTTCCGGGGTGGCTGGGTTCGAATAGCCACGGATTCTCGGTCCTCGCACCCGCCTCGTGAGGTTCGGCAAATACTAGAAGGAGATAAGTTTCATTCCATTTCACTCAATTCCATTTCTCCCATTTAGTCGTGTCAAGAGTGCCGAAATGTCAATAGTGTCGATAGTGCCGACAGTGTCGACAGCAGCAAGACAATAGCTAGAGCTTGCGTTCAACAGGGATCTCCACCCCATTGATCATTCCATTTGAAATTGATAGGAACTAAGGCGGGCAATAACGGACTTGAACCGCTGACTCTCTCGGTGTAAACGAGGCACTCTACCGACTGAGCTAATTGCCCGGAATTCATTAAGCCTCCATCCTAGTTATTTGTTCTCCGTTCGCTTTGCCGTTCATCTCAATAATATTGTGATAGTCCAATGAATATAGGCATCCTTAATGAGATATCGACTTTCAATGCAGTCCTCTTAATGGTATGGTGTTGCTAAAACAAACAAGCCAACCATTTAAGGGCCCTCTTAGTGATAATTGCAGACCATCATTCTTAGGGTAGGGCAAGGGAGGGTAGGGTAGAACCCTTCAGTCCAGGTTCAAAGTAACATGACAAATCGAGCTAAGAACTCCTTTCAGTCCAAAGATCTCTTCGAACTAAGCTACTAGAATATTTCTACCTGAAGCTGATTCGCGGTTGCTGCCCCATCCGCCCCGCGTTTCTTCTCCCGCTAAAGCCGTAGACTTTTGGACAGGTATTGCTGTTGGAACGCTCATATATTTTTAATTGATTATTTGTAACACGTAGAACCACATCATTGCTTGGCGCTTCGTCGATTGATAATAGTTCAATTCTATTGCCATCAATATATCGGATTTCTCCTTCTCCTACGGTAAGGATGCCGCCTGACGCTCTGACAAAATGAGGAATGTCTGGGGTAGGTTTATTGACTGAATTAGGTAGGGGACCCATTGTTCATCTTGTTGGGTCCCCTTTGTCAAATAAGGCGAAAAAGTCTCAACAAACAGCTTTAACTGCTGATAGCGGTGTTACTAGTGAAAAGTCCTTTGTTCCCGAAGTTCCAAAGAAAAGGTCTGATGAAGTCCCGTCAGGTCACCCCTCTTCGCACCTTTGCTTGTGCCAGTAAGGGCAGGAAAGGGACAGCACAGTCATGTAGGTTATGATGCCCAGCTCCTCTGGGATGGTGCCGCTGAGCTTGTTGTTGGCGAGATCAAGGTATGTGAGGCTTCTGCCGACCGACATAGCCTGGAGGGCCAGGGAAATAGTATGGCGCAATGTCGAGATGGAGGCGAGTGCGGTTGCAGGCTTTAAAGTTGGGAAGTCAGTAAATCCTCTCCGGTCGTATTCCTGCCATGGCCAGCACTGCCCTCGAACCATCCTGTGTGCATAGCAAATTCGGTACTTGAAAAATGCAAATTTGGTGTTAGTGTTATCTAGCCTTTAATCACCTTGCCTGACCGCTTGGCCAGCTTCGGCGGAATGCTGCCCTCCAGCTGGTTGCCACTAGTGGTTCATCTAACCAGACGAGAAACTTGCAATCACCCGCGGGATTGTGCCGGACAAGGAGTTATTGCCCAGATGCAAGTAATTAATTCTAGGCATGAGACCGAGCTCTGGAATGGAGGAATGCTGCCTGTGAGGAGGTTGCTTGTGAGAGCGAGCTACTCTAAGCTGCTGCAGTTAGCCAAGGTGGGCGTGCCGTTGAGTTATGAGGTTTCAAACCAGCAACCGCAGTTGGCTTGTTGCTGAGCAAATATCAGGGCATGAGATTGGCTCACATAATAAGCTCCTGTAGGTAAGGCAAGACGGGCAGTGGCTTTGCCTTTACGATGAAAATTGTACGGGCGAGTTAAAGAAGCGACAAGAGTTCTGGCTCAAAGTATGGCTAGGGATCATTTGGTAGTGTTCGTTAAATGAGCGAGGGTAAAGACGTGTCCTTCAGCAGGCCTGACACTGCCGCTGGGTGATCTAAGCGAGTCGCCCGTCTCGCCTCAACGTACCAAGCTAAGCTAGACAATAAGGTGATGGACCAGGGCAAAGCAATTCCGCCAAGAGGGCTTTATGAAGCGTAGACGTTAGTCTACTGGCGAAGCGTAGACGTTAGTCTACGGGCTCGTACGACTTTAATAGTGAACAGCAATAGTGGCATCATTTCGGCCATCAAAATCAACGATTTAACCATCAGATGATGAATCTATCAGGGATCATTTTCAAACCCTTTCTACCTAGCAAGAAGTGGCATAATTGCCATGCTTTCGATGAACAGCCGTCAAATGCCCACCCCATCCTGCAAGAGCTGGCCCTTTTCCAGACTACGCTCGGGTCCAGGAGGTATACCTTCCCACCCGACCCCTTACGTAGGTAAGTCTGAGGAGGCGGGTGAACCGGAGTCCAGTCGGGACAGACCCCGTGGTAGTTTCTTTCGGTACCACGACGGGCTGCTCACCTCCCGGATACTGGCCTCCCATGAAGCTGTCCTACTTATGTTCCTAGTAGAGCACATGGAACATATGTGGGGTGAGTTTCGAGAACGACGGCCTAGTCTATACGCCGTCCCGACGTGGATAGCACCCTTGCCTTTTTGGATGCGTTGCATCCTTCGTGGATATGGTGGCTTGCCATACGGGGAAGGGAAGGGAAGGGATCTATGCGGGCGGGCCTTGCCAAGGCTCACGTGCTTACGGATCGGGGTCATTCTGGTTCATGCCTTTATCTTCGACAAGTGGGGTGAGGTATTTGAGTGTCCCAAGGCCCTACTCAAGCGTAACCGGTAAACCGGGAACTTAACTTTCCTACAGTTTCCGCATGGATTATTATACGAGAATCTTCGGGCCCCGGAGGAGGGCGTATGTCGTAGACGTTAGTCTACGGGTTCCCCGGGAAGCGCTTTTGTTTTGCTAAACCTTTCCTTTTGGTTCTGGATGACAGATCCAGATCAAGCTAAGGTGCCACGCCACGAACTTGCATAATTGGCAGGCAGGTTTGAACGGATTATGCGGGCGATACCATCCTGCCGAAAAGCCAAT
>JAEIGA010012235.1_pt1 | contig 13019 bp, 7 predicted proteins | sample 9270691 | NCBI WGS metagenome assembly JAEIGA01 (sample SAMN17057246, study PRJNA624740) | gut metagenome | biome: biome; isolation source: fecal sample | host: Bos grunniens | place: China: Xizang | collected 2019 | reverse complement strand
CTCCGACATCAAGGCTCTCAACAAGGCTATCGAAGAAGACGATACCTACTACGAAGAAGAAGCCGTTGAGAAGGGTGTCACCGTAGAGCAGCTCAAGAGCATCCGCAAAATGGAACGTGAGAATGCAGAGCTCAAAAAGCAGGTAGAAGACCGCAATAACCGAGAGAGAGCAGAGCGAGACGTCGCAGAGTGGATGAAGCAGGCTGAAGCAGCCAAGCATTCCTTCCCCAACCTCGACCTCGGTGAGGAACTCAAGAACCCACAGTTCATCAACCTCCTCAAGAGCGGAGTCGGTGTAGAAACCGCCTACTTTGCTATGCATCACAGAGAACTCGTCCCACAGGCTATGCAGTATACGGCAAAAGCGGTTGAGCAGAAGCTCACGAATATGGTCATTGCCAATGGTGCAAGACCTACCGAGAACGGAATCTCTTCTCAGGCATCGGTTGTAGTTAAGAGTGATGTGTCACAACTCTCAAAAGCCGACAGAGCGGAAATCATCCGCAGAGTCGCAAGAGGAGAGAAGATTAAGTTCTAACACAACCAAGTCCGATCTCCTTTATGTCAACCACAAAAAACAAAACAAAAAGGAGATTCAAAACCATGCTTTACAACAAGATTAACCTTCAGCTTTTCGCAACCACCGTACAGACCACTCTTCTTGACGGTCTGTCCCCCGAAATGAAGACCTTCTACGATATGACTCTTATCGATGAGGCTTCCGCAAATCTCGTTCATGACCAGTTCGGACAGAAGAGACCCATCCCTGCCAATGGCGGTAAGACCATTGAGTTCCGTAAGTTCTCCTCGCTTCCCAAGGCTACCACCGCCCTCACCGAGGGTGTTACCCCTGACGGCAAGAGCCTTACTGTGACCGCCATCACCGCTACTGTGGCTCAGTACGGTGACTACATCACCCAGTCCGATGTGCTTGAGCTGACCTCGCTCGACAACACCATCCTTGAGGCTACCAAGCTCCTTGGCAAGCAGGCCGGTCTTACTCTCGATACTATCGTAAGAGATAAGATTCACTCCGAGAACAAGAGCATTTTCTACTGTGCAAAGGGTGACGGTACGGAGGTTACCTCCCGTACCAACCTCGATGACACCTGCGCTCTTACTGTCAAGGAGATTCAGGCAGCCGTTGCCTTCCTTCGTGGCCAGAACGCTCCCACCATCGGTGGCAAGTATGTAGCCATCATCCATCCCTACGTTGCGTATGACCTTATGCGCGACCCCGAATGGATCGATGCCCACAAGTATGCCAACCCCACCAACCTCTATGAGGGTGAAATCGGTGAGGTGGCAGGTGTACGTTTCGTACAGACCACCGAGGCCAAGGTACACACCGGCGGTGTCTTCTCCACTCTCGTCTTCGGTGAGGGTGCTTACGGTGTAACCGAGATTACGGGTGGTGGTTTGCAGACCATCGTGAAGCAGAAGGGTTCTGCCGGTACCGCTGACCCCCTCGACCAGAGAAGCTCTGTGGGCTGGAAGGCTATCAAGACCGCTGAACTCCTTGTTCCCAATTACATCCTTGCAATTGAGTCCAAGTCTGCGAAGTGGTCTGCCAAGGCATCCGCTAACTAATTAACTAAACTCTCATAAGGGGGGGAGGGGTAACCCCCCTCTCCCCTAACAACATTTAGGAGGAAACAACAATGGCAGAAGCAAACAAGACCGCCAGTAAGGCAACCGAAACCGAAAAGGAAAAACTCGTCAAGATTCGCATTCCGAGAGAGCGAGACAGACAGGACGATGTGTTCGTCTGTGTTAACGGCAGAACGTGGCTCATTCAGCGAGGAGTCGAGGTCGAAGTTCCCGAATGCGTGGCAGAGGTCATCCGCAACGCAGAGGATGTCGCAGAAAAGGCATATGCTTTCAACGATTCTGTTAAGAAATAAAAGGAATGGGGGGCTTGATGCTCCCCAATTCTTGAATAAGGGGGACATATTATGACCATCAGCGAAGCAATCGCAAAGATAGACTCGCTCAAGCCGAACGGCTACTCGCAGAACGATAAGATAGGGTGGCTCTCCCTTGCGGACGGAATGATTAAGAACAACATCATCGACACGCATGAGGGCGGTGAGGACGTCACCTTCAACGGATATGAGGACAATACACCCCTCGACACGGAACTCATCGTCAAAGCACCCTATGATGAACTGTATGTATCGTGGCTTGCCTCCAAGATCGATTACTTCAACGGAGAATATGCGAGATACAACAACAACATCGTAAGATTCAACGATACTCTGTCGGCATACTCAAGCCACTACAACAGGACTCATATGCCGAAGGGAAAGAACATCAAATTCTTTTAAGGAGGTGGCACGATGTACTATTCAACGCTTACCGAAATCCCAACCACAAGAAGCAACATCGACGCCTTCGGTGGGTACAACCACAACCTCCGCATCTCGGACGGAGAGTTCTACGATATGCAGAACCTTTGCTCCGATCACTACCCCCTTCTCTCTCCGAGAGCCAAGAGGGGTGCATTCGCATATCCCACAGATATTACCATGGAAGGCCATAAAACAAATGGAATTATGGCCAAGGATGCTCTTTGCTATGTGGACGGCAGCAAGCTATACGTCAACAACTATTATGTAATGGGACTCGTCCTGACCGATACACCCAAGACCCTCGTCTCGATGGGTGCCTATGTTATCGTCTTCCCGGACAAGGTTTATGTCAACACCAAGGACTACAATGACTGCGGTAGCCTTGAGGCAACATTCACCGCAAGCTCTGCTTCCTATGAGATGTGCAAGGTGGACGGAGAGGTGTACACCAACACCTACAAGGGGACAAAACCTCCCACGGACACCGACAAGTATTCTCTGTGGATCGATACTTCCACAACCCCTAACGCACTCAAGCAATACTCCACCGCTAACTCCGTGTGGTCGCAGATTGCCACCACCTATATCAAGATATCAGCCCCCAACATCGCAAAGTCCTTCAGCCAATACGATGCGGTAAAGATAAGCGGTCTTCCTACCGATGTTACCGCCTTCAAAGACCTTGAGGGGGTCACAAGTCCTCTGTGGGCGGTCTACCACGATGAGGGAGACTCTACCATCGGTCGAGCCGAGGGGACGGATGACTACATCGTGGTAGTCGGCTTCCTTGGTGAAGCCATCACAAAAAGCACCTCTCTACGCATTGAGAGAACGGTTCCCCAAATGGACTTCGTTATTGAGTCCGGGAATCGTCTGTGGGGATGCCGATACGGAAAAAATGCTGACGGAACTGTGGTCAACGAGATTTACGCTTCCAAGCTCGGTGACTTCAAGAATTGGTTCTGCTATATGGGTCTCTCCACCGACTCCTATGCGGTATCCTGCGGTTCGGACGGACAATGGACGGGTGCTATTACCCACCTCGGACACCCTCTGTTCTTCAAGGAGAACTGTCTTCACAAGATATACGGCAACTTCCCTGCCAACTATCAGGTGCAAACAACCGCCTGCCGAGGGGTGCAGAAGGGTGCAGGAAATAGTCTCGCCATCGTGAACGAGGCTCTCTTCTACAAGTCGAGAAGCGGTATTTGTGTGTATGACGGCTCACTACCCACCGAGATATCCACCGCCTTTGGGGATATCCGTTACTCTTCTGTGGATGAAACGGACACGGACGTCTACCGAAACGGTGCCGTAGGTGGCTCTCATAACAACAAATACTACATCTCCATGCGGTCGGAAAGGGACGGCAAGTGGCATCTATTCGTCTTTGATACCGCCATGAATCTGTGGCACAGAGAGGACAACACAAGAGTGGATGCCTTCTGCTCCTGCAATGGAGAGATGTATTACATCGACCACGAAGACAAGCAGATTAAGACCATTCTCGGCTCCGGCATTAAGGATGATACCGACATTTCGTGGTATGCCGAAAGCGGTGTCATCGGTATATCGATGACGGACAAGAAGTATGTATCGGGCATTGTTGTCCGTCTGTCACTCGCTATAGGCTCTGTTGTCAAGATTCTTGCGCAGTATGACTCAAGCGGTGAGTGGGAATCGGTAGCCACGGTAACGGGTAAGAATCTGCGATCCTTCTCCCTTCCCATAAGACCGCAGAGATGCGACCACTTCCGCATCCGCATCGAGGGCGTGGGAGATGCGAAGATATACTCCATCACAAAGACCATCGAGCAGGGCGGTGATATTCATGGGTATTGATATTCGACTCCCCAATATCACCGCTACCGACACCGAGGGGAAGATGTCGCAGATGCAGAGCTATATGCATCAGCTTGTGGAGCAACTCAACTGGGCATTGGCAACCGTAGACAACGCCATCCAAGGCAACACCGCCAATGTGGTTATGGCCTCACAGAAGGCTCAGAATAGCGAGGAAGATGCGGTCGATACGTTCAACTCCATCAAGGCTCTTATCATCAAATCTGCGGATATTGTGACCGCCTATGAGGAGAGCATCAAGGAGAGCTTTAAGGGAGAGTATGTTGCGGTATCCGACTTTGGCACATACACGCAGAGTACCAATCTTGCCATCGAGAAAAACTCCAAGGGTGTTGACGAACTCTACTCCAACGTGCAGACCATAGGGAGCGAGGTAAGGGAAACCAATGCCTACATTAGGCGAGGGTATCTCGGAGATGACACAAGCGGTAATGCGGTATACGGCATAGCGGTGGGCGAGACAAACGAGGATGGAGAGTACAGAAAGTATGCTTGGTTCACCGCAGGCAGACTCTCCTTCTTCGATGGTTTAGGTAACGAGGTCGCATATATCAGTTCCAAGAGGCTATATATCACGGATGCCACCTTCCTTGGCACCGTTCAATTCGGCAGCTATAAAGCAGACACAAGTGACGGCCTCGCATTCACTTGGATCGGAGGTTAACTATGGCGAGTTCAATCACTCTTACAAGTGCATCTCAATATGGAGGCAGATACCTGCAATTGTCCTGCACGCAGAAAAAGGATGAGGCCAACAACCGCTCCACCATCAATTGGACTCTGTCATCGATTGGCGGTGAGGTCAACTACTACAGTACGGGTGCTACTACCGTCACCATCAACGGCACACAAGTCTACAACAAGGCAAGGGTGCCTTGGAACGCCAAGGAGTTCCCTGCCAAAAAGGGGAGCGTAAGCGGAACACTAACCGTGGATCATGATGCTGACGGAAGCAAAACGATATCCGTGAGCCTTACTACGGCAATCTATTACACACCGGTCAAAACCACCACGGTGAGTTGGGAGCTTGATACCATCGAGAGAGGAGCAAAGCTTACCTCCGCTCCCGATTTTAACGACACGGATCTCCCCACCATTACCTACACAAACCCAAGGGGTGATGGGGTAGAGAAGCTCGATGCCTGTATAGCGGACTCTGTCGGTTGGTACGCATACGCTCCATACCGAGACTTGAGCAAGACGGGAACATCCTACACCTTTACGAAGGAGGATATGACCCTGCTCAAGAACAAGGCGGGCAAGAACCTCACCGTGATGTTTATCCTCCGAACTGTGGTAGACGGAAAGACCTACACCGATTACCTTGTCCGAACTCTCACGATGACCGAGAACGAGGATACAAAGCCTTCGGTGTCTCTTTCGGTATCACCAATCAATCCCTCTTCTGTTCCGAGTTCACTCGCTAACCAATACGTTCAGGGAAAGACGAGAGTGGCCGTCAAGGTCTCCGCAACAGGAAAGTACAATGCTACCATCTCAAGCTATAACGTGGTTTGTGACGAGAGAGCATACCAATCTTCCTCCGATACCATTACAACGGATGTATTGCAACACAGCACGAATGTAACCTGCCTTGTTACCGACTCAAGAGGATTCACGAATAGAGCAACGAGCGACATGATTAGTATTATCGAATACTCCAAGCCGCTCGTTGTACCGCTCGGAAACGAAAACGCCATCCTCGGCTATCGTAGTGACGGCAACGGAAACCGAGTGGGCGGTAGCACCTCTGTTTGGATTAAGGCAAAGAGGTCTTATTACTCCCTTGGAGGTAACAACAAATGCTCTTTGCAATGGAGATGGAAAGAAGCAACGGGGGCATGGAACGCGTGGGCAGACCTCATAGCCAATACAACCACGAATACGGACGAGTACAACGCCCTTGTGAGTGGTACATTTGACCTTTCAAAATCCTATGCGATACAGATAAGAGCCGTTGACGATTTGGGAGAGGACGATGTCAAGGACATCGAGATTCCAACACGGGATGTGGCACTACATCTCGGAAGGGGCGGTAAGAACGTATCCATCGGTGAGTATTGCGATTACACCGAGGACTACACCTTCAGGTCATCGTGGAAGGCCTACTTCGACAACGGAATCAACGGAACGATGACCCAGCAACCTGCATTGGGTGATGTGCTTGCCTTTGCAGAGGGGTGCGCTCAAGGCTTTACCCCCTTCTTCACAGGAGGAAGCACTACCAACACCCCTGAAACAGGCAACTACCTATATGCATCGGGGTTCGTCTGCAAGAGGTCGGATTCGCAGATAACCGTTGTCATCTTCAGTTATTACGCAGGCGACCTTGCCATCAACACCTACTATGACACGGCAGGTGGGTGGCTCGGTTGGAGATATCTCAAAACAACTACTTCTTAAGGAGGAGCAAGCATGGCATACGAATACAAGAAGTGGACTCCCGACGAGGAGACCGCTGAACTTGAGAAAAAGGCAAATTCCTACGGCACTTACAACGAGAGCCAGTCCGTATCCGATCTTCGCAACAAGAAGAACGAGTACGAAGCCAACAACAATCCGGGCGAGTGGAAGGGCGGTACTTACGGGGATGCGGTTAAGGATGCATACAATGCATTTACAAACCGAGAGAAGTTCACCTACGATCTCAACGGAGATGCTCTCTACCAACAGTACAAGGACAAATATATCAACCAAGGCAGACTTGCGATGGCAGACACCATTGGTCAGGCCTCTGCTATGACGGGCGGTTACGGAAGCTCCTATGCCACCACGGCAGGAAGCCAAGCGTACCAAGGTCAGTTGCAGAACCTCAACGATATCGTCCCCCAACTCTACCAGATGGCATACGATAGATACAACCAAGAGGGAGAAGACCTCAAGACCAACTACAGTATGCTTTCCAATCTGTACAACACCGAGTACGGAGAGCATCGTGACAAGGTCGGGGACTACAACACGGCTCTCGACAGAATCACCTCCGAGTACAACACCGAGCGTAGCTTTGACTACGGAAAGTGGGATGCCGACAGAAGCTACTACCAGACCGCTTACCAAAATGCATACAACAGAGACTACGGCGCACATCAGGACGAGCAGAACAGACTCTATGCGGAACATCGTGACTCCGTGGCAGATGCACAATGGCAGGCATCCTATGATCTTCAAAAGGAGGCTGCCAATAAGGCAACGGTGACGGCAGAGAGCATTGAGGGACTTAACAACGAACAAATAACAACACTTGAGGGACTCTACGAAAGCGCAACCACTGCCAAGAATTTTGACGCCCTCAAGAGATACATCTTGAGCCTTCCTAAGTCCGAAGCGGAAAAGGCACACCTCACCTCGATTTGGATTCCGGAGGAGTATCGAGGCCTACCCAAGATCGAACCTCCCAAGAAATCTGTGGGCGCACCGGGCAAAGGAATCAATGCACCCATACACACCCTTAATTAACCAATCGGCACAAAAACCACAAGGAGGGCAATATGGCAAAAAAGGCAACTGATGTAAGTGAATTCTTCACGAACAAAGAAACCACCACGAAAAAAAGAAAAGCAACCGATGTAAGCGAGTATTTCGTAACCGAGAAAGACCTAAAGACTTTCTACGATTCGTTTCAGGCGAGGGTAGATTATTGGGCAGAGGAAAGGGACAACTTCTTCAAGAAGACGAATGATTATTACACCAACAGAGACCCTTCCTACTACGGCCTTGACGATTCCACAAAGTGGAAGGCATCTGCCACCAAGAAGCAGAGCTGGCTTCAGGAGGAGGCAGAGTATCTTGGTAGTATATTGGATACATACGGATACTACTTCGACTCCAAAACCGCAGACTCTCTCCGCAAGGCATTCTCGGAAACCAATACCGCAGGCTCTAAAGTACTAAAGCAGGCAGACGATGACATCGGCTTTTGGAATCAGTTCAAGGACGAGAATCAGTATCACGATTACTACTTCGGAAGCAAATATCGTGATATGTCCTATTCCGATGTGATGAAGGCTCGTGAGTCGGCAACAGGCAAAGAAAAAGATTGGCTGATGCAGAACTACATGACCTCCGCAGAGGCACAGGCAGAGATCGACCGCTTGGAAGAGGAAATGAAGCAAAAGGACAAGGACAAGTCTGCGTGGGATCATGTCACCGATTTTGTCAGTAGCTTCTTTACCGATGCCGAAACGGGCGAAGGAAATGACACACAAAAATACCTCGACCGCATTGCTCAACTGAAAGGTGTTCGTGATACCGCACAGAGAATAGAAAAGGTCGAGAGCTATGTGCCATATCGTTCCGACTCTCGTTTTTCCGAAGCATCGGCAAACGGAGCTTCGATTGCCAACCCTACTGTCGAGGAGATGAATGAGTATGAATACCTTTTAGAGAAGGCCTATTCTTCTATTGACAGAACCGCCCCTGACGGAGGTATGGTAGCCGAGGCAGAGGTGGCAAGGCTGGAGCAGAACCCCGTCAAGGTCAAAAACAAGGTGCATTTTTACATAGACAATCCAGAACTTCGTGGCTATCCCGTACCGTGGGGGGCAACGGATGAGGATTGGGAAAGTATAATGCATCGTGGCCTTCAGTACAATTGGGACGAGCTTACCGAGGACGAAATCCAAATGTATGACTACCTCCTTGCCGAAAAGGGCGAGGAAGCAGCCGACCAGTATCTTGAGGATATTCAGGTTGTTCTTGACAAAAGAGCAACGGATGCCATGAACACCCATGTGCAAAAACAAATCGATGAAGGTGGAGTGCTGACAAATATTGGCTTGAGCCTTGCATCCATTCCAACCAATATCGTTGGAGGTGCGCTTGCCTTTGCCGACAACACCATCAACCAGCTCAAGGGTGAGTCCATCAACCCGTATTCGCCTGCACAATCCTTCCGAAACTTTGCGACCACCGTCCGAGGCGAGGTAGGAGCAGAAATTGCCGACAAGGCCACTTGGGAACTGTTCGGGCAGAACGTGATGCAGAACGTCTACAATGCAGGACTGTCTATGGGAGATTCTTTGCTCGGCGCAGCCATGATGGGAAGCGCATACTCTCTTGTGGCAGGTAGCGGGGCGGCGGCAAACCAAGCAGCCAACCTTTATGAGAAGGGGGCATCCAACGAGCAAATCTTTTGGGGCGGTCTTACGGCAGGCGTTGCCGAGGCTGTCTTTGAAAAGGTCTCCCTTGACAAACTGCTTTCTGCAAAAACTATAGAAAACCCACTTCAGCTCGTCACCGAGGTGCTGAAGCAGGCCGGTGTTGAAGCATCGGAGGAAGTGTTCACCGAGATTGCCAACATCATCTCCGATGGCATCGTAATGGGTAGCCAGTCCGATCTCTCCTTGGCAATCAAGATGTATGAGGACGGTTACTTCGACGAGAACGGCATTCACCATGAACCCTTGAGCCATGCGGATGCGGTCAAGAAGGCCTTAATCGATAAGACTTGTGAGGTGGCTTGGGCAGGCATTTCGGGTTTTCTCTCCGGCGGTGGTTCTTCGTTCATTGTGTCAGGCACACAATACATAAAACAATCCAATGCCCAAACTAATCTTGGCAGGGACATCGTCAAACAAAATGGCTACGATGCCCTTAAAAACCTCGCTACCGATGCTTCTTCCGTGGGGTTGGTGAAGGGTGAGGCTAACGTCAAAAACCTCACACAGAAGACACAGACGGGTGTGGATGCCATCAAGGAGGGTAACGCAAGCAAACGTCAAGCCAACAAGACCTATAGGCAGGTTGGAAGACTCTCGCAGGCCGTGGATTCCGTCCGCAACGAGCAGAACATTGCAGAGATAAGGACGTCCCTTGAGAGCAAAGGACTTTCCAAGTCCGAGGCAAAGAAGGCGGCCACTCTCCTCAACGAGGCTCTCTATTCCGATGGTGCATATAGCAAGGAACTGTACAAGTCGGTTATGAATGACGAGGGAGTGTGGGATACCCTTCGTGAACTCGTTTCTTCCCCCGATTCCACGCTCAAAAACAGAAACCTTCAGCACAAGCTCGGAAGAATGGGTCTCAAGGTGAACGAGAACGGCACTATCGTCTCGTCTGTTGAAACAGGAGAGACGGAAAGCCACTATGTGGACGAAAGCCTATCCTTCATCGAAGATGCCTCAAAACGTGAATATGAGGCTTCTGTGGAGGGCAAGAGCATCAACAAATCCACGGGGGAAGCCATCGACATCGTAGAAGTGGCATCCATTAAAAACGGACAGATGATGCTCAAGGTCAAGAGTGCTGGCGGTGCGGAGTTGGTGGTCAACGCAAAGGATGTTTCCTATGCAAACGAAGGCGAGGCTCTTGTCTACGAAGCGGTAGCCAATATGGGTCTCAATGCCGTGTCCGCAAACTCGATCCTGAAACTCTATACCCCTTCCCAAGATGCATCCACCTTCGCAAGAGGAGTGCAGGAGGCATACCGCTACGGACTTTACAACTACTCCGAGCTTGATATGTATCAAGACGGCAACTTCCTTCTTGACCTTACCGATGAGCAAGTCAAAAGAGCCTACAAGCTCGGACAGATTCAAAGCGGTAGTGACACCGCCGTAGCCGTTGCCAAACTGAAGGAGGCCATTGCCAACTCCAAGGGCAAGAAGGGCGAGGGCAAGGTTCACTTTGAGGGTGATGCCAAGGGCATCAACGTGGACAATCTCAAAGACCAGCAGAAGGTAAGCATCAAAACGATGGAGATGCTCTCCAAGGCTCTCGGCATCGAGTTCTATGTATATGCCTCCTATGAGAACCAACACGGTGTAAGAGTCTACAAGACTAATGACGGCAAGGTAAGGCCTGCCCCCAATGGTGTATATGACAAGGCCACGGGTGCTATTCATATCGACCTCAACGCAGGCGAAAGTGGCGAGGGAACGATGCTCTTCACCATTGCCCACGAACTTACCCACTTTATCAAGGCTTGGTCTCCTGCCAAGTTCAAGGTGCTTGCCAACTTCCTTGTGGAGCAATACGGCAAGAAGGGTATGTCCGTTGAGCAACTTGTTCGCAGACAGATGGCCAACATGAAGGCCAACGGCAGAAAGAACGTCACCTATGACAAAGCCTTTGAGGAGTTTGTAGCTGACTCTATGCAGACGATGCTCACCTCCGGCAACGTTATGGAATCCCTTGCCGAAATCAAGCGCAGAGACGAGGGCTTGTGGAACAAGATTAAGGAGTTCTTCGCAGGCCTTGTTGAGCATCTTAAAAAGGTGGTCAGCACCTATAGCAATTTTGCCCCCGATACTGTAGAGGGACAGACGGTAGCCGAGATGACAGATGTCATCGAGCAACTTGAGAAGCTCTTCACAGAGGGTCTTGTGGATGCAAGCGAGAACTTCCGTGCTATCTCCTCCACCGAGCAACAGAAACTTGCCGAGGTTGGCATCGGCTTTGACGAGGATACCCGATCCGTTCATTCTCTCCGCTTCTCTACCGGGCGAAAGGATGCTCTCGGCAATGTGATTGACCTTGTCAAGGTTGGCAAGAAGGAGTTCAACACCGAGGCCATTGCTCAACTTGTAGCAAAGGGTACAGGCAGAAGCATTGAGGATGCGAGAAAGTGGGTCAATTCCGAAATTGCGATAGCCAATATCGTGATGAACCACCCGGAGTTCCTCGACTTCCAAGCAGATGACCGCTATGAGTCCATCAAGAAGAACTCCGACTACCCCCAAGGTACCGTAGACCTTTCCAACCTCTGTCCCAAGAGAACCGAGTTCACCGCCATGTTCGATATGCTACAGAAGAAGTACCCGAACAAACTCTTCACGGCAAGTGATGTGGCCGCTATGCGAAGCATCCTCAAGGAGAGGGGCATCACGGTTGCCTGCGGTGCTTGCTTCGTAGAGGACAGAAGACAGTTGCTTGGAGAGATTGCCGACACCTACATCGGTATGTGGAAGGAAGCCGTGGAGACGGGCAAGCCTCTACAGAAGACCAATGCCTCCGGGAACAAGGTTACCCTTACTGTGACCGCTGCTCTTGCAAAACAGTATGGCCTTACGAAGGGATCGGAGATACTTGCCACCGACAAGTACATTCCAACACAGTATGACCTTACCACCTACGAAGGCTTCAAGCTCCTTGAAAAGAACCACCCCACCATTGCGATGGGATTCAACCGCTATAACAACTCCCGTGGTCAGCAGGCAGGAAGACTCATTGAGGGCAGAGCCGAGTACAACCGCCAGGTTCTCGGATGGTCTCCTGCAAAGGTAAAGTCCGTCAACAACAACGGTGGTCTCCGCATCTTCTCCTTCTCCGACTTTGAGGTAGTGCATCTGCTCGACTTGGTGCAGGTCATCCTCGATTGCTCGGCAATGGGTGTTAAGATTCAGGGCTACACCAAGATTCCTTCCTTCGCAAGACTCATCCGTGACACGGGCATCAAGATTAACCGCTCCCTCATCCCCAAGGGACAGACGGGCTTGAAGACGGTCAACGGCAAGCAGGTGCTTGACTATGACACCACCGAGGGTATCGACATCAACGATGAGAACTTCCTCAACGAGAGAGACAACCCCAACGTGGGCAATATCCTCATCGGCATCAACCCCACGCAGATCGGTATTGCCATGCTCGATGACTTCGTGGATTACATCATTCCCTTCCACACCAACAAGTCGAAGGATATCTGCAAGGCTCTCGGTCTTGCGGAGTGGGTGAACTACAAGGAGTCTCAGCATGAAAAGGATATTGACACGGGCAAGGCTTCCAAGCACAATGTCAACATCTACACCGAGGTTATCAACAAGTACCATCCTACCAACAAGGTGGAATTTGTTGATGCTTTCCTCAAGG
>JAEIGA010012234.1_pt1 | contig 13019 bp, 13 predicted proteins | sample 9270691 | NCBI WGS metagenome assembly JAEIGA01 (sample SAMN17057246, study PRJNA624740) | gut metagenome | biome: biome; isolation source: fecal sample | host: Bos grunniens | place: China: Xizang | collected 2019 | reverse complement strand
CGTTTCCTGCGTTAATGATGTTATCCAAACCCGGATACGCTTTCATCAACGAATCCATTGATACCTCGTTCTCACCGGGTACCATCAATTCCATCTGTTTGCGTCTGTAATTGTAAATGTTCCGTGCATTGTCCAATGTGTCCGCACTGTGTAAAATGGCATTGACGGGGATTCCGGTTTCAATGCTGATATCCCTTGCTTCCCGTAATGTATCCTCTTTGGTGTAGGTTACACGTTTATAGATGTTTGTCTTTTTGACATTGTCTGCCGCCTTTGTGCCAAACCTTACAAGGCTGTCAGCAACGGGCATGGCAGAAGCACTTGTCTCTATTTTGTCCGTGCCGATAAGGTCAATGTTGTCACCCTGGATACAAACCTGCACGGGTTCAGAAGGAACGGTATTCTGTATCTCCGGCACCGTCTGTTCCGGCATTGTGGCTTCCGGAGTAAAGGAAAAGCTGTCGGCTTCCTCTGCCGGCATAACGGCAGGATCTATACCCATTCCACGCTGCTTGACTTCTGTATCAAGCGTCCGCATCTGTTCTTCCGTAAGCACCATATCACCCCTTATCTGTAAATGTCCGTGCTGACGTTAGAAGGATTCAGCTTATAGTAAAGTCCTTCCGTTGTCAGTATCTCTCTCATGCCGTTGTTGTAGACAACCTCTATCTGTCCGCTGGGCATTCTGTTTGTCCGGGCAATACCCGCATTGGCTAACTCGCCCTTGGTAGGTTCGTAGGCAACGTCACTTGTGCCATACCATTTCTGTGTTGCGTAGTTGCCATAATTGACTTTGCTCATGCTGTCCGTAATGAAATTCATAACTTCCGCATAACTTGCTTCACGCTTTTCTTTTTCACGGATATTGTTAATCTGCATAGTGGCATACTGTTGCGCTTGTCTCCACGCCACGTTCACCATCTGCGTATCCATGTCCGGATTGTCAAGTTTGAATTGGTCTTTTAATCCATCCCAATCATACGCAAACACGCCTGCGCCACGTTGCTTTTGCTCATACATATTGATAAGTTTGTTGTACTCGCTCTTGTTGGGATTAAACCGGACAATGTATTGCGCCCAATCAGCCTGACTCTCAAAGTTGTTGTGCATCAGCGTCTGTGTCAACCCATACTCTGCACCCATAGGCAGACCGCCTTTGCTTCCACCACCGCTTCCCGTACCGCCACGCCCAAGGACGTTTCCTTCCTCGTCTGCATTTGTGGTACGTTTCCACCAATAGTTTGCATACTGATAACCCTTGCGGCGCATCTCCGGATCGTTGCCCGCCATTTGGTCAACGGCTGCCGTATATGTCGCAAAGTTTGCTTCGCCGTTATCTGACAACCCCATCAAAACTTTGTCCAAGTCTTTAAAGATAATGTCATTGTTTGCATTGCGTATTGCCTTGCGCTGGTTGATCTGGCGGACGCAGGAGTTATACAACGCATCTTTCTGTTCTGCCGTCATGCCTTGTCCTTGCGGCCTTGCAAACCCCGTTACGTTATAGGTGTCCAGCGCAATCGGTTTAAACCCGCTTGTACCGCTTTGGTACACCATTCCGCTTTCTGCGTCATAAATGCCGACATGGGATGTATCGTCTGCGTTCTTGTCTTTTTTGGGATTCCACCAATACACAATATCACCCGTCCGTAATTGGTTTCTGTCCGTAAATGCCGTGCCAGCTTTCTTTGCATCTTCCCAATTGGTCGGTGCCCATACGTTTCCGGGGATACCACCACCGGCAAGCAACGCAGCGTTCACGCCCTTGGTGCAAGTGTTCACACCCCAGCCAACGCCGTTCTTTACTTGTTCTTTCATCCACGCAACCGCAGCACTTCCGTCATACCCGCTGCCACCTTCGCCACGGTTATAGATTGCATCGTACAAAGCACCAATGTTGTTGCCGTATTTGTCAACCAGGGATTCTGACGTATTCCTCGTCATATTGGCAACCACACGCTGATGCACCGCCTTACTGTACTGTGTAAGTGTCTGCGGACTCATATACTTTCCGTACTTCTCAATGTATGTGCCTGCTATGTCATCGTTACCATTGGCATAGGCTCTGTTAATTACCTGCTGTGCGATACCGCCAACGGCTTTGCGTTCCTGCATCTTTAAGACTTCTTCGCCCTGATCAGCGTACCGCATCCGCACGGATGCAATGGCTTCTGCCATGTTCTGGTCAACCACTTCCGGCATGGCATAGTTGTCCGCTGCCGTCTGTGTGTTCAACTCCAGCGCATTGTTATATGTCACGTCCTTGTAGGCATTGAACTGTTGCGTCTGATGACGGCGCACCAATTCAAACCGCTGGGTAGCCGTGTTGTCCGTCATACGGTTGAACACCATCGTTCCCTTGGGCGAAAAGAACTTGAACTGACTTCCCACTTCCTGCCGTATCTTGCGTTCTTCTTCCTCAAACTTTTCCGTGATTCCGTTTGCGCCTTGCATCTGCGTATTCATCAGACCGTTGTCTTGGTTGTACAGAAGATTGTTAAGACGCTTGGTGTACTCGTTTGAAGCGGCCTGCACGTTCACGGCATCTATCTGCTCACCGGCATGGTTGATTGCGCCAGCCAAACCACTCAAACCTCTTGCCTGCATATTGCCGATATTAGCCAATGCCTGCGCCTGCGGTGCTTCCACATGGGCATTGGAGATAGTGTTGTTCTGTACTTGTGGCGTATATGTAGCTAATTTCATATGTCACCTCGTCAAAAATATCTGCCGTTGTTCGACATGGTGAAAAACTTGTTCGTGCGTACCGGCGTTCCAAACGTCTGCGTTACCCCTTGTATGGACCCCGTGGAATACTTCGGTATCCATCCACCGCTTATCCCGCTGTTGATATTGTCAGCCGTCTGCGCCACATATCCTGCCGCCGTAGGTGTCTGCGCCGTAGCCGTGCTGACAGCCGGTGTGCTTGCCTTTGTTCCGCCAACGCCGACAAAGGAAGAAGCTGCGCCCAGCAACGTGCCGAACATCGCCATGTTTCCTGCGGACTTCGCTGCGCTTGCCTGCGCTCTGTAGGAATTCCCCTGGTTACGGAAATTCACCACGTTCACATAGTTGTCATAAACAGCATTGCGCTGGTTCTCCAACAGATTGGAACTGTCCTCTTGCCATGCCTGCATACTTGCGTTATAAACATCCAGCGCAGACCCAACTCCGCCAGCAATGCCGGAAGCACCCGCTTGTGCGTTCTGCTGTCCTGCCACAAGTCTCATGCGGTTATCAAGTTTCCTCTGTTCCGCAGCTGCGTTCTCTGCTATCTGTTCGCCCTTCCGGCTCTGTATCTTTGCGTTCTGCTCTGCCGCTTCAGCTTGTGCGGTATAGGCAGCCGCCTGCGCTCTGCTCTGCTGATATTGTGCTGCCATCTGCAGACCCGTTGTCAGACCCGTCAGTGCCAAAGTTAAACTACACATTATCTCACCTCGCTTAATAAAAACGGTACAAACATTTCCCCACGATTGCCCAAGGGGACCACGTCCAACAGCGTGGCCCCCAAATGCTGGATGTATCTTATGGCAGGTTCATTCCCGCACCAAATATAGTTGCACAATGTTCCCACCTTGTTGCACCATTGTGTGCAATACTGTCTCCCAAAATGCACCAGCGCACGGTTATGGCGGTACGCAAACTCCGTTCCCATCATCCACACCGGCGTGGCTTTGGTGCCGTTCACTTCTATCTGCGTATCACCCAAACCGAAGATAGCCAATAGGTTATCCTCTCTGTCTCTCACCACATAACAGCATTGGCTGGTCATGATCGATTGCCATACCGCCGTGTATGGTTCTACCGGACCCATACACAACTCTTTCAAGTCCGGCTGACGGATATTCATGAGTAACTCAACTACCAGCTTCCGTGTAGGGCGGCCTATCCGCTTGAACTTAACCACCCGGCACCACCGCCCTGACAATACTTGATATGCTCAACGGATATGGTTCGTCAGACGTGACAACCACTCTGCCACGGTCATTGAATCCACCCGCCGTCACGTTCGGCACGGTGACGTTCTTCTCGCCGGAGTACAACACCACGTTAATGCCATCCTCATACTTGATGATGTCCGTCTTGTTGGTGTTGATACCTACCCGCCCGCCAAGGCTGTTCTCTAGGCGAAGGATGACTTCACTTACCTTCTTCCGTCTGCCTTGAAGCGTACCGTCACTTAATTGCATTTCGATATTGGGCAACTCCCATACGCTGGAATATCCAAACCCAAGAGTCACGTTGTAAGCCGGTTCAAACGTAACTTTTCCGTTCCCGTTCGCCTGCGCCGTAAAATGCTTTCCGTCTGCCAATATCTCCACGGTTTTGTTGGCGAATATCGGTATTGTTGCCTGGCTAATTGGATTTGCCAAATCCCTTACCCACGAAGCGCAATCCACCATGATATAGTCATGCGGGTTGTCAGAGTGGGCATAGTCTGATAACCGTTCAAGATAATAACTGTTTCCTCTGCCGACTACAAAGTATACCTGGTCATAGTTCGGTGAACTGATTGTCTCCACAGCATAGATAGTGCCTTGCGTTATCATCCTGCTCCATGCGTACACCTGCTGTTCCTTGACGTAGGTAAGGCAGGCGCACGTTCCGTCACTCAAGACGAAGAACATCATGTAGTCCGGTTCCTGCCGGTACGCACTGTCTATAATCGTCACGTCCTGCGTTATGTGCTTGGCTAATATCGTCAAGTCCATGCCATCGTAGGAATCCGTGCCGAAACTATACTGTAAGTCACGGACGGTCTTGCCATGTCTCTGAACGTAAATCATCTCGCCGCCAATCATTTCCGGCACAACGTCCGTACTTCCCCGGCTCGTCTGCACCCTTGGTGATACGTTGGTCGGTGTGACAACTTCGCTCCCGTTGATGATCCATTCGTTGCCTTCCGTCATCACCAGCAAATCCGCATGGGCAAGTAAATGCTTAATGCGATAATCTTTCCTGCTGATAAACGAAACAGCAACAGCACTGTCATCCGTCACTGTTCCGTCCACACGGTTCACGCCAAAGTTCCAATAATCGCCGGTCTTGCTCATCCACACCATGTAAGGCTGACGTTCCGTGGCGGCGAAGCACAAACGGTCTTGGAAAAACGTCACGCAGGACGGATATCCGTATTCGTAACTCCATGCGCCGAATGCCCAATCGTCAGAAGGACTGGTGTTGATTAACTTCTTCTGCACAAGAGCATCAGCATGGGTAGAATCCGTAACCCCCGTTATCTCTGCCCAGCCTTCGTAGGTGTAAGGGAATCGTGTAAGGTCAACGGTGATTGTTCCGCTCGTCAGCGTTACGTTCAACCTAATATACGTCTGGTCATCAAACGTGCCGGACTCTGTCACGTTAAAGTCATTGTCTGACGAATAACTCCGCAGCGTATACCAATTGGTATCATCGTCACTGTATTCAATCGTGAACGTGCCGGTCCATGTTCCGTGTGATATGACTTTCCATCCGGCAGGACCCGCCAGCAGAGAAGAACTTGTGCCGGTAGCTGACAGACTTACGGTGTCAGCGGAAACCTTCTGCCGGAGCATGATTTGGTTGCCAACCTGGTCATCTGAAAACACACTGTTACTTGCTGTCAGCGTGATATTCCCGCTTCGTCCGGACGGAGTGATTGTTACGCCATCCACCATGGTAGTGGTATCAAAGTACCCCGGCGAAGGATTGAACTGTGACAGATTGCTGAAATTGTCCACCCCTAATCTTCTCAATACCATCACCGGATTTGTTCCGCTGGCAACAAACATCACGTCAGCACTTTGGGCAAACCGTAGTCTCGGCAGGTCGCTCTCAACATACGGAGTATTAACTGTCTTGATCAAATTCCCTTGTGCATCGTATATGTATAGCTTTTGATATCTTGAGAATAACAGCAGATAGCTTGTTTCGGCATCTACTGCGAACTCCTGCAAACGGGCCTTGGTCACGTTTTCTCACCTCACTTAACTAATCGGCGGGTCATCCGGGTCAACCGGGTTATTGATTCCTGGTTCTACCTCTCCGGTAATATCCCGCACAAACTCCGTACCCGGTCTGCGATATGCCGACCCATACGGACGGATGAACACGTTCTCTGCCTGCAATAACGCAGATTGGTATTTGTCCAAATCCACACGGGATGCTACGTCCGGACTAATCTCGCCCGTGGCGAAACTCGGCTGTAAGATATAAATTCTTCCGTCTGCCATCTCTACCACCTTGCCTTAAAGTATTTGCACGGATAATCCGGCACACGATTGCGTTCGCCCATCATGGTGAACTTCGCTTCCTGCAAAATAGCAGACCCTTGTGCCTGCATCTGCTGGGCAAGTGCTTCAGACCCCGTCAACGGTACGCAGATCGCCGCCGCCAAATAGTAACTCAACGCCTGCACAAAGTCAGCGGGAAAAAGGTCCGCATTCGTTGCGTCATAGGTATATTCAAGGCACGCATCCTCATGGTTGCATACCAATGCTTTCTCGTTGTTTGCCAGCACAACCATGTCCATGTTGCCGGGGAAATTCTTCTCCAATATGCACCATGTGTTGTCCGCATTATAGATTTTCCTTGCCATAACACAATCTTCCGGATATTCGTATGTGTGTTTCCACCCCGGTGTTGTTGTGTTTACTTCCGTCAGTGCCGTATACTTCCGTGCGAAACTCCAATTGTATGCACGAAGCAACACTTGTCTCTGTAAGTCATAATGCAGGCAGCACGTCCTGCCTGCTTCCGTGTCCTCAAATATGCTTGATATCTGTTCCCGCCCAATATGGTTTAATGCCAAATTGCAAATGTCAGTAGTTGTCACACTCATGACTTTTACCTCGTTCTTAAAAAAGGGATGGGGAAACCCCCACCCCTCAAACTCTCACAAAGTTTTCAATTACGCTCACGCTTTAATATCCGCATCAGCTACAAGGCCTGCGGTAATCAGACCATCACCGGTGATGGATGCGCTGCCCAGCAGTTTCAGCCGGAAGAACTTCTTGGCTCCAACCGGTACACGAACAGCAATAACTTCACCAATGCCGCCGGTAGCAACAGTTGCTTCGTACAGATCCACAACATTGGAGCTGAATGCTTCAGCATCACACGTCTGTAAGGTAATGGTTAAGTTACCGCCTGCGGTAGCCGCTTCGCTTACCACAACAACCAGCCAGCAGGCTTCTTCAGCGTTACCGCCGCCGGTGTTCGCCACTACGTTGTCAGAGTATGCAGCGGTAGTTCCGTAAGTGGAAGCCGCTTTTTTGTCTAAAAAGAGATTGCCAGCATCGAAAATCATATTCGTTATCCCCCTTTCCTTATACAAACTGACTTTCATTGTTAACCATGCAATCAAGACGGACAACCTTCATGCCGTCCACACGCATGATGGGAATACCGCCCTCGATGGTTTCACGGGTTACATAGCTGTTGGTTTTGTCCATCAGATAAACCTTTAAGCCGGTGTAGAAATCGGTGCTTACATACAGAATGCAGCGTTCCGGATGACGCATACGGTCATGCGCTTTCAGAATTGCGCCCATGATAGCCAGCTTCTGTGCAGCCGTGCCGGTAGTCAGATTTGCGGTCAGAATGTTGCGGACAGCACCTGCGCCACGGTAATCACGGCAGGTCAGGCCGCATTTCCATTTAAACAGAGATACCATTGCTTCATAAGGTTTGTTATTGGCATCAAACACGGTTTTCTGCCCCAGGTCCTCATGTACTAAACCGGCGGTAGCTTCACGGGGATAAATGCCGGTGGTAGCACGGTCACCCCATTCAACCAAAAACGCAGAGGTCATGCTGGAAGCGGTGGTGCCGCCTGCGTCAATGGTGGTATATCCCTGTGCGGTAACAGTGTTTACGCCCATGACACGATGACGGATGTCCAAACCATTGAAGGTATCCGGGGATACTTCGGTATTACCATACATAACCATTTCAGCCACTTTCTGACCAAAGGCTTCGATGAAACCTTTATCTTCAGAACGCCGGAACGCTTCTTTGTCCGGTGCCAGTGCCAGCAGTTCGGTGTCCACTTCAGAGCGGGATTCCAGCACTACGCTGGTGTCCACGATCTGTTTGGTGCTGGATTTGTCCGGAGTTACACCACGGTTGATGTAACGGACAGCCGGAGTCGGCAGAGCCGCACGGAGAGTAGTTTTGTTACCGGTCAGCAGATTACCTTCCATCCAGGTCATATCCTCTAAAATGGGATTCGACAGAGACAGCACTTCGATGATTTCATCGATATAGCCGCCAGGTGCCATACGTTTACGATAATCATTAAGGGTCAGTGCATTTGCACCTACAGTTGCCATAGTGATTTCACACTCCTTTTCTTAAATTTACATTTTACTGTTGGGATACCATGTCTGCGGTTTTGCCTGCTCCATGTTCCCGCCAGCGTTAACCATTTTGCCCGGATCAGCCTGCACAAGCTGACCCAACATCTCAAACGCCCTGATAACTTCGATTCGGTTACCTGCGCCGGTTTCGTTCAGAGCCTTGCGAATCCCCGGCACAACCTTTTCCACGGCTTCGATTCCTGCGCCAGCCGTTGTCATAACCTTCTCAAGGTCTGCCCCCATCTCGGTCTTTGCAGCTTCACCCCATGCCTTGACTTCGGCATTGTACTGACTTCTTACGGTATCTGCTACCTGCTGTGCGTACTTGATGCCGAATGCAGCCACTTGGTTTGCCTGCTCATTGGTAAGGTTCATGGACCGTGCAATCTCGCTATACTCTTTGGTGATAGCTTCGTCCATGTCCGTTCCTTCCGGAATGGTGGCCTTAAAATCATACTGTTCCGGTGCGCCCGCCGGTGTCTCCTGCGGTGTCTGTTCTGCGGTGGTACCATTCCCGCCTAACATGGTTTCCGCCGGGTCTGCCGGTGTCACTTCCGGCTGCGGTGCATTCGTGTTATCGTTGACCGCTACATTCTCTTCAGCCATTGTTAGCCTCCTTCTCTGCGGCAAGTTCCAGCGCACGTTCCTCAAACTCCATTAACTCCTCTTGAGCGGTGTGCAGGAGTCTGATTCCGTCCACGCCTAACAGCCTTTTGATGTTTTGGTATATGTCCACAACCACACTCCGTCTGCCTTCGTTGAAAAACGTGGCACTGTTTCCGGTGAATGCGCTTGTGGTTAAACCCTCGTTCTTCATAAGCCGTGCGATAAACCAACGGCCTTCGTCACTTTTCAGAAGCACCTGCAATGCTCCCTTGTCTTTGTCTGCAATGGCTTTGCGGACTAACTTCTGTCTGTCCTCGCCATCGTAGTTACTGTAATATTTCTTGCCCATCAGACTACCCCGCTCATGCCTAACCAATCAGCCAGCGCAGGATTGCCATCGTTGGCGGCCTTCGTGGCGTTTTCTGCAGCCTTTGTGATATCCGGTAACGCCTGCGCCACTTGCATAGCCTGCTGTTCCTGCTGTGCCTGCGCCATTGCCTGCTGTTCCTGCTGGATCATCTGCTGGACTTCTTCTTCCGGCCTTCTCATCTTGGCAGGTGCGCCCAGCATATCCATGTACTTGGATACCGTGTTCAGCGGGTCGATTGCCTTGATGCTGTCCGGCCAGATCTGTGCCATCTGCGCAACAAAGGAAATTGCCTGCTCAATGTTCACCAATCCGCTCATCTTCTGCGCCTGCGCCAGCGGGGAGATATAAACTATCTTCACGTCCTCTTCTGCCACAAGCTGTGCGATATCCGGCGGTATCGGCGGGAAGATTCCTGCACGGTCAAGTATGTTGTAGGTGCGTTCCAATATCGGCGTAAGATATTCTTCCTGCAGCCGTTCCACTACCGGGCCTAACTGCTGGAGTTTTTCCTGCTGGCGTTCCACGATTTCCCTTGCCGTCATCTGACCGGTAGTGATGGAATCCAGCATCAAGAACAAATCAGCGGAATAAGCACGTTTAATGCTGTCCTCTGTACGGATGATTTCTTCTGCCAAATGCGGCATATCAAGAGCCACGTTGAACAGCGGATTTACCGTGCTTCCGGGGCCTGCCAGCTTGGTTACCCCGCCAGGGATAAGGTTGATTCCTTCTGCCATAACGTCTGCCGTGGCGGTCAGCGGCGGTTTTACGCTCAATTCCACGGCTGTCAGATAGTCACGCTTCATAACTTGAAGTGCTTTGCTGTCACCCAGCGCATACCATCCGGGGCCGTATCCGTAGGGATTATTGGCGTTCGTCATGTATCTGCCCGTAGGCACGGGGAATTCCTCAAACCCGCCGACATAGAGCCACTCGTTGTCACTACTACCTTCCAGCCAATACATACTGATGTACGGCATATTCAATCTGCCAATCTTACCCGGAACGGCTTGTGCATTCGGCTGGACTAACCACCAAACGTACCTTGTGGTATTGTCCGGTACACCGCCAGCTTCGATTCTGATGCGCTCGTTGTACGGCAGAGCCGCCACGCCAAACGTGTCAATCACCTGCTGCAGCTTCATAGGATAACGCCGTGCAAACGTGTTTACCGCACCGTCACCGCCCACATCGATATAGTAGGTGCCAATGGTTTGCGCCTGGAATCTCACGCCTTTCCTTGTGTCCGGAAGAACAGCAAGCGGGGCCTGACCGTAGGGCAACTCAAAATACGAACTGTGAATGGCATTATAGAAATTACTCTGCGATAACACGCTCTGCATTATCTCCTGCCGTTCGTCAAGCACCTGCCCCGCCTGCACGTTCTCGTTTAATTCACTGTTAGAGAACTCAAACTTGAACCACTGTCTGCTTGGCGGTGTAAGACCACTCATGATACCCGCTGCGAATATCTGCGCTGATGCCCACGCCACGCCTTGTGCAATGTGCAAGTCCCGTCTGCGTCCGGGATAAGAATCATCGCCCTGGCGTTTAAAATCACCCACAAACGGAAGCTGGTAGTTACGGATATCAATCCACTGATCTTCCCAGCGCAGGCGTTCCTGCTTCAGCTGGTTTATCCGCTGCAACACTTTTCTTTTTTCCGGCCAAAAGTCTTTCTTTACTTCAGCGTCTGCCGGTTTCATCTCTCCGGCAGGACGTGCCAATAAAGTGTCCATGCGATCACCCCAACGTCTGACGTGTCCCGCCGTTTGCGGTATCCGTCAACACCGTCCTATCGTCTGCGATTCTCGTAGAAGCATATCCTCTGCGTTTACGCTGTTTTTCCGCTTCGGCAGCGGCACGGTCACCCATCGCATCAGATTCTGCATTGCTCACGGCCTGCGGAGCGGGAGCCACCTTCTCTACCTTTGGGGATTTAGAACCGAAAAGATTACTGCACATCGTTATCACCTCGTTAAAACAATTTGTAATCCGTGTTAGCTTTGTATGTCTGCCTATGTGCGGCAGGTTTATTAATCGGCACAGCGAATGTCAGGGCAAGGCTGTCTGCCCGGTCCGGACTTCTGCCGGTTAACTCTTTTATCTGTTCCTTTGGCTGGAGAATGATTTTGCCAGCCGTGGTGTATTTGTACTCCGTCACAGTAAGTTCACTCTTCAGATCCGTATCGTTCGGTATGCACCCGCCAGCTTTTAACCATGCAAGGATTTTGAAATACATTTCTGCCCGGATGTTTGCATACCGGTTACTGTCGATTGCGGACCCGCCAAAGTTAATCTCCATGACGTTTGGCATTCCCATCTGCCGTAGTCTGTCTATAACTCCTGCCCCCATTGCCCCGGCATCCACGATGATGGCATCCGGTTTGATTCGCCAATAGTGGCTTGCAACCGCACTCGCAACTTCCATAGTGTTCAGACCGTGTAGTTTTATCTGCGGGTAGCAGGCTAATCCTTTTCTGTGTGTGATGATAGTATCGTCATCCCCAAAGCGGGCAACGTCCACGCCCATGATGGATACGCTGTCTGCCACGGCTTCGTCAGATATCATTCTGCTGGCGGCTTCCGTTACCAAATCAATGGGAATCACTATGTTGCTGGCTGATGCAGAGAAATCACACAGCAACTCTTGACGTATTTCTGTTTCCGTCATTTCGTTTTTCATCTCTGCCAATTTATCAGCGGGGATGACGTTTGTTTCATCGGCTCTATAACAGCAAGTGAAATAGTTCTCGTCTTTTAATGCCGTAAGATACCGTTCGTAGAAAGCATTTTGTCCCTTTGGTGTTCCAATGAAATACGCAAAACCGTTGCGATCCGCTAACGCCGGGACAAGGATTTCTCCGTACAGTTCCGGACGCATTTGTGCGTATTCATCAAGGATAACTCCATCAAGATACATTCCTCTCAACGCATCCGGATAGTCTGCACCCATGACATATATCCGTGCGCCCGGACTATTTCTGTGTTTGCTTGGAAACTCCACAAACAGTTCCCCGCTGTTTACCTTGCGCTCCGGAATGTTGGCTGTGTAATACAGAAGATAGTTCCATGCAATGCGTTTAGCCTGGTTACGGAACGGTGCTATGTACGCATATTGTGGCGCACGTTCTTTGTTTCCCCATGCGTTCCATATCAAATGGTTTATGCATCCAACCGTCTTGCCAAACCGTCGGTGACATACCATAACCGCCCTTGTTTTCTTTTCCAGCGCAGGATGAATAATGTCTTTCCATATCGGCCTTGGATTATATCCGGTGTATAGCTGTACCTTTTCACGCACCCGGACCATTCCCCCAATTCAGAACGTATTCCACACCGCCGGACAGTTCCGTCTTGTTCAGATACTCGCCGTCCATTTTGTTCAGCACGTCAATTGCGCTGATCCGTTGCTGTGTACGTTCTTCTTTGTCCTTTGCAATCTCGCTTAATATTTCTTTGCGCTGTTGCACCGTAAGGATAAATGCCGTATCCGTTTCCTTTGGTTTTATCTCTGCTAAAAACTCATTGAATTTAGCGCTTTTTAGCAATCTGCTTACCGCATTGTCAGCACAACTTTCTTTTCCAGGATACCCGGCAAGAACAGCCATCTTCTTATGAGTCCATCCAACCTTGCCTTCGTGCTGTGCATATAGCTTGGCAAATTCAACTTCCCACTCTTTCATGCTGTTCTCACCTACCTT
>JAEIGA010012233.1_pt1 | contig 13020 bp, 9 predicted proteins | sample 9270691 | NCBI WGS metagenome assembly JAEIGA01 (sample SAMN17057246, study PRJNA624740) | gut metagenome | biome: biome; isolation source: fecal sample | host: Bos grunniens | place: China: Xizang | collected 2019 | reverse complement strand
TCGTATGACATAATACCATCCATAATATCATCACCACAATACTTATCATACATTTTCATCATATCGATCACATAAGGATCGTGGCAATAAATTTTTTGACCCTTTCTAACAGGAACGGTAACTGTCTTTACATCCAAAGGGTTAGCGTCATTATAAATCTCAATTGTTTGAGTTCTAATACTCATATTGTATATTATATTTTTATGAGCCGCCGCAAAGCGGCTCTGGTTAAACATCTTATTAATTATTTACTATTATGCTTCTGGAGCAACCTCATCTTTAGTTGATACTACCGACGCCTCATCAAATGGGAGGTCATCGAAACTCCTATCGAACTCATCTTCGATGAGATTAAGTTTTGTTCCCAACTCTCGCGTTGACTCATGTGACTTATGCACCTCACGAACTGCATTTGTAATTGACTCGCCACTATTTGCCCACAATGTCAAGAAATCCTTTGCGGTATTATAACCTCTACCTTCCATATCCTCCATAATAAAACGATAAAGAACCAACACATTCGATGAGCGGAGTTTAATCACATTATCAAACGACTTTGACTTCACATGTGCCTCATTCTGCTCCATATTATTAACAAGAACCATAAGTTGAGCGACCGTCTTTGCATTCCATCTAACACGCTCCTTAAGAATGGTCATCAACTGTGCAAATGCTCGTCTACCCATAGGATATCCTCGCACATCATTTTCACCGAGACGAATCTCATACTCTGTCTCCTGCTCCGCCTTGAGTGCGTTCTGAAACTCCTCTACAACCGCATCAAGGACAGGTTTAAGTTCTGACTTCTTAAACGAAAGTCTCTCAACATTGCTCTCGCTCTCCTTTAGAGTATCTGCGGTCAAATCAATAAGATTCTTCTTTACAAGATAATCCTTTGAATCTGCGCCGAGAACATTTGCGATAGACGACAAATCTCTCTCATGAACAGCGAGTTCATTCTTCTTGTTTTCAACATCAATTCTTGCCTGTGCAAGTTCATTGATTCTCTTTACGGTCTCATCGACCAAATTAATTACTTTTTCTTCCATTTTTATATTCAATTAAAAAATTAAAATTACAATACAAATATAACAAAAAATTAAAATAATGATTTTTCTTCATCAACCTTTTTTGTTTTATCTACAATTACTTTATCCTTATTATCAAAAAAAGTTTTCTTTATTAATTTTAACGCTTTATCCAAATTTAATTTATCAAATATGTACGCTTCTTCAACTTCCCTAATTCCACATTGGTTTATTTCCATATATTTTGATAAAACATCATCTTCATAGAATTTGCGAATACTTTCTTTCTTCTTTTTCTGATCGACTCTTATCTTTAAGAAATCAGGCAATCCGTTATACCTTGATGCTAATATCGCAATTATATTAGACGAACATACAGGATCTGTATTTAAGTTGTTAATCAACGAACACTGAATTGGATATGTCGAACTAAAGAGCCTTCGTAACATATATGAATGTCTTCGCTTATCTTCCTTTGATACTGCTCCAGAACTACGAGAGCAATATGCATTTAAAACTTCATATAACTCCATTTGCTAACCGACTATAAAATTCATATTATCATTTGCCCCACCACCTTTAACGCCACTCATTGTGGTGGAATCAAATTGAATGTTTGATTTGTATTCCTTAAATCTAGACTTTGCAAAAATATTCTCTCTTGTAACTTTAGATAATATAACTGCTCTCTTTGTTTTTTCTTCATTTATGTTCTCCATCATATTCTCAATAACATCAAAAGGAATACTTTCGTCTGTTAATGCTACAAGTCGAGTGTTGGTTTTAATATTTTCCAAAAGCATTCTCTTAGTAAATTCGTCATCTTTGATCTTCGCAACTTCATAAATGATATTACATAACATTTTCATAACATCATCATTTGAATAAATGTGATAATCAAACTCACAACCTAACTTGCCCTTAAATGTTTCGTATATCTTTTGAACGGTTTTTGGTCCCAAACCTTTACTTTTGGTTGTCGCATCGCCTTGTTTAAAATATACTGGATATATATTATCCGAAACATCTCCACCAATAATTTTCGCAAATCGTATTTCTTCGGCATAAACTTCTTCAACATCTGTTCCTTTAACAAACTTCTCAAAAGGATCGTTTTCAATAGATATTGTAAAAAGTTCTTCAAACAAATTCTCCATTTGAACCTCTTTACGTTCGCTAATAGTTTTAATAATATCATTACTCTCTTTACTAACATACAGTTTATTAGATACTGGAGAATACTGAATTATATGAACATCATTCACACACTTAATTAATTGGTTCAAGTCCTTATCTGTTGATAAGATCAATGATGACTTACCCGAATCAAACAAATGTCTGCTCCAAGCATATATCAAATCATCACCCTCCGATCTTTCTGCCTGACTAACCTTAATACCAAAATTAACCAAAGTGTCTGTGAAATTGTTCACTGCCACACCAAACCCAACCATATCTATATTATCTTGGGTTCTCTTTCTGTTTCCTTTATATTCATGCTCAAGCAATAACTCCTTTCGCCAAGAATGACTATCTTTGATAAAAACAATATCATTGACAATAGGGCTAACACTTTTAACAACTGAACAAAAGTCAACCATCATTTTTTTCTCATATGCGTCGATATCTTTTTGCGTAGACAATATCTTATTTTTGGAACTCTGCTTAAAGCAAGACCACAAACTACGGAAAAAGAAATTGTGACCATCTATAATTAATGTAAATCTTTTCATACTTTAAACATAACAAAATTTTAAATTTCTCTATAATTTGTATACAACTTTATATTTGGTTTAGCAATGTCGCCTACAATGCTCGGAAACACTCGCAAATAATCCATTATATCTTCATCTAACATTGATAATCTATCTATATTATTCTCAATAAACATATTGATATAGGATATATATTCTTCAAATTCAAACTCTATTAAGAAAGTTCTTTCAAGATATGAATTTAAAATAATTCCATTTGCCATAAGATGTTTGTTAATTAAGTCGACAATATCCTGATCCAACATATCAATAAGATATAACTCTATCACATCTATACTATACACATTTGTTAGTTCATTAATAACATCATCCATACCACCATCATTTGAATCTATGTTAGATAATATTTCATAAGAATCTCTTAACTCCACATCATCGCTAAATACAATGCTTATATATTTTAATTTTTCAAATGTTCTTATAACACCCATCATAGAAAAAATATAATCTGTATTGATTTCTTTTTCTTCACAACATTTATTTACATAAATCACAACATTTAAAAAATCTATAGCAGGTATATTTAAAAATTTATCTCCATCATTTTCATCAACATAATGGTTACATAATGATATAAGAGCATCATACAAATAATCCATGCTCTTATCTGATGTTGGGACATTTACAGTGATACTACTCACTTGATTTATACGAGTCACAACTTTGTTTTTATCTCCTTTAGTATACTTTTTAAACATAAATACTTTATATTATTTGCTTAAATATAACAAAAATGGCAACAGATATAAAAAATCTAAAACCGAAATACGGCAAATTCAAACAGGGATATTATACACCATTGTATCCTGAAAAATATAAAACTAACAAAAACCAAATTATTTGGCGAAGTAGTTGGGAACTAAAGTTGATGAAATGGCTCGATTTAACACCAGAGGTTATAGAGTGGGCATCCGAACCAATGTCAATAAAATATTTTTATATTATTGACCAAAAAACACACAACTATTTTCCAGATTTTTATTTTGCATATAAAAAACCCAATGGACAAATAGTTAAATATATAGTTGAGGTAAAACCAAAAAATCAACTTGTAAAACCCGAACCCCCCAAAAGAAAGACACCAAATACCATAAAGAATTACAATTATCTTATGGAATGCTTTTTAAAAAACACATGTAAAAGAAGTGCCGCAAAAAAATGGTGTGATGATAATGGATATAAATTTGTTTATATAACAGAAGAGTCCAACTTAAATTTTATATAAAATAACATTTAGTGCTAATGGCTAATACAGTCAATGATGTAATGAATGTAATCGCCAGTCCCGATTACGGTATAAAAAATATAGCAGGAACAAATCAAGAAATTCTTGCTATACTACAAGGTACACACAATTCTAAAAATAATATACATTCTATTGTGGATGATATTAGAAGTCTTTTACAAGAACTTATTGTTGTATCGACTGCAAGTAAACCTATCGAAATTGGCGAAAAGACATCAAAAATAAATCCTAAAAATATTCAAGATATACTTGATGAAACAAAAGGTATTAGAAAAGCTATAATCAACCTTGCTAAAATATTTGAAAAGCAAGGAGGAAAAAGCATGCCAACTGTTGCAAAATTAAGCAATAAAGCATCCGAAAGAGTTGCAGATGCTATGATTAAAGATATGGAAAAGCAAAAGAAGGGAGGCGGAATGTCTGCTATTATCGATGCTTTTACCAAACTTAAAAATATTTCTTTAAAGGATATTATATTTGGAAAACTAAAACTAAAACAGATATCAAAAATATTTAAAAATGTACAAAAAGATTTAAATATAAAAGAAAAAGATTTAAATGCCGTTATTAAGTTGGTTAATGCTGCCCCAGAAATGATTAAATCATTATCAAAAATAGGATGGCGAGTTGATAAAATAATCAAAAACAATATTGTTAAAAAATTAAGTGATATATTAGTTGGGAAAAACTCAATACTAACAATATCTCAAAAATTACAAAAACAAAAAAAGGTTTTTGCGGACGCATTTGAGGCTGCTAAAAATATAAAAGGGGTTATATCATCATTTAATAAAACTATGATGAAATTGATGTTAGCATCTTTGTTTGGAAAATTTGCAAATGGTGGTATTAAAAGCATTCAGACGACATTTTCAAAACTAATGCCTTTAGTAAAAACTCTTAATAAAAATAAAAAAGATATAGAAAAGGGAAACAAAGTTGCTAAAAAAATAACCGTTCTTGTTGGCAATCTATTATTAACAACGATATTTTTAACTACCGCCGCAGTTACAGGAATTCCAGCAATACTTGGTGCATTAATCTTATGGGGTGTAGTTAAAGCAATTATACCTGCCGCAAAATTATTAGCAAAAAACAAAAAACATATTGGTAGAGCAATTGGTGCATCTATGGTGCTTCTCGCATTTACTGGATTAATGGCATTAACATCTTTGATATTATCTTCAATTGAAAAAATTGGAAAGTCGGCATTAATCGGTTCGGCTGTAATATTAGGTGTTGTAGCAATAAATGTTTTAACATATTATGTATTATCGAAAGCATTAAAAAATATCGCTATTGGTGCTATTAGTATGACTATAATGAGCATATCTCTAATTGTATTTGGTATAGCACTTAGTAAAATTACAGAGGCAACTAAAAATGTTTCCTTTAAACAAGTGGGTGTAATTGCAGCATTGACTGTTATATTAGGTGGCGCCGTCGCTTTATTGGGTATACCTGCAGTGGCAGCCTTTATATTAATAGGTTCATTATCAATATTTGTAATGGGTCTTGCGTTAAGACCTTTTGCAAAAACACTTGGTAAAATAGCAAAGTCCACAAAAAATTTGAAATTTGGGGATATAATGCTTGTTGCTGGTTCAATGGTTATTTTTGGTTTGGCGATTGCGGGATTAGGCATTCTCTCAATTGGTATTGGATTCGGATCGTTAGCATTAAAAGCAATAAATTGGGCACTAAAACCATTTGCAAAAACACTATGTATAATATCAAAAGCAACAGAAAATTTGAAATTTAAAAATATTTCACTAGTTGCTGGTGCAATGTGGACGCTTGGTAGCAGCATTGCGGGTCTATCTATACTATCACTTGGTGTTGGTCTCGGTTCGGCGACACTAAAAGCCATAAACAGACCATTACATTCATTTGTTAAAACGCTTAAATTAATAAGCGATATGGGAACAGTGCCTGAAGATCAAATAACGGCAGTAACGACCGCAATGTCTAAAATTTCAAAATATTTCAAAGAGCATGGGTTAAAACCAAAAGCAATTAAAAATGCAAAAAGATTTACAAAATTGTTACCTCCATTTGCAATTGTCGTTAGACAACTTGGAAAACTTAAAAAAATAGGAGAGATACCTACAGAACTCGTATCACAAACATTAGAATCGATGACACAAATATCATCATTCTTTATAAATAATCCTATAACAAAAGTTGAAATCGACCAAGCGTATGGATATAAAATGATGATGAGTCCATTTGTGAGCAGTGTTCGCACCTTATCCAGACTTAAGAAATTGAAAAGTGTTCCTATTGGACTTGTATATCAAACATTGGATGCAATGCGAGCAATTGCAAATTATTATGTAAATAATCCTATAGATAAAGAAACAATAAAGCAATCTAGGAAATATAAGAGAATGATGCGACCATTTGGTAAAACGCTTAACCATCTTGCTAAACTTCAAAAGATGGGAAATGTTCCTATTGGACTCGTATATCAAACATTAGATGCAATGCGAGCAATTGCAATTTATTATATAAATAATCCAATAGAAAGAGAAACAATAAAGCAATCTAGGAAATATAAGAGAATGATGCGACCATTTGGTAAAACACTTGGTTATCTATCTAAACTTCAAAAGATGGGAAATGTTCCGATTGGACTTGTATATCAAACATTGGATGCAATGCGCATTATTGCAAATTATTATATAAATAATCCAATTGAACGAAAAGCAATTAGACAATCAAGAAAATACAAAAGGATGCTAAGACCATTTGGCAAAACACTTGGTTATCTATCTAAACTTCAAAAAATGGGAACCATTCCTACTGGTCTTGTACGACAGACACTGAAAGTGATGTCTTATATAGCGAATTATTTTAATGACAATTCTGTAGATAGAAGTGCCATTAAATCTGCAAGAAGACATAAAAAGATAGCAAAACATTTTTCAGTCGCTTCCGAACATCTTTCTCAATTAAAAGATGTATCAAATATTAATGCAGACTCAATTAAAAAAATTACATCTGCTTTATTTAATATATCTTTGTTTTATAAATTTACACCTTTTACTGATGATGTTAAAACTAAAGGCACATTAACAAAAGAGATTATAGCATTATTTTTAGAAAATGCAGAGCAATTAAAAAACAATTCACAATCTTTTACAGTTGACAGTTATCGCAATATTATTCTTATGACATTATCAATGAAGTCAGTTCTTACATCATTAAAGAATAACACATTGAAACGAAAAGAAAGGAGAAAAGCAAGAAAGTCATTAAGGATATTATCTAAAATGACAAAAGTGATGACAAACATGTCTAAAATTAACCCATCAGATATAACATCTGTAGGTAATGCACTGTTAAACACATTAGATGTAGTAAATAAGGTTGATATTAGTCAGGTAGAATCTGTCACAAATATGTTTAATGCATTTAAGGGTATAAATAAATCTGAAAATATTATAAATAAATTTACAGAAAGTGTAAATGCATTCACAACAGCATGTAAAAATCTTATGGATGCAATGTCTAACAATACCGATGCAATTAATAATATTGGTGCAATAGATTCATCTGGTGAACAAGTACCATTTGTAAACGAAATGGTAAATAATAATTTATTTGATACGACTAATGCAAATCCCACAAATCAAAATAATGGCATTAGAATTGCAAATGTGGATGAAATTGCAAGAACTATTGCTGAAAAAATAAATGGAGCATTATCTGTAGATGTGCCTGATACACAGGTTCAACTTTTAATAAATGGTACAGGTGGAAATGAATGGATTATATCAAGATACTAATTTTTATTTTTTGTTATATTTGTTTTATAAACTTTAAATTCGATTAATATATGAAAAAAGAAATGATTGAATCTTATGAAGATCAGGTTCTGAAAGAATTTGAGGGAACTCAAGAAAAAGAAGAACCAAAAACAATTACCAATTTGGGTAATATAAATGACAATAAACAGGGAGACAACGAAAGAGATATTGAAGAGGAATTATCTAGAATAAATAGATTGAGAGACTTTCATAATATTCCTTTAGATTGTTTGCCAAGTTTGGGTAGATTCTATCCCGACAATACAAGAATTTCTATTCGTGCAGCAAGAGTTGATGAAATTAGAGAATTCTCTGCAATTGACGAAAACGACATCAAAGATGTTACCGACAAACTTACATATATGGTTTCACAATGTGTAAAGGTATATTATGGTAATGTTCCTGGTAGTTACAGAGATTTATTGGCAGCCGATCGTATCGTTCTCATTCTAAAGATTAGAGAGATCACATTCTTGGATGGTATGAGTTCCATCAAACTTCCTGTTCCTGCAAATGCATGTGAAACATCTGGATGTAAGCCACAGGAAACTATTATTTTTAATTCGACAAAATTGAATTTTACAACACCTGCTCCAGAACTCGAAAAGTATTATGATAGCGTTAACAAATGTTATAATGTTAAAACAAAATCATTTGGTGTAATTAGACTATACCCACCATCAATTGGCGTAAATAGTATTATTTCAAATTGGATTGTAGATCAAGCAAATGAGCAAAAGAAAATAGACGCTGCACTTACAGAAATTCTACAATATTTAGTTGGAAACTGGAGAAAGTTAAACAACAATTCAATTTTTAATACTTTAGGTGAATTGTCTGCATGGTCTACAGAAAAGTTTGCTTTAGTTTATCGTCTTATTGAAAAAATAAATATTGGAATTGAATTTGAACTTAAAGAAAAATGTGAAACATGTGGAGGTGAAATAACAGTCCCCATCACATTTCCCGACGGATATAAATCCCTTTTTGTTCCGACAGTTTCAGATTTCGGAGACGAACTTCTATAATAATGTTGTCATTGCTATGGAAAAACTCCATATGCAATATGATACAATTATGGGAATGTTGTTTTATGAGTTTCAAAATATATTGGAGACATATTCTGCAATTCTCGAAGAGAGAAGAGAAGAAGAAGAGAAGGAGGCTGAAGAAAATGGATTAGACTATTCAAAATATACACCAGATAGCATGATGAAAAATGCACAGGGTTATATGTCGAAAATGCCAAGTATGCCTCAAATGCCAAAAATAGACATTCCTAAATTTTAAAAGTCAGGGTTAAACCCTGACTTTTTTATTTAATATTAATTGATATTTATTATGTAGATTGTGGAACAAAATTAACAACGCAATTTCCATATGTGAATGTGAAATTGGTTTTCTTCATTTCTGAAGGTGCTTCGTTAGACACATCATTAAAAATATTTCCTGTTTCTTCTGGTACAATTTCACAATCATAAAATCTAAATTCTATCACACTATAATACATGTCTGATAATTCGACTATTTTATTCACATATTGGTCTCTCGATCTCCCAACAAAATTTCTAACATCATGAACATATACCGAACAATTAAACCTTCTCAAATTAACAGGAACCCGTTCCCTTCTATATTGTCTATCATATACAGCATTGAAATATCTATTAAACATAGAAGATACCCTTAAATCTAAAGACTCAAAACAAGTTAAAGTTATTTTATCATCTCCCGAACCTAAATATGGATCTTTTATTCCATAATGCTTATTATATGCTGTATCCAAACCAGATATGCCTTGTATAACATATGGATAATCAACCACCATTCGTCTCATTCCTGATATAAATCCTAACATATCTATAACTGTCTGTGGTGCGGTAATTTCCATATTCGTACTTGATCCCGATTGTTGAGCATCGGTACCTGCAGGTTCATTATAGTCATCAGAGTCACCATCATCTACACCACCATTATATGCATCTATCATTTGGTTAATGGAATTTCCACTTGAAGTAACTACAGATAGTGTCTTTTGTGCTTGAGAATAATCATCATTATTATATGTATTTTCCGCGCTTTTATACTTACCATATAAACTATCGGATGTTGCATTGTGTTTATCACATACTTCACCATCTCTCTCGCCATATAATTCTCGTCTGAGATTGTTTAATTCTTTTTCATATTCGGTCAAGTAATCTTTAAACCCTTTAATTGTTTCAGAAGGATATTCTCCATTTTTTCCATCTAAAACAAAAACAGACGCATCACACTCCATCTTCATAATATTTGCAAGCATCGTATTTGCTTCTGTTATATCATCCGTAATAAAATACTTAAAATGTGATTTCACTTTTTGCGACCATTCTGGTGGAGTTTTAGAATAAACTACAAGAATATCTGCAACCAACTCTTCACTTGTTGTACCACTATTATCACCAGATTTACTTACAATTAAAGCAAATTTTTCAAGTTTTTCTCTAAATTTATTTATTATTTTTATATCTCTCACTTCTGATTTATTATCGTTAGGTGTGAGATCATATAAAAATGTATCTATATTATTACCCTCCACTGTTACATTATCCATCCCTTTTACTTTTTGGGAATAACTTATTGTACTTTGATGTATTTTTATAATATTGTTTAAAAATGGCTTCAATTGAGATTCCACAAAATCTGGAAACATCGATTCAAATGTTTTCTTATATTCATCCTTTTTACCTTCAATTTCTGTCGCTGTATATGAGAATATTTTTTTAATACACTCATTAGACATATATAAATTTATCACTTCATTTTGATAATTTGCGAGGGACTCATTTACATAATTGGCAATATCTCTTTTTAACTTTTCATACTCATCAAGCAATGTTTTATACTTATTTACTTTTTCCACCAATTCATCTTCAGAATATTCTTTATATTCTTCTTTATCTGAACCTTCACCCACTTCATCATTCTTAGCGCGTTGCTTTTTGTTGTTATATTCTTCCTGCGCATAATCTAAATTTTGTTTATTTTGCTTATGCTCTTGAGCTGGGGAAATCTCGCTATCGCTATCGCTATCACTATCACCGTCATTTGTGTCGGATAGAATACTGTTACACATTGCTATCTGTTCTTCACACTGCTGTTGCATTCTTTGTGCCCACTCCATGTCACTATCATTAACAATACTTTTAACAGATTCACCCAATTTATAACTATTAGATGAATTTGTTCCACCCCCAGATGTATATCTAACATCATTTTGATTTGCAAGACCATTTCTTTTATCCACCATGTATATATATTCTGTAGCACCATATAATGGTAAATCCATATATACATTCTGCTGAAGACCAAAACCCAATTTATTTCCATTTAAAATATCTGCACTCAATACAGGCAAAATATCATATCCTTGGTCGACACCCATATATCTACCATACATTTCCACTAAAGCGTTCTCAATTTTCTCCGCTAATGACATATCCTTTGGATATGCGTAATCTTTTATTGTATAAAATAATGGTGATGTAATAAAATCAATATCAAAAGTAAAACTGGTAAATAAAGGATCCTCAAGGTAATCCGCCCTCAAATAATTATGTCTACCACCACCTGTAATATATGTATTTGTAAAAAATTTATTATTTGCCATATTTTTATTTTTATTACATTATATCTCCACCCTGCATTATATTTTCCGAAATATTATCTGTTTTGTATTTTTCTATTGCTTTTTTTGCCATTTCATATTCCGAATGAAAAGAAGGTTTATAATCTATTCTATTTAGTGTTAAATGAGTTTGGAGTTTTTTATATGTGCCACCTTTAAAGTCTCTAACTGTATTATATGATATTTTCATATCTGTAATAACATACCACCCAGATAAAGTTCTATTATATACACGATTCTCGTTGTCATTCTGAGTATCTTCTCTATATGATATCACATTATCACTTTTCTTCTTCAAATATTCCTTAACTTTCGACTCTGACATTTCTTCCACTTCTGAATTTTTTTGGATTTGCGACTTTGAACTCTCATGTGTATCATAAATGTCCACCCAAATACGACTATACCTTGTTATAGATGGATTGTAACTTTGCAATCGTACAGATAAACCACATTTTTTCAAATTTTTCATTTGAAAATCATTTTGTGTTGCGGCATAAAAATACAATGGAAAATTATTGGAAGTGTCAATTTCTCCAATATCTAATGTGGATTCAGCAACAGTAGGGCTATCATACAAACTTTGACAGTCCGCATAAGCCGAATTTGTAGTTTGTCTTAAGTTCAACGGTATATAAGAGTCATATGAAACTTCTGCAGGTAAAGACTCTATATTTTTATTTGAATCTCTTTTTAAGTTATCAATGGGTGATAAAATAAATTTATAATTTTTTGCTGTCAAATCGGGAAATCCACATTTGTCCGAATATGTTAATGTCTTACGATATCCATCTGATACTATAGAATATCCATCATTCAATTCAAAATATTCTTCTATATAATTTGACCATCCCTTAAATTCCTCATTATTTGACAAAAAATAATAACTTACTTTTTGCTCTCCATTATTTAAATTTTCATCCACAGGTTCTCCAGTTGCACGATCCATTAATGGCATCAAACCATTATAAACCATTTGTGGCATATCTGTTTTTTTACCACCATGTGATAATAATCTACGACATTCAACATAATTTAAAACATAATATTGATCAATAAATGAAGTAAAAAATGTATATGGACTATAACAAGAATGGAGTGTAATATCTTTCATAAAATCATAATATGATTTATTTTGAGTATTCACCCATCGCATTACATCAACATTATTATTAGTATTAAAATTTGTTGCAAAACCAAGACCAACAGTATTTGATATATTAAACATTGCTTGTCTTGCATTTATTTTAGATGAACTCCACGGCATTTTTCTAAGACCCAATGGAACATTTAACATTCCTGTCAATTTATATTTTATAGGATTTCCTCGATAGTAATTCTGATACTCACCATTTGTTTTATTTGTTTTTGTAATATTCGTAATGATAAAATCCTGTCGTATGGGTTTATAATATTTTTCATCACCATATCCTCCAATATGCACTTTAATATATGAACCTGGTTTTGGTATATTGGTAGACAACATATCATT